>Ga0256914_1001735_pt1 | contig 19096 bp, 18 predicted proteins | sample HulkmetaG_FD_191571 | JGI IMG/M metagenome (GOLD analysis project Ga0256914, IMG submission 191571) | Hydrothermal chimney microbial communities from Main Endeavour vent field at the Juan de Fuca Ridge, Pacific Ocean - Hulk | ecosystem: Environmental > Aquatic > Marine > Hydrothermal vents ... | reverse complement strand
CGTAAAACAACGGCCCTACAAACTATAAAATAATAGAGGACAATGATAGCAGTGGGTCTTTCAAATTTGGACTCGCTGTTTTACGTCCCTCTCAATTCTCAATTACTTTGTGTACGCCCGGCATGGGCGTGAACTGATGGGGTTCAAGTCCCCTGTAAGTGTTCCTATGTAACGTTGTGAAACGTAACAAAATTACTAACCGATGGCAAGGGCGTCACCGTGAGGTGGGGTCTGAAGGAAGCCGGAGTGTAAACTTGCGAGCCGACGAACAGGAACGTCATATAAGGCCGAGTCCCCGGGTAAGGCAGCACAACATGTCGAGGCCCGAGGAACAGGGGATACGGTAAATGGCGCGGTTGCGCAAGGGAAGTTCACGTTCTTATCCGGGGAGATCTGTATTCCATGCAGTATGAAACCATTTCCAGTGAAACCACCGGTGGGGTTCCGGTTCCCAAAGATCCCGGCACAGGCAGGGAACGTCCCGCCCTTTCTGTGAGAGACGAAACAAAGAAGGACGACAGGAAATGAGGAAATACGGCGCCATGCGGAGTAATTCGTCTGGAGAGAATGCAGAAGTCAGCAGAGGCCATAGTAGCCGAACGCCGGGGGTAATGCCCCGGACATGGTGAAGGGCCGAACATTAAGGAGAGGCAAGGTATCCATGGGCTCTGAACATACATTGAATCCGACCGGAGGAGTATTGGCCAGGCGCACAATGGAAGAACCGGCCTCAAGTCATCAACTACTGGAACATATCCTCTCGCACGAGAACATCGGGGAAGCGTGGAAACGGGTTCGTGCCAACAAGGGCGCCCCCGGTATCGACAGTATCACTGTTGATGCATTTCCGGATGCTTTCCGCAAGCAATGGGCAGAGATATGTTCAACCATTCTTGCAGGAACCTACAACCCTTCCCCTGTACTTCGTGTTGAAATACCAAAGCCTGATGGCAGTCGCAGACCGCTTGGTATTCCAACCGTGCTGGATCGGCTGATTCAGCAGGCCATCGCCCAGGTGCTGAGCCCAATATTTGATCCGGGATTTTCCGAGTCAAGCTGCGGCTTCCGACCAGGCAGATCGGCTCATGACGGTGTCCGACAGGTGAAACAGTTCATCAAACAGGGCCGCAAGGTAGCGGTTGATCTTGACCTGGCGAAATTCTTCGACCGGGTGAATCATGATGTTTTGATGAGTCGTCTATCCCGCCGGATAAAGGATAAGCGTGTTTTGCGTCTTATCGGTAAATACCTCAGGGCCGGAGTGATGGTCAACGGCCGCCTGGAGGCAACAGCAATGGGGGTCCCCCAGGGAGGGCCGCTCTCACCGCTGCTTGCCAATATTCTTCTCGATGATCTGGACAAGGAACTGGAGAGGCGCGGTCATTGCTTTAGCCGGTACGCGGACGATGCCATTATCATGGTCGGAAGCCGGCGAGCCGGTGAGCGGGTGATGGCCGGTATCCGCCGGTTCCTGGAACACAGGCTGAAGCTTGAGATTAACGAGCAAAAAAGTAAGGTGGCGCCGGTGGAGGAATGCAGTTTTCTGGGTTTTGTCTTTGTTCGCGGCAAAATCAGATGGAGTGAAAGGTCCTTCCAGGAATTCAAGCGGCAGCTTCGCCTGCTGACCGGAAGGAGTTGGTTCGTCTCCATGGAGTACCGGTACAAAAGGTTAGCGGAATATGTACGGGGCTGGATGAGCTATTATGGGATCTCGGAATATTACCGACCCATCCCGAAAATAGACGAATGGCTCCGACGCAGGATACGGATGTGCTACTGGAAACAGTGGCGTCACACCCGTACCAAAGTCCGTAACCTTCTCAAGCTGGGAACTTTCAAGAGAGATGCTGTTTTCACCGCCCTCAGTCGCAAAGGACCTTGGCATCTGTCCAGAACCCTGGCAACCCAAACCGGCATGACCAATAAATGGCTGTACAGCGAAGGATTGATTTCTGTCAAAGAACAGTGGGTGAAGATTCACTACCCGGCTACGGCTCGGTAACCTTGATGAAACGCCCTGTGCGGACCCGCACGCAGGGTGTTGTGGGGGCCGGAGGAGAAAAACCTCCGGCTACCCGATTATCTTTTAAGTTGCTCATTTTATAGCATTAACTGGGCACAGTATTCGACAAGTACCGCAACTTATGCACTCTGTGTCAGTCACTTTCGTTTTATTAGAGATATAAGACATAACGTTAACATCCATGGGGCAATTATTGTTACAATTTTCACATTGAATGCATTCATTGCCAGTGGGGCGTTTTTTTATCAATGAAAATTGTGCTGGTACTTTCATGACCAAAGAAACGGGACATAGAATTTTGCAAAATGCTCTATTGTCAACAAAATAAAAAGCGAGTGGAATGGCAAGAGAATAATATACGATATTTCCTACAATCATCCAGATTAATTCAGATTTATCTATATAGGATTCCTTTACATCGTAATGGAAGACATATATTGCAGCTAAAGGGATGGAAAGGGAAATAATCAGTGAGAGATATCTGAGATTTTTTAGATTGTTTGTGATAGTTGGCAATTTTTGTTTTTTTATAGGCAACCAATCTAATATAGCTGCTGTCCAACATGCCCACCCACAAAAACCACGGCCCCATATTAATGGGCCGAATAGTTTTGCCACTGCATAATGAATAAAACCTTTTGAGAAATAGCCCACTAAGACAATAAGAAAAACGCCTTCTAATTGAAAATTTTCATTGTTCACCAACGGTACAAACAATAATAGTGCTGGTAATATTAGGATGATACTTACTTTTCTACCCAAAACCTTTTTCTTCGTTTTTAAAATTTGTTGCAGATAAATACCGATAGCAACAGCAATGCCTATCCAAGGAAAAAGTAATAGGAACCCCCACCATCCAATGGCAGCATATAGAGAAATTCCAACTGTAGCTCCGATAGCTATAGGAATATATGTTATTGGAGATGGTTTCATTTTTGGCTCTTCGTCGTTTCAAGTGGATTTCATCAGGTTCTGAATCGGTGCTGCCAACAGGTAGATCATGGTAATGAATGTCTCATCGTTCCGATATCCACGGGCCCGGGCCTTGGCGGCCTGGAATATACCGTTGAGGGCCTCTAATCGCCCATTGCTGTGCTCGGAAACCCAACGGGAAACAATCAGGCTCCTCGTCATATTGTGTGGATTTGATTATGATAGATCAAATCCACACAATATGACGAGGAGCCTGAAATGTTAGGTTACCGGAGCTGTTCTTTGAGTTTTTCCAATGACTCGGGGGAATCCACCTGCAGGCAGGTGATCGACGAGCCGCGGGGAATGATTTTTTTCATGATCCCGGTGAGTACCGTCCTGGGGCCGACCTCGATGAAGAGTTCGACCCCGTCGTCGATCATGTACCGGGCAGTGTCGTACCAGCGGACCCGTGAGGCGATCTGCCGGGCCATGGTGGCTCTGATTTTTTCCGGATTGTCCTCCCGGGCCGCGGTTACGTTGAAGATAATGGGAATCTCAGGTTCGGAAAAACGGATCTTTGCCGTGAATTTTTCGAAATCCGGCACCGCTGCGGCCACCAGGGGACTATGGTTGGCAACGCTCACCTTCAGGGGAATAACCTTTGCTCCTTTTTCCCGGCAGAGAGAGGCGAGGGAATCCAGGCCGGTGGTGTCGCCGGAGATGATGATCTGGGTATCGGTGTTATGATTGGCGATGGTGACGGTCCCGCTGACGCCGGTGGCCAGGAGTGCTTCCACCTCATCAATGGTGAGGCCGATGATGGCACGCATGCCGCCGGGATGAACGTTACCCTCTCGTTCCATCAGTTCGCCCCGTCGGGTGACCAGGCGGATGGCAGCGCTGAAGTCGAAGACGCCGCTCGCGCACAGGGCGCTGTATTCACCCAGACTGTGGCCGCAGACATAGGCGGGAGGCTGCGGCAGGATTTGCCGCACCGCCTGCCAACAGATGAGGTTGATGGCTGTCATGGCCGGCTGCAGGCAGTCGACGCGGGTCAGTTCCTGCATGGGTCCTTCCAGGCAGAGCCGCTGCAGATCGAAACCGCTTTCTTCGGCGGCGGCGGCGAGAAGGTCGGCGGCCCGGGAATCGTTTTCGATAAACTCCCGACCCATGCCCACATACTGGGACCCCTGGCCGGGAAAGAGAACGGCTGTTTTTTTCATTTTTCCTGTTTTGTCGAAGAGTTGTGGTTATCTGAAATAAACATGATCAGCAGAATCAGTCCGGTGCCGACGGTAATGGCGGTGTCGGCCAGGTTGAATGCGGGCCAGTGGCGGGCGCCGATATGGAAATCGAGGAAGTCGATAACCGAGCCGCAACGTAGTCGGTCGATGAGGTTACCCACGGCTCCACCGGCGATGAGGCCGAAACCGAAGAGATAGAGAATACTCTCCCGCTGGTGTCTGCGATAGAGGTAGAGGACAAAGGTCAGGGCGATTAAGGTGATGGCGATGAAAAAGGCCTGACGGAGCCCGGAGGATGGTCCGGACAGGATGCTGAAGGCCGCGCCGGTATTGGTACAGTAGACCAGATGAAAAAACCCGGGAATTACTTCCCGGGCTTCATATAGATGAAATGAACGGACAATCCATAATTTGGAGGCCTGATCAAGGCAGACGACCACCAGTATCAAGAGGAAAAAGTACACTCTAGCGTCCCAGCTCCATGGTCTCGACAACATCGCGGCAGCGTCGGCAGATGGTTGGATGTTCCCGACTTGCGCCCACCGTCGGCGAGCGGATCCAGCAGCGCTCGCATTTTTCGCCGGGTGCGGGTCTGATACCGATGACAAGGCCCGGCAGGGTTGCCGACTCCAGGTGCGTGATACCGGTCAGGTCGTCGGGGTCATCGACAGGGCCAAGGGCGGAGACAATGGCCAGTTCCGCCAGTTGCCGCCAATGATGGGCCAGAAAGTCTCCCAGCTCGCCGCCGGCCAGGATAAGAACCTCTGCCTCCAGGGGATGGCCGATCACCTTTTCGCGGCGGGCCGATTCCAGGGCCTGGAGGATTTCACCGCGTACGGCCAGGAGTTTCTCCCAGCGTCGTTCCGATTCCTCGGTAAAGAGGTGTTCGGTTTTGGCGGGAAAATCGGCAAAGAAAATCGATTCTTCCAGCGGATGGTTTTGGGGAAGGCCGTGCAGATGCTCCCACGCCTCGGCCGCCGTGAAACTGAGGATTGGAGCCATGAGCCGGATCAACCCGTCAAGAATGGTGTGGAGGACCGTCTGGGCGGCGCGGCGTCCCTTGCTGCCGGCGGGTGAAGTATAGAGGCGGTCCTTGATGACATCGAGGTAGATGTTGCTCATTGTGGTGCCGCAGAAGTTGTAGAGACCGTGGAAGATGGAGTGGAATTCATAGGCCTCGTATCCGGCAAGCACCCCGGCGCGAAACTCTTCGAAGCGGGCCAGCGCCCAATGGTCGAGTTCGCTCATCTCTGCAAGTTCAACTCTGTGTGAGGCCGGCTCGTAATCCGAGAGATTACCCAGAAGGAAGCGGATGGTGTTGCGGATTTTCCGGTAGGCGTCGGAAATCTGCCGGAGGATTTCATCGGAGACCTTGACGTCGTCCCGGTAATCTTCGCTGGAAACCCAGAGGCGGAGAATTTCCGCCCCGTACTGGTCAATGACTTCCTGAGGGGCCACGACGTTGCCGACGCTTTTGGACATCTTGCGGCCCTGGCCGTCCACCACGTAGCCGTGGGTGAGGACCCCCCGGTAAGGCGCCCGTTGTCTGGTACCCACCGAGGTCAGCAGGCTGGACTGGAACCAGCCGCGGTGCTGGTCGCTGCCTTCCAGATAGAGGTCGGCTGGGGAGCGCAGCTCTTCCCTGGCCTCGCAGACCGCGGCATGACTGACACCGGAGTCGAACCAGACGTCGAGGATATCGTCCTCCTTGCGGAAACTGGTGCTGCCGCAACCACAGCTGGTTCCCGGTTCCAGGAAATCGGCGGCCTCATGTTCGAACCAGGCATCGGCTCCCTGTTTCTCGAAGCTTTCCTCGATGCGACGGCACACCGTTTCATCCCTGATGATTTCACCGCATTCGGAGCAGCTCAGCACGGTGATGGGCACTCCCCAGCTACGCTGGCGCGACAGGCACCAGTCGGGCCTTGATTCCACCATGCCGTAAATTCGCTGCATTCCCCAGGCCGGAGTCCAGCTGACTTTGTGAATCTCCTCAAGGGCCTTGGTGCGCAGGTCGTTTTTTTCCATGGAGATGAACCACTGGGCCGTGGCCCGGTAGATCACCGGTTGCTTGCAGCGCCAGCAATGGGGGTAACTGTGGTTGATGTCGCTTTGCCGAACCAGGGCGCCTGCGGTCTGCAGATCGCTGTTGATCCGGGTATTGACCTCCGGTACCTGCTCCCCGGCATAGGGTCCGGCCTCGGAGGTGAATCTGCCGTCGTCGTCGACCGGGGAGAGAATCTCCAGACCGTAGCGTAAGCCGGTGAGGTAATCGTCGGCGCCGTGCCCCGGAGCGGTATGCACACAGCCGGTACCGCTTTCTGCGGTCACATAATCGGCCAGCACCAGAAGGGAGTCGCGGTCAAGAAAGGGATGGCGGCATTTCTTGTGTTCCAGGACGCGGGCGGCAAAGGTGGCGACAATCTCATGGCTCTTGATTCCGAACTCGGCCATGGCTTTTTCAACCAGCTCCTCCGCCAGAATCCAGATCTCGCCGTTAACCCTGACTGCGGCATAGACGAAGTCGGGATGAAAGGCGATGGCCATGTTGGCAGGTAAGGTCCAGGGGGTGGTGGTCCAGATGAGGACAAAGATCCGTTCTCCGGCCAGCTCCGGGACAGTGTCGCCCAGGTCATCGACAAGGGGAAATTTTACGTAAATGGAAGGCGAGGTGTGATCTTCATACTCCACCTCGGCCTCGGCCAGGGCCGTGCGGCAGGTGGAGCACCAGTAGACCGGTTTTTTGCTGCGCACAACCGAACCGGAGAGCAGGAATCTGTTGAACTCCCGGGCAATGGTGGCCTCATACCCGAAGTTCATGGTCAGGTAGGGGTTTTCCCAGTCGCCGAGTACGCCGAGACGCTGGAATTCCTTTTTCTGAATTTTGATCCACTTCTCCGCATATTTGCGACAGGCGCGACGTTTGGCCAGTTTCCCGATGCGGCTCTTCTTGTCGCCCAGTTCCTTGTCCACATTATGTTCGATGGGCAGGCCGTGACAATCCCATCCCGGAATATAGGGAGCGTGGAAACCGGCCATGCGCCGTGATTTACAGATAATGTCCTTTAACACCTTGTTGAAAGCGGTGCCCAGATGAATATGGCCGTTGGCATAGGGCGGGCCGTCGTGCAATACATAAAGAGGCCTTCCGGCGGTGTGTTCCTGCAATTTATGATACAGCTTTTCCCGGTCCCAGCGCTTGAGGTACATGGGTTCTTTCTGGGCCAGGTTGGCCTTCATTTTGAAACTGGTTTTCGGCAGGTTGAGTGTTTTTCGGTAATCCATTTTTCTCCCAGTGATTCAGTTAACCGGCCCGACCACAATCAAAACTGATGGCGGGGTTTTCCCGTCGATCGGCTCCGGGCGGGTTGCGCTTGCCCGGAGAAAGGGAACCGGGTGAGCGGCCAAAATTCCCCGGACTCTCCACAATACCAGTTACCATTTAAAATTCAATGCCTTTCTGGGCGCTGATTCCCTGCTCATACGGGTGTTTCACCGGTTGCATCTCGGTCACCAGATCCGCGGCATCCATGAGTCCACGGGTGGCATCTCGTCCGGTGACGACAACATGCATTTCCGGGGGGCGAGAGGTGAGAACCTCGATGACCTCCTGTTCGCTGAGGAAATTGTAGCGGATGAGATAGGTCAGTTCGTCGAGAATGATTAACCTGTGGCTGTTGGCGGCAATGGTGCGGCAGGCCAGTTTCCAGGCGTCCCGGGCCAGGCGGCGGTCTTCTTTAAGGTTGTCGGATTTCCAGGTGAAACCCCGACCAAGGACATGGAAATCCAATAGATCCCGGAAACGACCGGCAGCCTTTACCTCGCCGGTCCGGCGGTTGCCCTTGAGAAACTGGATGACGCAGACCGGCAAGCCGTGGCCGAGCGCCCGGAAGGCAAGGCCGAAGGCGGCCGTGCTCTTCCCCTTGCCCTTCCCGGTAAAGAGCAGCAGTAATCCCTTTGCCATTTTTTTCTCCTCCTACTATACTTTTTCCGGCAATGACAATCGGATGTTCCCGGTCCATACTCTCCATACTGTACCAGGCCATTCCTGTAAACAGTGAAAGACGGCGGCGGGGAAGAGTTCGTAACCGATCATAGGGTATGTAACCCCGCGGTATATCATGCTTCCAAACTGTAATTGGTCACAGGTGCTGCAGATTTTCACGATTTATCCCGGTCGCTATTTCTCCACTATGCGGCCGGGAGAGATTTACGTGAAGATGCGGTGGTTGTGATCAATTACAAGAGTTCAAAACGGAGAAGGCCCATGGCCGGAAAAGAGACAAGCCAATGTCAGCTCTGCGGGGCGGTACGGAAAACGGAAGAACATGCTGGATATCGGGCCTGCACGGCATGCGCCGTTCTGATCGAAGGGGTTAGACGGCAGCCGCAGCTGATAGACCGGCTCTGGAGGGAAATACACGGTCGCTCCTCGGCTCCGGCATCCCATGCGGAACTGCCGGATGTGCTCGACGGTAAGCGCTATCGTACCGTTGACCGGGAAAAAAATCCCTGGTACCTGTCCATCAGTGAAGTGGATGGCCGACCCGTGGAGGTCTTTGCCTCAACCGCCTTTGACCGTGATCATGAACTGCAATCGCGTATCTCCAACCTTACCACTATTACTCGACTTATCTCTTTGAATCTCCGTCATATTTTCATGGGTGAAGTTTTGACTCTGAAAAAGATTCTCAAACAGCTCAAACGCAGTTCCCGCCAGAAAAACGATCTTCCCGACATGCTCTACCAGGTCCTGGCCCTCTATGAAGCGGAGGTGGACGATATCTGAGCTGCTTCGCCCCCCTTCCGGCTAGCTGCCCAGTCAATGCCCCAGAATCAGGATAAGGGCTGAGCCGGCAACCATCATGGCCGCCCCGACCAGCCGCTTTCCAAAAGAACCTTCCCTGAACCAGAGTTTGCCGTACACCACTCCCACCAGGATGGAGAATCGTTTCACCGCGATCATGTAGACCGCCTTGGTCATGGAGATTGCCAGACAGTGAAAGATCACATGACCGCAGAGCAGCAATCCTGCCACCAGGCCTCTTCCCGGTTCCCTCAGCAGGCGCCCGGGGCTGATTTTGCCGGGCAGAGCCAGGCAAAAGGGGACGAGGAAGTTATGGACCGTGAAAAAGGAGAGCGCAAAAAAGATCGGTGAGGAGTGGATAATGGCGATTTTGGCGATCACCGCCATAAAACTGAAGAGAAATGCCACAAACAGCATGATGCGGGAGCCCGGTTCCCGGCCGATGGCATAAAAGGGCGCAAGGAACCCGGTGGCCGGGGCGTCCAGGTTGAGGACATAACTGCCGATAACGATGAGAAGAACGCCGCAGATGCCCCAGGGATCGGGCATCTCTCCCAGGAACAGCAGACCGGTCAACAGCATGAAGACCGGTGTAAAGGCCAGGTAGGGCAGGGTAAGGGAGAGCGGCGAGACCTGAATCGCCCTCACGTACAGGAGAAAACAGAGACCGTTGAGGGGCAGGCTCACCAGAAAACTGAGAAGAAAGGGGGGATCCAGGTGGGGAAAGGGCACCAGGAAAAGGCAGAGGCACAGAAACGGCAGGCTGTAGACCATGGGATAGGCCGCCATTTCATAGACATTGTATCCGGAGAAATATCTCTTTACCCAGGCGTCCTGGCTGCCGACGAATAGAGCCGTTATCAGGGCAGGGAGAAGCCAGAGCATGGCGGCCTTTGGAATGGACGGGGAATGAAGGGCGCGGCGGGAGGATCAGGAGCCGTCAACGGCTCCGTCTTTTTCTATATCCCGGTGTATGACCGTGGGGTTGATACTCCGGGCCAGAAGATATTCCCTCAACCGTTCGGTGACGGCGACGGAACGATGCCGGCCTCCGGTGCAGCCCACTGCCAGGACACATTTCTCCTTGTCGGCCTCCCTGTTCTGTTTGATGAGAAACAGCACCATGGGTTCCATGAGCTGCAGAAAGTCGCGGGAACGATGATGCTCCAGAACATACTCGGCCACTCCGGCATGGAGACCGGTAAAGGGCTTGAGCTCGGCGATCCAGTAAGGGTTGACGAGAAAACGGACATCCCAGATATAGTTCACTCCGACCGGGACACCATATTTAAATCCGAAAGAGAGGAGTTGTATTTGCATTGTCGCCGTATCCTGCCTGGAATTCCGTTCACATCCCAATTCACTGATTATCCCGTAAACGACTTTTCGTTGTTTGCTCTCATATGGATATTGTACGGAAAATTAATCAATTTTGCAGAATTTTTTCACTATCGTACCGTTCTTGCTTAGCAGCGGGATGTGCCGCAATTGCTCCCTGTCGCGATTTGAGTATCATCTGGCGCGCCCGGCAGGATTCGAACCTGCGGCACCCGGCTTCGAAGGCCGGTGCTCTATCCAGCTGAGCTACGGGCGCGGCGGGGAAGGAAGGAGAGATCAGCCGGTACTGCACAGCAACCGGATGCTCTCTGCTTTTTCGCTGATTCCCTTTTTCAGGACTTCATGGTTGTAGGCGGCGAGCACGTCGCGGCGTTTGAGCATGCCCAGTATCCAGGGATCCTCGAGGCTTTCGACAACCGGGATTTCCTCCAGCCCTTTGATATCGAATAGCTGCATCGCCTCGTAGAGGTTGTTGTCCGGAGTGAGCATGATGAGATTTCGGGTACAGATGGCGCCCACAAGATAGCAGACCCGTTGTTTTTCGTCATGTAGAATATTTTTGACATCCTGCATGGATATGATGCCCACCAGACGGCCGGCCTGGTTGATGACCGGAAAGTAGAAACTATCCTTGGCGATTCTGAAGATCTCAAGCAGTTGGTTGATATTGGCGTTTTCACTTATGAAATCGAAATCTTCGGTGATGGCCTTGCCCACGCGCAGCGATTTCATGATGGCCACCTCCCGGCCCTCGTGTATGTTGATACCTTCGCGGGTGAAATCAACGGTGTCGATGGAGTCGTGATAGAGCTTGGTGGCAACCATGGTGCCGATGATGCTGCAGGCCATGATCGGAATGATGATCATGTAGTTACCGGTCATCTCAAAGAGGAGAAAGATTGCCGTCATCGGTGCGTGGGTGGATGCTGCCAGAAAGGCACCGATTCCCACCGTGGCATAGGCACCCGGGGAGGCGGTGAACTCGGGGAGGTAGGAGTGGACAATGCCGCCGAAGGCACCACCGATCATGGCGCCGATAAAGAGCGCCGGGGCAAAAACGCCGCCGGATCCGCCGGACCCCAGGGTGACGGCGGTGGCGATGATCTTCAGGAAGATCAGGGCGATCATTACCGATATCGCGCCTTGGCCGGTGAGGACCTCTTCGATAAAATGATAGCCGTCTCCCATGATCTGGGGATAGGCGATGGCAATGGTACCGATGATCAGGGCGCCGAGAATGGGTTTGATCTGGTCGTTGAGGGGGATTTTACGAAAACCGTCCCGCACCAGGTAGAAAAACCGGATGTGCAGGACGGCAAGCGCACCGACAATGATGGCCATCAACGCGTAAAGCGGCAGCTCCACAAAGGGATTGACCATCTGGTAATCGGGGACCGGAAAGGCGGGAATTTCTCCGTAAAAGGCCCGGGTGACAACCGTGGAAAGCGCCGAAGCGATCACCAGGGCGGCAAAGGAGGAAATCTCGTAGGTACCCAGCAGGACGATTTCCGCCGCAAAGAAGATACCGGCCAGGGGAGCGTTGAACATGCCGGCGATACCCGCTGAGCAACCGGCGGCAATATAGACCTTCATGCGATTTCCGGACACCCTGAAAAACTGGCCCAGCTGAGAGCCTAGACCGCCGCCGATCTGGGCGATGGGGCCTTCCACACCGGCCGAATTGCCGGAACCGATGGTCAGGGCCGTGGAGATAATCTTCAACAGAATGGACCTGGCGTGAATGACACCGCCTTCCAGGTTCACCTTGCGGAGAAAGGAGGTAAAGCCGTAGCCGTTCACCTCTCCGGGAAAGAGCAGGGAGAGGGGGATGAGGAACACCATTCCCATGATGGGAATGATGGGCAGCAGGTAGATACGCCATGATCCCGGTTCAATGCCGAATAGCTTCTTTCCGGAGACAAACAGCACTTCATGCACCAGTTCGACGCATGAGCGAAAGACGATGATCGATACCCCCGCCATCAGACCGATGCAGCAGGCGATCATGATCATGCGGGTGTTTTCGCCCGGTATGAAGATTTTCAGTTTTTTGATCATGACAGGGAATGAGGCCAAGCCCTCATGAGACCGTTGATCTTTTCGGGGACAGGTGAGGAACCCGCCCCGGTCTTCGGCCACCGGCCGCGAGAATAAAGTGAATTGATGAAATTATATTATAGCAGCAAAAAGATAAATCGAAAGAAATTATTATCTCGAATATACCGGAAAATTCAAGGTTAAGGGCATTTTTTTCAAAATTTTTTTATCATCAACGATTGGAAACGGTCTTGATCGCATCAATTATCGGCCGCCCTGGGCAGCCGGGAGCAGGTGGTGGGTTTTCAGAACACCCGGCGGAAGCGCGGGCAGTGGATGGTTATCGCATCATCCGGTTGCGGAAAGCGGCAATGGGGCGGCAGGGTGATGATGCAGTCGATGGGTTCCAGTTTTTCGGCGGCCCGTACAGTCAGACAGCCCCGATCCTCGTCCAGCACGCCTCCCTTGAGGATGAGCGCTGCGCTTCGCCCTCGCCGTGGAAGTGCAACGGTGAGGCGGGCCCGCAGGGTGCGCGGCAGGGGGGAATCGGCCCCCTGCATCCTGAACAGGGCAGGCTCGATGAGTTCCTGAAAAAGAAGGCGGACGGCCGGAGGCGGGCCCGGCAGGGCGAAAAAGAGGATGGAGCCCAGGGTGCCGAAAAGAGTCGCCTTGCCGGGGCGGACCCGCAGCCGGCTGTAAAGTACCTTGCCCCCCAGATCATGGAAGACCTGTTCCATGAGGTCATATTTTCCCGGGCCCATACCGCCGGTGGTAATGATGATGTGCGGTGAAGCGGCCTGCCGGCGTTGCAGGATGGCGCAGATGGAGGAGATATCATCCCCCACTGTTCCCAGTTTGCAACATTTTCCCCCGGCCTGGCTGATGAGTCCTTCCAGAAAGAAGATATTTCCCGAAATTTTTTGTCCCCGGTGCGGTTTTCCCTGGCCGGCGTCAATCAGTTCACTGCCGGTACAGAGGACGGACACCTTCGGCCTTTCGTGCACCTTCACCCGGTCATAGCCGTCTCCAGCCAGCAGCGGCAGATGATCCACGGTGATGGGTTTGCCGGCGGGGACAAGGATACGGCCGGCGGGGAGATCGGAGCCGCGTTTTCTGATAAAGCTGTCGTCGACCCTATTATCCTGCCTGTTGATGTGCACCCGCTGGTTTTGCTCCCTGCATATTTCAAAGGGAATAACGCACCGGGTGTTCGGCGGCACCATCGCTCCGGTGGTGATCCGTACCGCCTGACCAGGGCCCAGGGGCGGAAGAACCGTGTCTCCCGCGGCAATGTCGCCGATGATGGTATAGGAGAGAACCTGTGGGTCTGCGCCGTTTTGATCTCCGGGATCGCCAAGGGCGTAACCGTCCCGTGTCGACTGAGAAAAGGCGGGTTTCGGCGCCCGGTTTGAGAGAGGGGCAAGTGGAAACCGGTGCAGGGCGTCGGCCAGGGAAACAATCTCGCCGGCGGTTTCCGTACAGTGGCCCAGGATCAACTCCTGGGCCTGTTGGAGAGATTTTTCCACTGTCATGACAGGCAGATTGAGGCGGAAGATAGGGGTAACAGCTTATGGAAAAACACCGCAGGCACGGCCCGGCGGGCCGTTTGTAACCGATCATAGGGCATGTAACCCACGGTATATCTTACTTCCAAACTGTACTTGGTCACAGGTGTTGCAGATTTGCTTACATCTCTCCCGGCCGCGATATCCCCACTATGCGGTCAGGAGAGATGTAAGTGAAGAAGCTGGTGCCTGTGATCGAGTACGGCCGTTTCCGCGGTGCGCAAATCGTGAAGGAGACGAATTGGGGGAGTCAGGGTACGGTAATTCGCCGGCAGAGATCCTTTTTTTGCAGGGTTCAGAGGGTCAGGTCGGACCGAACCTGTTTGCGCGGCCCCCCATGTCCGGCGCTGGACCAGTCGCGGATAGGCGCTGCTGCCTCCAGTTCCCGACGACGCCCGATGCGGTCCATGCGGTCATGAATCAGTTGCCAGACGCAGTGCACCTCCGGATGAATCTCGCATTTTCCGTCCACGGAACCGCCGCAGGGGCCGTTCATCAGGCTCTTGGCGCAGCGGGCGATGGGGCAAAGCCCCCCGGTGAGGTGGAGGACGCAATCGCCGCAACCGGCACACTGCTCGCTCCAGATGCCCTGCTGGGCTGAGCCGCCGAAAAAGGTGGTATTCAAGGCGGGATAGACGTTGTCCTGGGGACGAAGGTTGGCGATGAAGTTGACTCCCACCCCGCAGGCAGTGGAGACAATGGCGTCGTAGTCTCCCTTCCAGTTGTCGATGGCATCGATGTACTCCCGATCGCATTGGCGCACCAGGCTGCCGGTAATCACCTCCGCCTCTTTACCGTTTTTTCTGAGCCCGAGCCTGATGAGCGAGGCAAGAATTTCAGCCTCGCGCTCGCCGCCGGCCGAGCAGACCGTGACACAGCCACGGCAGGCCAAAACCAGTATTTTTTTGAAATCGATTACCATATCTATTATTTCCGCTAACGGCTTCCGCTCGGCGATAATCATTGATTTTCTCCTGATAGGTTCAACGGGATAGAGAACAGCAGTCGGCTGGATTAGAAAGGTGACGGGCCCAGTTCGCGGACCAGTTTGTCCATCTCTCGGGCGGCATCGACAAACTCAGGATGCAGGCCGCGGGGCAGGTGATACATGCGCATGCGGTCTTCTTCGACATCGAGTTCCCGAAGTGCTTTGCGTACGGTTGCCACCCGCTTGGCCGCCCGGCTGCTGCCTTTTTCATTGTGGCAGGTGTCGACCGGACAGCCGACCACGTAGACACCGTCGGCGCCTTCTTCAAAGGCCTGCAGCAAGGTGGTGACCTGCAATTTTCCGGTGCAGGGCACCCTGGTCAATTCAACATTCTCCGGGAAGTCGAGCTTTTGCAGCTCCCTGCCGTGGTCGGCGCAACTCTGCTGAGAGGTATAATGGCAACTGAACAGGCGAATTTTCGGGGTAAAGCTCATGGGGTCTCCACAAATTCTTTCCCGGTGGATCCGGGATTATTTTTCTTGTTTGTCAACGAAAAATTATTGAATTCGATCAGACTACGGCGGTAACCGCGCCTAGACACCGCAGGCGGCAATCAACCGTTCATCTTCCGATTCATTAAGGGTGATGGCCCGGGCCGGACATTCGGCCACGCAAATACCGCAGGCCCGGCACTGTTCCACATCAATCACCGCAAACCCACCGGCGTCGATGGTGGGAATATCCCAGGGACAGACACGCACGCAGGTGAGGCAGGAGACGCAGAGATCCCGCTGCACCCGGGCGGCCTTCCCCTTGTCCACAAGCTGCTGATGGGTGATATATTCTTTTTTCAGGGCCAGTTTGGCCAGGGCTCCCATGATATCTGCGAAACTGACATCCTGGGGACAGACAAAGACACAGCTCCGGCAGCCGGAGCAGTACCAGAGGAGGTCGGAGTTAAGCAGTCGGTCTTCAAGCCCCATGCGGATCATGTGAATGATCTTTCGGGGATCGAATTCCGGGATTGCCTGGCTGACGGGGCAGATCCCGCTGCAGGCTCCGCAGGAAAAACAGCTGTTTAGGTGCTCACCGCCCGGTTGCGAGACAACCTCGGCGCTGAAGGTGGGGTTGGTTTTCGATTTTACCTGAGCCATATCACGCCATCTGTTAGAGGAAATGTGCGGTTGATGGAATATCGGGACCACAGGCTGTCTTTCTCTGGACCGCTGGAGAGCCTGATTACCCATATCTCCGTGCTGAGGACATCAAGACTTCTATATTAACGTATCCGGAGAGTGTTGTCAAACAGTTCAAAAGGGCGGCAGGGGAGGGGGTTATCGGAAAATGAGAGGCGCCGGCCTAACCTGCGGCGTGCCGATGGGCCGAAGGAGTAAGCCGACGCATCCCAGGGAGAGTGAAATGTGAAGCGGTCCTGTCGCTTCCCGGCGACAGGGGATGGGGCGTCACCGGCATCCGCGGCGAGGATTGCCAGGCAGAGGCCGGGATGGCGCTGTCACCTTTTGGAGACAGCGATTCGTTTTACTGATTCTTAAACAGGGCCGGGACTATGTGATGCCTCCCCAGCAGTTTATAAAAATCCGTGCGGTTGCGATGGGCGATTTTCGCAGCCTGGGTTACGTTGCCGCGGGTGGTCTGCAGCAGGGTGATGAGATACTGCTGCTCGAACTGGCGTCGGGCCTCGGCAAACGGCAGAATCTTGTCCGGATTCTCCTTGATGGCATCGTGGAGTAAATCTTCCGTGATCAGCGGTGTTGTGGCCAGGGCCATGGCATGTTCCACCACATTATAGAGTTGACGCACATTGCCCGGCCAGGAAGCTTCCACCAGGATTTTGATGGCCTCCGGGGTGAACCCTTTGATTTTCTTTTTGTTTTCAAATGATAATCGCTCAATGAAGTAGTCAACCAGCAGGGGAATATCCTCCTTGCGTTCATTGAGCGGCGGAATTTCAAGGTTGACGACATTCAACCGGTAGTAAAGATCTTCGCGGAACTCCTGCGAGGCGATCATCGATTCCAGATCCCGATGGGTGGCGGAGATGATTCTGACATCCACATCAATGGCCTTGGTGCTGCCCACCGGACGAATACGGCGTTCCTGCAGAACCCGCAGGAGCTTGACCTGGAGATGTTGGGGCATATCGCCGATTTCATCAAGAAAAAGCGTACCCTTGTGGGCTGCCTGGAACAGACCGATATAACTGGACAGGGCGCCGGTAAAGGAACCCTTGGCATGGCCGAACAGTTCCGATTCGAGCAGGGACTCCGGGATGGCGGTGCAGTTGACCGGTACAAAAGGGGCGTCGCGACGATCGCTGGCCCGGTGGATGGCAATGGCCAGCAGTTCCTTGCCGGTACCGCTCTCGCCCCTGATGAGGACACTGGCATCGGTTTCGGCAACCAGCCGGGCCTGGGAAAGGAGCGATTCCATGATATTGCTCTGGGAGATGATATCGCTGCGCCATTCATCCATATCTTCAGGTTGAATGCCGCCGATGCCGCTGACCCGCAGGGCTTTTTCGATCTGCCGTACCAGTTCCCGGCCGTCGATGGGCTTGGTCAGAAAAGAGAAGACCCCCTGTCTGGTGGCTTCCACCGCCTCCGGAATGGAACCATGGGCGGTTATAATAATCACCGGAATTCCCTTGTTCTGTTCGCGGATCGCCTCAAAGAGAGCCATGCCGTCGATTCCGGGCATCCGCAGGTCGGTGATCACCACATGCGGGTTGACCACCGGCAGTTTGGCCAGGGCCTCTTCACCGCTTAAGGCTGTCTGGGTGTTAAAGCCGAGGCTGTCGAGCCGCAGTTTCCACAGACCGACCAGATCTTCCTCGTCATCCACCAACAGCAGGGTGTAGCCGCGATTACTCATAGCTGATTGATCCCGGGTCGTGCTGTTCACGGTCACTGATGATTTTTTCAATGTTTTTCAGTTTGTTTAGTTGGTCACTGAGTTCATCAATCTTGGCGTTCGCCTGTTTGAGCCGACCGGTGAGCTCCTCGATATCCGCCTGAAGACGTTGTTTTTCCTTGCTCAGCGCCTTTCGGGCGCTCCAGCGGCTGATGATCGCCTGGTCAAAGCGTTCCAGCAGGTGGAGGAGCCCCTGCAGATCGGGATGGGTATCCGGACTTGCATCGATATACTGTTTCAGGGTTGCCATCCCATCGGTATATTGCTTGTATGTCGCGCTCTGTAAAAGGGTGAGGCAGACATAGTGCAGTTGTTCCCGGTCGCCTTTGTCATATTTTTTGCGGGCGGCCCTGCTCAACAGGTCGGCGGCCTCCTCTTTTTTCAGATTCCGCATCTCCTGCAGGCAGGAGAGAATCCGTTCAGCCTCCGAGGGGCGGAAAATGACCGTTGGATCAAAGTGTTGGCGGGAAGAACCATTGCCGTCGATCACCGCTGTGCAGCCGGATAACAGCAGCAGGCAGATAAACAGGAGCGTTAATCCCTTCCCTTGCCGGTACGTGTGGTTTTTGAGGGGACTCATGATTGGAGTAACGGTATTTTGATTTCAAAATGAGCTCCCTCGCGTGCCGGTAACAGGCGGATGGTCCCGCCGTGGTTGCGTACATACTCTCTGGCAATTGCAAGACCGAGGCCGGAACCTTTGACAACAAGCTGTTCCGAGGATTTTCCTTGGAAAAAGGGAGCAAATATCTTTGCGCGTTCTTTTTCGGGGATGCCGCTGCCGTTGTCTTTGACCCGAATCACCACGATGCTGCTGCCGCGATGGATAGAAATGATGATCAGGCCGTTTTTGGCAGTGAACTTGACGGCATTTGACAACAGGTTATCGATAACCGTTTTGATCTGGTCTTTGTCTCCGAAAATTTCCATCTCCGGCAGGGACATTTTAAGGCGAATTTTATGAGCCGTCAAAATATTCTGGTAATCGGCGGCTATTTCCTCAATGGCGCTCTTCAGGGAAAAGAAGACTTTGGTGGTTGGACCGCGGCGGGCCTGGGCCATGTTGAACTCGACGATATTTTCAATGAGTTTCTGCAGTTTGTTGCAGTTTTTATAGAGAATATCGACAACGCTTTTTTGCCGGTCGTTGATGCTGCCCACCAGCTCATCGCGGAGAAGGCCCGAGCCCTCCTTGATCGAGGCAAGGGGTGTTTTTAACTCGTGGGAAATGTGAGCGATCAGCTTCACCTTTTCACGGTCGAGCTGGGCAAGGCGCTGCCGCAGCCAATCAAGTTTTTCGCCGAGCAT
>Ga0256914_1001734_pt1 | contig 19099 bp, 15 predicted proteins | sample HulkmetaG_FD_191571 | JGI IMG/M metagenome (GOLD analysis project Ga0256914, IMG submission 191571) | Hydrothermal chimney microbial communities from Main Endeavour vent field at the Juan de Fuca Ridge, Pacific Ocean - Hulk | ecosystem: Environmental > Aquatic > Marine > Hydrothermal vents ... | reverse complement strand
AACAGCTCAAGAAGAATAAACGTCCTGCCATGGTGAACCCCGATCTCCATGGAAGACCCTCTGACCTGCCACTTCTTTTGCAAAGCGTCTATCTGAACGATCAGCCGAAAGAGAAACTCATCGATCCCCCACCCATCAACCTCTTGAAACGATAGAAAATATTTACGAAGATAGTGATTTGGATGGTTACTGAAATCAAAATCAAAAAAATTTTTTAAGCTCATATTGTATCGCCTAAACTGTAACAGTGGATTCAGCTCCTTTCATCTAACGTATTCGGGGGAAAAAAAAAAGCCCCTCATCACATCTTGCACCATGTGATGAGGGGCAACCTGCCTGGCCGCCAACGTTATTGGTTTATTCCCAGAATGCTCTCTGAGAAAATCCTAGTTAGAAAACAAAGTTATCCTGTCATCAATTCTGCATGGAAAGAATACTAATCATGCCCGCAGCATTAGCCCCATTTCCACATTCTTTAGTACCATTGTCACAGCCTATGGGATCGGAACTGCTTGCCACCCACATGTTCTTGTTCAGGCTAATTGCAGTCAAGATAAGCGCCATAGCTTTATCAGATGTTTTGGGTGGGAGCGAAAAAAGTCCCTTATATCCAGGAGGAATGCCAGCACAGGTTGCACTTGTTTCATTCTGTAACCAAACTCGACTACCCGAAGGGATTGATTCGTCTGACGACACACTGACAACGCTCATTGTTCCACATACTCCTGCAAAGGAGGTTGTTGCACTCAGAACCAAAGAAAACATTACTGTAGCCAGAACGACTCCTATCATCTTTTTCATGTGTTAACTCCTTTTATTGATTTTTTCTTTTTGAAAATAGGGAAGAAAAAGTATCCACCTTTACTCACTAACCTTTTAAATATCATAACGAAGATTCTGCTGTCAACTTTTTTATCTGTTCTTCATATCTCCTCCTGACTGCTGACAATTTGTTTCCGGTCATGGGATCAATCGCATCTGGATCCCTCTTCCAGCGTTCCAAGGCAGCCACCTGTTCTTGATATCGGTTTTTTATCTCTGCCACACTTTTTCCTGTAAAAGGATCTATGGTTTCTGGCGAGGATTCCAGGCGTTCCATCTCGTTTACTTGATCTTCAAAATCTTGCCGAACACGAACCAGCTGCTTGCCGGAAAGGGGATCTATCACCGTGGGGTCATCCTGTTGCCGCACCAATTCTTCCACCTGCTCATTATATGTTTCCCTGACACGAGCCAAATTGTTCCCTGTCATTGGATCAATGGAATCTGGATCATTTTTCCACGCAGCCAGCTCAGAGACGAGCTTTTGGTATACCTTTCGCGTTATAGAACTATACTTGCTGAGTTGCTCGCCATCAGAATCCATATTTGACACAGGGACGGCTGTCAGCAAGTCAGCCTGCTCCTTACTGCCAAACAAACGTACAGTGATTGTTTTTTTCTGTTCATCGGTAACGATGGACAGATTGTTTTTCTTCAGCACTCTCCTAAAAAATGTTTCAATTTCTATGCCATTAAATCGACCACTCACGGGAATATCACCCCATTGTTTCTCGACGGCCACTGCATACCCCGTCTGGCGGGCGATCTCTGCCGCCGCATCCTTGAGTGGCATCCTTGTCAAATCGAGCGTTATAGTCTGCCTTGCCGTGGCCGGAGCAGACATTGGCTCCTCTGCAGGACAGGTCCGAACAGTGACGGTTAACAGGGCAGCAGAAAAAAACAAAACAAAAGCACCTAGATGGCGGTATTTCATCTTTCCGATCCTAATCTTTTCCTGGCTATTTGATATAAATTACTCTTGCAAGTTTAATTCCATTAGCGTTCGACGACTAGCTTTCCTTTCCGGACAAACTATTTTGCTCCACTTGCCCAGGCTACCCGGGATGTCTGCCAGTCAACCACTTTCAAAAGCGTAATTTGAGCCTCGTCGGATTACGTTACCCTGAAAACCTCTTCCAGTGTCGTCGTGCCGGCCAGCACCTTGCGAAGTCCGTCCTGGCGCAGAGTCAGCATGCCACTGGCAAGAGAACTGAGGGCCTGCTTTTTTATCTGCCCTGCATCGGAAGTTGTCAGAATTAGACTTTTCAGCGTATCTGTCAGGATCATCAACTCAAAAATACCTAACCGTCCCTTATATCCGGTGTTCAGACATTCCGGACAGCCTTTGCCGCGATACAGCACCCGGTCACCAAATTTGCCCGGCGACAATCCAACCTGCGCAAGATATGCCTGAGATGGCCGATATGTTTCCCGGCAATGTGGGCAGATCTTCCTGACCAACCGTTGTGCCAATATTGCATTTACCGATGAAGAAACCAGAAAGGGTTCAACCCCCATGTCAATGAGACGTGTAACTGCACTGGCTGCATCGTTTGTATGCAGAGTTGAAAAAACCAAATGCCCAGTGAGTGCAGCCTGAATGGCCACCTCGGCTGTTTCCAGATCGCGGATCTCACCAACCAAGATAACATCTGGATCCTGTCTTACTATCGTACGAAGTCCTGATGCAAAAGTCAAGTCGATTTTCGGGTTGACCTGCATCTGACTGATACCGTTGATCTGATACTCTATGGGATCTTCTACTGTTATGATGTTGATATCTGGCTTGTTCAGTACGGATAAGGCTGAATACAGAGTGGTGGTCTTGCCGCTGCCGGTCGGTCCGGTGACCAGAATGATGCCGTGCGGGGCCTTGATCAACTGCATAAATGTGGCAAGATCACGCTCGGACATTCCGAGATCGGTCAGTGACAGCAGGACAGAGGATTTATCCAGCAGCCGCATGACCACCCGTTCACCAAAAGCTGTTGGCAGCGTGGAAACACGTAAATCCACATTTTTGTCAGCTATACGGATCTCGATCCGGCCATCCTGGGGAAGCCGTTTTTCAGCTATATCCATCTTGGCCATGATTTTGACCCGGGAGACAAGTTTGGCCTGCACATGCTTGGGTGGGGTATACATATCATACAGGATGCCATCCACACGCTTCCGGATCTTGACCCGATCCTTGTACGGCTCGATATGGATGTCGCTGGCATTATCCCGTACCGCCTGGGAAAGAATCAGGTTCACCAGCTTGATCACCGGGGCATCGCTGGTGTCATCGAGCAGATCGGCAGTTTCCTCGATCTCGGACAGAATGGCCTCTGGATCCTCCTCATCCATGTCCTGCATCACCTGGTCAGCGCTGTCTCTGGTGCTCAGATCATAGGCGTTGTTTATGGCGACGAAAATCTCATTGTGCGGCGCCAGGACCGTTTTCATGCCCTCCCAGTGAAGAATCCGTTGCAAGTCGTCCAACTGCTGGAAATACAATGGCTCTGCCACGGCGATGAATGATTCCGACGGGGTGGCGATGGGAATCATCTTGAACTTTTTCAGGAACTGAATAGGAACCCGCTCCGTGAAAAAGGGATCGGGTTCCAGGGGAAGCGCCCGCACCAGCTCGAGGCCGGACTGTCTGCTGCGGGCCTCCAGGAGGGTGTCTTCACTGATCTTCTTCTGCTGAACCAGAATCTCACCCAGCCTGCCGCCCTTCTCGCGCTGGATAGTCAGGGCTTCCTGGAGATCCTCTTCCTGCAATTCGACCAGATCGTTTAATATCTCACCAAGGGGCTGCATAGGAGGTCCAGGGGAATAGATTCAAAGAGACCTCAAGCCTGTTTCACAGGGCTATCGGTTCGAAAACATCAATAATTTTATAACATACCACACAACAGAACAAGAAAAATCCGGATATCGCTGTCCAGTCTGTTCTCCTCCCGACATACGAAACAGCCGCTCACCCCTGATCCTGGCGCATCCGCAACGGTTCCATTATACCAACCTGCCGAGCAAAATTGCTGAGCCCCTTGAGCACCGGCCAGGTAATCTTTTGCCCCTTGGGAATGATAAGTGCCCCGTTTTTGGCCACCACATCCTCATCGGCGATCATCCCCACAGCCACCTCTCTCACCCGAAGGACCAGAACCTGATCCGCATAATCTATCTTTATTTGCTGCAGAGCATCCAGCAGGGCAGGATTGTACCGGCCATTTCGCCGCTGCATGATTTCCAGGGCCTTGCGGGAAGCCTCTCCCTGGTTGAGCAGGATATCGTAATCAATCACCGCCTTGAGCATCTGGGCCCCGAGAATCACCTCCTCGTACTCCTGATCCTCTATTTCCGGTGTGTACCGGTCGTAAGCGAGCTGCTGAAGGGCCACCATCCGGGTAGGTCGTTCGAGACGGGGAATCTTTTCCAGCATCCTGGCAGCCACCAGGGGATGCTCTTCCCACATGGCGGCCTCTTCGTCATTCAGTTCCAGGCCGACGTAGACCTTGTTGATGATGTCGGAAGGCAGTGATACACACCCGATCTGGGATACCAGAGCGGCAAGTTCGAATTGCCAGCCCTCTTCAATCCCGAGCCGGTCGACCAATTGGACCACGATCTTCTTGACCCGCAGCGAAGCGGAAAAGGCTGTTGGATTGGCCTGGCTGAGCAGCTCGGCCAGGACGCTGACCGCTCCCTTCAGGGTCTTCTGCAGCAGCTCGCGCTCTGCAGTGATCAGGCGGTACTGATGGAGAGCCAGGGCCAGCGAGGTGACCAGCAGCGATGTCGGGCAGGGCTTGGTGAGGAAACGGAAGATCTGTCCTGTGTTCACCGCCTCGATGGCAGTATCCTGATCCGCGTTGCCGGTCAGCATGATGCGGACCGTGTCGGGATACAGATCCTTGACCCGGGACAGCAGTTCCACACCGTTCATCCCGGGCATCCGCATGTCCGACACCACCACGGCGAATGGTCCATTTTCTTTCAACAAGGCAAGGGCCTCTTCGCCGCCCCCTGCAGTGTGCAGTGCAAAACGCTTCCGGAACTGGCGTTTCATGGACTGCAGCACGTGGGGTTCGTCATCGACAAAGAGTATCTTTTCTTCAGTCATCCTTTTCTCTTTGGTTGGCGAGCGCAACACAGTGGCTTTCCCAGATTTCCAGCCGATCCCCGTAACCGGCCTCGGCAAGATGTTCCGATGCTGCCTGCGGTGCGATGCCCACCAGCGGTTTCTGGTCTAGACGATGACAGATTATGTCGGCCGCATGAACAGCCAGAGCAGGACTGAACGATGGTTCGGGATACGTTTCCAACCGCTGATGGAACACCACCCCCTCCACAACCGGTCCTGGCAGTCCCCAGAGCCCGAGGAGATAACCGCCCACAGCCCCATGATCGGCGCCAAAAACCGCACGTTCGGCCCTGGCCAGGAGCATGCCGTTCTCTCTGGCCAGAGTGACGGCCTGCTCGAACTCGGCCGGAAGGCAGGAAAACAGGAGCAGCTTGCCCACATCGTGCATCAGTCCGGCAATGAAACAGTTGTCCACCATTTCTTTGTTCTGCTCTTCCAGCCGGGCGATCTCCCGGCTGAACATGGCGCAGCCAAATGAGTGGCTCCAGAGATCGGCAACCGAAAAAACCGCGCTCCTGGTTGTCTGCAGTTCGGAAAACACGCCCACAGCAAGAACCAGTGCCTTGATGGTGTCCAGGCCAAGGAGATTCACTGCCCTTGCCGGACTTTCAACATGGCGGAACAGACCGAAAAACGCAGAGTTGACCAGCTGCAGAATCTTGGCGCTCATGGCCAGGTCCGACTCGATCACTCTGCCCACCTCGGCCATGGAACAGTCTGGTGATTGCAAAAGAGTCTGCAACCGGGCAAAGGTCTGCGGCAGGCAGGGCAAGGAGTCGATGCCGGATATGAGTGCCCGCAATCGTTCATTTTCCATGTGATCCTGCAAGGCAAGGGCCCGCTCCAAGACCTGCCTGAGCAGGTCCGGATCAATGGGTTTGGAGAGAAACTGGTGTACCACGCCCACGGTGCGGAGAATGGCCTCGTTGTCGGCATGCCCGGTCAGCATGACCCGGATACATCCTGGATGACGTTTCTTTACAGCGGTGAGCAGTTCAGCGCCGTCCATCCCCGGCATCCGCATGTCCGAGACCACCACGTCCACTGACCCGGTGGCAAGTAGGTCAAGGGCCTCCCGGCCACTGCCGGCAAAGAGAAAGTTCCGCCGCCTGCGCATCGATCTGAGCATACGCCGCAGGCCGGCGAGAATATTGGGTTCATCGTCCACGAACAGGACTGTTCTTGTTATCTTTCCCTCCATCAGATCAAAATCGGCCAAGAGTCACTCCGGATCCAGAGGGAGCCTGATAACAAAAACTGTCTCCACGCCTGGTTCGGACTCGACCTGGATCTGGCCGGCATGTTTGTTGACGATGATGTCCCTGGCAATGGCCAGACCTTGACCCGTGCCCTTACCCACATCCTTGGTGGTGAAAAATGGTTCAAAAATCTTGTCCAGGATCTCCGAAGGAATACCGGTGCCGGTATCTCTGATCCGAATTTCGACATGATCGCGATCACGCCTGGTCGTCACCTCCAGGGTACCCGTGATGTCACTTTGTTCCTGTTTCTGTTTGGTTTCGATGGCGTGCGCCGCATTTATGAACAGGTTGAGCAAAACCTGGCCCAGTTCGTCACTGTAACAGGGAACCGGCGGAAGCTCTTCTTCGAAACCGGTCTGTACCTGAGCAACATACTTCCATTCGTTTTTACTCACCGTGAGGGTAGTCTCGATGAGATGGTTGAGATCTACCGGCACCTTGTCTCTGCTGGCCGGATGGGAAAACTCTTTCATGGCTCGTACGATCCTGGTTACCCGCCGTACCCCGTCTGTGGACTGATCCAGGGCCTGGGGAATCTCTTCTGCCAAAAACTCCCAATCGATCGACTCCCTGGTCTCCTCCACCTTCCTGAGCAGTTCAGCACGTACCGTCCCATTTCTGGCCGCCGTCAGCAGCTCTTCCTGCACAGCAATCAACACCGCGAGGTCCTGAAAGCTTTCCTTGAGAAAATCCAGGTTGGTGGCCACATACTGGGTCGGCGTGTTGATCTCGTGGGCAATACCGGCGGCCAGTTGGCCGATGGCCTCCAGCTTCTGGGTCTGGAGAAGCCTGAGTTCCATCTGCTGCTTCTCCAGTTGTTCTTGCCGGCGCTGGCGGACATCCCGGACTACAGCCACAATCCTGCCGTCACCGGTGGTTCGGGGCACGATGTAATCGAACTTCAGCTCGACCGGTGTCCTGGTTCCATCCCGGTGCTGGAGAACAGTTTCCATCACGAAGCTCTCCCGTCCCCCTCTGACCAGTGCATCGACAATCTCTTCCAGGGACTCCTCACCCATTTCGGGAAACAGGACAGCCGGATCCATCCGACTCAACTCTTCCCGACTGAACCCCGAATATTCCACCACTGCCTGGTTGAAATACAGAAACCGTAGGGAATCAGGCCGAAACATGAATACACAGTCCTGGATCTCATCCAGGGTCGAACGAAAATCTTCCAGTTCACTGCGTAGCCTCTCCACCCGGTCAATCTCCCTTCCCAGACGTCGATACCCACCCCAAAGCCCTAGCAGACCAGAGATCCAGAACAAACCGAATATCCCGAAACTATGGAGAATATGTTGCCTTTTCAAACCATTCCAGCGTTCCATGGGAACAGACACGGACAAACCGCCTCGGATACTCCCCTCCTGGTATCCATCATCGGCATGACAGCGAAGGCAGAATCTGCTGGTCTGCAAAGGGCGCATGTACCGGTAATATTCCCGCCCTCCCATGTCAGTGATTTCAGTGACCAGGTCATCTCCGGACTCGAAACGATGCAATGCCGCCTCCTCCCAGGAATCTGGGCGGTTTTCCGGACGCAGAGGCCGGAGACTGGTGATGTGGCCGTGGATACCGTTTTTCTGTCTTTCCAACTCGAGGACCTGCCTGGTCATGTAGGCCGGATTTACCAGGGTGAGCTTACGGCCCGAAGGGGTAAATATTTCACGATCAACCGTCTTCAGGTAAGGATTTGGCTGTGTTTGCTCTGTAACCAGCGCATATACTCCGCCGTGCATGGCATTCCATTGCCTGTAGATAATGTCTTTTTCAAAGGCAGTCTCGGCCTGGAGCCGGATCATATCCAGCAGCCCCCTGGAGGTCGAGTACATATCAAAGCCCATGGCCAGAAGCATGACCACGGACCAGCAGAGGGAAAGAACGAGAAAATGAAGTTTGAGGCGGACATGCCCCTGGAATAGCGACATCTGAACCTGCTCCCTTGGGTCGGCGTGAAGGATCTCAGGCGATCCTGGTCTCCTTTCAGTATGCCACAGGCCACAGACAATGTAAAACGAGCCCTTTTCAGGCGTCTCCTCCAGCGCGCTCTGTTCCGGTATACTGCACCAGATGGATGCGCCTAAAAAAGAAAAGGGGAAACCCACCTGGATTTTCCCCTTTCCGGCCCCCTGGTCAAATTCCAGGAGAACTCCCTGCTCTGTGCCGCCTCCAGACTAGAAAAGTTTGGCATTCAGAAACAGATGCGAATAGATGGAGGCCGCATACCCCAGGGCGACAACGGGCATCCACTTGAGATGGGCCCCAAAGGTGTAGGTACCACGGGCTGTACCCATCAGGGCAACACCGGCGGCCGAGCCGATGGAGAGCAGACTTCCCCCGACCCCGGCCGTCAGGGTGACCAACAACCACTGTCCCAGGGGCATAGCCGGATCCATGGTGAGCACAGCGAACATCACCGGAATGTTATCAACAATGGCAGAAAGGATGCCTACCAAGACATTGGCATAGGTCGCTCCCAGGCCATCATACATCTGATGCGAGACCATGGCCAGGTAACCGAACTGCGACAACCCGCCCACACAGAGGATTACTCCGTAAAAGAACAGCAGAGTATCCCACTCGGCCCGGGCCACCTTTTTGAAAATATCAAAGGGATCATCCTGATTGGAAATCGAAATACCAAGCGGCTTGTCGTACTCGTGCGCCCTCTGCTCCCGCCGCTTGATATAATAGGAGAAAAATCCGAGATACGACAGGCCGAGCATCATGCCTGCTGCAGGTGGCAGTTCAAGAAAGTTATGAAAGGAAACCGCCGTGACGATAGTCAGGAGAAACAGAAACATGATCCGCCTGGCTCCAAACTTCATGACCACCTTTTCCTCGAGGGCCTCTGGTACCTCCTTGGAGACAAAGACACTCATGATGGCCGCTGGCACCAGCCAGTTGAACAGTGAGGGAATAAACAGATAAAAAAACTCTGAGAATGCAGCCTGGCCCTTCTGCCAGACCATCAGGGTCGTGATGTCACCAAAGGGGGAAAATGCACCACCGGCATTGGCTCCGACTACAATATTGATACAGGCCAGCGCGATGAACTTTTTGTTGTCCCGGGCCACGGCCATGACCACGGCACCCATGAGCAGGGCAGTGGTCAGGTTATCGGCCACCGGCGAGATAACGAATGCTAGAAAACCGGTGATCCAGAAGACGATTCGCAGGGAAAATCCCCTGGAAACGAGCCAGGACCGAAGCGCCTGAAAGACATTCCGCTCTTCCATGGAGTTGATGTAGGTCATTGCGGAAAGGAGAAACAACATCAATTCCGCATATTCCGTAATGTTATGGATAATCGCTTCATGCCCCTGCTCGGCAGGAATTCCCATCTTCCGGTAGGTCAGTGCCAGCAGGATCCAGATGAATCCAGCGGCCAGCATGACCGGCTTGCTTTTACGAAGATGGGTCTTTTCTTCAAAAATAACCAGGAGATATGCTAAACCAAACAGTACCAGTGAAAAATAGCCATAGGTGGTTGTGGTCAGGTCCTGCAGCGTGTGAGCCGTTGTCTCACCATGCTCCATTGCAAGAGCAGGCAGAGCTGTTCCCAGCAGCAGCAACAGGGTGTTGCACAATATGTTCATAATGAATCCTCATGTTGTGGATAAACGTTACGCGTCGGCAGCAAGGACAACCTCCAGATCCGGCAAATTCCTTTTTTCAAGGAAACAGCTCCCTCTCGCCGGAAAAGTGAACCAAGCCCTATCCGGCCGGTATACGGCCAGGTCTCCTGCCAACGGATGTGCCGCAAGACCCCTTCCTGTTCGGATGGGGTCTTGCGCATTCAGTCTGTCAAGCCTGTTAATAGAAGAGATACAGCATGCCGATCAGTACGGCGAGAAACAGGATCGTCATCCCGAAACCGGCCTTGGCATAATCGATGGTCCTGTATCCGCCAGGCCGCATGATCAAAGCATTCACCTGATGGGTGGGAAGTACAAAGGTATTGGAGGCTGCCAGGGCCACCACCATGGCGGTGATCCTGGGATCTGAACCAGCCTGCACGGCCATGGACATGCAGAGTGGTACGAGTAGAACCGTTGCTCCGACATTGGAGACAACAAGGGTAAAAAACGAAGTAAGCAACCCGACGACCAGCAGAAAAACGATGTCTGGCACTGTGCCGATGGCATTCATTATGGTCGTAGCGATCCACTCGGCAGCCCCGGTTTTCTGGAAAGCCAGGCCCAGGGGAATCAGGCCGCCAAGCAGGAATACGGTCATCCAGTCAACTGATTGGTAGGCCTCGTCGACAGTCAGCACTTTGGTGAGAATCATTCCCAAAGCTCCTGTGAGGAGGCAGACCGACAGGGAAAGTTTCATCGGAAAACCAAGCAGAGAAGTAATGGGCTCAAAGCCCATGACCAGACCAATGGCCACACACAGCCAGATCACTGCTGTCCTGGCTTTTTCCTCCCGCATGATCTCACCCTTGATTTCCGAGGTGAAAGCAAAGGCGGTCCGCTTCTTCAACTCATGAAAGTATTCCCAGCGGCCGAACATGAGCAGGGCGTCACCCGGCTTGAGCACCTCCTGGGTGATATCCTTGAACTGGCAGGCCCCATCCCGGCAGAGCACCACGGGAATGACATGCCTGGTTTTACGAAATCGAACCTCTTCCAGGGTTTTGCCGACCAGATCACAACGGGGAGTGATGATTCCTTCAAGTACACCAGCATTGTTGGGAGAAAAATCCTCGGCAAAAATCTCAAGATCGTCCTTGACGACCCAGCCCAGATCCTCGGCACACTGTTTGACATGCTCCTCGTTACCGATTATGGCCAGGGTCTCGCCGGACTGGATCAGTTCATCTCGGGTTGGAGCATAGTTTTTATAATTGGTATCAGGACGATATACACCAGCTACAGAGACATGATAGCGGCTTCGCACGTGCAGTTCATTCAGGCTGAACGAGCCGAACCCTTCCGGAACTTCCACTTCGAAAATGCCGGCGATTTCCTGATAGGTATCAGCCAAAGAAGAAGGAAGCAGTTGTGCATCTTCCTGGCCTCCCCCTTTCGGCAGGATCAGACGCCCGAGGACGATGAAATACAGGATAGCCGCGGTGACCAGTGCGATACCGATGGGGGTCTGGGTGAACAGGCCAAGGGGTTTAACTTCCACTCCCAGGAGGCCCAGGCTGTTCGACTGATCGATCAGGTCATTGAGCAGGATCGTGGGGCTGGCACCAACCAGCGTGATGGTACCACCGATGATGGCACAGAATCCCATAGGCATCAGAATTCTGGATACCGGAATCCCGGTCTGTTTGCCGATGCGTATGGCAGCAGGCATGAACAGGGCAGCGGCCCCGATATTCTGCATGAAGCTCGAAATAAAGGCTACTGTGGCGGAAATCAGCGTCATGATTCTGGTTTCCGACTTGCCTGCCAGCTTGAGAATATTTCTGGCCAGAACATTCATGCAGCCGGTTTTGTCCAGACCGGCACCGATAATGATAACGGCAATGATGGACACCACCGCATTACTCGACAGACCACTGATGGCCTCCTTGGGTGTCACCACTCCCAGGATGGGCAGAATAACCATCATGATCCAGCCGACCACATCGACCCGCACCCATTCAAAGATAAACATCAGGATCGCCATGACCAGGACAGCCATCACGATTCCCATCTGCAAGGTAAAGTCAACTTTCTTCTTGTCATTTGCCGCGGCAGCCGTTTCGGTCTCCTCTTGCCGGGTCTGTTCTGCCTCTCCCACGCCGCTGCCATCAGCAGCCGCGTTCTGCATATCGGCCGCGTAGGCGCTGCCGACAACCGTCAAGGACGCCAGTCCATGTCGTTCGTGTACAGGCAGGGATGATCCACAGGCGAAAAACACCACCGAGAGGACCATACCGGCCACCCAAAGCAACTTTTCTTTACACATCAGCATTCTTCCTCCTCCTAGTATCAGTTGAACCCAAAAAAAAACCAAATCACGATGCTCCGGAAAGGACTTTCAGGCAGGGCCCCTGACGGCTCCTCAACGTGTCGGCATCCTGCCACTCCAAAGAATCAGTGAGTAGAAATCGTATGTCGGCATCCTGCTGCCGCGCTTGGGCGATGGCAGATTCCCGCTCATCCACGTCCACTATGGTGGTCACCGGGATGCCTTTTTCCCAAGCCATGGCGGAAAAACGGGCAGCCTCAGCTTCTATCTTGGCTTCGAAGCGCTCGAGCGCCTTTTGCCGGTCCGCTGTGGCCAGCCCGGCATGCTGTTCGTCCACGAACAGGACCACCAGCTCCACATCCAGCCGCAAGGCCACATTAAAGGCATATTCAGCCATGGCGGTTGAAATCTTGTCTTCTGTAACAAGCAGGAGTTTCGGTGAGTTCCTGTCCATTGCCGTCAGAGAAAAACTGAAATTTATCCCGAGTCAACACCGAACGCAAGCTCCGTAATGAACCGTTATTCACCACTCTGCCATTTTATGCACAAACCGTGCCTTTATATTTTCTCTTTTTGTTTCAAATAGTTACAGCAACATAAAAAAAGTGCACCCATTCTTCCCTTCATTTTCGCTTGCAAATGTTACAAATTGCAATATGGTTTCGGAACCTGCTATCACTCTGATCATTAAAACTTCTTTGTTTTATCAAATAAAATTATTCTATCATCAGGATCCTGCTGCACAGAACCAAGCTGTTGCTATTTGCAATATGGTTGCATAACGCATCATGCCTGACAGAGAAAAACAACCAGACATCCACATCCTTGTGGTGGATCCAGACGAGATCAACCGCCAGAACATTTCCCTGCTCCTTGAACGCGAGGGGTACCGACTCCACAAGACAGCACATGGTGCAACAGCCCTGCAAATATTGCAACGGCATCAGTGTGCCATCCTGTTTACCAGCCATCACGTGGAGGACATGGATGGAATCCGCCTGATGACCCTGGGCAAGCAGCTCTGTCCGGACATGGAGGTCATTTTTGTCACTGACCAGGCATCTGTCGAGTCGGCCGTCGAGGTGATGATGGCCGGCGCATTCTCATATATTCCCAGACCTTTTTCCATCGAATATCTCTTGAAGCTTGTTGGCAAGGCCCTGGAAAAGACTATCACAAGAGCGGAAATACTTCGTGAGCTCAAAGAAATCCGTAATAAGAAGGGAATTCGGTTCATCGGCAAGAACAAGGCGATCGTGAAGCTGAAAAGTGATATCGCCGAAATCGCTCAGCTGGACAGCAATGTCCTGATTACCGGAGAAACCGGCACTGGAAAAGAGTTGGTGGCATCCACCATTCATGCCCTGAGCCGGCGAGCTTCCAGACGGTTTCTCCCCATCAACTGCAGTGCCTTTACCGAGGATCTCATGCTCAACGAGTTGTTCGGGCACGAGAAAGAGGCCTTCACCGGGGCAAGCAAATTTCGCACAGGGCTGTTCGAATCTGCCGACGGCGGCACCATGCTTCTGGACGAAATCGGCGAGATGCCGGTGATCATGCAGGCAAAACTCCTTAGAGTTCTGCAGGAAAAAAAGATTATCCGGGTGGGAGGAACACGACAGATCTCGGTCGACGTCCGGATCCTGGCTGCCACCAACCGTGACCTGCAGAAAGAGGTGAAGAGGGGCAATTTCCGGCAGGACCTCTATTATCGGATCAATGTCGTGTCAGTGGAGATCCCGCCGCTCCGCAGGCGCAGGGATGATATTCCGCTTCTGATCCACCACTTCCTGGCAAAATATCATCTGCCCAAGCAGCAGGTAAAAACCATCTCGCCGGCTGCCCTGGACATTCTCATGTCCTACAACTATCCCGGCAATGTCCGGGAACTGGAAAACATCATCGAGCGATCCATGGCCATGTGCCGGGAACAGCAGATCCAGCCCTATCACCTGCCCCCGGACCTGGACCGACACCAGGCCCTGCACGTACCGGTCAGCCACGATCCGCTACCAAGCCTCACCCTGGAGGAACACGAGCGGGAATACATTCTCTCTCTCCTGGCCCGGCTCAACGGCAACAAGAGCAGGGCAGCCAGAATCCTTGGAATCGACAGGGTGTCGCTCTGGCGAAAGCTGAAACGGTATCAGGAGAGGGGCATCGATGTCTCCAGCTATGTAAAGTAAGCAGGTTCGAACAGGCGGCCGTCTCTGTATCAATGCAATAACGTCTTCCTGGCCGTTGTTCCCGCATACCTTGATCACAAACAAAAACAAGGTGTTCAGGATATCTTTTAGTATGTAGCTGCAGGATCAAAAGTACTACTGACCAACCAAAAAAACAAACGGAAACCCCATGGATCTGAACGTGCTCCTGACTGTCTTCACAGCAGTTTTCGTCGCCGAACTGGGAGACAAGACCCAACTGGCCACCATGCTCTTTGCGGCTGACCGGGAGGTCAGCCGGGTCACGGTCTTTGTGGGTGCCTCCCTGGCGCTGGTAGTGGCCTCGGCACTCGGTGTCCTGGCCGGTGGGATGCTCTCTCAGTATGTGAGTGAGAAACAGCTCCAGTATCTGGCCGGAGCAGGATTTATAGGCATCGGCCTGTGGACCCTCTTCAAGGCATGACACCTTCGGCTATTCGCCATATCCTCTGCGGAACAGACATCCTGTCACGCCAGTACCGGCCAGAGGAGGGGATATGAAGGGATCGGCCAGGATGCCGAGTACTGTATCGGAAAACCCTGGCCGCACCCCGCTTCTTGCTCCAGGGCAAAACAGTCCTGGATCGGCTGACCGGCCTGGTCTGGTGCTGAAATGCCAATATCAACACCTAGGTCTGCAACTGGCAGGAAGCCTGTACCCGGATAACCACCCTGAATCGGTAGCGGCAAGAGCGTTCTATCTGGACAAAGGGGCCTGCGGCGTCGGCCATCAACCGAGAAAGACGTTCTTTATTTGGCCTGCCGCAGGCCCGCTATTTCCACTCACCCTTCCGCTACCTGATGGGAATCTGCCGGGTTCCCCGCAGTGGTCTCTGCAGCGGAAGTTCGATACGGAGCACCCCCTTCCTATATTTAGCCTTAGCCCCTTCATGATCGACCGGTCCGGGCAGGGGAACGGCCCGTTCGAAACTGCCGTAGGCACATTCCAGCACGTGATATCGTCCCTGCGAACTCTCCCGCTCCACTTGCTTTTCCCCCCGTACGATCAGCACATCGTCAAGGATCTCGATATCGAAATCATCCTTTGACATTCCCGGTGCTTCCATACGAACGATCACCCGTTTGCCATCGTCAAACACCTCTGCCGCCAGTAACCCCCAACCCAGGTTTCGGCGGCGATACTCCTGCAGACTGTATTCGTCTTCATCCTTCCCGGGCAGGGAAAACCTTGTCAGGGCATTGGCCGCCCGCCGGGTAAGATTCTGCCATCCCTCCACCATGGTTTCCCAGACCTGTCCGAGACCCTGCCGAAGCTGTGCCAGTGTAGCCATACAGTTCACCTCCTTTTTCGCTGTGCAATTCTCGAGTTATCCATTGCCTTCCATTTACTGTCCACAAAAAAAATAGGCACTGGACACAGGAGCGTCAAGGCGAAGCAGCGTTGCCCCGTCCCAGAGGCCATCGGCAAGCAGGCCAGCCTCCCTCTTGACTTGACAGCCGGTATCCGGGATAATGGTGTTGCGATTTGTTTTTCTCCTGCGTGGCTTAAACAATGAGGATTTCCGTTCAGGATCAAACCATGCGCAAATTTTCTATCACAGCCATGTCGGCACACCTTTCCGAGGAGCATCTATGTAGCATGACGCCCAGGCAAGGAGGAAAGGCCGTTTTTCAGGGTGTCCTCCTCTACACATCGCTGCGGAAGCGATCCCTGCCCCCCCAGCTTCGTTGGAAGTGATGATGCCGGCGGCCAAAAGAGTGCTGATCGTCGACGATGAACCGCAGATCCTGGACCTGTTCTCCACTGCGCTCAGGCAGTACAATCACCAGGTGGATGTGGCTGAAAACGGCAGGAGCGGGTTCCGCAAGGCCACAACCAGAGATTATGATCTCATCATCTTTGACCTGCACCTGCCGGAGTGGAATGGATACGATGCCATCAAGGGAATTCAGCTGATCAAACCAGACAGCAGGTTTCTGGTGGTCAGCGGCTTTGTCATGGAGAACATCGCCGAGGAACTACTGGCCATGCCCGAGGTGACGGCCGTGCTCTCCAAACCGGTCGACCTCAGGGAGCTCGTCGCCCTTGTCGAGGCCGTCTGAAAACGAGAGGCTGGATTGCTTTCTCTTGTCCGATGACCAGGTTCTGCAACAGACCACACCTACCGACGTTCCCTGGGCGGTTGTTCTGATACCAGAAGATGTTGGCCCGGCCCTGGCTTCTCTTGTCCTTTCCGCGGTAGGTATATCTCATCGGATCGATGCGGACAGACATATCCTGCTGGTCCGCGAGACGGACCGTGACCGGGCCAGAACCCACCTGCTCGCCTTTGCCGAGGAAAACCGCGGTTGGCCAGTGCCGAAGGAATCCCCTCCTGAACCCGGCAATCCTCCCGCCCGTTCCACAGTCCTGCTCTTCGGCTGCCTGGCGATCTTTTTCCAGATCACCGGTTCCTGGGATGACACGAGTCCCTGGTTCTCCCTGGGCGCAGTGGACAGTGGCCGTATTCTCCACCAGGGAGAATGGTGGCGGCTGGTGACAGCCCTGACCCTGCATGCCGACTATGTTCACCTGTTCGGCAACTGCCTGATCGGAGGAGCTGTTGTCTACCTTCTCGGTCAGCATCTCGGATACGGCCTTGCCTGGCTGGCCGTTATCCTGGCCGGTACGAGCGGCAACCTCCTCAACATCGTCCTGCGATCCGGCAGCCATCTGTCTGTGGGTTTTTCCACGGCAGTCTTTGCGGCCATCGGCATATTCAGCGGCAGTCAACTTGGAATCGGCCAGCACATCCTCCAACGGTTGCTGCTCTCCCTGGGAGCCGGTCTCGGACTGCTGGCCCTGCTGGGCACCGGTGGCGGACAGACCGACCTGGGGGCCCATTTCTTCGGTTTTTGTTCCGGGTTATTGTTCGGGTTGGCAGGCCGGCAGGTTGTTTCCCGCTCCGTACAGAGCAGTCACTTCTGGCAGTTTCTCTGTCTTGTCACGACACTTGGACTGATTGTCTTGTCCTGGCTTGCGGCCTGGAACACGGCCAGCTAGCGTGAGGAACGCTGAAACAAAAAAACCTTGTCAGCAGTTTCATTCCAGTTTTAAATGCTGTAACGCTTCAAAACGGTACATAATCCATATCAATTCCATTCAGGATGCATCCTATGCCGATGAATAACCAGCAACCTCCCTGGGGGCAGAAAAAGAAACCCTCGTCTCCTGAAGACCTTCTCGCCGCCCTGATCCAGAAAATCAGAGACTCGTTCAGCGACCAAGAAGGCAAAAAAAACGGTGGGGAAGGAGAAACGCCCCCGCCGCCCAGGCAGAACCTCTTTGCCAGCATGGGCAAGGTAGGCCTGATCATCGTGGCCGTGATCCTCTTTCAGGTCATCTACTCGTCTTTTTATACTATCGAGCCGGGAGAGCAGGGAATCGTGCTCCGGTTTGGTAGGTATGCACGCTCCACTTCACCCGGGCTCCACTTCAAGATCCCCTTTGTGGAAGAGATGATCAAGGTGGACGTGGAAACGGTGCGTAAAGAAGAGTTCGGCTTTCGAACCAGGCTGCCGGGCAAAAACACCGTGTTTGACCGGCGCGGATTCGATATGGAATCGCTCATGCTGACCGGAGACAAGAATGTCATCAACGTCGCCTGGATCGTCCAGTACAAGGTGAGCGATCCAGTCAAGTTCCTCTTCAAGGTTCGCAACGTCTCCCAGGCCGTGCGGGATGCCTCGGAAACGGTCACTCGCCGGATTGTCGGCAATATGGATTTCGACTATGTTCTCAGTAACCGGGAGATCCTGGCCGCAGATGCCAAACGGGAACTGCAGGGCGAGCTGGACAACCTGGAGTGCGGTGTCTCCATCGTCACTCTGCAGCTGCTGGACATCAACCCTCCCGACCCGGTCAAGCCGGCGTTCAACGAGGTCAACGAGGCGGACCAGGACATGAAACGACTGGTGAACGAGGCCGAGGAAACCTACAACCGGGTGATTCCAAAGGCCAGGGGCGACGCCAAGAAAATCATCGAGGAGGCCCACGGATATGCCGTGCAGCGGATCAATGAGGCCAAAGGTGAGACGGCTCGTTTCAAGGCCATTGTCAAGGAATATCTCAATGCCCCCGAGGTGACCCGCCGCCGCATGTATCTGGAGGCCATGCAGGACATTCTTCCCAATGTGGAGCACGTTTACGTGATGGATCAGGACAGGCAGACGATCCTGCCCTTTCTTGATCTGAGCAGGAAAGCAGGCCAACAGGAAACCAGCCAGGCGGGAGGAGGGAAAAACCGATGAAACAACTTGTTCAGGTAGTTGCTCTGATAGTCGTTGCCGTCCTGCTGGTCACGGTCTGGGATGGCTTCTATATTCTCAAGGAAGGCAAACAGGCGGTCATCACCCAGTTCGGCGCCCCGGTGGGCGAACCGATCACCGAGGCTGGCCTGAAACTGAAAACGCCCTTTATCCAACACGTACGTTTTTTTGAAAAACGAATTCTCATCTGGGACGGCGATCCCAACCAGATCCCCACCAACGACAAGACCTTCATATACATGGACAACACAGCCCGGTGGCGGATCTCCAACGCCCTGCAGTTCCTGCAGGCCGTGGGCAGCGAAACCAGGGCCCAGACCCTGCTGGACGACATCATCGACGGTACGGTGCGCGACCTGGTCAACAAGAGCAACCTGATCGAGATCATCCGCTCCTCCGACTGGTCTGCCGACTATATGACAGGCAGGGCGACCAGCCACGACATGACCCAACCCCCGAAGCTTGGCCGGGACAAGATCAGCGAGATGGTTCTCAAGGCG
>Ga0256914_1001733_pt1 | contig 19099 bp, 20 predicted proteins | sample HulkmetaG_FD_191571 | JGI IMG/M metagenome (GOLD analysis project Ga0256914, IMG submission 191571) | Hydrothermal chimney microbial communities from Main Endeavour vent field at the Juan de Fuca Ridge, Pacific Ocean - Hulk | ecosystem: Environmental > Aquatic > Marine > Hydrothermal vents ... | reverse complement strand
CCGCCAACCCCTTCAACGATAGCACCTTCGTGATCGCTGCCGTCAATGTCGTCTTCCCGTGGTCAATGTGCCCTATCGTCCCCACGTTCACGTGCGGCTTGGTTCGCTCAAATTTCGGCTTTCCCATGCTAGTACCTCCTGGAGCTGTTCAATTTTCCCTGTCTGCAAAGCCCACGATGGGACTTGAACCCATGACCACGTCCTTACCAAGAACGTGCTCTACCGACTGAGCTACGTGGGCCTGTCCTGCAGAGCCACCCGTCGGACTCGAACCGACGACCTAACGCTTACAAGGCGCTTGCTCTGCCGACTGAGCTAGGGTGGCTGGCGTCGCCGCGCCTTGACTGTCAGGGTCAAGTGGCGGCTAAGTATACTGATATTCACACAAATTGTCAAATCGGCTTTGTCGCAACGCAGCCGGAGCGGAGGGGGTGGGATTCGAACCCACGGAGGCTTTCGCCTCACGCGTTTTCGAGACGCGCGCATTAGGCCGGACTATGCTACCCCTCCTAGCCGTCAACCATTATAGCACAGGCTCCGCCAGGAGGCAAACCTTCAAAGGGCGGTTGCGGGTCGGCGGGTCGGCAGATAGTTTGAGCCTAGACTCGCCGTCAGATGAGCGCGCTCTAACCGCCGGGAAAAGAGGCTTAACACCCAAAAGCCGGTATGCTCTACCATAGGTGCAGGTGACCTGCAACACGAACGAGTCAGGGTAGACGACACAGTTGCTTTTGCCCGATCTCCTCGATCCGGCAGAGATGGAGCGCACGTTCCGGCAGCTCAAGGGAGCCGAGGTCAAAGCCTTTCCCACGGAGTCCTGGCCCGTTACGCGCGAACCCGATAATCTACCCCCGGCGGCCTGGTCTCCCCCTACGGTCCGCTGCCTACGGCTCCCTTGCCGCCCTCGCCGACGCCTGGGCCGTAAGGATAAAGGGAGATGGCGCAAGGTCAACCGTTTCTCTGCGAATCCGACGACTCGGCGGTATGGGAATGCGCCCTGGGCAACGCACAACTGCGATTTGACAAAGGGGATGCCACAAGTTACAATCAAGCCATCCGGCAAGTGCGTTTCCGTTCCGGCCGTTGGTTTCGCCGCCGAGGCGGGGATGTGCGCGGAGCGGTGGATCAACCGTCTTGCAACGAACCCAATCTCGGAGAGGCACTTGCCGGCCACTACCGGAGGTAAAATTCCGAATTACTCGCGCCGGGCCGTGGTCCGGCGCGGCGGGGCGCGGGCTGCGGCCCGCCTTAAGCGAAAGTCGCCCCTTGCGTGCTTTCGGCCACCGATCCGCAGAATGCGGTCCCGGCTGCCTATCTTCCGGGGGCCGGGCAAAAAGCGGTTCCTACCGTCCTTCTCCGATCATGCTGGATCGGATCGGTCAGGTGCTCGGTGCACGCCCGGAGGTGCGATTGGTTCCGATCTCTTGAGGATGGGCGGATTGCACAAGTCCTCCTTTGTGCGCTCCCATGACAGGGGCTTTGCTCAAGTCGTAGGGAACAACACCGGACGAATCGGCGAAGCGTTGGCGTGGGCGGAAGCCCGGCTGCGAGCCGAAGGTGTTGATTCTCCTCGCTTTGACGCCGAGCTGCTGCTCGCCCACGTATTAGGGGTGAGCCGAGCCACACTCCTGGCCCATCTGGACGATGTCCTTGCCCCATCGCAACACACCCATTTCCGCGAGGCGGTAGCCCGCCGTGCCGCTCGTGAACCTTTGGCCTATCTCGTCGGCCACCGGGAATTCTACGGCTTGGATTTTTTGGTAGATCGCCGGGTTCTCATTCCCCGCCCGGAGACGGAGCTGTTGGTAGAGGAAGCGTTGCGCTTGGCCGCCTCCCTCTCCCCCGCCCCTCATATCGCCGATGTGGGGAGCGGCAGTGGAGCCATTGCCGTCACCCTGGCCGTGCGCTTGCCCCAGGCCATCGTCTATGCCGTGGACATTTCTGCGGAAGCGTTGGCGGTGACCGCTGCCAATGCGCGTCGTCACGGCGTTGCCGGGCGGGTCCGCTGCTTGGAGGGGGATCTCCTTACACCGCTGCCGGAGCCTGTGGACCTGATCGTCGCCAATCTGCCCTACGTTGCCCGCACCGAGTGGGATACCCTACCGCCGGAGATCCGCGATCATGAACCGCGCCGTGCACTGGACGGCGGCCAGGATGGTTTGGCCCTCATCCACCGCCTACTGGCAACGGCGGCCCCCTATCTGCGCCCCGGCGGAGCCATCTTGTTGGAGATCGGCGCAGGACAAGGGGCCGCCGTCACATCTTTGGCCCACCGCTACTTTTCCCAGGGAGAGGTGCGCTTACTACCCGATTACTCCGGATTGGACCGATTGGTCATCGTCTCAACGCCCCCGACGGCAGAGGTGACTAGCCGCCCAAGTACGCCTTTTTGACTTCGGGGTTTGCCAGCAGTTCCTCCGAGGGACCTTCCAGCACCAAGTTGCCGCTTTCTAGGACATAGCCCCGCTGGGCGAATTGGAGGGCCATGCGGGCGTTTTGCTCAACGAGGAGGATGGTTGTGCCCTCCTCGTTGATCTCTTTGAGGGCATCAAACACGCCCTTCATCAGCAGAGGGGCCAGCCCCATGGAAGGTTCGTCCAGGAGCATGAACCGGCGCGCACTCATAAAGGCCCGGCCCACGGCCAACATCTGCTGTTCGCCGCCGGAAAGAGTCCCGGCCTTTTGCGTCTTGCGTTCGGCCAGGCGGGGAAAGATGGCAAAAACCCGTTCCAGGTCGCGGGCGATTTGGGGGCCGTCCTTGCGGGCAAAGGTTGCCAGTTTGAGGTTTTCCATAACCGTCAGGTTGGCGAAAAGCCGTCGCCCTTCGGGGACGTGGGAGATGCCCAGTTCGCTCACCACCTTGTCGGCCGAGTACTTGAGCAGGTCCCGACCTCGGTAGATCATTTTGCTGCCCGGTTCTGCAGGGATCAGGCGGGAGATGGCCCGCAGCGTTGTGCTCTTGCCCGCGCCGTTGGCCCCGATGATGCACACAATTTCCCCTTCGTCTACTTGGAAGCTGATGCCGTGGAGGGCTTTGATCTGGCCGTAAGAGACCGCAAGATTTTCCACCGTGAGCAACATCAGGTTTCCACCTCCTTGCCCAAATAGGCATCAATCACTTTGGGATCGTTGCGGATCTCATCAGGGGTTCCTTCGGCAATGACTTCGCCAAAGACCAAAGTCTGGATGATCTCGCACAGGTCCATGACGAATTTCATGCGGTGCTCAATGAGAAAGATCGCCAACCCCAACTCGGCGTGGATGTGACGGATGATCTCCATCATCTGGATCAGCTCATCGGGGTTCATGCCCGCCGTCGGCTCATCCAAGAACAGGATTTTGGGATCGGTGGCCAAGGCGCGGGCCAGTTCCACCCGCCGTTGGTCGCCATAGGGCAGATTGGTCACGATCTGGTCTGCCAGGTGACGGATGCCCACCAGTTCCAAAAGGGCCAGGGAGCGTTCCTCTATTTCGGCTTCTTGCCGATGGCGTTTGGCCGTGCCGAAGAACGCCCCTATCAGGCCATAGGTGATCTTGGAATAGTGGGCCATTTTGACATGATCCAGGACGTTCATGTGCCGCCAGAGACGCAGGTTTTGGAAGGTGCGGCCGATGCCCATTGAAGCGATTTTGTGAGGGGGCAAGCCGGTGATCTCTTGGCCGTCCAGGTAGATGTGCCCCTCGGTCGGACGGTAGCGTCCGGTGATGAGGTTGAAGATGGTCGTCTTGCCCGCCCCGTTGGGGCCGATCAATCCCCGGATCTGGCCTGCTTCAATGGTCAGGTTATAGTTGTGGACGGCCCGCAGGCCGCCGAACCAGTGGGTCATATTCTCAACGCGCAGCAAGGCCATGCTCCACCTCTTCCGGTTTCTGTTTAGGTTCCAGGAGCTTCCTGACGTCAAAATCTTTGAAGGCGATGAGGCCCGTAGGACGGAAAATCATGACCAGGATGAGGAGCAAGGGGATGATGATCCATTTGAAGAGCTCCAAGGGGCGGAGAGCTTCGCTGAGGGCGTTGTAGCTCACCGCACCGACGATGGACCCCACCACCGAATTCAGGCCGCCAAAGTAGACCATCGCCAGAACTTCGGCCAGCTTCTTCAGGTCAAAAGTGCCCGGATTGACATAGCCCAAAATGTGGGCAAACAGCCCTCCGGCCACACCGGCCCAGAAGGCGGCGAACAGAAAAGCCACCATTTTGGTCCGGCTGGTGTTTACCGTCATGGCATCGGCAGCCAGCTCGCCATCCCGCACGGCGTTCAACGCCTTGCCCAGGGTGGACCGCACGAAATTGTTGATGGTCCAGATGCAGAGGATGGTCCAAAGGAAAACGATGGGTAAGCTGGCCCAGTGGGGTTGCCCCCCCAGGCCGCGTGCCCCGCCCACGATTTCCAGGTTCTCAAAAAGGCTCTTGACGATGAACATGAAAGCCAGGGAGATGATGGCCAAATAGTCGCCCCTGGTGCGGAAGGAGGGGATGGCCACCAACAAAGCCCCGACCGCCGATACCGCCCCGCTCAGGATCAAGATGAGGGGGAAGGCGAACGGCCCCAGGCCCGGCGGCAGGAGGGGAGGGCCGAATCGGTTGTCTTGGACAAAGAGGACAATGCTAAAGACCGAAGCCGTGTATGCACCCAGGGCCATAAAACCGGGGTGGGAGCAGGAGAATTCGCCCATGTAGCCGTTCACCACGTTCAAGCTCAGGGTGAGCATGACAGCTACCAGCGTCAGCCGTGTGACCAAGAGCCGATAATCGCTGATGTCGGACCACAGGTGCAGTATCGCATAAAGCAGGATCAGATGGACCAACACCGAAGCAAGCATGGAGGTGTTCAGGAGCTTGGCCGCCAGCCTGTTCATGGGACGAGCGGTCAACCGGGCGATCAAACCGATAGGCAGGATGTAGATCAACAACACATACACGATCACGCCGGGGATGAGCAAAGGGTCCTTGAGAACAAACGTAAAGCCGAACAGGACGGGGATTTTGGACATGCCCAGAAAGCGGGCCAGGGGAGTGCCCACCGACATTTCCAGTCCGACGGCGACCAACGCCCCGACCAGCCACCCCAGCATTGGGACTTGAGAGAAGGGTTGCCACATCTTCTGCAGCCGAGATTTGATGCCTGTGTGGTTCGCCGACATAGTGTCACCTCACAGTCGTAACTGGGCGCTATAAGGTTCGCCAAAGAAGCCATGGGGCCGGAAGGTCAGGATGACCAGAATGATGGAAAAGGCGATCAGATCGCGCAGGGTGGAAGGGAAAAAGGCGGCGACAAAGATCTCAATGAAACCCAGCAGGAACCCGGCCAGACCTGCACCGAGGATGGAACCCCGACCGCCCAAGATGGCGGCGACAAAAGCCTTCCAGCCAAAACGGACACCCATGTAAGGGTCCAGGACGGGATAAGCAATGCCGTACAGCACACCTGCAGCGGCGGCCAGGGCCGAACCCAGGGCAAAGGTCAATAGGGCAATGGTGTTGATGGGCACGCCCATCAGAGGGACGACGATGTAATCATAAGCCATAGCCCGCATAGCCATTCCCCATTTGGTGCGGCGCACGAATTGGTGTAGGGCGAACATGAGGGCCAGGGAAACGACCACAATGGCGATCTTTTTGGGGGTGACGCTGACACCCAGAATCTGAATGGGCGTGCTTCCGATCTGAACCAGTTCGTCGGGGTATTTCCTCCGTTGGGCGCCCAACAGGATCAGGTTACCCGTCTCCAGAATGATCCCGATCATCAACCCGGTGATGGCTGCCGAAGCACGCGGGGCATTCCGCAGGGGACGATAACCGATCCGCTCAACGGCCATGCCCACGAAGGAGTTGAGACACATGGAAAGGAACAGGGTCAGGACAAGGACCAATCCCAGCATAAAAGGGGTGGGTAGATTGATCACTCCAAACCCGACCAAGCCCAACAAAGCGGTAGAGACAAAGAGGCCGATGTAGGACCCGACCATGAAAATATCGCCGTGGGCAAAGTTGAACAGCATGAGAACGCCATAGACCATTGAGTAGCCCAGGGCGATGAGGGCATAGAAGCTGCCCCACTGTAAAGCGTTGACCATGTTCTGCAAAAAGAACGTCATCGTTCTCGCTCCTTGCTCTTGGAGAGAGCGGGCGCAGGGCCGAAGCCCTGGCCCGCTTTGTGTTAAATCTCGGTGACCTTTGCGGTGGAAAACAGGTTTTTCAGCACTCTCCTAGGGGCAAACCTGCTTGTAGAATTCAAACTCGCCCGCGTCGCTGATCTTGACGATGACGGCGCACTTGATGGGATCGCCTTCCTCGGTAAAGGTCATCTTGCCGGTGATGCCGTCAAAGTCCTTGATCTGAGCCAGGGCGTCGCGGACGCATTTGCGGTCGGCTTTGATGTCGCCGGTGATGTTGCCGCAGTCTTGGATGGCTTTTTGGGCAATGTGCAAGGTGTCCCAGGTCAGAGCGGCCACGTCATCGGGCACATAGCCGTATTTGGCGTTGTAGCGGTCAATGAACTCTTTGGTCGCACCGGTGGCTCCGGCAGCAGCGTAGTGGGTGCTGAAGAAGAGACCTTTGCAATCGTCACCGCAGAGGTTCATCAGCTCCGCCGACCCCCAGCTATCGCTCCCCACGATGGGCTTATCCCAACCCAATTCATGGGCTTGCTGCACGATCAAGGCCACCTCGTTATAGTATTGGGGGGTAAAGAAGAATTCGGCTCCGGAATCTTTGATCTTGGTCAGCTGCGCGCTAAAATCGGTGTCGCCCGTGGTGAAGCTTTCGTAGGCGACAACAGAGCCTTCTCCATGCAGGTCTTCCCACGCTTTCTTAAAGTACTCGGCCAGACCCTTGGGGTAGTCGCTGGCCACGTCATAGAGCACACCCGCCTTGGTAAAGCCGAATTCTTCGGTGACAAAGTTGGCTACCACCGGTCCCTGGAAAGGATCCAAGAAGCAGCCGCGGAAGACCCACGGGCGGTTTTTGGTCGTATTGGGGTTGGTGGACCAGGGGCTGATCATGGGCGTCTCCAGGTCATTCGCCACACCGCCGGCCGGTACGGCTTGTTTGGAGGACTGGGGGCCGATAATGATCAGCACTTCGTCCTGGGTGATCATTTTGGTATTGGCTTTGGTGGCGGATTCGGCTTTGGACTCGTTGTCCTCGATCACCAGCTCAACTTTGTAGGTTTTGCCGCCCACCTCCAGCTCGCCGCCGATATCCTCCAACCACATTTCGGCAGCGTACTTGGTGCCCTCGCCCACTTTGGGGATGTCACCGGTGAGGGGGGCATTGATGCCGATCTTGATAACGTCGGTCCCACCAGCAGGGCCGCACGCCCCAAGCAGGAAGGCCCCGACCAAGATCAGGGCGACCAACTTGAACATACCTGTTCTCTGCATTTCTACCTCCTTGTACAATAGATACTCCGGTGTACCTTCTGGCCCCTGCCAGTCGCACCCCACCGGGCGGTTTTAGTATAGCGTAAATCGGATCAATTGTCAAGGATTTTCAAATTTTCAAGATCACACGGCAAGACGCCAAGCCTCTATCTCCAACAGGATATATCATTCCGGGGGATGACGTGAACATCACACTATCCCCCTCATCTTTTGCGAGCTTCCAAATTTGTAGTACAATATTTGCTGCTTTTTCATATGAAAGCGATGGTCTTTTTTCAGAGGTTACCGTTCATGACCGCATCGCCGTTTCTTGCCCGCCTGTTCAAGACCGTACTCATCTGCGTCCTCGTTTTCGTCCCGCTGTCTGCAGGAGCCGGACCCGAGGTCGGCGTCACCGGCTCTACCCTATCACCTTTGCTTCCCCCTCTCGGTGTCCAAAGGGACGGTGGCACCTGGAAAGACGATCTGCCGGATCCAAACAGCAGGGAATGGACCGGTCACCTTCGCATTTCCCACGGAACAGGATCACACGAACCCCGTTCTTCCGGCACCAGCACAGGCGAAATCCGCATAAACACCGACCGGGGTTCCCATCAAGTCGGGAACATCTACCCTCACACATCCTCCCGATTGGGTGTACTCATTGTAGGTATGGATCCCGGCATCGATCACCAACGGGCGTTACAAGTCCTGGACGCAGCACAGGCCGTAGGCGCACACTGGATCCGCATCGGATTCAATTGGTCTTTGGCCAATCCCCGACGGGATACTTTTAACTTCGACGAGTTCGATTGGATCATCGGCCGGGCCACCGCACACGGCCTACATATTCTCCCGGTGGTCATGTTCACGCCCAATTGGGCTTCCAGCCATCCCCAGGCTTCAACCCCCTACCTTTATCCGCCGACCCTCCATGCCGTAGGAGATTTTGCCTCTCCTCTGGGAACTCGCGGCACCGGCTACGACTACTTATACCGATTCGCCCACACCATCGCGGCTCGCTACAGCGACAGCATTGATCACTGGGAACTCTGGAACGAACCGGATATGGCCTCTAGCCTCAAAGACGGCGACGAAGATGGAACCAGCGCAGATGAATACGCACGCATGTTGACCTATTTTGCCCAGGGCATCAGGGATGGCTCCCCCACAGCCAAAGTCGTTCTGGGGGGACTTGCCGACCAACCCCAAGAGCCTGATTGCGATCCGGACTACCTGACTCGCATTCTTACGGACGCGGAATACCCTGCGCTGGACAACTTTGACATCCACAACATCCATACCAATTTCCGCAGCCCGGATGAAATTCAAGCCCAGATTCGGCACAACCGGGAGATTCTGAACAAGGCCGGAGGCACAGACAAGCGGATCTGGATTACCGAAACCAGTTACTCACCTGTACCCGAATTTCAGATTCTGCCCGGCTACCAGGATGGAGAGACAGGGTTCAACCGCTACATCCAAGACGCCCTTGCCCTGCAGCTAAACAGCGAAGCCGATCTCGTCTTCTGGGCAGCCCTCCACGACTACGGACCCGACACCCCCGAGAGCGATCCCTATAAATACTCGGGGCTTTACACTTACGATCTACGCATGAAAGAAGGAGGGCATATCTTCCGGCGCATTGCACAAGGTGATAACCCACGGACGCGCAATTTCCTGCCCATCATTGTCAACAACGGATATGATGATTGAAGAAGCGGACCTGTCCCCGGCTCACCGCCAAGGATGAAAATCCCCGGCGCGGGCCGCCGGGGACGGTGGCGACTCAAGTCGCTCCTTTCGGGCCTGGGGCCGGGCGTATCCGTGCATTCACGCCCGCTTCGTGGACGGCCCGCCGTTTGAGAAAGGGGCAGTATGCAGAAGGCCTGACGGCACATCAATCTGCCCAAAGCCGACCAACGGGATAAGCGAGGTTAAAACAAATCAGTGCTACAACGAACCAAGCTACTTTGCGAAAGCAGACTAGTCTCTGCGCCTTGTTTCGACCACACGCCCCGTAATGTCCTCAATCGCCTGCACCGCTGCACTGTACCCGGCCATGATGTCCCGCTCCTCGCCGCCCAGGTAGACGCGGCCAAAGCTGCCAAAGGGCCGCACCTCCACGATGTTGATCTCGGCGGCCTTTTCGGCTTCGTTGGCCGCCAGCACGGCATAGGCCGCCGGTTCGACCTCCATGATGTAGAGGGTTTGATCGGCGATGAGCATCATGCCCTTGCGGTTGCGGTTGATGAGCTGGGTTTGGTGGGCGTCCACGCGGCGGATGATCTGGCTGGAATGGATTTTCGGCTTCCAGCGATCCTCGGCCTGGACGCCCAGGGCTTCCAGGATGGCAGCTCCGGCAGCCCGCACCTCGGCCTGGTCGGGGGAGTGGACCTCCAGAAGGCCAAAGAGCCGCTCCACCACCTGCACGGCAGGGCGCACGCGGGTGGCCTTGAGGGCAATGTCGGTGATGCGGTTGATCTCAATGCCGGGCGAAATCTCGACCCAGAGGGAAGCATCCCCGGCCAGGGGCAAGAACCCCCGCGCCGTGGAGCCGATGAACGCTGCCATCTGCGGCTGCAAGCTATCTAAAAAGACATAGGAACGCAGGTCTACAGTCAAAGCTCCCCCTCCTCTAAATGCGCTTGTAGAAACCGGCCGTGTTGAATTTATACGGATCCTGACTGAACTCGGTGAATTCGAGCACGGCGATTTCGTCGAGCAATTTGAGAGATTCTTGAATCTGTGCTAATCGTGCCTCGATAGCGGTTGTATCCATCCAGCCACGTCCCCTCCAGGATACGCTTGAAAAAGATCCGGCGATAGTCATCCAACAACGGCTTGAAATCAAAATACTCGTTGAGCGTCCGCACCCGAAACTCGATCATTGCCTGACGGTCACGACAAAAGATCACCTGCCCGGTGCGGACTACCTGGTAGCGCAGGACCAGCGGGACCTGATTGAGAATCGCCACATCCACATCGTTGGTGTGCAACAGGCTCATCAGCCCACCGACGAATTCCAGACGGGCATCGAAACACTCGGCTTCGCTCGGTTCTCCGGCCAGCAGGACGGCTATATCCAGGTCGCTCAGCGGCCCAGCCTGACCGGTCGCCTGGGAACCGTAAACGTAAGCCACCAGCACCTGGGACTGTCCGGCAAAATAATCCTCCAACCGAGGAATGATTTCGTCCAAATCAAAAACCGGCATGGTCTCACCCGGCCTGTTGTACGATCTTGACCCCTGCGCTGGCCCCGATGCGAGTCGCACCGGCGGCGATCATGGCTTCGGCTTCGCGGTAGCTGCGGATGCCGCCCGCGGCCTTGACGCCCATCTCCGGCCCGACGACGCGGCGCATCAGGGCCACATCGTGGACGGTGGCCCCGCCCGGCCCAAAGCCGGTGCTGGTTTTGACGTAATCGGCCCCGGCGGCTTTGGCCAGCTGACAGGCGATCACCTTTTCCTCGTCGCTCAGCAGGGCCGTCTCGATGATCACTTTGAGGATCGCCCCCCCGGCGTGGCAGGTACGGGCGACGGTGGCAATGTCCCGTTCCACCAGAGCATAGTCTTTGGATTTCAGGGCGCCGATGTTGATCACCATGTCTACCTCGGTCGCGCCGTCATCTATCGCCTGTTGGGCCTCATAAGCCTTGACCTCCGGTGGGGTGGCCCCCAGGGGAAAGCCGACCACGGTGCAGACGTGGACCGATGTGCCCCGGAGCAGCTGGCTGCACAATTTGACGTTGACCGGGTTGACGCACACGGCAGCAAAGCCGTATTTGCGGGCCTCGTAGCACAGTTGGGCGATCTGGTCCTGGGTGGCATCGGGTTTGAGCAAGGTGTGGTCAATATATTTGGCGATCTCCGGCCCAACGTGGACGTTGCCCAACGTTGAAGTCAGACGAGAAGCCCCGGCGGCGACCACAGCCTGCACCCGGTCCCGGCATTGCACAACGCACTGGCCGATGCAATCGGTGCATTGGTCCTCGCCGCCCTGGGCGCGGGCCTCCTCCTCGCGGAGCAGAATCAGCACCTCTTTGGTAATCTGTTCAACCAACCGTTCGATGGTTGCAGAGTCGAATTGCACGCTTTCCTCTCAGATTCTCGGTATCGCGTCGTATCCGTGCCGTCGGCGGTAATCGGCATTCCAACGCCGGGCGTCGGCTATCAACTGGGCCAGATCAACATCGGACGCGATCTGATCCGGCGACAGCACAAGCAGCCCCGGCACGCGCAAAAAGTGGTCAACGTTCGTGGTCAAGATGGGCAAGGCTGCTTCCAGGCAAGTAGCTGCGACCAGTGGGTCCATTGCCCCAACATCCCAGCCATGTTGAACAAAGTGACGGCGTAACAATCCTGCTCGGCGGGCTACGCGCGCCGATCCCCCTATAATCTCCAGCGGCAGGAGCGCATCGTGAACATCCCGTCGCTTTGCCTGATCCGTTGCGCCGAAAAACAGTTCGTAAACGGTGATGTAGGTCACAAAGCAGGGAGCAGCGCCCAAAATGAGCGACAGGGTTGTTGCTGTCTTCCCTGTTGCCGTTCGGAGATGGCGAATCACGATGCCGGTGTCAACTACCACTCCTGGGGCTGCTATGCATCCATCTCCCGACGCAATCGTTGTATCTCGCTGATAGGTTCGTCATCGTTCGCCCATGCGCCTGCCACAGCCAAGAATCGTTCGATCTCTTGGCGCGAACGGCCCGAATTTTTGATGATTCTCTGGATCAGATCTTCCCCTTCGGTGTCTGCATCCGAATCCTGGGCCGGTCGGATGACGATGCTTCCTCCATCAACAACCAGCGTTGCACGGCCTGTGGTCAAACCTACCTGGGCCAAGACGTCCCGATCCAAAACAATGCGTTGGTCTATGACCGGTAACTCTTTTACAATCGGCATGTTTGGCTCCTGTGGAAATGTCCTGTTCTCCGACCTACCCGGCAATACCGGCGTAGTTGATCAACGCCGGGTTGTACCTTCGCAGCCTCCGCATCATCACCGCGATTGCTTCCGGGTTGTTGTCTACCAAGATGAAATCGCGTCCTAGCTGGGCTGCCGCTTCCCCTAGCGTGCCGCTCCCGGCAAAGAAATCAAGCAGCAGGTCCCCCGGATTGGAGTGGACCTTGACGATCCGCTTCAGGAGGCCCAGCGGCTTTTGGGTGGCATAGCCGGTCTTTTCCTTGCTGTTGGGACTGACAATGGTATGCCACCAGACATCGGTGGGCGTCTTGCCCCGCGCCGCCTTTTCTTTGCCCACCAGACCGGGGGCCATGTACGGGATGCGGTCCATCTCCTCATAGTTGAAGGTGTACTGCTTGGGATTCTTGGCGTACCACAGGATATTGTCGTGCTTGGTCGGCCACCGCTTTTTGGAACGTGCGCCGTAATCATACGCCCAGATGATCTCGTTGAGGAAGGAGGCTCGGCCAAAGATCTCGTCCAGCAGCACTTTGCAGTAGTGCACCTCCCGGTAGTCAATGTGCAGGAAGAAGCTCCCCGTCGGCTTGAGAATGCGTCGGGCTTCCAGCAGGCGGGGCCGCAAAAAGCCGATGAAATCGTCAAAGGCATCCTCATAGCCCGATGTGGACAGTTTGATCGTCCGGTAACGTTTCCCCTGAAAGCCGATACGGTCTCCTCCCTCCTCATCGTGGACGGTTTTGATCCGGGTCCTGGTTTGCCTTTTCCCTGTGTTGAAGGGCGGGTCTATGTAAATCAGGTCTACGCTTTCGGAAGCCAGCGTCTGGAGAACTTGTAGGTTATCCCCAAAGAAGATTTTGCCAGCCATCACTGACCAGGTTCTCTTGGCGATTCACGTTCTGAATCGCCTCCAACAGCACCGGCGGTTGGCTTCGGACCGGAGCAGGTAGGCCGTCTCGTCTACCGCGCTCACAACGATCTCAACATCCCGGTCCTGGAACATCGCCTTGATAGCTTCCGAAACTCCGTACCCAGATCACTTGCTTTCAGATGATAGACGGCATACACGGTCATCCCCTCATCGCCCCCGCAGAAATCGCTTTTCAATGGCCATGATCTTGTCCACCCGGCGGGCATGGCGACCGCCGCCGAATTCGGTTTCCAGCCAGGTTTTGACGATCTGGCGGGCCAGATTGCGACCGAGCAACGCGCCGCCCAGGGTCAGCACATTGGCGTCGTTGTGCTCCCGCGAGTTGACCGCCGTCGCGTGGTCGTAGCACATGGCCGCCCGCACGCCGGGAACCTTGTTGGCCGCCATGCAGGAACCGATACCCGCGCCATCCACGATGATTCCCCGCCAGGCCCGCCCCTCGGCCACCAACTGCGCCACGGCATAGGCAAAATCCGGATAATCCACCGGGGCGGTGCTGTCGGTCCCGCAATCCACCACCGGGTAGCCCAATTCGCCCAGGAAGGCTTTCAGGTCCTCCTTCATGGCATAGCCGCCGTGGTCCGCCCCCAGAGCCACCGTACGGGGCGCGGAAGGGCCGGGGTTGGCAACGGTATCCCTTTCTTGCACCAGCGTTACCCGCCGCTCCAGGGCCGTGTCGCGGGCCAGGGGCGTGACCACCGCTTCGGCGGGGACGGTCAACGTACCCCCCACGGGCACGGTCAGAACATCGGCCTCGGTGACGGTAGGTCGCCGGGCGTCGCCGGGGGGAGGGGAAACAACCGATGCGTTGTCCACCACCCCCTCCGGCCCCAGCGTGCGCAGGAGTACCCGGCGCACAATTTCGCGGACCTGTTCTTCCTCGGTCATGGGACGCCCTCGTACGTTTCGTGGGGAACGATGCCCCACATCTCCGGCGGCCAATAGGTCAACATCGCCTTGCCGATCAGATGCGAACGGGGCAGCATCCCCCAACTGCGCGAATCGCTGGAATTGGTGCGGTTGTCGCCCATGACGAAATAGTGTTCTTCCGGAATCTCGGTAGGCGCATAGTTGCTGCGTCCCGGATTCTGGATATACGGTTCGACTAGGTGATGACCGTTGATATAGACCTGACCGTGTTTGATCTCTATCCTTTCCCCCGGCAGACCGATGATGCGCTTGATCAACCGGCGGTTGCCGCTGCCCTGCTCCCGCAGAACGACGATGTCCCCCCGTTGGGGGTCTTTTAAACGATAGACCAACTTGTTCACCGCCACGAATTCACCGTCGGCCAAGGTGGGGTCCATGCTGTGACCGACCACCCGATAGTTTTCAAACAGAAAGGTACGGATCAGAAAATAGACGACAAGTGTAAACAGAATCGTCTCCAGGGCCTCGCGCAACGGCGATTTACCCTGGGGTTCCGGCTCCCATTCGTTCAAAATTCCTCACCCTATCCGGTCGGATTTCGCATGTGCATTATAACCCATCTTGCACCGCCTGGCAAGCCCGGAGAGCAAAAGATGGGTTCTGGGGTTCCGCCATCACAGCCATCGCATGAGTAGCGAGGCCGTGCCCAGGAAAAACAGGAATCCCAGTGTATCGGTGACGGCGGTAACAAAGGCTGCCGAGGCCAGGGCCGGGTCCACCTTGATCCACTTGAGTCCCAAAGGCACGGCAACACCGGCTACCGCTGCCGCCAGAAAATTGAGGATCATGGCGATCACAATCGCCAGGGCGATCACCGCCTCCCCCTGCCAGAGGTAGGCCACCAAGCCGGTCCCCAGGCCGATGATCACGCCGTTGATCAGAGAGGCGGCCAACTCCTTGCGCAAGGCGCGCAGCCCATCGCGCAATTCTATCTCGCCCAAAGCCAAGCCTCGCACGACGACGGTCGCCGTTTGGCTCCCGGCGTTGCCTCCCTCCCCGGAGACCAGGGGCAGGAAGGTGGCCAGAGCTACCATCCCGGCGATCACCGCTTCAAAGGCGTCTACAACGGTGATGGCGATGAGCAGGGTCAGCATGTTGACGGCCAACCAGGGCAGCCGCCTGAACACCGAATCGCGCAGAGGACCCAACACTTTTTCCTCGCCGCTGATGCCGACCATGCGATACATATCCTCGGTGGCCTCATCCTCGGCCACCTCAAAGAGATCGTCGGCGGTGATAACACCGACCAGCCGCCCTTCTTCGTCCACCACGGGCAAGGCGAGGAACCCATAGCGGGAAAGGATGCGGGCGCAGTCCTCTTGGTCGGCCGTGACCGGTACGGCGATGACGTTGGGGTCCATCATCTCGCCGACCGGCATTTCGGGCGGGGCGACGACCAGCTCGCGCAGGCCGACGACTCCCAATAGGATGCCTTTGTCATCCACGACAAAGAGATAGTAGGCATGGTCGGCATCCGGCCCGGCCCGACGGATCTCTTCCAACGCCTGCTGAGCGGTCCAATCCTGCCGCAAGGTGATAACGGCAGGCGTCATCAGCCCCCCGGCGGTATCGTCGGCGTACTGGAGGAGGGGCAAGACGTCGGTGACATCCTCCATCTCGCGCAACGCCTCGGCGGCCCGTTCGGGAGGGAGGTCACCCAACACATCGGCGGCCTCGTCGGCCTCCATCTCGTCCAGGATGTCGGCCAGATCGGATACGGGCAACCGCTCTGCCAGGGCGGCGGCATCCTCATCCTCCATCTCCTCCAGCACGTTTGCCGAATCGGCAGGAGGAAGCTCGGAGAAGAGGGCTACTTGATCTTCACCGCTCAGTTCCTCAACGAGATCGGCTTGGTCGGCCGGTCGCAAGGATTCAATGATGGCGACGGCAGCCGCCAGGTCGTCGCGCTCCAAGGCGGCGCGCAATCGCTTCAGGACATTGTCCAGGGCGAAGCTTTCCATGGACACACCTCCAGGAGTGATCTCCCCCGGAGGCGTGTGCGGGGCGGCCCACTGCCTACCGGGGGGCGTCGTATTCGTTTGGCAAGTGGGCGACGGGAGAGAACCGACTGGGCGGTACAGGCCCGTCCGCTTCGATCTCGTTCATCACCTTTGCTTTACGCTACTCCACACATCATCCTAAACCGATGGCTCCGTGAACCACCATGACGCCCTCGGTCTGTTGGAGCCGGTGAGCGGGGGGATTATACTCCTCTCGGCGTCAGGAGTCAAATTGTCCGGAAACGGCGTATGACGCTTCAAGATCCCGCACCACCGAGGCGCAGGGTGCGCCGCGGGACGTTGATTTCAAACGGTTTCTCTCCGCGCCCTTGCCCTGTTTCAAACCTGTTCGCATCTTGCCCATAGCGGTAAATCGTGGTATACTTGCCTTACGTCAACCGTCGGGGGATGGGGAAGGCGGCGGGGAGCGGAAAGCGGAAACGGAAGGACAAAACCCCGCTAGGTGAATCGCGCCAAATGTGGTATAATGAAGAATGAACACGACTCCCGATTCACCGCCGAGAACGGGAATTCGGCAGGTCTCTCCTTCCCCCGCACAGGGGAAAGAGATCCGGGCCGGGGCTGCAGCCCTCGCAGAACAACGCCGGACAAGCCTCCGGCCGGCAACTTTCGGGGAAAGAAGTGATCCGGCCAGATCGGGAACAGGACAAAGAATCTGCCCAGGACCTGGTCCGGTGGCTGGCCTATCGGCAGCTGACCACACCGGCGGTCCTGTTGTTGGAAGCAACCAAACCCGTGGGCTTCCTGATAAGCCAGGCCTTGCTCCTCGGCGAGCCTCTCTTGGGGTTCCTGTTCGGCAGCGACCGGATCGCTGCATATGCGGACCTCCTGGCCGAGCCGGACAATGTGGAACGGTTGATCGGTCGGCTGGCCGCCGAAACCGAGGGGAGCGGCGGTCGGGTTGAACCTTGAGGGAACGGAATATGGAACAGATTGGTTTGATCATCCTACTTTTACTTCTTCCGCTCCTGATCTGGCTCGCTTCTAGGGTGCGGGCAGGCAAGATCGGAGCTTTGCGTCCTCTGCCGGGTATGGAAGACCTGCCCGGGGCGGTAGGCCGCTCGGCAGAGACGGGACAACCGCTCCACATCTCGGTTGGGGTAGCGGGCGTGGGGGGCGCGGCGACGGCGGAGACATGGGCCGGGCTGTCCGTCCTCTCCCAAATCGCCGATGAGGCCGCGGCTTGTGACACCCCCCTGATCGTCACCGTGGCCGACGCTACGGTCCTGCCGCTCGCACAAGAAATCCTCAAACAGGCGTACATCCGCCAGGGCAACCCGGAAGGTTACGATCCGGCCCAGGTGCGCCTGATCGCGCCCAACCCCATAGCCTATGCCGCCGGTGTCGCCGGGGTGCTGAGCCAGGAACGGATCATCGGCAACATCATGGTCGGTTCCTTCGGCGATGAGTATCTCCTGATGGGGGAGACCGGAGCGCAGCGGGGTATCCACCAAACGGTGGGAGCAGCCGATCCGCGGACATTGCCCTTCGTCTACGCTTCGGCCGACGAAGCCTTGATCGGCGAAGATATGTTTGCCCTGGGCACCTATCTCAACCGACTGCCGATGCAGGTCGGCAGCCTCCTGGTCCAAGACCGGGCCAGGTGGGTGGTTGCAGCGGCCATAATCGCCGTTGCCGTTGTCAAACTTGTGTTCAGGTAAGGAGCTAACTCATGGCTGCTTTGAGACGCATCCTGCCCACCGCCATCGCCATCTCGGTCGGCCTGTTCGTCCTGGTCTCACTGTTTACCTCAATCCCCCTCTTGGACGGCATCGGCGAGTATTTCGTCAACATGGCCGTCATCATCGGGGCGTTCGCCCTCTTTTTCGGCCTGTTCAACGTCCTGCGTGTCCACGCCCGCAAGCTCCGCGAAGGGCAGTCGGGCAGGCTGTATAGCTTCGCCCTGATCCTTTCCATGTTGATCGTTCTGGTGCTCGGTTTGCCCCCTCTGCCCGATCAGCCCTTTGGCCCGGCCCACCCGGCCATCCGCTGGATCTTTGAAAACATTCAGGCCCCACTGCAGGCATCCTTCTCGGCGTTGATCGCCTTCTTTATCCTGACGGCAACATACCGCTTGGTTCGCCTGCGCAATTGGGAATCGGTAGTGATGTTGTTAGCCGCCGTCATCGTCTTGATCGGTCAGGTCACGATAGGGCTGCTGCCGGTCCTCCCGCAGCTCAAAGATTGGATCCTGGCCGTCCCGGCAATGGCCGGTGTGCGGGGCATCCTGTTGGGTGTGGCCCTGGGTGCTTTGCTGACCGGCATGAGGCTGTTGTTGGGAGTGGAGCGTCCCTACGGCAACTAGGGGCCGGAGCGGCGAGCAGGAGTGGAGTGGAGTTGAGATGATCTATTGCCCAAAATGCGGGACCGCAAACCGCGACGGGAGCAAATTCTGCAACGAATGCGGGACCCGGCTCGGCGCACAAACGCAGATCAAATGTGCATATTGTGGAGCAATGAACTCGGTCCAGAGCGCGTTTTGCTCCGAGTGTGGAGGAAGATTGCTGGCCTCGCATACCCCGCCGCCGGAAGCCCCCGCGCCACCTGCTATCAAAGGACTTTCGTTGCCGACAAAATCCCTGTCGGCGGATGGAGGACCGCCTGCCGCCGAGGCGGAGGAAGCGGACGACGGCGTACCGGCCTGGCTGCGTGAGCTGAGAGCATCCCAGGCGGAGGACGGAGGAGCATCTGGCGCATCCGCCGACATGGAAAGTGTCCCGGATTGGCTCCGCGATCTGCGGGCCTCCCTGCCCGACGAGCCGACTCCGGAGCCGGAACCCGCCGCCCCGGCGGAAGAGGTCCCCGATTGGCTGGCCGAACTGCGGCCCACGGGGGCGGAGCAGCCACCCGCCGCCCCGGAGCCGGAACCTGCCGCCCCGGCGGAGGAGGTCCCCGATTGGCTGGCCGCACTGCGGCCCACGGGGGCGGAG
>Ga0256914_1001731_pt1 | contig 19115 bp, 17 predicted proteins | sample HulkmetaG_FD_191571 | JGI IMG/M metagenome (GOLD analysis project Ga0256914, IMG submission 191571) | Hydrothermal chimney microbial communities from Main Endeavour vent field at the Juan de Fuca Ridge, Pacific Ocean - Hulk | ecosystem: Environmental > Aquatic > Marine > Hydrothermal vents ... | reverse complement strand
TGGCAGGAAAGAAGGTCGGAATCGGCCAGATCGAGCTCATAGACCTCAACCTGATCAAGGACAGGGTGGACGAGATCTACGAGGAGATGAAGAAGATGAAGGAGGAGGGCGGCTACGCGGGAATATTTCTGATGCTCACGGACATAATGAAGGAGGGGACGGAGCTACTGGTCGTAACGGACTATCCGCAGGTCGTGGAGATAGCTTTCGGCAAGAAGCTCGAGGGCAAGAGCGTCTGGCTGGACGGAGTGATGTCGAGGAAGAAGCAGGTCGTTCCTCCGCTGCAGAAGGCCTTCGAGCAAGTCTAATTTCTATTTTTCTTTGTTTGATATTGGCTAACCGGGTGAGTATTCCTAAGTTTTATATACCTACGATTTAAAATTTTGTTAATGCTCATCGAATTACCGAAACATGCCGAGATATTCGGATGTATCAAGATAAACGAGGTTCAGAAGGTGCTCAAGCTCGAATCGGAGGAGGTTCAGTCCGAACTGCTCAGGGGATTCTCAAAGGAGGAGATGGAGGAAATACTGCAAAGAATGTGCATAGTCGTTCCGATAAAGGACGAGAAGATGCATCTTCTGGACGGTGTGCTCAGATCAATTCCCCTCGGATGCAGGATCGTCGTAGTTTCGAACAGTCAGAGGGGAGAGAGGGACATATTCAAGATGGAGAGGGATCTCGTATCTGACTTCTACAGGGTAACGAAGCACCCCATAGCCCTGATTCACCAGAAGGATCCCGGTTTGGGAGTCGCGTTCAAGGAAGTCGGTTACGAACACATACTCGACGAGAGCGGTTTCGTCAGGAACGGAAAGGCGGAGGGTATGGTCGTAGGGCTAATAATAGCGAAGATGTTCGGATCGGAGTTCGTCGGGTTCGTCGATGCGGACAACTACATCCCTTGCTCGGTGAACGAATACGTCAGACTGTACTGCGCCGGTTTGAGCATAGCGAACACCCCCTACACCATGGTCAGGCTGCACTGGAGGTACAAGCCGAAGGTGATAGAGGACAGGCTGTACTTCAGGAAGTGGGGGAGGGTAAGCGAGATTACGAACAAGTACCTGAACAAACTCCTCGCAGTTCAAACGGGATTCGAAACGAACATAATCAAAACCGGAAACGCGGGGGAGCACGCCATGACTATGAAGCTCGCCGAGATAATGGCCTTCTCAACCGGATACTCTATAGAGCCCTACCAACTCGTTTACCTCCTCGAGGAGTTCTGGAAGGGTGAGACGAAGTACAGGGAAGCTGTAAGTTCGGGAATCGATGTGTATCAGATAGAAACTCTGAACCCGCACATCCACGAGGAGAAGGGGGACGAGCACATAAAGGAGATGCTCCTCCAGTCGCTCGCAACGATATACCACAGCAAGCTATCCAACGAGAAGCTGAGGGAAGAGATAGTTGAAGAGTTGAAGAGGAGCGGGGTTATAAGGAGGAGGAACGAGATAAAGAAGAACAAGGTAATGCCGCCGATAGCGGAGATAGACGTCGCCGAGTTCCAGAAGCTGCTCGACGAATACTCCGAAACTTTTATATCTTTCGGTTAATCATAATCATTGTGATGAAATACGTCATCTTCACCGACCTCGACGGCACACTGCTGGACTACGACTACTCGTTCGAACCCGCGAAAGGGGTCATAGAGAGGTTGAAGGATCTTAAAATTCCCATAATCTTCTGTTCTGCCAAAACGAGAGCGGAGCAGGAGTTTTTCAGGAACAAGATGGGCGTGAAGGATCCTTTTATAGTGGAAGACGGGTCGTGCATATACGTTCCCCCCAACTACTTCGGAAGGAGGATTTGGGAGTTAAGAGGGGGTTACGAGGCCAACGTGCTCGGAGTGGAGTACGAAAGGATAGTAGAGAGGATCGAAGAGTTGAGACGGAGGTACGACATTCTCAGCTACCACTTCATGAGCGTCGAGGAGGTTGCGAAGGTGACGGGGCTGAGCTTGGAGCTCGCCAAGTTGGCGAAGGAGAGGGAGTTCAGCGAGACCGTAGTCAGAGCGGAAGAGGAGGCTTTGGACGAGCTAAGGAGGGACTTCAACGTCGTGATAGGGGGGAGGTTCGTCCACGTTTACGGGAAGAATGCGGACAAGGGGAAGGCAGTTAGAACGCTCACCTCCCTTTTCAGAGAGCTTTACGGGGAGGTAGTGACCGTGGGGATAGGGAACTCGTACACGGACGAGCCCATGCTCAAAGCCGTAGACATCCCCGCTTTAGTTAGGAATCCAGACGGTTGGGCGGATTTAAGCGTGAACGCGTATAAGGCGGAGGGTGTGGCGACGTTGGGGTGGGTGGAGGTTGTGGAGAAGCTCGTTCTGAGGGGGATAAGGGGATGAAGGACGTGATTTACGTCGTTCCCCACACGCACTACGACGCGGTGTGGGTGTTCACGAAGGAAGACTATTTCTACATAAATATTGATTTTATTTTGAAGAGGGTCGTCGAGATCCTCGAAGAGTACGAGGACTACAAGTTCCTCATAGAGCAGACGTTTTTGCTCGAGGAGATAGAGAACAGGTATCCGGAGCTATTCGAGAAGATAAGGAAGTTCGTCAGGGAAGGTAGGATCGAGATAGCGGACGGAGAGTACTTGATGGCGGACACCATGCTCCCGCAGGAAGAAACGCTCGTCAGGGAGATACTCGTTGGAAAGAGGTACGTAAGGGAGAAGTTCGGGAAGGACGTTGAGGTGATGTGGCAGGCGGACAGCTTCGGTTTAAACGCTCAGCTTCCCCAAATCTACAGGAAGAGCGGTTACAAGTACGTCGCCTTCAGGAGGGGATGTCCGGAGATAAAGCCCTCCGAATTTTTGTGGGAGGGGTTGGACGGCACGAGGATAATAGCCCACGTATTCCCGTTGGGTTACAGGGCGGGACTGTACATAGACAGGTGGGAGGAGAGCTATCAGTTTTTGAAGGAGTGCGCCTTCTCCAACCACATCCTGATGCCCTCCGGAAGCGGATCGACGCCTCCGCAGGAGGAGATAGTGGAGGCGGTAAGGAGGTGGAACGAAACCCACGAAGGATCGGAGATGAAGATCGCCACGCCTATAGAGTTCTTCAAGGAGATAGAGAAGATCGCGGAGGATCTTCCGGTTAGGAAGGGGGAGATGTATTCCGGAAGGTTTTCCCCCGTATTTCCCGACACGGCGTCGAGCAGGATATGGATAAAGCTCAGCCTGAGAAGGCTCGAGTGCGACCTCCTAACCCTCGAAAGGTTCGACACCATATACCACCTGCTCAACGGAGGTGATCACAAGGAGGAGTTGGACAACTGTTGGAAGAAGATCCTTTTCAACGCCTTCCACGACATCCTCCCGGGCACAGGAGCGGATGAGGGATACACGGAGGTTAGATACAACATCGACTTCCTAAGAATGAAGATACCCCATCTGCTCGAAGACGTGCTGAGGGGAATAGTCGAGAGCGACTCGGACGGAACCATGAGCGGGGACGTGGTCGTCTTCAACCCCCTCCCTTGGGAGGTCGAAAACTGGGTTGAAGTAGACCTGAGCTTCGACAGAGGTTACATATACGACATAAGGGGGGTTAAGTGCGGGGACGAGGAGAGGAAGGTTGAGCTCATAAAGGTCAGCAGGTACTACGACGGATCCATAGGGAGCGCGAGGATAGGTTTCGTTGCGAGGGTTCCAGCGATGGGATACAAGGTTTACAAGCTAATAGAGAGGGAGCCTATGGAGAACACGGACAGGTATCTGATCAGGAGCTCCACGGTGATAAACAATCGTTACTTCAGGGTCAACTTCAATCCAGAAAACGGGGTGATAATGGTCAGCAAGGGGGACGACGTGATAGTTTACGACGGAAACGAGATCGTTGTGGACAGCGAGGCGGGAGACCTATATCACCACTACGAGGACATCGAGACGCCCGTTAAGACGGAGGGCGGGGAGGGAATAAGGTTCGGAAGGTTCAAGGTTGACAACCTGAGCGTAGAGGAAACGCCCCTCAGGGTCATAATATCCGTCGACACGAAGTACTACTCCCTCATATGGCCGTACAGGTTGACGAGCAAGTGGAAACCGGTGATATGGAAGCACAACTACGTCACCTTCCACAAGAAGGTCATAATATACAGGGATCTTCCGAGGATAGACTTCGTCACGGTCGTTGAGAACAGGCATCCGAGGACGAGGATAAGGGTCAGGTTCAAGACGAACATAGACGAAGACGAATACGTTTGCGACATGCAGTTCGGGGCGATAAGGAGGAGAGCCAACACATACTACCACATACCCAAGGATTGGGTAGAGAAGCCGTCGGGAGTTTACCCGACGCTCAGGTGGATGGACTACGGCAACGGACGATACGGCGTTACGGTGATGAACAGGGGAAACCCCGAGAACGAGGTAAGGGACGGATGCGTGTACATAACCCTTCTAAGGAGCGTCGATCTACTTTCGCACGGAAAGGAGGGGCCAGTGATACCCGTTTACGACGCCACGGAGCTCAACAAGAGATACGAGTTCAGATACTCCATATACCCGCACGAAGGAGACTGGAAGGATGCGAAATCGTACAAGATGGGTTACGAGTTCAACTACGACCTCATAGCACTTCAACTCAAGCCGAACGGGAAGTACAGGCCTGAAAGATGTTTTCTATGGGTAAAGCCCGAAAACGTGGTTTTAACGGCGTTAAAGATGTCAGAGGATGGGGATGACGTTATAATCAGGGTTTACGAGGCGACTGGAGAGAAAACGAGGGCGAGGATAGAGTTCTTCAGGAGGGTGGAGGCCGTGAGAGTCGTGAACCTTCTGGAGGAGTACTCCGAGGAGTTCGACAAGGACGTTAGCGTGGACGGAAACGGAATAGAATTCGAAATAAACCCCTTCGAAATAGTAACGCTCAGGGTGAGGTTGGGTGATAGTCAACAGGAATGAGATCCTCGGTTTTGGAGACGTGGAGGCGAAGAGGATAGCCCTCGACGTTATAGAACACGCGATAGCGAAGGCGAATCCTTACGAGCTCGTTAAGAACTGTCTGAAGGTGAAGGACGGGAAGATAGAGGTAGAGGGAAGGGAGTTCGAATTCGAGAGGGTATACGTCGTGGCCATAGGGAAAGGGGCTTGCACGATGGCGAAGGCCGTGGAGGATCTGCTGGGGGACAGGATAGAGGAGGGAGTGGCGGTAACGAAGTACGGTTACTCGATTCCCCTCGAAAGGATAGAGGTGATAGAGGCGGGACATCCTATTCCCGACAAGAACTCGATGAAGGGGGCGAAAAGGGGTTTGGAGATAGCTCGGAAGGTCGGAGAGAGAGACTTGCTCATAGTCCTCGTTTCCGGTGGAGGTTCTGCGCTCTTCGTCATGCCCGAGGAAGGAATAAGCTTGGAGGACAAGATAAAGACCAACGAACTTTTGCTCAAGAGCGGAGCCAAGATACACGAGATAAACACTGTCAGAAAGCACATATCTAAGGTGAAGGGAGGAAAGTTCGTAAAGGGAGTTAGGGGGAAGGTCGTAGCGTTGATAATTTCTGACGTTGTGGGGGACGATTTGGAGGTCATAGCGTCGGGAATTACCGTAAAGGATCCGACGACGTTCGAGGACGCTTACAGGATACTGAAGATCAGGGGCATATGGGAAAATCTGCCCGAGTCGGTGAGGAGGCACATAGAGTTGGGAATGAGGGGAGAGAGGGAGGAGACCCTGAAGGAGGACTTGGAAAACGTTCACAACTTCCTCATATGCGGAATGGGTAGGGTGTGCGAGTTCGCGCTGGAGAAGGTCAGGGAGTTGGGGTTGAACGGGGTGATAATGACCACCACTCTCGAGGGAGAGGCGAGGGAAGTGGGAATAGCAATAGCGTCGATAGTTCAGGAGATCGCAAGATTCAACCGGCCGTTTGGAAAGGGGACGGTTCTTATCTTCGGCGGGGAGACGACGGTTACGATAAGGGGTAAGGCCGGAAGGGGTGGACCCAATCAGGAGCTCGCCCTCAGTTCGGCGAAGAAGATTGCGGGGCTCAGGGGATGCTGTATAGCGTCGGTCGATACGGACGGAACCGACGGGCCGACGGATGCTGCGGGAGGTATCGTGGACTCCTACACCGCCGACGCCTTGGAGGATCTGGACGAGTGCCTCGCCAACCACAACGCCTACGAGTGTTTGAAGAAGGCCAAGGCTCTGATAATTACGGGGCCAACGAAGACGAACGTCAACTCGATGGTCGTTGCGGTAATCGTTTAATGTCGAGCGGGATAGCGGGGTTCATGCGTATAAGGGAGTTTCAGGAATTGATAAGGGATCTCTACTACGAGAGGGATAGGAGGAGGGGAAAGGAGAGGACTATGCTTTGGTTCGTTGAGGAAGTGGGAGAGCTCGCGGAGGCTATCAGGAAGGACGAAGTATCCTCCATAGGGGAGGAGATGGCCGACGTCTTCGCTTGGCTCGTTAGTCTGGCGAACCTGTACGGAATAGATCTGGAGGAAGAGGTAAAGAAGAAATATCCGGGATACTGCATCAGATGTGGCAAGAGACCGTGCGAGTGTGATGGGCGATGAGGTTCATACTTGCGAGCGAGGAGGACATAGTCGAGGGTTCGGTTACGGACAGGTACTTCATATGGACTGAGAAGGTGCTGAAGGAGAAGGGCGTCAATCCCGTCGTCGTCGCGGAGGTAACGACGTCCAGCTGGGGAATCTTCGCCGGGCTTAGGGACGTGCTCAAGCTAATGGAGGGTAAGCGTGTGGACATCTACGCCATGCCGGAGGGATGCCTTTTCTACCCCCACGAGCCAGTTCTAACGGTAGTCGGCAGGTATCTCGATTTCGCGAGGTTCGAAACCGCATTGCTCGGTTTCATCTGCCACGCCTCGGCCGTTGCCACTCAGGCGTTTAAGTTCAAGCTCGCCGCGGGAGACAAGAAGGTGTTCTCGTTCGGGACGAGGAGAATGCACCCGGCCTTGGCTCCGGCGATAGAGAGATCGGCGTACATAGGGGGAGTGGACGGTGTGAGCAACTACTCCGCGGAGAAGTACTTAGGGCTTAAGAGCATGGGGACGATGCCACACGCGCTGATAATCTGCTTCGGAGATCAGGTGAAGGCTTGGAGAGCTTTTGATGAGGTGGTCGATGAGGACGTGCCGAGAACGATGCTGATAGACACCTATTTCGACGAGAAGACCGAGGCTGTACTCGCGATCGAAAACGTGAGGAGGGTGAACGGGGTCAGGCTCGACACCCCCTCATCGAGAAGGGGGAACTTCAGGAAGATAGTGGAGGAGGTCAGGTGGGAGCTCGACATAAGGGGAAGGAGGGACGTAAAGATATTCGTGAGCGGAGGGCTGGGAGTAGAGGACGTTTTGGAGTTGAGGGACATAGTAGACGCGTTCGGAGTAGGAACGGCCATAGCCGGAGCGAGACCTATGGACTTCGCCTTGGATATAGTGGAGAAGGAGGGGAAGTTCGTAGCGAAGAGGGGAAAGAGGGGAGGAATGAAGCAGGTATACAGGGATTGGAGCAGGTTGGAGGATGAGGTGAGGCTGTTCAAGGACGATCCGCCGGAGGGTAAGGAGCCTCTGCTCAGGAAAGTCATGGAGAATGGGGAGATAGTCGAGGAACCGGACATGAGCGAGGCGAGGGAGCTCGCCCTAAAGCAGATGAGGATCATTAGGGAGCTCGGATTGGATGAGAAATTCCTCCGAAAGGCTTAAATGAAGTCTAACATTATAGGGTTTGGAGCGGGGGTTGCCGAGCCAGGCCAAAGGCGGGGGACTCAAGATCCCCTCCCGAAGGGGTTCGTGGGTTCAAATCCCACCCCCCGCATATTATCTTATTATCCAGATGTTATCAACGTACTTCTTCGCTACATCTAATATTTCTTTATCGGCAAATCTACAAACAATACCTGATTTAACGTCCTCATGGGGATGTTCCTGTTTGTACAGTTCTTTGTATACGATCGCCTGTCCAATAGATTCAAAATTTAGCTGTTCCTTTACTTCAATAACATAAGTCTTAGTTCCAATTTTCCAGACAATATCGATTCTATATCTTCCTATTGTCTTTGAATTACCGTATTTATCATATACCACAATACCTTTTCCAACTTCTACCTCCCTTTCGATAGTTCCAACTTTAATATTAGAAATGAATTTTTCAATTAATTCCTCATGAGTGGTCTTTCCTTTAATTTTTATAAATTTTATTTCTCTAAGTAATTTTTTCAAGTATTCTGGTTCATTAAGAACACACTTCAGAAATCCAATAGTCATTGGTTCGTTACTATCATAATTCTTCCACTTGTCATAATCTCGCCAATAGCCCATATTAAACCATACGATCTGATCATTTTCAACTATGGCAATAACACCATGAATGTAAATATGACCTCTCCCACCTCGTGATCTCAACGCTTTAGATACATTTTCATCAAGAACTCTACTAAGAAATCTAGCTCTTGAAACAAAATGAGTTTTATATATTTTTTGTTTATCATTTTTTGAAAATTCAAATAATTCGTAATCGATACTATACTTTTCTTTAATCTTCTGAAGTAACATAATTATTTCATTATGCAATTTTAAGTATTTTCTATACCAATCATAATCGGAATTTCTCCAACTATCGACCAACTCTTTTTGAATATAATATCGGAACCTTACTGACATAGACATTTATCCTAACTACTTGACGACTTTAAAAGATTTATATTAAAGATAGGGCAAGATCGCGAAAACCTTCGCGTCGTTGACCAAGTTATCGATCAGGCAGTACTCGTTCGGTTTGTGGGCGTTGCCTACGAACGTCGCCCAGACCGCGGTGTGGAAACCCTTCCTTCTGAAGAAGGAGGCGCAAGTGTTACCACCTATCCCCACTACCCTCGCGTCCACGCCTCTCGCGATCTTTATTGCCTTTTTGAGCCTCAAAACTACCTCGCTGTTTTCCGGTGTAGGAGGCGAGCTCATCCTTTGCACGACTTCGACCTCAATGGGCTTCCCGTCCCTCCTCTCGAACTCGGCCTTGACCTCGTCGACTACCCTGAGAACCTCATCCACGTCGTATTCCGGCAGTATCCTGCAGTCCATGTAGCTGACATCCAATCCGGGTATCGTGTTGACGTTGTCCACGTTCTTCTCCCTCTTGGTGGGCTCGAACGTCGAGTAGGGCGGGTTGAAGAGTTCGTTCTCGGCGTCGAACCTCTCGTGCAGGATCCTGTCGAGTTCGAGCAGGAACTCCATCGCCCTCCTGCAGGCGTTGAGCTTCGGGGTGCTCGCGTGGGACTGAATCCCGTGAACCTTGAACCTAAGCCACAGAATGCTCTTCTCAGCTATCTCTATCTCGTCTCCCCTCTCGTTTCCCGCGTCCGGAACTACGATTAGATCCCCCTCCTTAAACACGTTCCGCTTCAGCAGATGTTGAATACCGTACCTGCTTCCCGTCTCCTCATCCGAAACGAAAGCCAGTCCGAAGCTTAGCTTCGGCTTTCCGTACTTCAGTATGGCCTTTCCCGCGAAGAGCGAGCTTACTATTGCCTGATTGTTGTCCTCCGCTCCCCTCCCGTATATCTTCCCGTCCTCCACCACCGCCTCGAACGGAGGATGCTTCCAAAGGGACGGATCCCCTTCGGGAACAACGTCCATGTGCGACACTATCCAAACCGTTCTCTCGCTCTCCCCCTCCACCCTCGCCACTATGTTCGGTCTAACCCCTCCCTTCGCCCTCTCGTCCTTCGCATCGTACCTCTCCACCTCGAAACCTTCAAGCAGAGTCATCAGATACTCCGCCTTGTCCAACTCACCCTCCCCTCCGGAGTCGGGGCCGACGGCTCTGAACCCTATCAGATCGCACATCACCCTGACCATGTCCTCCCTAAAACCCTCGACGATCCCGAGCAACTCATCCATGAGAATCACCCAAAATCTCCTCTATCCTCCTCTCCAAAACCTCCACTTCCTTCAAAACCTCCCCATCATCCGACTTCTTCAACTCCTCCAACTCCGCTATGACGGGAGCCAAAATCCTGAACGCGTTCTTCCCCCCGTCAACGCTTTCCACGATCTCCTTGAGAATCGAAAGCTTCTTCCTCGCGACGAAGTCCTTCCTGAGCTCCCTCCTAAGATCCCTCAACATCTCCGCGATCTTCCTTCCGTCGTCCGTGAACCTTATCTCCCTAACCCTCCCCTTAACCTCGCTCTCGATGAGCGCGTTCTTTTCGAATTCGCTAAGAACCTTTGATATGTAGCTGTAGGGGGATCCTATCTCCTTAGATATTACGAGCGGATAAACCTTCCTACCGTTCTCCTCCGCCTCGAGAATCTTGATCATTATTTCCACGGTCTTCTCGTGCAGGAACATCCTTTCCAAGCTCATCCCTATCCCTCCTAAGCCAGACGACCCTCTGTGGGAACGGAATCTCTATTCCCGCCTTCTCCAACTCGACCTTGATCTTCCACAGCAGTTCGGTCTTCACCTCATACCACACGGCCGAAGGACTCCAAACCCTAACGACTATATTAACGCTACTCTCCCCGAGCTCGTCGACGAATATCTGAGGCTCCGGCTCCTTCAAAGCGAACGGATGTTCCTCCACGACCCTCCTGATTACCTCCACGGCTCTCTCCGCATCGTCGGAATAGCTTATCCCGACCACGTACTCGAACCTCCTGACGGGGTTGGCGGTGAGGTTCGTTATGTTCGAAGTGAACACCCTCTCGTTCGGTATCCTAACGAACAGACCGTCGTAAGTTCTTATTATGGTCGAAAGTATCTGAACGTCCTCCACGAACCCCGCCACGTCCCCTATGGCAACCTGATCCCCTATCCTAATCGGCCTCTCTATCATGAGGAATATACCGGAAACGAGGTTGGCGACGACGCTCCTGCTCGCGAAACCGACGACGAGTCCCGCGAATCCCCCAGCAGCTATTAGTCCGGTGGGGTTCACGCCGACGAACGGAAGGGCGGTGAGGACGAAGACCGAGACCACAGCGAAGTTTATTACCCTCAGCATTACGTTAAGCTCGTTCTTCGGAATCCTATCAGCGAGCGTTCTCTTCAAGTAAACGCTTATCAGCCTCGCCACCACAATTCCAAAGGCGGTTAGGAGGGCGAAGGTTACGAAACCGGTTACGTTCATACCAACCCCCACTCCATCGTAAAGCTCCTGCCCATCAGCCTCCTCGCGGTGTAGAGCTCCAACGCCTTCCTCATACCCTTCGCAATAGGTCTGTCCAAGAAATCCGTAACGGCCGTGCTCTTACCCAATACCCTCATCTCCGCCCAGCAGGATGCGAAGGAATCGTAGTATATCTTCATGGCGTAGCAATCCAGCACGACTCTGCCCACCTCAACCCAATCCCCGCCGTTCCTTATGTCGAGCCTCATCACCCCGTGCCTAAGCCTGTCCACTTCGGGGATCTCATACCACACGTCGCTGAAGAACCACCTGCAAACCACCCCTCTCCTCGGACTACCGTAGAGGGTGTACTTGGGTTTTTCGTATGAAAACACGTCCACCACGGTAACCTTGTCCCCCTGCTTGGCGAACACACCTATCTCAATCGGGAACTTGAGGTAGATCGTTTCGGACGAGTTGGGCTTCAGCAGGATCGGGGGGAACTCGACCATCAGGTATCTCGTAACGTTCTTGGGGAGGTTTACGGGTTCGACGGGGTTCACGACTATCTCGCAATCGGGGAGGATCTTTCTCACACCCTCCCTCTCGTATACCAACCTCCTTCCCACCCTCTCAACCCTCACGGGTGCGAACACGGAATAGCTTTTCCCGAATCCGATAATAGCGTTACGGTCAAATATCCTCCCGGGAGGGATGTGAAGGATGCGGATATTCGTAGAACGCGATTTCGCCTACGCGTCCTATTCGAAGGTCTTGGAGAAGAGGGGTTTTGGGGTTAAGAGGGGGGGCAGGATAATCCTCGATCCCGTGGAAGTGCTCTACTTGGCCATAAAGGGGAACGCGAAGGTCGTGTGGAGGGGAAGGGTTCTCAGCGTTCCAGAGATCTTCGAATGGGCCGTTAGGGTAAAGGAGGACGTGATTCCGTACTACTACGCCTACGAGGATTTGAGGAGGAGGGGTTACAGGGTAAAACCGGTGGAGGACTATCTCGTGGCCGGCAAGGTGTTCCTACCCCTTTCCGAGTCAAAGGTCGTAACAGTCAGGGAGATAGCCGAGAGGAGGGTCGAAAACCTAATCCTCGCCGTCGTCGATGAGGAAAACGACGTTACGTATTACAGGGTGGAGGAGGTGGATCCAAAGGGCGCGCACTTCGAGAGGTTGGAGGAGACGAGAGGGCATCTGGTCAGGGACAGGATCCTAAGCGATGACGTTAGGCTGTTCGAAAGGTACTTTTACGGAAGTCTGAAGGACGGCGTTGTTTGTCTTTCCCTCTTAGAGGGCGTTTACCTGTCCGAAATAGGGGCGCTGAGGGTAGAAGGGTACGACATCGAAGATCTAAGGGAGGTGGCGAGGAGGTTCGACCCCAACTTCGATAGGAGGTACGAGGTTTACAAGGACTTGAAGCTGAGGAACTTCGTCGTGAAGACGGGTTTCAAGTTCGGCAGCGATTTCAGGGTTTACGAGAGAGTTGAGAGCGTTAGAGACCTACCCCACTCGAAGTACTTGGTTACGGTGGTTGACGACAAGCCCATGCCGACGTTCGAGGTCGCGAGGGCTGTTAGGTTAGCCCAAAACGTTAGAAAGAAGCACCTGTTTGTATATAAAGATGAAAAAGGAAAGAACAGGTTCGTTCTCGTCGAAAGGATCAAAGTTTGAAAAATTAAGATCGAATATATCTTTGTTTTAAATTATTTTTCGTGTTATTTAACGAAACGGCGTATTTGTTATAATAAAGTGCCACCCGATCGATTTATCGGTAATACCGCAGATCCGCAAGATTTAACTATCATTATAGGCATACTTGCTATGGATTATAGCCCACTCCGTTTCAGGGGTGATGTTTCGTGCCTAAGATAGGAGTATACATCTGCCACTGTGGAGAGAACATCGCCGGCGCTGTGAACATCGAGGAGGTCAAGAAGTTCGTCGAAAAGCTGCCCGACGTCGTGGTCGTCAGGGACTACCTCTTCATGTGCTCGGATCCGGGACAGGAACTCATAAAGGAGGACATAAGGAAGGGGCTCGTCGACAGGGTTGTGGTAGCGGCATGCACTCCGAGAACGCACGAACCCATTTTCAGGAGGGCTTGCGAGGAGGCGGGGTTGAACAAGTACTACTTCGAGATGGCGAACATCAGAGATCAGTGCTCTTGGGCGCATTGGCACGACAAGGAGAAGGCTACGGAGAAGGCAAAACAGCTCATAGCCGCCGCCGTCGCCAAAGCCCGATTGCTCGAACCTCTGGAGGACAGGTACATCGACCTCAACAAGAACGTTCTCGTAATAGGAGGAGGAATAGCCGGAATCTTCGCGTCGTTGGACTTGGCGAACGCCGGATTTAAGGTCTACTTGGTTGAGAAGTCCCCGTCCATAGGAGGAAACATGGCAAAGCTCGACAAGACCTTCCCGACGAACGACTGTTCGGCCTGTATCCTCACCCCCCTGATGGTCGAAGTTGCTAACCATCCGAACGTTGAACTGATCACCTACGCCGAGGTGGAATCCGTCGAGGGTACGGTGGGCAACTTCAAGGTAAGGGTGAGGAAAAAGCAGACCTACGTCGATTGGAACAAGTGCACCGGTTGTGGGGCGTGTTTGAACGTCTGCCCTCCGAAGGCGAGGGTTCCCGACGAGTTCAACGAAGGCCTTAGCTTGAGAGGTGCTATATACATACCCTTCCCTCAGGCCGTTCCCAAGAAGGCCGTAATCGACCCCGACGCCTGCATAAGCTGTAGCGGAAGGTGGTTCGGGGAGGAGCCGAGGAGAACCAAGGACGGAAAGCCCATCCTCGCCCCTTGTGAGAAGGTCTGTCCTACGGGGGCGTGCAGCAGGGACGAGCCGAGGGATCCGAACGGGGAGATAGTGGAGTTGGACGTTGGTGCGATAATAGTAGCGACGGGTTACAGGGTTATGGACAAGAGTAATTTCAAGGAGTTCTCGCCCGAAAGTCCGAACGTCATAACGGCCTTGCAGATGGAGAGGCTCATATCCGCCACTGGACCAACAGAAGGAAAGCTGATCGTTCCCTCGGACATACCGAAGTACTTGGACTGGAAGAAGAAGGTTGAGAAGGGTAAGGAGGCGAAGTTGGAGGTTAGAAAGCCGCACACGATCACTTTCGTCTCGTGCGTCGGTTCTAGGGACGAAAGGTATCACACCTACTGCTCCAAGGTCTGCTGCATGTACATGCTGAAGCAGGCGATGCTGCTGAAGGAGAAGTATCCCGACTTGGACATATACATCTTCTTCATAGACGTCAGGACGCCCGGTAAGGACTTCGACGAATACTACATGAGATGCAGAAAGTTGGGAATCAAGATCATAAAGGGTAAGGTTGGAGGAGTGCAGAGGTTGCCCGACGAGAGGTTGCTCGTCAAGGGATTCGACGCGGACTTGGGCAAGCCGGTCGAGCTGATTTCGGACATCGTAGTTCTTGCAACAGCCATCGAACCCAACATGGATCTGAAGGATCTGGCAAGAAAGCTTGGAATAAGCGTGGGAGCTGAGGGTTTCCTGAGGGAGAGGCACACGAAGCTCTATCCGGTCGATACGCTCACGGAGGGAGTATTCATCTGCGGATGCGCTCAGGGGCCAAAGGACATTCCAGATTCCGTAGCTCAGGCGAAGGCCGCAGCTTCATCTGCCATGTCCCTGCTCGCACCCGGAAAGATGAGGGTGGAGCCTCTGATATCGGAAGTGGATCAGAAGAAGTGCTCCGGATGCGGAATATGCGTTCCGCTATGCCCGTACGGAGCCATTGAGCTCGTGGACGTGAACGGGAAGAAGAGGGCGAAGGTGAACGAGGCGAAGTGCAAGGGATGCGGGGTCTGCGCAGCTGCCTGTCCGAGCAAGGCCATAACGTTGCACGGCTTCACGTACGAGCAGGTTTTGGCTCAGATTAGGACTTTGGCGAGGAGAGGGGAGGTGTCCGCATGATTGAGGGTGTTCCTCCCGTTTTAAATTTAACCGAGCTCGCGGAGAGGGAGAAGGAGGAGGGAAAGGTTTCGGAGATAATAATACGGTTCGGCGCCGAGAACCTGATGGCCTGCATGCAGTGCGGAGCTTGTGCCTCCATCTGCCCTCTCGCGAGGGTGGGGTTCGAGTGGTTCAACAAGAAGCTGATAAAGGCCATTCTGGTGGGGATGAAGGAGGAGTTGCTGGACGATCCCACCCCATGGGCTTGCGTTGCTTGCAACAGGTGCACAGAGATCTGCCCGAGGCAGGTTAGTCCGTTCGAGGTCATGTTCGCTATGAGGAGGCTCATGGTCGAGGAGTTCGCCATTCCCACGCTCGCGATCGAGGCTCTGAGGGCTCTATACGAGTACGGACACGCCGTTTACATGACGGGCAGGGAGGCGAGGAAGAAGGTGGGGTTGCCCGAGAAGCCTCCGTCGACGGATTCGGATGAAAAGGCCTTGCAGGATTTGAGGACGATACTGAAGGAGACGAAGCTCGCCCAGTTGGGATTGATTCCTATGGAGTGAGGTGATCGGGATGAAATACGGGTTATTTTTGGGCTGTAACATCTCCTTCAACAGACCGGACGTTGAGCAGGCGATGAGGAAGATATTTCCAGCGCTCGGCGTGGAGCTCGACGACCTGAAGGGACAATCCTGCTGCCCCACTTGGGGAACCCTGCCGTCCATAGACATCGTTGGCTGGTGTGCTGTAGCTGCAAGGAACCTTGCTCTGGGAGAGGAAAAGGGAATCGATTTGATGACCGCCTGCAACTCCTGCTACGGAAGCTTGAACGAGGCGAGGCATAAGATGCTCAGCGATCCGAAGATAATGGAGAGGGTCAACGAGATACTTAGCAAGATCGGTAAGAGGTACGAGGGAAGGGCGAAGTGCAGGCACGTGGCGTGGGTTCTCTACAAGGACGTCGGCTTGGAGAAGATAAAGGAATCGATAAAGTACTCGCTCGACGGGATAACGATTGCAGTTCAGCCCGGTTGCCACTTCCTCTGGCCTTCCGAAGTCTATCCGGACAAGGAGGAGGATCCCTTTAACCCCGTCGTCCTTAGGGAGTTGTGCAAGGCTTTGGGCGCCGACGCCCCCTACTACTCCAAGCTAATAGACTGCTGCGGTATGGGTGCTTTGAGGAGCACCGACCCGGAGAAGTCTTTCATCCTCGTCAAGGAGAAACTCCAGTGCATAAAGGAGGAGATTGACGCGGATCTCATCGTGACCACGTGCTCCTCATGCCTCATACAGCTCGACGATGCTCAGGAACAGCTGAGGAAGAAGGGAGAAATAGACTTCTCGATACCCGTGCTTCACTACGTCCAGCTGCTCGCGATCTGCATGGGATTCGAGCCCGAGCAGGTGGCGGGGATTTGTGTGACTCCGAGGGATGAGATAATTGGGAGGATTTTGGAGGGTGGTAAGAGATGAGTGAGGAATGGGAGCCAAACATCATAGTTATAGCCTGCAACTGGTGCACGTATCAGGCGGCCGATCTGGCCGGGAGCTTGAGATACAGCTATCCGGCGACCGTGAAGGTAGTAAGGGTTCCCTGCAGCGGAAGGGTGGAACCGGAGTTCGTGCTCGAAGCTTTGCTGAACGGAGCCGACGGTGTGCTGATCGGAGGATGCCACCCCGGGGACTGCCACTACAAGGAGGGGAACTACAAGGCGCTTAGGAGGTACAAGCTCCTTCAGAAGGTACTAACGGAGCTCGGAATCGAGCCCGAGAGGGTAAGGTTGGAGTGGATCGGAGGTTCGGAGGGTTTGAAGTTCGCGGAGGTTATGAGGGAGTTCGACGCCACGATAAGGAAGCTCGGCCCCAATCCTCTTAGGAGGGATTGATTATGGCTCTCAAGTTCGCGTTCTATCTGGCGGCCGGTTGTGCCGGATGTGAGATGGCTCTCGTGGATCTGGCGGATAGGCTCGTAGACGCTCTCGAACATCTCGAGATAGTCTTCTGGGCGCCCACCGTTGCCGACGTGAAGTACGCGGATCTCGAAGCCATGCCGGACAAATCGATAGACATCGCTCTCGTCGACGGTGCGATAAGGTTGAGCGAGCAGGAGCACATAGTTAAGGTTCTCAGGCAGAAGGCGAAGATATTGGTGGCCTTCGGAGCTTGCGCCGCGATGGGAGGCATCCCCGGACTCGCCAACCTTCACACTAAGGAGGAGATATTCGAAACCGTTTACTTCAAGACCTACAGCACCGACAACCCCGAGGGCGTGGTTCCGCAGACGAAGTGCGTCGTGGACGGGAAATACGAGTTGACCCTTCCGGAGTTCTGGGGAGAGGTCAAGGCTCTCCATCAGGTAGTCGACGTGGACTACTTCGTTGGCGGTTGCCCGCCCCACCACGAGCACGTTGCTAAGATCGTGGAGGCGATAGTCAGCGGAAACCTCCCGCCCAAGGGATCTTGGATAACCGACGGAAAGGCCGTCTGCGATGTGTGTCCAAGAAATCCGGCGAACAAGGACAAGAAGAGGGATTTCGTCAAGAAGGTCAAGAGGACGATAGAGGGGACGCCGGAAGAAGACAGGTGCTTGCTCCAGCAGGGTTACATCTGTTTCGGCCCGATAACCCAAGGGGACTGCGGTGCAAGCTGTCCCAAGGTCAACATACCTTGCAGGGGATGCGGAGGGCCTTTGCCGGAAGTCAAGGACTTCGGAGCGAGGGCAATATCTGCGATAGCGAGCATACTCGACGACGAGGCAGTTGAGCAGTTGATAGAGAAGTATCAGAACCTTTCGAAGCTGTTCTACAGGTACTCCCTCCCCACCGCGACGATCAATAGGAAGGTTAGGAGGTGATGGTTTTGAAGAAGATTGAGATAAACCCCATAACGAGACTCGAAGGGCACGGAAAGATAGCGATATTTTTGGACGAAAACGGAAACGTTGCTGAGGCGTTCTTCCAAGTCGTGGAGCTCAGAGGATACGAGAAGTTCCTCGTAGGAATGCCGATAGAGGAGGTGCCGAGGACGGTCTCAACCATCTGCGGTGTTTGTAGGGCGATTCATCACACGGCAGCGACGAAGGCTTCGGATCAGATCTACGGCGTCGAGCCGACTGAAACGGCGAAAAAGATCAGGGAGCTCTTCGTAAACGCGCACTACGTTGAGGATCATGCGGTAATCCTCTACGCCTTGGGTCTGCCGGACTTCGTGGTTGGGCCGGAGGCGGATCCGGCTGAGAGGAACATAGTTGGGTTGGTCAAGAAGGTGGGAGTCGACGTTGCAAAGGAAGTTCTAAGAAAGAGGAGTTACGCGGTAAAGATCCTCGAAATGCTCGGCGGGAAGCCGATTCATCCCGTTGCAGGATTACCGGGCGGATGGTCGAAGAGGGTTACCGAGGAGGAGAGGCAGGAAATAGAGAAGCTCGCTAAAGAGCTTGTAGAGTTGGGCAAGCTTACGATCCAGATATTCGAGGACGTCATTCTGAAGAACGAGAAGTACATGGAGTTGATTACGAGCGATGCTTACAGATCGGTGCTCAACTACATGGGAACGATTGATGAGAACGGTAAGGTGAACTACTACGACGGCGTGCAGAGGATCATCGACACCAAGGGGAACGAGATAGGAAGGTTCACGGGCAAGGAATACCTCAACTACATTGCTGAGAGAGTTCTACCGTGGAGCTATCTGAAGATGCCGTATCTGAAGACGATCGGCTGGAAGGGCATAGTCGATGGCGATGGCACAAGCTTATACAGCGTCGGGCCTTTGGCAAGACTTAACGTTGCAGATGGTATGAACACCCCTCTCGCCCAAGAAGCTTACGAGAAGATGTTCGACGTGCTCAAGGAGAGACCGATCCACTACATAATGGCCTACCACTGGGCAAGAGCCATCGAGTTGCTAAACGCTGCCGAGAGGGTTCTTGAGCTCGCTCAGGATTCCGAACTAACGAGTCCGGACGTAAGGGCGGAGCTCGGCGAGGTTACTGGCGAAGGGGTGGGTATAATCGAAGCTCCGAGGGGAACGCTGATCCACCACTACAAGACCGATGAGAAGGGAATCGTCACCGAAGC
>Ga0256914_1001730_pt1 | contig 19126 bp, 21 predicted proteins | sample HulkmetaG_FD_191571 | JGI IMG/M metagenome (GOLD analysis project Ga0256914, IMG submission 191571) | Hydrothermal chimney microbial communities from Main Endeavour vent field at the Juan de Fuca Ridge, Pacific Ocean - Hulk | ecosystem: Environmental > Aquatic > Marine > Hydrothermal vents ... | reverse complement strand
GAAGGCGATGTTGCAGCGCGACCTGCTGCGTTTTGACCGCTTTCGCCAGCGCGTCGTTCCCTCCTCGTTGCTGCCCACCGGACGGTTCGCCTGGGAGGACGACCCAGATTTTGATATGGACTATCATCTGCAACGGGCTACCCTGCCGCCCCCCGGCGATCAGGCTGCCTTGCAGGAGCTGGTCAGCCTGCTGGCCAGCACCCAGTTGGACCTACGCCGCCCCTTGTGGCAATTCCACCTGGTGGAAGGCTACGGCGACGGCTGCGCTCTCATTTGCCGCCTGCACCACTGCATCGGCGACGGCATGGCCCTGGTCTACGTCCTCCTTTCAATGGCCGAAACCGGCCCTGATGCCCCCTGGCCCCTCATCGAGCCGCAGCCGCCGCGCCGGGCAAAAGCCGCCCCTTGGCGCCGCGTCACCCGCCCCCTCCGCGCCGCCGTCCGGGTTGCCGGGCAGGCGGTCCAAACGGCCTGGCGCGAATGCGAAGCCACCCGTGCCGATCCGTCGCGCCTGGTCGCCGGGGCCAAAACCGGCCTGCGCGGGGCGGCAGCCGCCGGTCGCCTGCTCCTCCTCTGGCCGGATCCAAAAACCGCCTTCAAAGGGCCTTTGGGCGTGGCCAAGCGGGCCGCCTGGACACAGCCGATCCCGCTTCCCCAGGTAAAATTCGTGGGGAAGACGCTGGGGGGGACGGTCAACGACGTGATGCTCACCGCCCTGAGCGGCGCATTGGGCCGCTACCTGCGGGACCGGGGGGAACGGGTGGACGGCCTGAACGTGCGGGCTATCGTTCCCGTCAACCTGCGCGAACCGGGCACAGAATCGGAACTGGGCAACAAATTCGGCCTGGTCTTTCTGGCCCTGCCGGTGGGCATCGCCGAGCCGGTGGAGCGGCTGCACACCCTCAAAAAGCGCATGGATGCCCTAAAGGGTTCGCTGGAAGCCCCCGTCGCTTTCGGCATCCTCTCCGCCATTGGCAGTGTGCCCAAAGCGGTCCAGGATTTGGGCGTCAACCTTTTCGGGATGAAAGGCACGGCGGTTGTCACCAACGTCATGGGGCCGCCTATCCCCCTCTACCTGGCCGGTGCGCCTTTGGAATCGCTCATGTTCTGGGTTCCCCAATCGGGCCATTTGGGGATGGGAATCAGCATCCTCAGTTACAAAGGGGAAATTCTGATGGGCGTCATCACCGACGCGGGCTTGGTCCCCGATCCGGAGGCCATTGTGACCGCTTTCGACGCCGAATTTGAGGCATTGGTCCGGGCCGCCCAGGAAGCCCAGGCCGCCCCCAGCGTGGAAAAGATGAACGCCCAGCTGGATCAAGCCCTCGCCACCCTGGAGACCATCGTCGGGGAAAAGGAAGCGGCCCCGGAACGTTGTCAGGCCCTGACCAAAGCGGGGACACCCTGCAAGAACCGCCCGCTGCCCGGCTCTCGCTACTGTCGGGTGCACCAACCGGCGGAGCAGATCACAGAGTAGGCCAATGGGTGGCGAGCAATTCCTCAATTTGTGCTTTCTGCTCGGCCAGGGCCGGGTCCTCGTGCAGGGGGACACAACGGTCCAGTTCAATCTGATCGGTGGTCAGTTTGAGGGCAAAGTTGAAGCAGGTCTCTTCGCCGCATTGCTTGCAGTTGGTACGAGGGAGCAAGCGGTAAAATTCCAGAGGTTGACGGCGGGGATGGGTTGAGTCGTCCGGTTCTATCTCATCCCGCCGTTCCCAGGTTTGGTTGACCAAGTTCACCAGGTATTCGATCATCTCCCGCGCTTGCTCCCGGCTCTCCAGGTCGTCAACGGCGATGCGATCGGGCCAGAAGCCGATGTTGTGGGTTTTGTACCGCCAGGAAAGGGAGGGGCGAGCCGGAATGTAGAGGGCACGACTCAGCGTGGCGTTGAGGTACGGCAGCACATCTCGGATGTCTACGTCCAAATGGGCGATTGCTTCGTATTCAAAGTGCTCTGTGCTATGGGTGGCAATGGAGATCTCCAGATCGTACGATTTGATCAGCATCTGCATCCTCCTCGGTTGCCCAAAGTGCGGAGCGCAAATTATACCACAAAGGTAACGGCTCCACCAGAACAGGCGTGATCTCGGCGTGCGCCGGGACCGTGGGAGGGGGACACCATGGCAATAGAACCGATCATCATCGTCTCGGGGCTGCCCCGTTCGGGGACCTCAATGATGATGAGGATGCTAGAAGCAGGAGGCGTGCCGATCTTGACAGACCACGTCCGTACTGCCGACGAAGACAATCCCAAAGGCTATTACGAATTTGAGCGGGTCAAACAGATCGCCCACGACAAAGCATGGCTCCCCCAAGCTCAGGGCAAGGCGGTCAAGATGATCTCCGCCCTGCTCAAACACCTACCGGCCGATTACGAGTACAGGATCGTTTTTATGCAACGCAATATCAGGGAGATCCTGGCCTCCCAGCGGCAGATGCTCCTCCGCCGGGGTGAGCCGACCGATGGGGTGTCCGATGAGCGGATGGCGGTTCTGTTCACCAAGCATCTAAGTCGGGTCCGCGATTGGCTGAGCAAGCAGCCCCACATGCACGTTCTGTACGTCCACTATGGCGATGTACTGGCCGATCCCCTCGGCCAAGCCCGGCGAGTCGCCCATTTTTTGGGTGGTACGCTGGATGAGGAAGCGATGGCCAGAGTCGTGGATCGCCGCTTGTACCGGCAGCGGTACACCCCGGCCTAGAGTTCCATTTGACACATTCCCCTACTTGCGGTATCTTACCCTCCACGCTCACCCATGTCAACAGGAGAGGATCGGAATGAAAAACATCTTGTGCATCGGTGCGGGCTATGTGGGCGGCCCTACGATGGCCGTCATCGCCAAACATTGTCCCGAATACCGCGTCGTCGTCGTGGACATCAATGCCGAAAAGATCGCCGCTTGGCAATCGGAACGATTGCCCATTTACGAACCGGGCCTGAAGGAGATCGTGTTCAGCGTCCGGGGGAAGAACCTCTTTTTCTCCACGGAGATTGAGCGCAACATCGCCGAAGCGGACATCATCTTTGTCAGTGTCAACACACCGACCAAGACCTTTGGGCGTGGCGCGGGCAAGGCCGCCGACCTGCAGTACTGGGAAAAGACGGCGCGACAGATCGTGGAAAATTCAACCTCGCCCAAGATCGTAGTGGAAAAGAGTACCTTGCCGGTGCGCACCGCCGAGGCAATGGAGCGTATCCTCAACTCCAACGGGAGGGGCATCTTTTTTGACGTGGTCTCCAACCCCGAATTCTTGGCCGAAGGTACGGCCATCCGGGATCTGGAACAGCCGGACCGGGTACTCATCGGTGGGCGCGAAACCCCTTCCGGGCGCAAGGCGGTCCAGGCCATTGTGGACATCTATGCCCATTGGGTTCCCCGCGAGCGCATCATCACGACCAACTTGTGGTCCAGTGAACTTTCCAAACTGGCAGCCAATGCTTTTTTGGCCCAGCGCATTTCCTCCATCAACGCCATCGCCAATCTGTGCGAAAAGACGGAAGCCGATGTCAGCGAAGTAGCCCATGCCATCGGCACCGACAGTCGCATCGGCCCCCGCTTCTTGCGGGCCAGTGTCGGCTTTGGCGGTTCCTGTTTCCGCAAGGATATTCTCAATCTGGTTTACCTGTGCGAACACTATGGCCTGCCCGAAGTGGCTGCCTATTGGGAACAGGTCGTTCGCCTGAACGAATACCAGACCTCCAATTTCGTTACCAAGATGGTGGACGCCATGTTCAACACCGTGGCCGATAAGCGTATCGCTTTGTTTGGTGCGGCCTTCAAGGCCCACACCAGCGATACTCGCGAATCGGCGGCCCTTAAGGTCTGCCGCGACCTGTTGGAAGAACATGCCCTCGTCGTCCTGAACGATCCCCGCGCCCTGGAGAATGCGCGCCAAGACCTGGCCGACGTAGCAGACCGGGTGATCTTTGAGCCGGATCCTTACGCTGCTGCCAAAGGTGCCCACGCCGTCGTCATTCTGACCGAATGGCCTCAGTATGCCGAGCTGGACTATGAAGCCATCTACGACAGCATGGTCAAGCCGGCCTTCATTTTCGACGGTCGCAACATCTTGGACCGTCACAAACTGCATGATATTGGGTTCAATGTTTACGCCGTGGGCAAGCCCCCACTCACCCACTTTGAGCAGTAGAAACGTCTGCGGAAAAGTTATCCCCGTATCACCGCCCGACGCACGGTGGCCGCCTCCACCCGCTCCGGCACCACCCGGACACCGATACCCGGTCCGGTGGGGACGGTCATCGTGCCGTCGTCATTGAGGGTGAAGGCCGGTTCCACGATGTCCTGTCGGAAATAGCGGTCGCTGGCCGAAATATCGCCGGGCAGGGTGAAACCGGGCAGACTGGCCAAAGCGACGTTGTGCGCCCGGCCTACCCCCGTTTCCAGCAGCCCGCCGCACCAAACCGGAATATCCCAGATGCGGCACAGGTCGTGGATGGCGCGGGCGACGGTCAGGCCGCCGACGCGCCCCGGCTTGATGTTGATAATGCGCCCGCTATCTAGCACCAGAGCTGCCCGCGCTGCTGCCAGGGAGGGTATGCTCTCATCCAAGCAGATGGGGGTCCGGAGCTGCCGCTGCAAGGCGGCGTGGTCCACCAGGTCATCATAGGCTAACGGCTGTTCAATCATCATCAGGCCGAATTCATCCAGCGCGATCAATGTCTCCGCGTCGTCCAGGGTGTAGGCCGAGTTGGCGTCGGCCATGAGGGGGATGTCCGGGAACTGTTGGCGTATTTGACGTACCACCTCCACATCCCAACCCGGCTTGATCTTGATCTTGATACGGCTGTAGCCCTGCGCCCAAAAGGTTTCCATGCGTTCCAAAAGAGCCTGCACCGAAGGCTGTACGCCGATGCTCACCCCCACGGCCACACGCTCCCGCACGCCGCCCAGCATCTGGGCCACCGATTGTCCTCCCGCCCGGCCCAGCAGGTCCCAGACCGCCGCCTCCAACCCCATCTTGGCGATCTGGTGGCCGCGCACAGGGGCCATCAGGCGGGCCGCATCCTCCGGCGCGGCGACCTCCTGCCCTACTACCAACGGTCCCAAAAAGTCGTGGAGCACATGCCAGCAGGTTTCCACCGTTTCCGCGGAATACCACGGCCCGGCTGCCGTCGCCGCTTCCCCCCAGCCGGTCAGTCCTTCTCCCCGCACGGCGACCAAAATCGTCTGCCGGTCCTCCTGACGACCGAAGCTTGTCTCGAAAGGATGCACCAGGGGGAGTTGCAGATGCCGGATCTCAATCTGTTCAATGCGCATGACCGGCTCCTATGCAACGTTCTCGCGGACAAAGCGGACGATCTCATCGGTGGGCGTGCCGGGGCCAAAGACGCCTTTGATGCCCATTTCGTGCAAAGCCGGAACATCTTCATCGGGAATGATGCCCCCGGCGACGACCAGCACGTCGTCCATACCATACTCGCGCAGCAGTTCCATCACGCGGGGAAAGAGGGCCATGTGCGCTCCGGAGAGGATGGACAGCCCTACAACGTCCACGTCCTCCTGCACGGCTGCCTCGGCAATCATCTCCGGCGTCTGGCGGATGCCGGTGTAAATGACTTCCATGCCCGCATCGCGCAGAGCGCGGGCGATCACTTTGGCCCCCCGGTCATGGCCGTCCAAACCCGGCTTGGCAATCAGCACCCGGATCTTTTTATCTGCCATTTGGTCCCCTCCAACCATCATTCATTGCTGGAAAACCCATCCTTGACAACAAACCTATTACCGAGTACAATGACGTTGCGTGACCTAACCGGCCCCAATGGCTGGGGCGGCCGCGCCCGGCGCCCGCTGTCAAGCGGGCTTTTTTTGCATCATCACGTCCCGATACAACAACATCGCCGGACTCTTGCGTCCCGGATCGCCGGACTCATCTACATACGGCAAATACAAAAGCTCGCGTCTTTCAAAGATCTCGTCAAAGTTACATTTGTCTTATGCAGATGCTTGGGTTCGTCCGGCCAGCCCCAGTTCCGGGGCAATTTCCTGCATCGCTTGCAGGACCAGCGGCACGTGCTCGGTCCACAGGTCCACGCCCAACGCCTCGCATGCCTCCTCAATCTCCCGGCGGTTGACCGCCGCCGCAAAGGAGCGATCTTTCCACTTCTTTTTGACGGAGCGGATCTTGGTGATGTCGCGGATGTCTTTGCTGGGGCGCACCAGGGCTACGGCGACCAAAAAGCCGGTCAGTTCGTCCACCGCGACCAGTGTCTTTTCCATCAACGTTTCAGGACGAACGCCGGTGTATTCCCCGGCATGGGAAAGGACGGCATGGACGATTTCCTCCGGCCAACCCCGCTCCCGCAGAATGCGGGCGCCGACGACCGGATGGCCCTCCGTTGAAAGGTCGGGGTAGCGTTCGTAATCAAAGTCGTGGATCAAGCCCACGATGCCCCAGAGCTCCTCATCCTCACCGAATTTGCGGGCATAGGCCCGCATGGCCGCTTCCACGGCCAGCATGTGGTGGATCAGGTTGGGCTTGTGGGTAAATTCGTTGACCAGCTCCCAAGCATCTTGCCGCGTTTTCATTGAACCCTCCTTGAAGAAATTTCGTACACGCCGTCCGGTCAGGACACCCTGATCGGTCATACGTCCAAATTCCGCACACTCCGGGCATGGGTTTGGATGAAGCGTTTGCGCGGAGGCACGCTGCTCCCCATCAGCATATCAAAAGTGCGGTCGGCGGCGGCGGCGTCCTCAACGGTCACCTGCAAAAGGGTGCGCTTTTCGGGGTTCATGGTCGTTTCCCATAATTGTTCCGGGTTCATCTCTCCCAACCCCTTGTAGCGTTGCAGGGTGACTTTTTGCCCCTTGAGCTTCCGGAGCACTGCCGCTTGTTCTTCTTCACTGTAGACGTAAAAGTGCTCCCGCCCGGTGCTGATGCGGTAGAGGGGCGGTTGGGCGATAAAGAGATGGCCTTCTTCAATGAGCGGCTCCATATAACGGAAAAAGAAGGTCAGCAACAAAGTGCGGATGTGGCTACCGTCCACATCGGCATCTGTCATGATGATAATCTTGCCGTAGCGCAGACCGTCCATGTTGAACTGCGCTCCGATGCCGGTCCCCAAAGCGGTAATGATGGCTTTGATCTCGTTGTTGTTCAAGATGCGGTCCAGCCGGGCCTTTTCCACGTTGAGGATTTTGCCGCGCAAAGGCAGGATGGCCTGGAAACGCCTATCACGGCCCTGTTTCGCAGAGCCGCCTGCGCTATCGCCTTCCACGATGAAAATCTCCGTTTTGGATGCATCCCGTTCCGAGCAATCGGCCAATTTGCCCGGCAAGGTCATGCTTTCCAACGCGCTTTTGCGGATGATCAGGTCACGGGCCTTGCGGGCCGCCGCCCGTGCCCGCGAGGCGGTAAGGCACTTTTGTACGATCTTGCGGGCCTGTGAGGTGTTTTTTTCCAGGAATTCGGTCAATGCCTCGCTCACGACCGATTCGACCTGGCCGCGCAGCTCCGCATTGCCCAACTTGGCTTTGGTCTGGCTCTCAAACTGCGGGTCGGTCAGTTTGACGCTGAGGACCGCCGTCAGGCCCTGGCGCGTATCCTCACCCGAAAAGTTGGGGTCTTTTTCCTTGAGCAAGCCCTTGCTGCGGGCATAATCGTTCAAACTGCGGGTCAGCGCAGAGCGGAAACCGGTGAGGTGTGTCCCGCCGTCCACGGTGTTGATGTTGTTGGCAAAGGCGAAAACCGATTCGGCATAGCCGTCGGTGTACTGCAAGGCTGCTTCAACCAACGTGCCGTTGACCTGTTTGGCCACGTAGATCGGAGGGTGGAGCACCGTCCGGTTCTTGTTCAGGTAGCGGACAAAGGCGGCGACTCCCCCTTCAAAATAGAAAGACATTTCCCGGTAGGCCGGTTTGCCCCGCACCGGTCGCTTATCCACAAAGCGGATGGTCAACCCCCGTGTCAAAAAGGCCATCTCCCGGAAACGTTGCAACAGCACGTCATATTTGAAATTCAAGGTTTGGAAGATGGTCGAATCGGGCAAGAAGGTGGTGCGTGTGCCGGTTTCCTTCGGTTTGCAGCGGCCTATGACCTCTACCGGCGTGACCGGTCGCCCCCGCTCATACCGTTGGCGGTAGATCTTGCCTTCGCGCCGAACCTCTACTTCCAGCCACTCCGAGAGGGCATTGACCGCCGAAATGCCCACACCGTGTAGACCGGAAGCCACTTTGTAACCGCTGCCGCCGAACTTGCCCCCGGCGTGGAGGATGGTATGGACTACCTCCAAGGTGTCCATTGGCGTACCGTCGGGCTTTTTCTGGGTAGGGTGGGGACCGACGGGGATGCCCCGTCCGTTGTCCATCACCGTGACCGTGTTGTCCGGGTTGAGGGTGATCTCAATGCGGTCGCAGGCACCGGCCAATGCCTCGTCCACGCTGTTGTCTACGACTTCGTAGACCAGGTGGTGCAGGCCCCGAATATCGGTAGAGCCGATATACATGCCGGGGCGGCGGCGCACCGCTTCAAGGCCTTCCAAGACCTGAATATCTGTGACTTGGTAGCTGGGGGATGTCTTTTTCGCCACCGTCGCCTACGCCTCAATGACGAGTTCCGGGGTTTCCCGTGTTGCTTGGGCCTCCACAAGGGTTTGCAGCTCGGCCTTGATGCGACCAAGATCGTCGCCGATGATCCTTTTCTGTTCGGCCCATCGGTCACCCACTTCCTCCGGCGGGATGAGGTCTAGGACCAGATACCGCTCGCCGGTCGCATCCTGTCGTTGGCTGAAGAAAGGCATCTTTCCGGTCAGCAGGCGGACCCCTGCCACCATCGCAGCAACGGCGACGATGGGCGCGGCCAGGCCGACCGCCACCCCCAGGAAAAAGTGGTAGAGCAGCGCAACCAGGTTGAAGGCCAGGCCCCACACCGTTAGGGGATTGTTCTTACCCATTGCCGTTCCCCCTTTCCTCAGCGGTCGACGGTTGTTCCTCCTGGGCCAGCTGCGAGCGGAACAGGGCCACGATCTCATCGGGCGTTATCAGCGTCACCGTCGGTTTGCCCTGGGCCAGGTCGAGGGAAACCAATTTGCCCGTGAGCAGGTAGGTCAACGCCGTGGCACCGGCGGCGGCGATGACGGCCAATCCCAAAATCAAGCCCGCATAGAACGCCAGTCGTTTCAAAAATCCCATGCTCGGACCTCCCTTCCGATGCGGCTGATGGACATTGTACTAGAAAAACCGACGGAGGGCAAAAATTCCTCCGCCACGGACGATTCTAACAAAACTCTAACATTGCTCTAGCATTTGTCTAACGTTTCGCGGCTACAATGCAGGGATGAAAAATGGGCAGCGTAGACGAGGAGTGGGGATCATGCAACAACAGCCTGTGTGTGCAAACTGCGGCATTGTCATCCGCTGGCAACCGACCATTGTGGACGGCAAAACTTACTGCTGTCTGGGTTGCGCCCAGGGTGGGCCGTGTGAGTGTGATTATGATAATCTACCCCAACCGGGCGAAATGCGAGCCATGATGCTCCACCCTGCCCAAAAAATGGAGATCAAAAAGGCAGAGGGGGGATGAAATGTTCATTTGGGATCCAAGATACCTACTGTTCGCCTTACCGGCCCTGCTGCTGGCCTTCTATGCCCAGTTCCGGGTCAAGTCGGCCTACGACCGCTACAGCCGCAAGCCGAATCGCCGGGGTCTGAACGGTTACGAGATCGCCCGCATTCTGTTGCGCAGCGCCGGGCTGGATTTTATCCGTGTGGAGCAAGCACCGGGCCGGCTCAGCGACAATTACGATCCGGGGAAAAAGGTTTTGCGTCTGTCCAGAGGGGTTGCCGAAAGCCGGTCGGTGGCCTCCTTGGGCATCGTCGCCCACGAAGTGGGCCATGCCATGCAAGATGCAGCCGGATACGCGCCGCTGCGCCTGCGGTCGGGTCTGGTCCCGGCGGTTCGCCTCGGCTCTTGGCTGGGGCCGATCATCTTCTTCGTCGGCTTTTTCCTTTCCGGCCTCACCGGCTCGACGGCCATTGCCTGGTTGGGGTTGTTCCTCTTTGCCGGGACGGTCGTTTTTGCGTTGGTCACACTACCGGTTGAATTCAACGCCAGCAAACGGGCTTTGCAGCTTTTGCAAACCTACCGGCTGGCCGACGGCCAGGAGTTGCGGGAAGCCAAACAGGTCTTGGATGCTGCCGCCCTCACCTATGTTGCGGCGCTGGCCCAAGCCCTTTCCACCTTGCTTTACTATGTCTTTTTGCTAACCGGTTCTTCGCGGCGGGACTAAAAGCGGGCCGAGATGGACGATTCCCCCCGTCCATCTCGGCCCTTGCGATTCCCCCGGTCGGATTCCGGGTTGCAGGCTCTGCGCCGTGGGGACGCCGGTGCGCCGACGTTCGCGCGTTACCTCCGCGGCCTCGGCGGCTTATTGTTCCTTTTCCAACTCTTCTAGACGTTGGTTGATGGCATCAAGCTGACGCCGGAGCGCTTCGGCCTGGCCTTTGAGCCAATTGCTTTCCTGCTCCGCGCTCACCGGAGGAGCATAGCCCCCCCAGGCCGGGGCATAACCGGCGCGTGCCCAGCCGGGCAGCCCGGTGGCGTAATAAGCGTGACGCCAGCCACGCCCCAGGCCCCAGCCCCGACCACGGCCCCAACCCAAGCCCAGGCCGCGACCGGGGGCCGGATTCATGTACCCCGGTGCGCCATACCCGGCGCAGTAGCCCAGGCCGCGTCCCGTGCGGGGACCCAAGCCCATCGGTCCGGTTCCGTCTCCTGCAGGCATGTTCTCACCTCCTCTCCGTGTTCAGTGATATTCTCCCGTGCCTTCCCGCATGTGCCGATCGTAGATGTCCAAAAAGTAGCGGATCGCGTTCTCCGTTTCCCGCAAATAGGCTACCCATTCGGCCAGGTAGCGATGACCGGCCTGGGTCAGAAAGTACACCCGCCGGGCCGGACCACCGGTCACGGATGTATCCCATTCGGAACGCACCAACCCGGCGGCCTCCAACTCGCGGAGAGTACGGTACACCGGCCCGGAGGCGATCCCCCCCAGGCCAAAAGGCTTTAAAGCACCGACCAATTCGTAACCGTGACTGGCCCCCTGATGCAGCAGCAACAGCAGGACCGGCTCTAGGAAGCGTCGGATCGCCCCGCCGCCGAACGGCCCTCCTCCGCCGCCCCGCCGGCGTCTCCGTTTTGGCACAGGCCCTCCTCTACAATGCTAATCTATGTACAATTTGTACCTAGCAGCAGTATACCACAAGTCTGCGGATTTGTCAAGGGGTTTTCGGGAAAAATCCGCAGTAGAAACGCCGAGGGCACCGAGATCTACCCATTTCCCTCCGCGCCCTCGGCGTCCCTGCGATGGAACCGGCAGTCGCCCTGGGGGAAAAAGCGAGCCGCGCCGTTACGGGAACATTCGCACCCGTTCGGCGCGGATGGCTTCCAAACTGGTCCGCAGCGATTCTTCATCCCCGTCCTCCAAGAGACGGGCCAGATAGGCCAGATGGGCCTGGCAGGTGGTCACCGCTTTGAGCACGTGCGCCCGATTGGTCATCAAGATATCAAGCATCATGGTCACATCGCTGCCGGCCACCCGCGAGGTATCGCGGAAGCCCCCCGCGACGATCTCCCAGGCCGCCGGATCGGGTGAAGTCAGAGTGTCGGCGGTGGCGACCAGGGCGCAGGCCAGCAGGTAAGGCAGATGGCTGAGGGTAGCGACCAGGGCATCCTGCCGCGCTGCCTCCAACACCAAAGGGGTGGCGCCCACAGCCCCGGCCAGGGAGCGGCCCAGTGCCAGGGCCGCTTCCGAAGTGCGCGCCAGGGGAGTGAGGATGAAGGTCCGTCCTCGGTAGAGGTTCGGATCGGCGGCCTCGACACCCGATGTCTCTTTGCCGCACATGGGGTGCCCGCCCAGGGGTTGGACATGGGCGGGCAAGCGTTCCATCGCTTCGACGATGCGGGCTTTGGTGCTGCCCAGGTCCAGCAGCAGGCAGCCCGGCGGCAGCAGAGGCCCGATCTCGTCCAGTTGGCGTAGGATGACGCGCACCGGCGTAGCCAGGACGACGACATCCGCCGCACCCACCCCTTCGGCCAAATTGGTGGTCCCTCGGTCAATCAGGCCCCGCGCCAGGGCTGCGGTCACCGTCTCGGCCCGTCGCGCTACGCCGACGACGGACCGGCATTTCCCCCGCAGCGCGCCTGCCAGGGAGCCACCCATCAACCCCAGGCCTACCACCGCTACTTGTGCCTCTTCCAGGGTCTTTATCATGGCTACAGCTCCCGACCCACGGCCTGGGCTACGGCCCGTAGCTCGTCCATCAAGCGGGCAAAGGTGTCCGGCTTGAGGGATTGGGCACCGTCGGACATGGCCCGGCTTGGATGGGGATGGACCTCTATGATCAAGCCGTCGGCCCCGGCAGCAATAGCTGCCCGTGATACGGGGCCGACCAGTTCCCATTTGCCGGTCCCATGGCTGGGATCCACCACGACGGGCAGATGACTTAGCTGCTTGAGGAGGGGGACTGCACTGATGTCCAGGGTGTTGCGGGTGTATTTTTCAAAAGTACGGATGCCCCGTTCACAAAGGATTACCCGGTCGTTTCCGTGGGAGAGGATGTATTCGGCGGCCATAAGCAGTTCTTCCACGGTAGACATCATGCCCCGCTTGAGGAGCACCGGGCGTTGGGCCTCGCCGACGGCGTGGAGGAGGGCATAGTTCTGCATGTTGCGCGTGCCGATCTGCAAAATATCGGCATAGGTTGTGACCAGGGGGACCTGCTCCGGGGCCATAACTTCGGTGACGACGGGCAAACCGGTCTCGCGGCGGGCCTCGGCCAGGAGCCGCAGGCCCTTTTCCCCCAATCCCTGGAAGCTGTAGGGCGACGTGCGGGGTTTGAAGGCCCCGCCACGCAATACCTGCGCTCCGGCCTCCTTGACGGCATGGGCCGTCTCCAGGAGCTGCTCACGGCTCTCCACGGCGCAGGGACCGGCCATAACAACCACCTGTTTACCTCCCACCGAGACGCCGTTGATAGGCACAATCGTATCGTGGGGGTGAAAATCACGGCTGGCCAGCTTAAAGGGCCGCAAAACGGGCACGGTCCGTTCTACTCCGTCCAGCCGTTCCAGGGGGCCGGGATCCAGGGGACGGCCGTTGCCGATGATGCCGATGATGGTTCGCTCTTCCCCTTCCGAAATATGCACCCGGCAACCCAATTGCTCGATGCGGGCGGTCACGTTGGTCACCTGGGCGCGGGTGGCACCCGGTTTCATCACAACGATCATGGGATCACCTCCATTCATTTTCATCCTCACCGGGCAAAGGTGTGGTCGCTGCCGGATAAGAACCCAGCAACTTGACGAACGACGAACGCCGCAACAGGCCCATGATGGCTGCTTCGCATTCGGGGTCCCGGCAATGGCCCTCAAAATCCAGATAGAAAATGTATTGCCAGGGGCGATTGGGGCGCGGACGAGATTCAATCTTGGTGAGGTTGATGTGCCGCCGGGCAAACTCACCCATGCATTCGTACAAGGCACCGGGCAGGTGACGGGTGGTGAAAACCAGGGAAGTCTTGTTCCGCTGAGCGCGAGGCGGGTCCTGGTGGCCCAGGATGAAGAAGCGGGTGTAATTGTAGAATGTATCCTCAATGTCATAGTCCAATTCATCCAGGCCGTACACTTGCCCGGCCAGACGGCTGGCGATGACGGCTACGCCCGGTTCTGGATCGGCGGCCAGGTCGCGGGCCGCCCCGGCGGTGTCATAAGCACTGCGGGGTGTCCAACCGCGATTGCGCAGATAGCGTTTGCACTGGGCCAGGGCTTGTGGGTGGGAACGAACCGTGTGGATGTCGTCCGGGGTCACGCCCGGCGGCGCGAGCAGGGCATGGCGCACCCGCAGGATCACCTCGCCCCAAATGCGCAGGTCATGCTCCAGCAGCAGGTCGTAGGCCCGATTGATGGAACCGGCCGTCGAGTTCTCAACCGGTAGTGCGGCAAAGTCCGCCTGGCCGGATTCGACAGCCTCAAAAATGTCGGCCAGGCCGGGGCAGGGCAAGGTTTGGGCCTCGGAGCCGAAAAACCGGTAGATGGCCTCTTCGGAATAAGCCCCTCGTTCTCCTTGAAAAGCGACCAGCGTCATTTTTCCCTCCTCCTCAATGTCGGACCGCGTCCTCATTTTCCAGATCGGGGCGTAGTGAACGCGCCCCCCGCAGGTAGACATGGCGCACTGCGCTCTGCGGCTTGGGTGTGTTCCAGTGGATAAGCACGCGGATGCAGCGCGGCAGGCTGCCCGGCACCGGGATCTCTTGGGCATCTAGCAGGGCGACATGCTGCCAGCCCAACTCCCGCGCCGCTTGTGCCGGGAAAGCGGCGGTCAAGTCTGGGGTTACGGTGAACAGAGCACTGGCTACGTCCTCGGCTGCCAGGTCGTTGACGGCGATGATGCGGGCCAACAGCTCTCGTGTGGCATCCAGGATGGCGGTGGCGGTGTTGGTCTCCACCGTCGTCGCGCCCCGAACTCCTCGACAGGGCATCTTTCACCTCCAACGAAAAAGGCGCGGAGCCGTTGGCTCCGCGCCTTTTGGGTCTCGATCGGCCTAGATTACCGGAGACAAGCCCTCCCAAAGGCAGGACAACGGCCCGATGTCGGGATGACATCGTAGCCAAAATAAAAGTAGCAAAACTGCCCGCGCGTAGCTTGTTCCCGGTAAAGCCAACCCGACAAGGTCGGCATCCAGGCTGCAATCAAAACGGATGAGAGAGACACTACTTTGCTCCTTTCCGGTCGGCGGGCATCATACCACAGAACCGCCCCTTTGTCAAACCGGGTAAAACGGTTATGGGAAAGCAATGGGGAGATGATGACGCACCTTGTCAAACTCAAGGGCAAAAGTGGACAGCCCGGCCAAATGGTGGTATACTTGCCCCGTTCTGCTGACCAATCTAACTCGAGGAGGAGTGCATGACCTACGAGGATTTGCGCGATGAACTCTTTCGTCGCAGAGAGCAAGCCCATTTGGGGGGCGGTATCCAGGCCATTGAGCGACAACACGCCAAAGGCAAAATGACCGCCCGCGAGCGGATCGAGAAGCTTCTCGACCCCGGCACGTTTCAGGAAATAGACCCTTACGTCACCCATCGTCACAGTGCCTTTGGCCTGGACAAGAAACGGTTCCCCGGCGATTCGGCGGTGGTCGGCTTTGGCCGCATCGACGGGCGTAAGGTTGCCGTCGCTGCCCAGGATTTCACCGTCATCGGCGGCTCCTTTTCCGAAGTGCAGGCCCAAAAGGTCTGCAAAGTCCTGGACCTGGCCACCGCTTCCGGGACGCCGTTCATCTCCCTCAACGATTCGGTCGGCGCCCGCATCCAGGAGGGAGTCTGGGGGTTGGCCGGGTACAGCCGCCTCTTCTGGCGCAACACACGGGCCAGCGGCGTCATCCCCCAGATCAGCGTTATGCTCGGTCCCTGCGCCGGAGGCTCGGTCTATTCGCCCGGCCTGACCGATTTCGTCATCATGACCGAGGGCATCAGCCACATGTTCCTCACCGGCCCGGAGGTGATCAAGACGGTGACGGGCGAGGAGGTGGATTTCGAGACGCTGGGTGGGGCGCACGTCCACGCTACCATCAGCGGTGTGGCCCACTTTGTGGGCGCGACCGAAGAGGAATCCTTGTCCATCGTCCGCAAACTGCTCGGCTATCTGCCCTCCAACAACGCCGAAACCCCGCCGCGCCTGACGCCCGACGACGATCCGGCCCGTGCCGACCCGGAGCTGGACACCATCATCCCCCTGAGCGACACCGAATCCTACGACATGCGGCAGGTGATCGCCCGCGTCTTTGACCTGGGGAGCTTTTTCGAGGTCCAGGCCGGGTTTGCCCCCAACGCCGTGATCGGCTTTGCCCGGTTGAACGGCGAGGTCGTGGGCATCGTCGCCAACCAACCGGCCTGGATGGCCGGCGCCCTGGATGTGGACGCTTCGGACAAGATCGCCCGTTTCATCCGTTTCTGCGACGCTTTCAACATCCCCCTGGTCACGTTGGTAGACTGCCCCGGTTTTATGCCCGGCACGATGCAGGAACATCGGGGCATCGTCCGCCACGGGGCCAAGATCGTCTACGCCTATTCGGAGGCGACGGTCCCCAAAGTGTGCGTCGTCACCCGCAAGGCCTACGGCGGGGCCTATATCGTGATGAGCAGCAAGTTCATCCACACCGACCTGGTTTACGCCTGGCCCACCGCCGAGATCGCCGTGCTGGGGGCCGAAGGCGCGGTCAACATCCTTTACCGCAAGCAACTGGCCCAGGCAGAGGACCCGGAGGCGATCCGCGCCGAGTTCATCGCCCAGTTCCGCCGGGAATTCGGCAGCCCTTACGCAGCAGCGGCCAGCGGCCATGTGGACGATGTCATCCTGCCCAGCGAGACGCGGGCCAAGCTGATCGCCGCCCTGGACTTTTTGCGCGACAAGCAGGCAACGACGCTGCCCAAAAAACACGGCTGTATGCCGATGTAACGCCTGGGAGGGGAGGCTGCTCATGGAAAACCTGTTGGTCGTTTCGCTGCTGATCACCGTGATAGGCATGACGTTGCTGTTCATCGCTTTAGCCATCCTCTACGGCATGATGTACCTGATGACGGCGGTCCTGCGGGACCCGGCTCCCGCGCCGACCGAGGCTGCCGAGGAGCCGACCGGCACGGAGCAAGAACAACCCGCCGTCCTGCGGGCGGCGGCCATCGCCGTAGCCCTGGCCCGTGCCCAACAGGAAACGCCGGGCGTACCCCCGGTCGCAGAGACCGGGGGTGGAGACGGCAGCCGCTGGTGGCTGCTGCACCACATCCGCCGCCTGACGGCGCAGCCGGCCGGAAGCTAAAACGCAGACCGCAGAGGACGGAGAACGATTAAAAACTCGGCATTTGGCCCTTGTGAAATCTTGGGAATTGGAGAGTTCAATGAAGCACTACCAGATTACGCTGGACGATCAAACCTTTGATGTCAAGATACTGAGCGATCCCCGCCGGGAGCAGGTGAAGGTGGAGGTCAACGGCGAGGCCCTGACGGTGCGCGTCAAGAGCATCGCCGAGGCGGTCGCCGTCGCCGACATTGCGCCGCCGCAAGCCCCCCAGAGGCCGGAGCCGACCGCCGCCGCGCCCACGGGCAAGACGGTGACATCCCCCTTGCCGGGCGTCGTCAAGTCTATCGCCGTGCGGCCCGGTCAGAAGGTGGAAGCCAACGATCCCTTGCTCGTCATCGAGGCGATGAAGATGGACAATGTGATCCGCGCCCGGCGGGCGGGCGTCATCGGCACGATCTTTGTCTCCGAGGGCCGTCAAATCGCCCACGGCGAGGCCCTGTTGGAATATCAGGAATAGGAGGGGAGCCGTGGGCGGAATCGATCTGAGCGGATTGTGGAGCGGATTGGGGACCATCACCTGGCAGCAGGTGGTCATGGTCGCCGTGGGCGGGTTTTTGATGTACCTGGCCATTGCCAAAGATTACGAACCGACGTTGCTGCTGCCCATCGGCTTTGGCTGCATGTTGGCAAACCTGCCGGTTTCCTCCTACCTGCTGGGGCCGGAGGGCTTGTTCGGCGTGCTGAAAAAGGCAGGCATTGACACCGAGCTGTTTCCCTTGTTGATCTTTTTGGGGGTGGGGGCCATGATGGACATGCGCCCCCTCCTGAGCCAACCCATCTTTGTCCTGATGGGCGCAGCCGGACACCTGGGGATCTTTGTGACGCTCATGGCGGCGGTGGCCATGGGCTTCAACCTGGCCGAAGCGACGGCCATCGGCTCCATCGGGACCATTGACGGGCCGACGGTCATCTATGTCGGCTCCAAACTGGAGCACCTGTTCGAGACGCCGGGCCTGGCGGCGGCGGTGGCCGTGACCGCCTACTCCTACATGAGCCTGGTTCCCGTCATCCAGCCGCCCTTGATGCGCCTTTTCACCACCAAACGGGAGCGCATGATCCACATGGAATACACGCCGCGCCCCGTCTCCCAGCGGGCGGTCATCCTCTTTCCCATCCTGCTGACCCTGTTCGCCGCCATCTTTTTGCCCCAGGCCGCGCCCCTCATCGCAACGCTGATGTTGGGCAACCTGATGCAGGAATCGGGGGTGGTGGACGGTCTCAGCCGCACGGCCAAAGGGGCGATCACCAACACGGCCACCCTCTTTTTGGGGCTGACCATCGGCTCGACGATGCAGGGCGAGGCGTTCCTCAGCATCGGCACGCTCAAGATTCTGCTTTTGGGGCTGGTCGCCTTTGCGGTGAACACCATCGGCGGCATCCTGTTCGGCAAGTTGGTGTGCGTGCTTTCGGGCCGCAAGATCAACCCCCTGGTCGGGGCGGCGGCCATCAGTGCCTTTCCCATGAGCGGGCGGCTGGCGCAAAAGATCGCCTTGGAGGACGATCCCCACAACTTTATCCTGATGCACGCCATCGGGGCCAATACCGCCGGGCAGGTGGCATCGGTCATTGCCGCCGGCGTGCTGATGGCCCTGGTCTTTCCGGCGTTGGGGGCATAAGAGGAAACGAGGGGCCGTCCGCGAGTGCGCCCGAATACGCGAATGGGAGCGGGCGTATTCGCGCGCCGTGTTCCGTTCGTGGACGGCCCGCAAGGTACGGCTTCAACCGCTGTTTTCTCTGCGCAGGTTTGGAAACTTGCGCCACCGGGCCGAGGAGGCCCTTTTGAAACTTGCCCAACCGAGGGTGCTTGTGGTATACTCATAATACATCAGACCTGATAGGTCCTCACAGAGCGGGAACGCCCCTGGCCGGGAACCTGTCAGGTCAAAAAATTTTCAGGAGGGAGAACAAATGCGACTGGATCCACCGTGCAAAGTCACCAGGGACAAAATTACCTTTGATGTCAGCGAGATCGAACCGATCCTGCGCGGACCGGCCATGAAACTGGAGCCGTATCCGCCGTCCTACGTGGAGCTGCGAGATGGCTCCAAGATGGTCATCCGCGAAGCCCGACGCGAGGAAGCGCCCTTGATGCTGGAATACGTGATGAAGGTCATGCAAACCGATCACGACTTCTATGACATTGTGGGCGCCCGCATCTATGCCGAAATTCTGGGCTGGTATCGCCACCGCCTCAAAGACCCCTACACCCTGGTCGGTCTGATTGACGGCGAATGGGTGGGCTTTGCCAA
>Ga0256914_1001729_pt1 | contig 19132 bp, 21 predicted proteins | sample HulkmetaG_FD_191571 | JGI IMG/M metagenome (GOLD analysis project Ga0256914, IMG submission 191571) | Hydrothermal chimney microbial communities from Main Endeavour vent field at the Juan de Fuca Ridge, Pacific Ocean - Hulk | ecosystem: Environmental > Aquatic > Marine > Hydrothermal vents ... | reverse complement strand
CATGTTATATCCTATCAATAAAGTTATGTTTTGTGAGAGTAATCCTATACCAATCAAAGCAGCTATGTATATTGCAGGACTGATTCCAACATTAGAATATAGATTGCCATTAGTTCCACCAAGCAGTGAGAACATGAAAAAAATAGAAAATATATTAAAACAGTATGAGATCAAGGGAGTATAATGAAAAACAAAACTTTAGTAATTAGCGGTGGAACAAGAGGTATTGGAAAATCTATTGTTTATGCATTTGCTTCAGAAGGTGTTAATATCGCATTTACATACAACTCAAACTCAGAGATAGCAGAGGAGATATGTAAAGATTTGGAGACAAATTACAATATCAAAGCAAAAGCTTACCCTTTAGATATTTTGAAACCTGAAACTTATAAAGAGCTATTTTTGGAGATAGATAAAGATTTTGATAGAGTTGATTACTTTATATCAAATGCAATTATATCTGGTCGTGCCGTCGTGGGTGGATATGGAAAGTTCATGAGACTTCGACCTAGAGGACTCAATAATATATATACAGCTACTGTAAATGCTTTTGTAGTTGGAGCTCAAGAGAGTGCCAAAAGAATGGAAAAAGTAGGCAAAGGTGTAATATTATCAATCTCATCTACTGGAAATAGAAAATATATAGATAACTACTCAGGACATGGCACAAACAAAGCGGCTATTGAGACTATGGTCAAATATGCGGCAATGGAGCTTGGCGAAAAAAATATTAGAGTCAATGCTGTTAGTGGTGGTCCTATAGAGACTGATGCTCTTAAAGCTTTTGTAAACTATGAAGAGGTCAAACAGACTACTATCAACCTTTCTCCATTAAGCAGAATGGGACAACCAAAAGATTTGGCACAAGCTTGTCTATTTTTATGCTCAGATAATGCTAGTTGGATCACTAGCCAAACATTGGTAGTAGATGGAGGAACATCCTTCAATTCCAAATGCTAAACTTACCAAATACACTTGCATCTTTTCGTATTTTACTAGCACCTTTAATGTTTTGGTTGCTAGTAGATAGGGATCAAGCTATTTTTGATGGTATTCATGTAAGCTGGATAGATTACATGACTGCTTTTGTTTTTGTCATAGCTAGTGTTACAGATTTTTTTGATGGATTTATAGCAAGAAGCTGGAACCAAATGACAAAACTAGGTGCGGTATTAGACCCACTTGCCGATAAGCTATTAACACTTGCTGCATTTTTGGGACTTATGTATATTGATAGAGCCAACCCTTGGGCTATTTTTATCATTCTTTCACGAGAATTTTTTATTACAGGTATTAGAGTAATAGCTGCAAGTGAAGGCAAAAGTGTACAATCAACATTTGCAGGAAAATCAAAAACCGTTGCACAGATGTTTGCAATAGGATTTTTACTCATGAATTGGCCTTATGCCAATCTACTACTCTGGATAGCCGTGGCTTTGACACTCTATTCAGGATATGAATATATAAAAGGATATTTGAAATAATGGGAATTTTTGTCTCTATATTAGTACTATCTGTACTTATTATCTTCCATGAATTTGGACACTTTATAGCAGCCAGGTATTTTGGTGTAAGAGTTGAAGAGTTTGGACTAGGAATGCCTCTAATCATCAATAAGCCTTGGTTTAAAAAGAAATTTGGAGATACAACATACTCATTTTACCCAATGCTTTTGGGTGGTTTTGTAAGAATGAAGGGTCAAGATGATTTTGACCCAACACAGAGCAATTTAGATAATGATAGCTACCAAGCAAAAAAACCTTGGCAAAAAATTATTATTCTTCTAGCTGGACCTTTTGCAAATCTTCTTTTGGCATTTTTATTATATATCGCAATAGCATATCTAGGAGCAGAAAAAGTAGCCCCAAAAATTGGTCATATATCTCCTGATTTTCCAGCAGCAATAGCAGGAGTAGAGATAAATGATACAATCAGAACTATAAATGGGATAGATATAACAACTTGGGATGATCTTTCAGATATTATCAAAAATTCAGAGGGAGCATTAAATATTACTATTGAGAGAGAAAATCAACTAAAATCATTCACAATATTACCAAAGCTAAGTAAAACCAAAAATATTTTTGGAGAAACCATATCCAAAAAACTTGTAGGTATAGCCCCTGCAAGAGAGTTTGTAACACTACAATTTCACTCACCAACAGAGGTACTCAAATATGCTTGGGAGGAGACAGTATCAGCAACTGATCTAATCGTAAAAAGTCTTCAAAAACTAATATCAGGAATCATACCAGCCGATCAAATGGGAGGCATAGTATCCATAGTACAAGTAACTTCACAAGCTACAGCAATAGGACTTACTACACTTTTTGCACTAGCGGCACTAATATCAGTCAATCTAGGAGTTCTAAATCTTCTACCTATCCCTGCACTAGATGGAGGACATATTATCTTTAATCTCTATGAGATAATATTCAGAAGAGCCCCAAGCGAAAAAGTATTTTATGCCCTAACTGTTTTTGGTTGGGTTTTCCTTCTTTCACTCATGGCATTTACTACATTTAATGATATTTCAAGGATTATAGCAGCAGATTGATTTACCTATTCCCATTCTGTGGGAATAGATCAATTTGCTCCAAAACCTCCAATCTACTTTATTGATCAGCTACGCATCTAATACCTGCAATAGTTTTACCTTCATCTGTAAATGCTCCTGAATGGTCACTATATTTTGATGTATAAGCTGTCGAATAGACATATCTATGTTTTGTATTTGTTGCCATATAATAACAATTTGGATTATCATCAGGGTATAAAATACCATCTTCGGCTGTTACATTTGCCATTGTATAGACAGCTTCGTCCTCTTCTGGCATTCTCCATGATGTGATATTTGCATATTTTTTTGCATTTAAATTTTCACAATGTTGCTTACCACCATCATAAACATTTCCACCACCTTGTTGAAAAGGTCTATAAATTAGACAATCTTCAGAACGAGTATTAACCCATGCTCTTTTTGTACCATCAGCTTTAGTTTCAATAAGTATACCCTCTTCAGTAGTATAGCCTACGGAAATTATATCTTTTGTTGAGTTATTTTCAAGCGTTGCATTATCTTCGATGGTCGCATTTATATCTGAAACTATCTCTTTGGTTTTGTTAATCTCTTGAGTCTTATTAATATCAACAACATTTTGCTTTTTGTCTCCTCCTCCACTACTTGAACCACAACCAGCACCCAATATTACACCTAAGCTAACAACAAATAAAATATTTTTATTTAATTTCATCAATTTTCCTTTTTGTCTAGTCTCTCAGCAAATTTTATGCCATAGTTTAATTTGTCTACTCAATTAATCGGGAGCATTTATATCTCCAAAGCCATTAAAAACTTTTTTGGTATACTCTTTTTTTAAAGGATTTTTTTGATGAATAGATATAGAGATAATTTTAATAGAGTACTTTCAAAAATAGAGGCAGCTAGATTAGAGGCTGATGAGCATCGTATTATAAAGATAGTTGCTGCTAGTAAATATGTAGATGCCAAAGCTATTGAAGCTATGTACAACATAGGTCATAGATCATTTGGAGAGAATCGTATACAAGATTTCAAAGCAAAAGAGGAGATTTTGAAAGACTTACCAATAGAGTGGCACTATATAGGAAGAATTCAGACAAATAAGATCAATGCATTGCTTGATCTAAATCCATTTTTGATTCACTCATGTGAGAGTTTTGAGATGGCTGTAGAGATAGATAAGAGAGCAAAAGTAAAAAATAAAAAAGTAAATATTCTACTACAGATAAATAGTGCAAAAGAGGATACAAAAGCAGGGATAATGCCTGAAGATGCTATCTTTGAGTATCATAAAATTCAAGAAAATTTAGAGAATGTGCAATTAAAAGGAATTATGAGCATTGGAGCTCATAGTGAAGATGAAGAGAAAGTTGCAAATAGTTTTATTATTAGTTCAAAGATATTTGAAACCTTGAAAAAAGATGGAGCCAAATATTGTTCTATGGGAATGAGTGGTGATTTTGAACTTGCTATCAAACATGGATCAAATATGCTCAGACTAGGAAGTGTTCTTTTTAGTGAAGACAATTAAATATATATGATTGATTATTTATATATTTTTATCTATAAAATTTTCTATTTTTTGGTGAAATTTACACCAAAAGTTATAATGAATAAAATTCTCAAAGGCATGGCATTTTTTGCTTATAATTGGAGTGATTCTCACAGACATATTATAGAGCAAAATTTGAATATTGCATTTACTGATATGAAAAAACAGGAGAGAATAAGAGTAGGTAAACATGCCTACTTTAATCTTTTGAAAAATATTAGTGGATTTATAGAGAGAGAAGATTATCCAAAAGAGAAGATATTAGAAAAAGTCACTTTTGTAAATGAAGAGGCATTTAAACAAGCAATCAAAGATAATAGAAAAATAATCATGATTACTGCACATTATGGTAATTGGGAGCTAATAGCAACTGCTATTACAATAAAGTTTGGTATCAAAATGAGTGCCGTGGGAAGAGAGATGGACTCTAAACCAATGCAAAACATCTTGAAAAAAAGTAGAGAGAAGTTTGATATTGAACTTATCAACAAAAGAGGGGCACTCAAAGGACTTATTCGTGCATTAAATCAAAATAGAGTACTTGGATTGTTGGTGGATCAAAATATCAAACCATCAAAAGGTGGAATAGAGGTCTCTTTTTTTAATCACAAAGCTACCCAAACACCCTCTCCTGCTATTTTGGCTCGTAAATTTAATGCTCTTATTATTCCTGCATTTATCACTACAGATGATTATGAGAATTATACTATTACATTTGATAAAACAATCAAACCAATAATAAGTGAAGATTCTACAAAAGATATCGCTATCATGACTCAATTACAAGCAGATTCCATACAAAGAGCTATTGAAAATAAACCAGATGAGTGGTTTTGGATGCATAAAAGATGGAAAACTTTTTATCCAGATATATATAGATTTAAACTTACAGAGTAAAAGGTTATTATAGATGAAAATTCCAAATATATTAGTTGTTGGTGATCTTATGATAGATCACTATCTTTGGGGAAAGTGTGAACGAATCTCTCCCGAAGCTCCCGTACAAATTGTAGATGTACAAAAAGAGGAGTACCTCATGGGTGGGGCTGGAAATGTGATTAATAATCTACTCTCTTTGGGTGCAAGTGTGGGAGTATGTTCTGTTATTGGTGATGATGAAGGTGGGGAGCTGATTCAAAGAAGAGTTGGACAAAAAAGTGTGCGAAAAGAGGGATTAATAATCCAAAAGGGACGCAAAACTACCAAAAAGAGTAGAATCATAGCACAACACCAACAGATCGTAAGAATTGACAAAGAGGATAGAGAAGATGTATCAAAAGAGTCTCAAGAGACAATACTCCAAAGAGTCAAAATTGTACTAGATTTTTATGATGCTATTTTACTCTCTGATTATGCAAAAGGTGTTCTTACTCCTTGGCTTACTCAATCAATTATAGAGTTTGCTTCTTCAAAAAAGAGACTTATTTTGGTTGATCCAAAAGGTAGTGATTTTGAAAAATACAAAGGAGCTACACTTATCACTCCAAATAAAAAAGAGGCATCTCTTGCTACAAATATAGATATTATAGATGATAGTAGCCTCTTGAAAGCGGGAACAACTCTCAAAAATAGCCTAAACTTAGAATATGCATTAATCACACTATCAGAAGATGGAATGGCAATATTTGACAAAAACATGACAAAAATACCAACAGTAGCTAGAGAGGTTTATGATGTAACAGGAGCTGGTGATACTGTATTGGCATCTCTTGGTTTTGCTCTTAGTAGTGGCAAAGATATCTTTGAAGCAGCCAATTTTGCAAACTCTGCAGCTGGTGTAGTGGTAAGTAAACTAGGAAGTGCTACTGCTAGTTTGGAAGAGATTAGAGATTATGAGAATAATATAGACAAAAAGAGCAGTAGATCAAAAATCAAATCTATAGATGAAGTAGTATCGCATCTAAATACAAAAGATAAAAAAGTTGTATTTACAAATGGCTGTTTTGATATTTTGCATGCAGGGCATGTAAAATATTTGGAAGAGGCAAAAAGTTATGGAGATATTTTGGTATTGGGATTAAATTCTGATGATTCAGTCAAAAGATTAAAAGGAGAGAGCAGACCAATAAACAACTCTACAGATAGAGGGGTAGTTTTGGCAGGATTGGAGTCTGTAGATTTTATAGTCGAATTTGATGAAGATACACCTTATGAACTAATAAAAGCTATTAAACCTGATATATTAGTCAAAGGTGGAGATTATGAGGGCAAAGAGGTAGTAGGCAGTGATATTGCAAAAGAGACAAGATTAGTAAAATTTGTCGATAATAAGAGTACAACAAAAATTATTCAAAAGGCAAAACTATCATGATAGAGATGATATATAATCAGATGTTGGATCATCAAAGAGCTGTCCAAAAAAGTATGGAAGAGATACAAAGCTACATCTATACAGCTTGTATCATTGCAACTGATACACTCTCTCATAAAAAAAAGATCCTAATATGTGGAAACGGTGGATCAGCTGCCGATGCACAACATATTGCAGCAGAAATAGTGGGCAGATATAAAAAAGAGAGACGAGGCTTACCAGCTATTGCATTAACTACAGATACATCAGCTCTTACAGCAATAGCCAATGATTATGGATATAAGAGAGTCTTTGATCGACAAATTGAAGCTTTGGCAAATAAGGGGGATCTACTAATTGCCATATCTACAAGTGGCAACTCCAAAAATATTATAAATGCAATAAAAAGTGCAAAATCAAAAGGGTGTAGAGTAGTTGGACTAAGTGGAGGAGATGGAGGTAAAATGGATGATCTATGTGATATAAATATAGTTGTACCATCAAATGATACACCAAGAATTCAAGAGATACATATCCTAATAGGACATATCATCTCTCAAGCAATTGATGATCTGATTGATTAAGGTTTGATTATATGATGGGGATAAACAGATTGATAAAAATAGATAATATACATAACTATTTTATAATTTTACTACTTTTTACTATCACCATCAAAACATCAGTATCATTTTTACTTGAAGCTATAATCTTTCTATTGTGGATTTGGAATGGAAAGTTTAGAGAAAAATTGCAAATTATATTTACAGATAAATTATCTTTAACATTTTTGGCTCTTTTTCTCATACACCTAGCAGGAATATTTTGGACTCAAAATCTTCATGAGGGACTTCAAATCTTATCCAAACAGAAAATATATATCTTTGCACCACTAATAATCTCATTTTTTGATAAAAGATTTGCAAAATATGCTATATACTCCTTTTTATCTGCTATATTGATATCAGAAATATACTCACTATATCTCTATATGACTGGCGGTGTTCATCTATTTGGTTCATTTCCCTCACCATTTATGCACCATATGCACTACTCGCTTATATTGGCTTTTACATTTGGGTATCTTATAAATGAGATAGATTTTAAAAAGATATTAGAAAAAAAAGAGCTCTTTTATCTACTTTTTGCAACTCTTACAATAGTAGTACTATTTATAAATAAGGGAAGAATCGGTCAAGTATCTCTATTGTTAGTCTTTTTTATTTTGGCAGTTAATAAATTTAAACTCTCCTTTATAAAAAGTATTATTGCTGTTGGTATCACAACAACTATAATATTCCTTGGAGCATATCAATTTAGTGATCAGTTCAAAAGCAGATTTGAGAGAGCTACTCATGAATTTCATCAAGTAATAGGAACTGATAAAAGAGATAGTATCGCCTGTAGATTTGAGATGTGGGAGTATGCAATAGAGTTAGGCAAAAAGAGTCCTATCATAGGGATAGGAACAGGAGATAGCATCTCTGAAATGAAATCTCTACTAGGAGAGAATAAATTTCAAAAACTATTTAATGAGTGTGGATTGGGAATGAAATATCAATTTAACCCACATAATAATTTTCTACTCTACTTTATGCAATTTGGTACAATAGGAGTTATACTACTTCTTTTGATATTTATATATCAATTTAAAATTGCATATCTTCAAAATTCAACCCCGATGATGATATTAATATCTGTTACTCTTATAGGAATGATGAGTGCGTCACCTATATCAATGCATATAAAATATATATTCTTTTATGCTCTACTTATGACTATGATATATTTGGATAATATATATAAAGGGGAAAAAATCAGCGTTTGAGTCTCTTTAATCTCTTCTTATTTTGTAGATACTGTTGATGTTTTTGATGAAAAAAGGAGAGTTGTTGATGAGCAAATTTTTCATCTATACCTGAAACTTTGGCATACTCTTTGGCAATAGTTTTGGTATCCTCATCTGTAGCTGAAAAACGAGAGAGATTTTGAAATCTTAACTTATCATCAAATTTTATAAACTTCATTCGATTTACATCAACAATACTAAAGAGATATCTATTATCCTCTTTTTTTATTAGTACATTTCCGGGGGAGTAATCTATATGATAAACACCTTTTTGGTGAAGATTATAAGAGAAGAGAGCAAACTCTTTAAATATATTATCCCTATCTTCAAAATTATTATCTCTCAAAACTGCTCTTATCTCAAAATCGTAATCAAAATATTCACAAATATAAAAACTCTCGCCAAGAAGAGGATCAAAAAACTCTACATAAGCGATAGGTTTTGGTGTATTAATATCTAATTTTATAAGTTTTTGAGCATTTAAAAATGATCGTTTTGACTTTGAATCTCTAATAAAACGATAAGCAAATTGATTTATCAAATTTGGCACTTTAAAAGATTTTACTACTATTTTTTTACCATTATATTCAATAACTTTTATAATATTTCTTTTGGCAAAAATAACATTTTTATTTTGTGAAAAATGGTTTTTTATATTATTGACAAAATCCTTAGCATTATTATAGTTAGAGTCTAGCTGGATATTTATCATTCTAAATTCTCTTTAATTCTTTTTAATATCTCAAAAGCTTGATTTAACTCTTGAAGATTGATAGAGGAGAGTGTTTTTAGTGTATTTTTAAGATCTGTTGAACTAATACCCTCTGTTCTTGGAAGATAGATAACTTCACAATAATCTTTTAAAAAATCAAACTTCCCTTTCCAATCATCACCCATAATAAAAATATCAATATTATATTTTTTGATATCCTCTATCTTCTGATCCCAACTATTCTCAGGAATAACCATATCTACATATTTGATAGCTTCAACAATACTTGCTCTTTGATCATAAGGGATAATTGTCTTTTTGCCTTTAATATCATTAAATTTATCAGTTGAGACAGAAACTATCAGCTCATCACCATAATTTTTAAGTCTCTTTAGAAGTTCTAAATGCCCCACATGAAACATATCAAATGTTCCATAAGTAATTACTCTTTTAGACATCTCTACTCTCTAAAATATCCACAATTCTACTAGATACTTTTCCATCTATCTCTCCACAAATCTCTTTGGAAAATTTAACTCTCAAATCTTCTAATTTAGAAGGATTTGTCAAAGCCTCTTTTGTTAGTTGCATTGTCTCATTATAGTTATCTGCATTATCAAGAATTTGACGATATTTATCTTTTTTGGAGTCAATCCGCTTTTTAAGTTTCCATGGCATAAAGTAGTATGAAAAACGAAGTTTAAAATATCTATTGGATATAACAGGTCTATTCAAAGAGGCAAACTCAAACATAGCAGAACTTTCATCACTAATCATAACATCACTAATAGCAAAAAATGGTACTAAATTATATTCATCTACTCCTACAACTGTGCAATTTTGAAAACTACTCCAATGAGAGAGTTTTTTTCTTTGATTTTTGTACCGTTTTCTCTCATATGTCAAATAGTGTGCTTTGACAATAATATTACACTCTTTAAAATCATCTGGAAAATTATCACTCATCTTCTCAATAGAAGAGGGAAAAAAGGTCGGTGCATAAAGAATCGTTTTTTTTGTAGGATCTAAGCCATATTTTTTATATAGAGATATCTTTTCATCTTTACCCATATTTATAATAGAGTCAAATTTTGAAAAACCTACTATTTTTAATTTATCTTGATGCTCTTTATAGAGTTCAGATATTCTATTATACTTATATGTTCCCTCTACCAAATAGATATCTATATACTCTACAACATGATAAAATCCTGTCGATTTTGTACCAATACCATGTTCCAAAAATATAGTAGCGGCTTTTAACTCATCTGCTCTTTTGTATGGATTTGCAAAAAATATAAATTTACTCTCTATTTCAAAAAGTCTCTCTTCTCCAAAAGAGTAATCAAGTGAGTTATCTTTTGCAATTTTTTCCATTAATTGACTATTTTGCTTATTTGATAAAACAAAATATACACTATATCCTCTACGAATTAACTCTTTTGAGATTGGTAAAAAGTGTGGAAAATAGTATGGATAAGCTACATAAAATGTAGCAAAATATTTTTGCATAATTTAATCTTTTGATAGAGTTTTTAGGCCATCAACTTTTGAAAAATAATCTTTATTTGGTATCTTCCAATCACCATAATGGTATGTCAAAAATTTATCATGATCTTTTGGCTTTCTATATAATTTATTATTAAATTCTATTGTATCAAACTCACGAAGTAAAGATGCAGGAACTCTATGCTTTTTTCCAAACTCCCTCCAATAGAAAAAATCATCCATCTCATACATTACAAACATATCAAGTGAAACATAACCCCTAAAAAATTTCCATCTATAATTTCTGACCTTGAAGCTTCTAAAATCATCTTTTTTCAAAACATCATCATCTATTGTTTGATATCTACTATAAGTACGATAATTCATCCTCTTAATCTCAGGCATCACAACATTATGCATCTTCTCTCTATCATCTGCCAATATAGAGATATCCAAATCATCATCCCAAGGCAAAAGTCGATTCTCTCTTACAATACCCAAAAGAGTTCCAAAATCTATCCAATATCTAACATCATGTTTTTCAAGAATTGTAGTTACATCTTCAAGCATCTTTTGGGCAATTTTTAGATTTTTGCCCTGTAAAAGATATCTCTCTCTACCCCACTTAATTTTCATATAGATACTCCTCCAAGAGAATTAAAAAAGCTTCCATATCCTGATAATCAATATCACCAATATTTGCCACTCTAAAAGTATTAAAATCAGCTACCTTACCTGGGTAAATGGTAAAATCTCTCTCATAAAAATAGTCATGCATATCATCAAAATCTACACCATCGGGAATAAAAATAGAGGTAATAATCTTGGAGTGATATTTATCATCTACAAGATACTTTAGTCCTAGCTCTTTAAGCTTTTTGGTCAATGTTTCCCAAGATTTGCTATATCTTAGATAACGCTTATCAATTCCCTCCTCTTTTGCCTCAATAATTGCCTGTTTTAGTGCATATAGTGTCTGAACAGGAGGAGTAAAACGCATTTGATGACTTTTGATAAAGTTTTGATATTGAGCATATAAATTTAGATAAAAATTACGAGGTTTGATATCTTTTAATTTCTCTATAGACTCTTTATTTGCAATAACAAATCCAACACCAGCCATACCTTGAATATTTTTATTTGAACTTGCTGCAAGATAGTGAATATTTTGCTTTTTCATATCTATTGGAATCGCAGCATAAGAGCTCATGGCATCTACAATTAACTCTATATGATATTTTTTAGCCAAACTACCAAAAGCATCCAGATCATTTAAAAGACCTGTAGTTGTCTCATTGTGAATAACTGCCAAATGGGAGATATTTTTACTATTTTTAATAAACTCTTCAAGTTTTTGTAAATCTATAGGCTCTATGGGAGAGCTTTCAAACTCCAAAAAATTCATATCATAAGAGTCTGCTATTTGAGACATTCTTTTACCATATGCACCATTATTGACTATAATAATTCCCCTATCATGAGGAACAACAGAGGATATAATCGACTCTACTACAGCAGTACCACTACCACCAAATAAAATTGTACTATATTCATCACTATTAGAAACAATTGAACTTAACTCATTAGAGACAAACTCCATCAAATCTCCAAACTCATACTCTCGTGGGCAAATATCTGGAACAACCTGTGCCATCTTTACACTATTAGTTGTTGTGGCAGGACCAGGATTTAGTAGTATATTTTTTTTTATATTCATCTCTCTTCTTTTTATTTTTGGTAAAATTAAAGTTTGTGCTCTTTTTAGATGTGAGGCATCATCAATTTCACACCATATCAAATCTTCACTATTTTTTACATAATATGGATTATCTTTAGAGCTTTGTACCATGATATACTCATAATCTATTTTTGGATCACTCACCATACAAGAGGCAAAAATAGTATTCATCTGCCTATATCTACTCATAGATAGCTTACTAATTCCTACAAGTTCACCACTCACATACTCTAAATCATCACTATTTTTAGACATATTTTGAAGATTACTATTTTTATCTTTTTGAATATATACCTCATCATTTGAATAAGTTTTACCAGATGAGAGAATAATATCATCCCTACTATCTTCCAAAAGCAATCTAAGAGCTTTAATCTCATATAAAAGATCTGATTCTAGTAACAAAAAATCATCTTTTATTATATCTCTCATATTATAAAGAGTATACATACTACTAGTTGTCTCAAATTTATCACTTTTAATACAAACAATACCCTCATATTTTTGAGCCAACTCTTCATAATATTCACTCAAATAACCAGTACCAATATAGATATTTTTAATCCCACACTTATGAAGATTTTGAATACTCCTCTCTATCAAAGAGATACCTTCAAGTGGTAAAAAACCTTTTGGTCTTAATTTTGTCATATCTTTTAATCTACTACCAAATCCAGCAGCAAGTATAACAGCACTATTTATCATCTAAAACTATTTACCTTAACTATATCAAGAGGAGGTCTAGGAGTTTCATCATCAAGTCCACACTTAACATGAACAAATTTTATCCCTGAGCTATCTTTTATTTTCTCTATTATACTATTAAAATCATCCAAGTTATCAACAATAGTATCAATGACCTCTATATTAGCACTTTTAACAATATCTATATAATCAACATGACTTTGATATGTATTTTGTCCACCTGTGCTTTTATTTGATTCATTATCAAATAGAATATAGATCAAATTTAGCTCATCTTTATATCTTCCTACGGTAGTAAGAGCACCCATATGCATAACAAATTCAGCATCACCACCACAAACAACTACTCTCTTACCAGCTTTACTAGCTCCCAAGCCAAGACTCAATGCCCCACCCATATTACCCGCCATATAAAAGTTATTGGTATCTGGCATAAAAGAGTACATCTCTCGTGCAGTATTTCCCGTTGTACCTATAAATAGTCTTTCACTATCTCTAAATATTAGATTTAAACTTTTCAAAAATTGACTTCTAGGGGTAAGTTTTGATAAATCTAGTTTGTGTTCATCTTTTAACTCTACTTTTGAGAAAGTATCTTTTTTTAACAGACATATTCTATCTATATCATTACATTGATCTATTTGAGATATAGCACTATCTATACTATTTTGATCTAAAATTATATGATCATATCCATAAGCCTCCACTAGATCAGTTAACTTAGTAGATAAATGTTGATGTTGAATTTCACTATCTCCATCTTTATAAGTTCTCCAACTTACAAATATAGGAAATGTCACACCATAAGGCTTTAGCAAACTAGTAATACAACTCCCCATATTTGTTAAACCTGATGATTGAACAATAACAATAGGCTTAGAGTTAGCCATCTTTAATCCCGCGGCAACCGAACATGCCACAGCCTCACTAGCACATGGAAGATACTCTATATCTTCACTATTTATAACAGCATTAATAAGATTTTTTGCAAAACTACATGGAACCACACATAAATGTGTATATCCTTTTTTGATTAATAAATCTACAAAGTTCTCTGTATTTAACATTATTTTGTCCCTGGTATCAATTCTAATATCTCTTTTATAGGCATGCAATCAGGCTCAGCCTCAAGAGTTCTTTTATGTTTAAGTATGGACGACGCTACTTTCATCATTCCGGGATAGGCAGCACGAAGCATATGATTTGCATAGATGACCACATTTACACCAATTTTTGCAAATTCATCAGTTGTTACACTATTAAAACTTGTCGGAACTACAACAATTGGCGTACTACTATCTTCTAATCTAAACCTTGTTACAAACTCTATAATCTCGGAAGGATCTTTAAGACGAGAGTGAATCATAACTCCATCAGCTCCAGCTTTTACATAAGCAAAAGCCCTCTTGAGTGCATCATCCATTCCCACCTCAAGTATCAAAGATTCAATTCTTGCTATAATCATAAACTCATTGGTAATTTGTGCATTTTTACCTATCTTGATTTTGTGGCAAAAATTTTCTATACTATCTTGTGTTTGAGCTACATCATTTCCAAAGAGTGAATTTTTTTTGAGTCCAGTTTTATCTTCAATAATCACAGCACTCACACCAGTACGCTCCAAACTCCGCACAGTAAATTCAAAGTGTTCAGCTTTTCCACCAGTATCTGCATCATAAATCATTGGTTTTGTAGTAACTTCAAAAATCTCATTTATTGTAGTAAGTCTCGCTGTTGTATCAACCGCTTCAATATCAGGTTTACCTTTTGAAGTAGAGTCTGTCAAAGAGCTTGACCACATACCATCAAAAGAGACTATACTCTCATCTTCTAACGAAGCTTTTGCATTTTGAGCTATTAAGCCACTCAAAGCATTATGAACTTCCAAAATTTTTACAATAGGCTTTGCATAAATTAATTTTCTAAGTCGCCCAAGTCTTGTTGTTGTAGTAATACCTAAATCTGCTATTCTCTCTTTTACTTGTATTTCATTAATATCATCAGAGTATGGAATCTCTACCAACTCTCCACCCCAATCTTTTAATAGTTCAATAACCTCCAAGCGGAGTTTTTTCTGCACACCATTTTGCCAATCATCACCATGAACAACAATATCAGGTCTTAATTTAAGAAGATTAGTCTTATAACTTGCACTCTCTTGAATGACTACATTATCTACAAATTTTATATTTTCAATGACCTCTTTTCTCTTTTGATAACTAAGATAAGGAACATCATCAACTTCACCACAAGCCTTATCACTAAAAAGCCCAACACTCACACTTCCTAGCTTTGATGCCTCTTTTAATATATTTATATGTCCAGCATGTAACAAATCTGCTATCATGGCAACATAAACTTTTTTCATCTTATTCCTTTGAATCAATCACATACATAAAATTTTCATCTCTATACTCTTGAGCATATATATTGAGTAGTTTAGCACTCTTATGCTTTTTTAATAGACTATTATGAGACCAATATACTTCAATAATTTTATCTTTTTGGAACTTCATATATTTTATATCTTTACCAAAATCAAACTCCAAAAGCGTAGCACCTTTTAGTAAAGAGAGCATTGTTTTATAAGCTTCAAATGCTGGGTATTTTTTGATACCATCTCTATTATCTACCAAACCATATCCCACAGCAACAAGCTGATGCCAATATATAGTCTCTATCATACCTGTAGTAAAACTCATGAGATAATATTGAACCATATAGAGTGCATAATCATCCAATCCTACACACTCTTTTTCACTTGTTGGAGCATAAGGAGCTCTATTTGATATTGGCCAATTTGTCTCTGTAATAACTATTTTATTACTACTTTTTGGACTTAAAATAACCATAGCATATAGGAGTTTTATCTTTTTAATTAGATCAAGACCCATCTGCGTATTTTCAGGACTTCCCCTTCTATCTACATACAACAAAGAGCTAAACTTATCATAATATATTTTATGAAAATTAAAAAGAGTTCTCACACTAAAATAGTATTCAAAATCTATAACTGAAGAGCCAATAAGAGAGATATCTTTAAATTTAGAGTCTCTTATATTTTGTACTGTTTTATAAAAATTCATATACTCATCCATCGTAAAAAATGCCCATTTTTTACGATTTATTGCATTTCCTATCTGATACTCTTTTATATTTAATCTCTCAAAAATAGTAGTTATAGAGCTTTTTAAAAGGCTAAGATCTTCGATATGTCTTCTATCTTGTAATATATTGACTATTACACTATATCCATCTAACTTATCAATAAAAAGTTTATACTTATCAAAATTTTCTATATCACTAAGAGGTACACGAACAAGAAGATTATCAACACCCAACTCTTTAATCAACTCTAAATCACAATTAATATCAACACCCATTCCAAAAAAATTATCTCCATTAATCTCTCTATTTTTAAAAAGAGCAGATAGAAAACTAATTGCAATAAGAGGAAAAAGCAATATATTTGTAACAACCATTTTAAGAGTATCAATAATTGTTAATCTATATATATCTTTTTTTGCTTTTTTATCTCTAATGGGATATGGCTGATCAGAGAAGCCATCCCACTCAAAAATTTTATCAAACTTCAATATTTTTATCCAAAAGAGAGTTTGCAATCTCTACAATCTGATCCTCTTTGATCTCTGAAATAGAGAAATCATTTTTATCTAGTTTGTAGTGATCTATTTTTGAAGATGATTTTAGCACTTTGTTGATATCTGTCTCATAAATACGAGTAGGAGGAGTAGGACCAAAAAGAGTGATAGATGGAATATTATTTGCCCATGCAATATAGCTAGGACCTGTATCATTACCAATTAGAAGATCGACATTGGAGATTAACGCTTTTAAAACATTCAAATTCATACGAGGCAAGAGTGTAACATTATCACTCTTTGAAGCTATATAATCACCATCTGCTTTTTCACTCTCATTTCCATAAGGAATTAAAATATTTGCATCTAATCTATCTGCAATATTTACCAATTTTTCTTTTGGATAGATTCTACTTTGCCAAGTAGAACCAACAATAAAAATAATATTTTTTTGACTCTTAGACAAAAACTCTTTTGCTCTAATTTCATCATCTTTAGCAAAAAATAGATATGCTTTTTTTTTCAAAATATCATCTTTAGAGATATCAATATTTAGAGCTTTTGAAACTAATAATCTATATCTATCAATAGTATTAAAATGGTATGGAATATCGAATTTATCACTATAAAAGAGAGATGCAACCCCCTCTCTAGTGGAGTTTTTATCATATCCTGCTACATGAGAGGATAAAATTTTTGAAGCTATGGAGGATTTGATTAGACCTTGCATATCAATTACAATATCATAATTCTCTTTTGCATAAACTCTAAGTTTTTTAATCTCTCCAAAGATATTTGAAAAACTACCTTTGATCGATTTTAGATTTACCTTTTTGATATTATCAATATCACTATTATGTTCCAAAATAGAGGCAAAACCCTCCTCTACAATCCAATCTATCTTAGCTTCAGGAATATGCTCTTTGATAAACTGAACAACAAAAGCAGAGTGAATAATATCTCCAAGGGCTGAAAGTTTTACTATGGCAATTTTCATACAAAAACCTCTTTTAATTTTCTAATAGAATCGACACTATATCTAGCTTTTGTAGGTTTATTAGTATTGGTTAAAAGAATGGTGTTCTCAACTTTAGCATTTTGAGCAGCTTCAATATCACTCTCTTTATCACCAATCATCCATGAGCTTTTCATATCTATATCAAACTCCTCTTTTGCATCCAAAAACATCTTTGAGTGAGGTTTTCTACAATCACATAGATCTTCTGGAGTGTGAGGGCAATAAGAGACCTTTGATATTAAAATACCATTTTGTTTCAATCTATCAACCATCCAATTAGTTAATTTTTCAAAATCATCATGAGTATAATATCCACGCCCTATTCCCGATTGATTTGTAACAATTATCAAAATATAATTATTAGAGATAGACCATTTTAAAAAATCGAATATTCCCTTAGTAAACTCAAAATCCTCTATTTTATAGAGATAGTGCTTGTCAATATTAATAACACCATCTCTATCCAAAAAAATTGCTTTAGTTATTTTGAAGCTCCTTTTTTAGATCTTTTTCAATAAAAATCTTCTTCTTTTTACTCTCAAATTTAGGCTTACCATTATAAAAGATATACTCTGCCATTTTAAGATACTCTAATCCTAACTTTTTATCATCAAGATTGTTTTTTAGAATTTTACCCAAATAGTAATATCCATAAAAGCTATTTGGATCATCAATAACAGTTCTTTGCAAAACTGCTGCTGCTTCTCTCATTTTATTTATATTGCCATAACAGACCGAAAGTAAAATCTTAACATCTGTTTGATTTTGATCTATAGCTATACTCTTTTTATAAGATTCACTAGCCTCTTTGTATATACCAATATCAAAGTAGGCATCACCAAGCTCATTCCATAAATCTCTATCTCTTTTACGAGAAGCCAAGGAGTGTAAACGATCCAATCTTAGTGCCAAATCCAATACTTTTGAAGCACTCTCCTGCTCTATTAAATTTGGATCTTTTGCATAAACTTGGGTAATTAATCTAAACCCATCTGCAACTCTATTGTTACGCAAATATATTAAAGAGAGTTTCAATTTACACTCTAAATTATTGGGATAATCTTTTAAAATCTTTTCTATTTTTTTTTGGCTACTAAACAGCTCACTCTCTGCAATAACTAAATCACTATCACATTGGGCAAAACTTTTAGCCTCCAAACCTAAGGCGGATAGAACTATCACTATAAAAAAAATAAAAATATTGTTTTTAATCAAATTATGTTTACCCCTAAATTAAATTAATGCAATTAGGTAACTTTCCTTTTACTTAGTTACCACCTATTGACAATTATATACAATATTAATTAAACCTGAATATTTTATATTTTTAAACCTTAAGCATTAAGCAATTATTAAGTTTTATTAATCAGGTGGTCTATAATTTTTTTCCCTCTCTTTTGCTTTTTTGCGACGCTTCTCCAGCTTTATAGCGTCATTCAACTCCTCTTCAGAATCAAAATGAGCACCATTAAGAAACTTATTTTCATCATCAAACTGCCCTGTTTTTACGCCCCAAAGCAGAGCAATAAGCCCTAATGCCCCCAAAAGTGTAGATACTCCAATCATTATAGCAATAATTCCACTACTCATATTATAATCCCCTCTTAATTCTTATTGCATTTGCAATCACAATCAA
>Ga0256914_1001728_pt1 | contig 19138 bp, 16 predicted proteins | sample HulkmetaG_FD_191571 | JGI IMG/M metagenome (GOLD analysis project Ga0256914, IMG submission 191571) | Hydrothermal chimney microbial communities from Main Endeavour vent field at the Juan de Fuca Ridge, Pacific Ocean - Hulk | ecosystem: Environmental > Aquatic > Marine > Hydrothermal vents ... | reverse complement strand
TTGTAGGATTTATCTTAGCTTTTATAATATCTATCTATCTTGGTAAAAAATTAAACTTTATAAATGGTGATGTATTGGGTGCAACCCTTGAAGGGATAGAGATTTTACTATTTTTAATAACTCTGAGCAAACATGCCAATACTCTTTAATCTCATTATATTAATATAGTGTTATTTCATTAATTGTTCTCTCTTCAATAACAGAACTTTCTATCATTCTATCATATCCATAAATATCTTTTCTAAAAAAGGTCTGTCCCTCTTTATTAAATACAGTAAAATATGCAGTTTGAATTACTAATGGTTTTGTAAATCTAAGTATCTTATTTTTTAGATTATTTCTATATTTGTCTATCTGTTTTATATCTTTTGTTTTTAAGCGGGATTTTAGTACTTCAAGTAGCTCAAATGGTTTTGATATACGCATACACCCTGAGCTATATACACGGTATCTTCTGCTAAATAGAGATTTATTATCTGTATCATGAAGATATACAGAGTACTTATTTGGAAACATAAATTTAATCCTACCAAGTGCATTATTATCACCGGGAAATTGGACAAATCTATAAGGAATATGACCTTTTGATTTGTCTTGATATGGAATTAGTTTTTCTATATCTAAATGTTTAATCTCTTTTTTATTTTTCCAACCATAGAACACATGAATATTATGTTTTTCCATATAGTCTGGTTGTTTAATAAGAGTTGGAATTAAATCCTTTCTAACTAAATTTTCTGGGATATTCCAATTTGGATTTAGCTCTAAATATGTCATTTTACTCTGAAATATAGGTGTGGGTCTTTCATCTCTACCTATAACAGCACTCATGTGTAAAATAGATTGACCATCTCTGTAATAATCCATTGTGAAATCTGGAATATTAACCAGAATGTACTCATTTGGAAATTTATTTGGAAAAACTTTTAATTTATCTAAATTGGTAATAATACTTCTTACTAATAAAGTTATAGGTTTATTCATATAATATATTGTAACCTTATCAATTATTCCATTCTGTTCCAAATTAAATCTCTGTTTATAGTTATATATCGCATATTTTAATGTATCATCAAATCTATCACTAAAGTCTCCATCTTTAGGATAATCACCAGATATTGCTAGTCTTTTCTTTATTTCAACTATTTTATTATCAATATCTCCATATTTTAAACCTTTAAAGTTTTTTGTATATGGTATTTTAGGAGGTTGAACCATATTTCTATATATATTTAAAGACTCAATTAATCTTGCATATCTATCTTTAAGTGGTATTAGTGAATCAAAAAAATCATCAAGCTTTTCATCTACTAGTGCGTTAAAGAGTTCTTTTGCAGATGGCGGATTTTTCTTTACCATTTCCCAATTTGCTTTTATATCTTTTGTATCTTTTAACTCTGCTATTTTTAGGGATACGCTATCCCAATCTATATCACTTTTTACTATAAATTTGGCTAATGCCATATAGCTTTTTGTTAAAGTAATATCTAATATTGCCAACTCTTCTGCATTCTCATCTACATTCATATTGTCTTGGAGTAGGTATGAATATTGAGCTATTGTATCTTGATAGAAATTTTTATTTTTATAATTATAATATGGATTTTGTAGAGAGTTCATTAGTGAATGAAAATTTTTAGCATGTCCTATCCATAGAGGGTGATTAGAGTTCATTTTGTAGATAGATTTAATTCTATCTGTTTCATTTTCTAATTTTAAAGATAGTTGTGTATCTAGTATCGTTGCCCAAATAAAAGAGTATAATACAGTTAATAAAAATATAATTCGCAAGGTAATCCCCATTGTATTTTTTAAAATATATCTAAAAATTTAGATTTTCAATTTTTAGATATATTTTAAAATGAAGTTTTAAAGAGGGTCAAGCCACTTTTATAGCTTGACAAATATTTAGAGTATGAATTAGAAGTGATATTTAACACCAAGGTTTGCGCCCCAAGTTGAGTTTGAACCACCAAAATCTCTTAAATAGTTAACCACATCTGTAAATACTGAAATATTTTGGGTTACACCATAATCAACACCAGCACCAAAAGAGAAACCAGAATTATCTCCATCAAATGGATTATCATTTGGATTTGTACTTGTAGCTGGGTCTGACATATTAATAAATGAGTATCCTAATAGTCCATAAATATTGAGGTTTTCTATAGTAGGTATAGGATATTGAGGTTTGAGGTAAATACCATATTCAGCTAAATTATCTTGACCTTTATTCTCCCCTGAAACAGATAAAGCAGCTCTAAGTTCTGCACCTAAATATTTCATAAAATCATAACCAATTACAGCTGTAAGACCAAATTGTAAATCTTGATGGTCTTCCTCTCCAAAGAGATTTACTCTGTCGTCTGAACGAACTCCCATATCTGAAACTGCTAAACCAACATAAGGTCCAAGACCACTAGCTTTTTGCTCTACAACTTTAGGAGTAGGAATTACTGTTGGTGTAGGAGTAGAAGCCACTGTTGGTGCAGGAGTAGGAGCTACTGTTGGTGTTGGTATTGCTATTGGTGTCGGTTCTACTGCTTCTACTTCTGCATTAACATAATCATCATTTTCAAATGAAGTTACACCTCCAATATCCCCACCTGCATAACACATACTACTTAATAGACTTATTGTAATAATCGAACTTTTTAATTTCATAACTTAATCTCCTTGTATTTTAAAATTTATACAAGTATAACATATTTTATTTATAAAAATATAATAAACCCTTCAAAATATTCTAATTAATATTAAAAATATTATTGATTATGTTGTTTTTAGTTATTTATTATTATATACAAACTCTTTAAAAAGGTATTGATGTTCCTTTGGTAAATTTTGATATATACCATTCGCCATCTCTCTAATCTCCCATAATGCACTTTTACTACTTCTTAATTGTATAAAATTTTGCAAACTCCTAGCATTAATTGTCCAAGTTAGCTCCGTTTTGTAACTTTCAGGAAGAGAATATTTGGCAATATCATTAGATACACCATTTTTTAATATATCTTGAAGGTTATTTAAAGCTTTAATTGAGGCGTTATCCACCATACTATTACCAGTTAAAACAATAAACTCTTTAGCTCTTTTAAAATCATTTTCACAAAATTTCTCTCTTCCTTTTAACTCTTTTAGAGTATATCTAGTACTCTTTACACTTAAACTTGCCATTCTATGACGACTTAACTCTTGGAGTAAAGCTCTACTTATCCCCTTTATATAAAATGTATAGACTAAATGCTCTAAAGTAGAGGAGTGTTTATATTTATTTCCAACTCTTTCAATTAAAGCTCTATCAATATCTCCACCATTATCACTCTTGTCAAAACTTTGCCAACATGTCCGTATTGCATAGGCACAAATCTCTAATGGTGTATAGTGCATAAGAGTTATCTCCATTATCCTCTCCTATTAGAAAATTTTAACGATATTATAGCTTATTATACTAAACTCTTTTTGATATAATTTCTATAATTTATTGAATTAGGAAATTATTTAATGCAGAAAATTAAAAATATTGCTGTTATTGCCCATGTTGACCACGGCAAAACAACTCTAGTTGATGAGTTACTTCAACAGAGTGGAACATTTGCTTCTCATCAGCAAATAGAGGAGAGAGCAATGGATAGCGATGCTATTGAGAGGGAGAGAGGGATTACCATTCTCTCTAAAAATACAGCTATTGTGTATGGTGACCATAAGATTAATATTATAGATACACCCGGTCATGCTGATTTCGGAGGAGAGGTTGAGAGGGTTCTCAAGATGGTCGATGGTGTACTACTTTTGGTTGATGCACAAGAGGGGGTCATGCCCCAAACTAAATTTGTTTTAAAAAAGGCAATAGGGTTAAATTTAATTCCTGTTGTAGTCATTAATAAAATTGATAAAGATAGTGCAGACCCAGATAGAGTTTTAGATGAGGTTTTTGACCTTTTAGTAGCATTAGATGCGAATGAAGAACAGCTTGAATTTCCGCATCTCTATGCGGCCGCTCGTGATGGTTATGCTAAATGGGAGATGGAAGATGATAATATAGACATGAAGCCTCTTTTTCATGCAATTATAGAAAAAGTGCCATATCCACAAGGCTCACCCAATAATGATACACAAGCACAAGTTTTTACTCTTGATAGTGATAATTTTGTAGGAAGAATAGGGATTGTTAGAATTTTTAATGGTAGAATAAAAAAGGGTGATGAGTATATTTTAGTGAAGGCTTCAGGTGACAAGATAAAATCCCGTATATCTAAACTGATTGGATTTAAAGGGTTAGATAGAGTCGATATAGAAGAGGCTGAAGCCGGTGATATTGTAGCCATTGCAGGATTTAATGATATTGATGTTGGAGACTCAATTTGTGACATTACAAATCCTCTCCCCCTTGACCCAATGAGTGTAGAAGAGCCTACACTATCTGTTATTATCTCCGTTAATGATGGACCATTGGCTGGAACTGAAGGTAAACATATAACTTCAAATAAGATTAGAGCTAGACTTGAAAAAGAGATGGATACAAATATAGCTATGCGTATGGAACCAATGGGAGATGCCTCATTTAAGGTTTCTGGAAGAGGAGAATTGCAAATTGCAATATTGGCTGAAAATATGAGAAGAGAGGGGTTTGAGTTTCTCCTTGCTCGTCCTGAGGTTGTTATTAAAGAGGAAAATGGTGTAAAATTAGAGCCTTTTGAGTATTTAGTAGTTGATGTTCCCGTGGAGTTTCAAGGTGTGACCATTGAGAAATTGGGTAAGAGAAAGGCAGAAATGACATCTTTAACCCCTATGCCAGATGGGACAGTTAGGTTAGAGTTTGAAATTCCAGCAAGAGGGCTGATTGGCTTTAGAAATGAGTTTTTAACAGATACAAGAGGGGAGGGTATTATGAACCACTCATATTTGGAGTATAGACCATATACAGGTCATGTTGAGAGTAGAATACAAGGTGCTTTAGTATCTATGGATAGTGGTGAAGCTGTTGCATTTTCTATATTTAATCTACAAGCTAGAGGGGTTATGTTTATTAAGCCACAAGATAAGGTATATACAGGTATGATTATTGGAGAATCGTCAAGACCGGGTGACCTTGATGTTAACCCTTTAAAGGGGAAACAGTTAACCAATATGAGAACAAATAGTGCTGATGAGGCTATAAAACTTGTAAGTCCTAGAAAAATTACATTAGAGGGAGCAATGGAGTGGATTGAAGATGATGAATTAATTGAAATTACACCTAAAAGTATAAGAATTAGAAAAAAATCTCTTGACCCAATTGTTAGAAAGAGGGTGGCTAGGGACAAAAAAAAAGCTAAATAGAGGTTGTTTATGAAAAAGATTTTAATTTTCTTAATTATATTTTTTAATATTGCTCTATTTGGGCAAGGCGATATTCCGGATGAGCTAAATTATAAATTAAGACAAATTCCGTTAAATCCTAGCTCATACAGTATCTATGTAAAAGAGGTTTATAGCGATACTCCAATAGTCTCTTGGAATAGTTATAAATCAAGAGTTCCAGCCTCTGTTATAAAACTTTTAACTGTATATTCTGGACTACTTAAACTTGGATATAACTATCGTTGGGAGACAAAATTTTACTCTACAGGGTATGTAAATAACGGTACACTTCGTGGCGATTTTATTGTGAAAGCTTCAGGTGACCCAACTTTGGGAACAGATGATTTAGATGATATTGTAAATCATCTTCATCAATTAGGTATTAGAAAAATTTTAGGTAATATTGTAATTGATAGAACACTCTTTAATGTTCCTAAACAAAATAGTTCAGGTTTTGATAGAAACAGATATAGTCCATATAATGCAATGCCCGATGCAATGATGTTTAATGAGAGAAAGAGTACACTCTGTATAACTCCTCGTGGCAGAACCGTACGAATTAATCGAATAGATAATGATAGGAGTTATAAAATAGTTAATAATCTCAAGGTAGTAAACGGCTCATGTAGAAAAGGTCGCTCATGGCCTAGAGTTGGAATTAGAACAGATAAATCTCAACACTCTATTATTACTCTTAGTGGGCAACTCTCTAAAAGATGTGGAAAAAGGACAATCTGTAAAGTTGTAAGTATGCCTCACCGTTCATTTTATTATGCACTCAAAGATAAATTAAAAAGAGAAGGTATTAAATTTACAGGTACTCTAAAACTAAAAAAGGTACCAAGAAAAGCTAAATATCTATTTTCACACTTATCTGAAAGGTTGGAAGATGTTATCTCTATAATTGCTAAAAAGAGTAATAATTTAATGGCAAGACAGCTTTTTTTAACAATTGGAACAGTGTTTTACTCTCCACCAATTACTAGATTAAAGGCTAGTCAAGCGGTAAAACGGATACTAAATCGTCATTCTCTTTTAGAGGGTGAGACAATTATATCTAACGGCTCAGGTTTATCACGCAAATCAAGAGTGACAGCTAAAACATTAGCAAATCTATTGGAGCATGGTGCTTTACATTATGGTCAAAGATGGATGAATACACTTTCGATTGCTGGTGTTGATGGAACTCTTAGACGACGATTTAGAAATAGTACAGTTTATGGTAGAGCATGGATGAAAACAGGGACAATTAAACATGTGGCAAATATTGCAGGTTATGTAGAAGGGATTTCTGGTCAAAAGTATGTTGTAGTGGTTCTTGTGAATGATAGAAAGTCGGCTCAATATGGACGAAAATTGGCAAATCGTGTTATTGAGTGGGTAGCAGATAATTTATGAAGTTAGATACAGCCATTATTTTTGCAGGGGGTAAAAGTTCACGCATGGGAGAGGATAAGGCACTTCTTCCTTTTAAAGAGTACTCTACCCTTGCAGAGTATCAATATAGTAGATTATTAAAGATATTTAATAATGTCTATATCTCTGCTAAATCTAATAAGTTTAATTTTAGTGTTAAAGTTATAGAGGATAGATATGTACAATCATCACCTTTGGTTGCATTAATCTCTATATTTGAAACTTTGGATATAGATGAGGTATTTATATTGGGTGTAGATGTACCATTTATAGACAGAGATATAATTAAGAGACTATATAGTTGTGCATCTTTATCAAAAGATATTATAGTGGCAATTTCACCTAATGGTATAGAGCCTCTTTGTGGTATATATAAAAGAGCAATTCTCCCAATTGCACAAAATCTTTTAAGTGCAGACAATCATAGATTAAACAATCTATTAAATAGTTGCAATAGTCAATTTATTTACTTCAACTCAAGAGATAAATTTTTAAATCTTAATACTCCAGATGACTATAATAGAGCGGTTATAAGAAGTTAGATAGAACTATTCAAAATACAAATTTTATAATAATGTTTTTAATCTCATTTTAGATAAAATTCCCATTAACTTATTTAATTAATGGGATATATAAACCAATGGCATTAGAGATACAACGAATAGAGATGGTCAAAAAAATTGAAAAAAAATTTAAACTCCACCCCTATATAAAAAAAGCATTTTTAGAAGTTAATAGAAAATCCTATGTACCAATTGGTTTTGGACACATAGCTTATGAACTTGATGCCTTACCCATACAGCAAAATCAATGGATTTCTTCTCCACTAACTGTTGCTAAAATGACACAATATTTAGAGATACAAGGTGTTGATAAAGTTTTAGAAATAGGTTGTGGGAGTGGTTATCAGGCTGCAATTTTATCTAAATTGTGTAGAAGAGTATTTACGATAGAGAGAATAGATTCACTCCTAAAGGATGCAAAAGATAGATTTAGAAAAGATAAAATAAATAATATTTTTACCCGTTTTGATGATGGGCAAAGAGGTTGGAGAGAGTATGCTCCCTATGATAGAATACTATTTTCTGCAACTACAAAAAGAATTCCCGAAGTAATTTTTGAACAGTTAGCAGAAGGAGGAACGCTTTTAGCTCCTATTGAACAAAATCAAGAGCAGATTATTACAAAATTTAAAAAAATTAATGGTCAAATTATTTCCTATTCAATTGAGCCTTGTCGTTTTGTTCCAATTATGAACGGTAGAGTAAAATAATAATGAAAACTTAATATTGCGAACATCTTAATAATTAAGATAATAGTTGTTTAAATTAATATTTATTAAAGTTTTTTTATGTTAAAATTAATGTATGAGTTATATATTAAATTTAAAACAGATAAAGTTATCTCCAGATTTACTTAAAAAACTGTCTATAGTTTTAACCATAACAGTTGTTATTATGTTTTTTTTGCACCTTGTAGAAAATTTTGCAAAAGATAGAGAGGCAACCAATGTGGTATCTAAAATATCAAAACAAAAAGGAGTACAAACAAACATTATTCAAAAAGATGGTGTAGTCAATGAATACTACCCCAATGGTTCTATTGAGTGGCAGAGTAACTATAGAAATGGTTTAAAAAATGGTGTACAGAGGTGGTTTAATACACATAATATTTTGGAGTGGGAGTGTAACTATAAAGATGATAAAAAAGATGGATTAGAGGTTATATATTATCCTAATGGAAAACTAAGAAGAGAGACCCACTATAAAAAAGGTATGAAGCACGGTTGGGAGAGAGTCTATTTTAAAAATGGACAAATGCAAATAGAGGTAGAGTATTATAATAATATGTTACATGGACGCTATAGAAAGTATAATAGAGAAGGAAAATTACTCTTTAATCATCGATATGAAAACAATAAAAGAGTAAAATAATGCTTTAAAATAAAAAAAGGAATAAAATATGAGTCAACGAGATGATAAGATTAAAGCTATGATAGCAGAAGCTAAAAAGTTAGGTTTAGAAATTAGTGATGATTTAATTACAAAAGTTGTAATTGGTCTTGGACCATCGGTTTATAAAAAGGCTAGTGAATTAGTATCGTGTAGTCAAAAAAAGGAGTTAGAGACTATTAGAGAGAGATTTTTAAAGAAAAAACTCGGTTTAACCAATAGCGATGAAGAGTTAGATAATGCCATTAAAGAGGTTTGTAAACAACTTGGTACATCTAATCGAGCTAAAAAAAGAGTACATTTTTATGCTCTATTGGCTATGAAATTTAATAAAGAGAGTGTTTACGATAAATAATACTACTTTTGCCTATAGCAAGAAGTGTTAAAAGTAACGCTTTGAATATATGAGAATGATACCCAATCTTCTTTAGAGATTGGGTAGTTTACACAACAGATGCTTTTTGCCTATTTTTATAGGCATAGTGTAATATATAACCTATAAAGACTATAAATGTTATAAATATAACAAGAGGAGTCAAAAGTGGTCTATTCCACTCCTCAATTTTTTCTGCTCTCAATATCGGGTCGATTTTTCTATATTTTAAACTATTGTTTGCCATAGCATTTGGATATATATTAAAATACCATGAGTGGTGTAGTATCAAAGATTTAGGATTAACGCCCCATACCCAAGGAGCATCATCTTGGACAATTTTTACCATTTCTCTAATTTTACTTAATCTTTGTGGAGAGTTCTGCATGGTTTTTATCTCATTAAAGAGTCTATCAAATTTTGGATTTTGATAATTTGCACTATTAACTCCTGCTCCGTCTGTATCTACTACACTATTTTTACCATATAGAAGAAAGAGGAAATTTTCTGGGTCTGGATAGTCTGCATTCCAACCCCAAGAGAAGATTTGGGCTTTGCCTTTTCTTATTTTATCTTGAAAACGATTATAGTCTGTAGCCCTTATAATTAACTCTATTCCCAATTTAGCAAACTGTTTTCTCCTCCAATCCATTAAAGCTCTATCATCTGGTCCTCTTGTTGTTGTATCATAATATAAAACTAGCTGTTTACCTGTTTCTTTTGAAATACCATTGGGATACCCCGCTTCTGCTAAGAGTTTTTTTGCTTCATCTATGGATTTTCTAACCCTTTTACCATTAATCCAATTATAAACCTTAAAATTAGTACCCTCTTTGCCATCGTCAAAACCAAAAATACCTTGAGGAATTGGAGATTGAGCTGGTACTCCTCTACCATTCATAAAAATAGAGATATACTCTTCCTCATTTTGAGCAATAGATATGGCTTGTCTTAACTTTTTCGCTTCGGTACTATATCCACCTACTATAGGGTCTTTCATATTAAATGCCATATAAAAAATACTAGGAGATATAGCACTAATCATCTTTATGCCCTTTTTTTTCATACTGTCACTTATACTCATATCTCCATTAGATGATATATTTACAGCTTGGTCAAAAGCTTCAGAACTAACGCCCGATAAATCATAATAACCTTGTAGAAATTTATTCCAAAGAGGAATTGACTCCTTTTCAAGAGAATATATCACCTCTTTTATAAAGGGTATTCGTTTAGATTGAAAATACTCTGTATGAAAATTTGGATTGGCTTTTAATATTATCTCTTTATTTGGATTATTTTTTGCTAAATAGTATGCACCTGTACCTACAGGGGAGCTATTTAGAGTAATATTTTTTTTAATTAACCCCTTTTGTTGATAAAATATATCCACTTCCCAAGGAATTGGAGCAAAAAAGTTCATACTAAGCCAATATAGGAATTGTGGATATTTACCATTTATTATAATAGATAGAGTATAATCATCTATAATCTCTACTCCATCTATAGAGTACTCTCTTAAGTCTAAAATATTATTAGCTCTTTTTTTCTCTTTTGCTATTTGTGTAATCTTTTTGGAGAACTCCTTTAATCCTACAATATACTCCTGCATTGTATCTAATATTGGTGAACTATTCTGTCTAAGAGCCATTCTTTTAATTGCATAGGCATAATCTTTTGCCTTTAATTTTCTAGTTGAAGTTAATTTAAAATCATTAATAGTAGAGATACTATCCAACTCTTTATTGGTTAATGAACGGTTTTTTTTTATAAATGCTGGGTGATTTTGGTACATTATATCATCTCTTAATTTAAGTATATATTTAGAGTATCTTATAAGAGTTGAGTTCCAATCAACCCTATTACCATTTTTATCTAAATAGATAATCTCTGGCATCGCTTTAAGGGTAAGAGGTTCTAGTGTATATGGTCGTTTTAGATAATTATATTGTAGTGGTGGTTCATATATTTGAGATATAATCTCCCACTCATTTGAGCTATATGATATAACAGGGTCAAGATGTTTAGGAGGTATGGAAAAAGAGCTAAATAGTATCTCTTTTTTAGTGTCTATATTACAATATGGAGAGTTCCAAACTTCTGCCTCTAATAGGGTACTGATTAGTATTATGGTTAGGATTTTAACAAAATATTTCATTATCAATTTAGGCTCAAATAGGAGAGCATTTTCTCTTTTCTTATTTTTTTAATTTATATATAATGATTGAGTCTGCCTGTAGGAAAATCTTGGTTATTGATAATTCCTACTGTAGATAAAAGCATTATAACAGATGATAAAAAAGAAGTCAAGCTAAATTATAGCCAAAACCCTAACCGTTATTGGACTTTAACACAAAAAATTTTACATAATCTTTTCTACAACAACAATCAAAAAAATACATATAAAAGAGAAACTACAAAGGAGAAAAATGGAATATATTTAATGGTGACCCCTAGGAGACTCGAACTCCTGTAACATGGATGAAAACCATGGATCCTAACCGCTAGACGAAGGGGCCATCAATAATTTAATGGCAAAATTATAACGAAATAAACTTAAAAAAATATTAAAGTAGGCAAAAAAATTTTTTTATTTCAAAATTTATGATATACTCCCAAAAAAGGATTTAATCTATGTTAAAAAAGCTATCTATTATTCTATTAACTCTATTGATTTATGGTTGCAGTAGCAAAAATATGGTAAAGAAAGAAAATCAAGAGAGTGCGTATATTATATTTAAAACAAATAAAATTAAATATGCTGATATGGGATTTATATATAGAGGTGACTCCTTTACTAAAATAGAGGTTTATGGAATGGGACAGCCACTTTTTGTTCTCAATATAAATGGAATGAATGTATGTATGTCCACCTTTGAGTGTATGGAAAAGAGCGAGTTTAATAAAAAAATGCTGACTCAATATTACCCTAATTCTATATTAGAAAATATATTGAGAGGTAAACCAATTTTTAATGGTAAAAATCTAAAAACAAATAGCGGTGGATTTATTCAACAGATTAAAAAAGATGGGAAATATGATATATTCTATTTAGTCAATGGGACAAACAAACTATTTAAAGATAAAATAAATAAAATAAAAATAGAGATAAAAGTTAACTCAGCTACCTCATCGTAAAAATTAGTCATTACTTTAATAGATACTAAGCATTACTTAAAAAGAGTTATATATGAATTAAATTAAAATAATAAGAAAGGAGTAAAGGCTCTTCTATTTGAGCCTAAATTAATAATGAAATTTGTAGGAGCACATGTAAGTATTAGTGGAGGTGTAGATAATGCACCATTAAATGCTATAAAAATAGGAGCAAAAGCATTTGCAATGTTTACTAAAAATCAGAGGCAATGGATTGCAAAACCATTGAATAGTAAAATAGTAGAAAATTTTAAAATAAATCTTCAAAAATCAGGAATATCCTCACGACATATATTACCACATGATAGTTATTTAATAAATTTAGGAAGTCCAGATAAAGAGAAACTTAGAAAATCAAGAGAGTCGTTTATTGATGAAATTAAAAGATGTGAGTTATTGGAATTGGAAATGTTAAATTTTCATCCGGGAAGTCATTTAATTAAAATTGGGAAAAGAGACCCAAATTATCAACAGAAACTTATAAAAGCGGAATTTGACTGTTTAGACATTATAGTTCAATCCATAAATATGGCAATAGATGCAACACCAAACTCAAAAGTTAAACTAATAATAGAAAATACAGCAGGACAGGGTACAAATTTAGGGTATAAATTTGAACATTTAGCCTATATTATAGATAAGGTAGAAAATAAAAAGAGAATAGGAGTCTGTTTAGATACATGTCATACATTTGTAGCAGGGTATGATTTGCGTACAGAACAAGCTTATCAAAATAGTATGCAACAGTTTGATAAGATAGTAGGATTTCAATATTTATGTGGAATGCACATTAATGATTCTAAAGCAAAATTGGGTAGTAGGGTAGATAGACACCATTCATTGGGTCAAGGAGAAATTGGTTGGGACTGTTTTAAATTTATTATGAATGACAATAGAATGAAAGATATTCCTTTAATTTTAGAAACAATAGATAGTACTATTTGGGAGCAAGAGATAAAAGAGCTTTATAATATGTATTATAAAAATTAACTATTTAATTAATAAAATAGTTTTCCATGATGTATAACATACGAGGGCGACATATTAACAGCATGGTATATGGTTGTTCCATACTTTTTACTATAATATTGAAGTAAAATTTTCTGCTCTATTGGTTCAATAGATGGAACAAACCAGCCATTATTTGAGATAACTATCATATTTTTGGGATTACCTTTATATAATTCCTCTGAAGTACCCTCATAACATATTGCATTTCTATATTTAACTCCATCTATAATGTAGTCTGTTACATCTGAAGATGCTACATAATCAGGTGCGCCATCAAAAAATATTCTATTTATAATATTTCCAAGCCACTCTGGAAGAGGGTTCTGTTCTCCAAATGGAACCAATACAGCCTTATTTGCTATTTGAAACTGTCCATTTTTAAATATATATGTAGAGTTTCTAGGTATATTATTATCAAGATATAATCCACCTATTACAATAGTAATATCATTAGATAGAGCCTCTAATAGTGTCATAAGTTGAGGATTGGTATTTAAAAAAAATGCAAATATGGACTCTGGAAAGATAATGACTCTTTTTTTATTTCTTATTGCTTTATCTATTTTATTTAAAACAGTATTAATATGCTTTGGTTGCAGTTTTGGGTTCCACTTATCCTCTACTGAGGTCATAGAGTTTGATAGAACTATACCGTTATTTGGTAGAGGAGTTCTATCTATATAACTATTAATAGGGAACGAGAATATAACTAAAGTTAAATATAGTAAATTTTTTTTATATATAGCTAGAAGAGTTGCCAATAGAACAATTGCAAACTGCCATTTTTTAACTCCCAAATAGCTATTTGTAAAGATAAGTTCAGGTTTAAACCAATCAAACTCTATAGGGTGAAAGTTAGAAAATAGAAGTAAAATAAGAGCTTTTAAGATTAAATCCAATAGTAGGCTACTAAATTTAAATGATATATATTCTGATATTTTTGCAAAAACAAGAAAGATTAATCCATATCCGAAACCAACAAATAAAACTCCAAATGGTATAGCCCAAGCAAAACCATAATTTTTAAAGCTCATACTAATCCACCAAAACCACAATATACCTATAAAAAAGCCACTCCAAAACCAAACTTTACTATTACTCTTTAATAATAAAAATATAGTTAGTAGTCCTAAAATAGTATTGATGAGTGGATTTACAACTCCTATCCAATCTAAATAGATTGCACCTGAGCTTAAAAGAGCAGTAAAAAGACCTATTTTAATAAAATTTATCTCAATAAATGATTTCAATAAATATCCTAATCAATTTTAAAAATGGAATAGAGACAAAACTTTGATGATTTCTATTTTCGATATTGATATTTTGTTTCTATTCTTCAATAGTTAATGATTTCTCTGATTATCTTTTTACTATTAATAAAATCGTCCCTTTTCTATTAATATAAATTCTTTTTGCTCTTCCTCTATATCGTGTAAATATATCTTTTACATCACTTAAGCTATTTATTGCTCTATTCTCTACCTGTATAATAATATCACCAACATTAAATCCATCTCTATATGCTTGTGAGTTGAATTTAACTTTTTTAACTATTACACCATTTTGATTTTTTAATTCACTGAGATATAGTCCGTTAAAACTTCTATCAATAGAGCCTAAATCCAATAAATCACCTTCCAAATTTGAGAGTTTAAGAGATTTTTTTATATCTACCTTATCTCTTTCTATAGAAAGAGTAATGGTCTCATTTGGATTTAAAGACATAATTATATGTTGCAACTCATGAGGCTCTTTTACACTCCTATTATTTACGCCATATATTAAGTCACCTCTTTGAATTCCTGCTCGTTCAGCCGGTGAATTCTCTTGAACATTCACAACAATTGCTCCATGTCGCCGTTTATATAGAGGTTCAAGCTCTTTTGTTACTTTTGAGATATTAACACCCATAAAACCTCTATCTACTCTACCATGTTCAATTAATTTTGTTACCACATTTTTTACCATATCTACAGGGATTGTAAAACCTACACCATTATTTCCACCACTACTAGAGATGATAGCGGAGTTAATTCCAATTAAAGCTCCTCTGCTATCTATTAATGCTCCACCAGAGTTACCCGGATTTATAGAGGCATCTGTTTGAATAAAGTTCTCGTATTTATTAATTCCAACGCCATACTTATTCATAGCAGATATAATTCCTTGTGTTACTGTTTGTCCAACACCAAAAGGGTCACCTATAGCAAAGACAACATCACCCAACTTTACATCTCTAATATTACTAAACTTTATAGGCTTTAAATTCTCTGCTTCAATTTTAATTACAGCCAAATCGCTATCTTTATCTCTACCTATAACTTTTGCTATATACTCTTTATCTCTATCATTTATGGTTACACTTATCTCATCAGCTCCATCAATAACATGGTTATTGGTTACAATATATCCATCACTAGATACAATAACTCCGGAACCCAATGAGTTGGCACTCTTTTTGGGTGGTAAATCTCTTCCAAAAAACTCTCTAAAAAATCTACGATTTATATCTCCTCTATAGTTAATCTTTTTTGTAGATATATTTACAACAGCATTAATAGCATCTTTTAATACACTATTAAATGATAAAATCTCATTTTTACCATTTGGTAATCTATGTTTAGGATTTGCTGGTGCATTATTTATATGGACACTAGTTCCGAACAGCATACTACTTACTAGGGTTGTAATTAAAAGAGTTTTTTTTACCATCATGATTTTCCTTTATGTCTTTTAGAAAGATATGAAATAAAATTTTGAGCAAAAAGGAGTAAGGGAGGGGGAGTTTATTTATAATAATATTATGTGTCATATAAAATATCTACTACAAAAATTTTATTTCACTTTGAAACCAAAACAGTTTCAAAGTAGATTTAGAGAAGGAGGTGTCTCTTTATCTATATCTTTCATGTTGATATTATAAAACTATTTTGTAAACCAATGGAAAACCAAAAATTAACAGTTAGTTAATGTTAAAAAAAATAGCTCTTTTGTCAAATTGAATAAACTAAGAAATTTTTTAATATTAAAACAAAACAGATATTAATCTAATGCCATTTTTAAATCCTCAATTAAATCTTCTGTATTTTCTAAACCTATACTAAGTCTAATTAAACCTGCTGGGACCCCTGCATCTATTAGTTCTTGTGATGACAACTGTTGATGTGTTGTACTGGCTGGGTGTGTAATAATAGATTTGCTATCACCAATGTTTGTAACAAGTGAAAAGATTTTTGTACTATCTGCTATTTTTTTTGCTTCTTCCAATGAGTTAACTTCAAAAGATAGGAGTCCACTCTGTCCATTTGGAAAATATTTTTGAGCTAAATGATAGTTTTTATTTGATTGTAATCCTGCATAATTAACCTGTTTGACCTTTGGGTGGGTTTCCAAAAACTTGGCAATAGCTAAGGCAGAGTTGGAGTGTTGCTTCATTCTAAATGAGAGGGTTTCTAGTCCCTGAATATACAACCAAGAGTTAAATGGACTAGGTGTAGCACCCAAATCACGCAAAAGTGCAAGGCGGACTCTAGTTGTAAATGGTGGCATAGGTAGGTTACTATATATTAATCCATGATAGCTTACATCTGGCTCATTAAAGTGGTAATATCTTAGATTATCTCTAATTTTATCTACTAAATTTTCCCTTTCAATTATAATACCACCTATTGCTAAACCTTGACCTGTTGTATATTTACTAGTACTATGAACCACAATATCACAACCAAGTGTTAAAGGTTTACAGTATATTGGAGTAGCTACAGTATTATCAACACAAGTTATAATATTATATCTATTTGCAATCTCTACAATTACATCAAAATCAGCAATATCGATACTAGGATTGCTAATACTTTCAAATAGGATAAGTTTTGTTTTATCATCTATTAGCTTTTCCAACTCCAATGGATTATTTATATCAAAATATCTGCTCTCTATTCCAAACCTTTTGATAGTATGAGAAGTAAGAGTTGTAGTTCCACCATATACCTGCTTTGCCACTATAATATTATCTCCACTCTCTGCTACATTTGCAATAGCATAAAATATGGCACTCATACCTGATGCTGTTGCTACACCTGCTATACCCTTTTCTAAAGATGCAAATCTCTTCTCAAATATATCCGTAGTCGGGTTCATAAGTCGTGTATAGATATTTCCTAACTCTTTAAGTTCAAATAGATTTGCTGCATGAGTCGTATCTTTAAACTCATAAGCTGTTGTTTGATATATTGGTACAGCCATAGTGCCTTGTATATCTTTTTTATATCCTGCATGAATGGCTAATGTCTCATCTCTCATCTGATTATCCTTAATATAAAAATATAATTTTTTATTATATCATAAAAATGAACCTCTATCTTGGCAAACTATTGTATCTCTTTTTATATTCTGCCTTAATTTTTTGTGCTAATTGATGTATTGCCATAGCATAATATGAGCTGTGATTGTATCTAGTAATTACAAAAAAGTTTTTTGCACCATACCAGAGTTCATCATATTTATATCTATCTAGCTTTATCAATCTGACTTTACCATTATATATCCACTTTCCATTTTTAGGTACAATACCTTTTAGGTGAACTCTTGAATATTTATGTTTATAACCTGTTCTTTTTGCATTAAATCTATTGCCTTTATATGAGACTCTAACAGCTACAGGCTGACCCTTTTTCCAACCATTTTTTTTAAAATAGTTTGCAATTCCAGCAATAGCATCTGATGTTGTCTGCATACTTCTCTTACCATCTCTATTAAAATCAACAGCAAATGGTTTATAGGCACTTGGCATAAACTGTCCCAACCCAATAGCTCCAGCATACGAACCTTTAACATCTTTTGGATTAAATTTTTCACTTTTTGATAGTAGTAAAAACTGTTTTAGTTCATATCTAAAATATTTAGCTCGTCTATTTGGTTCAAAAGCAAGAGTGGTTAATACATCAAAAACCGGAAATTTTCCACGATTATGACCATAGTAACTCTCTACCCCAATAATTGCGGCTATATATTCAGGCTCAACTCCATATTTTTGATAGACTTTTTTAAATATTTTACGATATTTATGGATATACTCCACACCTTTAAGAACTCTTGTTCTACCTAGTAATATTTTCTCATATCTGTCCCAACTACCATGTTTTGGATAGTGTTTAACCTTTTTTGTTTTTTTTCTATAGGCTGGATTAAACATACCCAAAGCTCCTTTTTGGAACTTCACATTTTTAAACAATCTATTTAAATATGTCTTGTTAAAGTGGTATTTTTTGACCATCATATTTATAAATAGTCTTGTGTTTTTCTGTTTGGTATAATCTTTTGCATTAAGAGTTGTGGCAAAGATTAGCAGACTCAATAAGATAATTTTTATACTATTCCCTAACATATTGTAGTATCCCCTTAAAATAATTTAATATCAAATCTCAATGGTATTTGATACACGAGGAATTTTATCTAATCTAAGTATATAAATTGTGGTTTTTCATAAAAGTTTTTTATAAAATTTATCTTTAAACTCATTAAATTGCCTTTTTAGTATAGCCTCTCTCATTCTACTCATAAGATTTAGATAGTAGTATAGGTTATGTATGGTTGCCAATCTAAAATATGTAATCTCTTTTGCTCGAAATAGATGGTTTAAATAGGCTTTGGAGTAGGTTCGACACACCATGCAGTTACATCTGCTATCCACTGGAGAGTTATCCTCTTTAAATTTGGCAGATTTAATATTTATCTTTCCATAAGATGTAAATAGAGTTCCATTTCTAGCATTTCGTGTTGGCATTACACAATCGAACATGTCAACTCCTCTTGATACATTTTCAACTAAGTCTTGAGGAGTTCCTACACCCATAAGGTATCTAGGTTTATCTTCTGGCATAAA
>Ga0256914_1001727_pt1 | contig 19151 bp, 13 predicted proteins | sample HulkmetaG_FD_191571 | JGI IMG/M metagenome (GOLD analysis project Ga0256914, IMG submission 191571) | Hydrothermal chimney microbial communities from Main Endeavour vent field at the Juan de Fuca Ridge, Pacific Ocean - Hulk | ecosystem: Environmental > Aquatic > Marine > Hydrothermal vents ... | reverse complement strand
CGAGGCCTGGATCCGCACCCCCGAAAGGGGCTCCCCCCTTCCGTCCCGGACGCTGCCCTCCAGGATCCCCGCCGGAGGCAGGATGACCTGGAGGCCTTCCAGGTCGGTCCGCCCGTCGACGGAGATACCCTGGAGGGAGGCCTCGCCGAGATCCTTCCTGTCCCGGGGGGGCTCCACCTGGAGATCGTAGACCCCCTGGGGAACCCGCCTCAGGGTGAAGTCCCCACCGGGGCCGGTCCGGCCCCTCCAGGCCCCCCGGGAGATCAGGAGCGAAAGGATCCCGCCCCCCCCTGGAGTCTCCCTGGGCACGGCCCGGACACGGGCCCCCCGGACGGGCCTCCCCGACGGCCCCAACACCTTCCCCGCAATCCTGCTCGTGGGAAGTTCCAGGTCCCTGTGGAAGGGGCTCCTCCCCTGGGGGACCTCCACGGGGATGGTGGAAGGTCTTCCCCGGGTGAGAGCCACCTGGAAGACGTAGGAGCCCGGCGAGAGGGAGGGAAGCCTGTAGCGTCCTTCCTTGTCGGCCATGGTGGAGCGGATCCCGATCCCAAGGGGTCCCTCCCCCTGGCCGGTGAGTGCCGTCACCACGGCGTTCGGGACGGGCTCCCCGCCCCTGAGGACCCTCCCCTCCACGTCCACCCCGTCCCGGACCTGGTCGGTGATGTCGAACCGGACCTCCCCCTTCTCGGGGATCCGGACCTGTTTGAGCCGGAAGTTGCCCAGAAGGTCGGCGGCTATGTTCCTCGTACTGTGCCCCAGGACCCGGGACTTGAAGACGAACCATCGCCCAGCAAGCAGGTGGGGGATCCTGTAGAGTCCGTTCCGGTCGGTCGTATCCGAACGGAAGCCACCGCGGAAGGAGAAAGCCGCGACCACGGCGTGGGCCTGGGGCCGCCCGGAAAGGTCGCGCACGTATCCCCAGAGGACGGCCCCGTCCCTCATTCTCAACACCACGTCCGCGGCGGGCGCCGCTGGAGAGGTCTCCACCTCCACCGCCTCGGCCGGGGCGTGGTCTGGATGGAAGGCCGAGACCTTCCACTTCCCGGCGGGAAGCCCCCGGAGCGTAAAGGACCCGTCCGGGCCCGAAAGGGCCTTCCCCGCCCCGGACCACCCCATGAGGAAGGACATGGGGTTCACGTCGGGAGGGCCCCGCCTCGGCCCCCGCCTCCCTGGCATCCCGAAGGAGAGCGTCATCCCCCCCCGGCTTCCTCCCCCGGGGCCGGGCAGAGAGGCCCGGAGGGAAGCGATTCCCGGGGGCGTATTCCCCCTGTAGGCCGCCACCCTGGCACCGGCCACGGGAAGGCCCTTTCCGTCGACGACCCGCCCCGAGATGGTGGATTCCCGGTCCAGGAGCACGATCACTCCCTTGGCTCCCTTCTCCGGCTCCACCCGCACCTTCTTGTCGAGAGGAACGAACCCGGGCGCCTCGAAGCGTAGAACCGCCTCCCCGGCGGGGACCCCTGGAATGAAGAAGCGCCCCGTCTCCTCCTGGAATTCCCACTTGTACTTGGCGCCCTGGAAGAAGGGCACGCCCCGCAACCGGACCGAGAAACTCCGGACCGGTTTCGATGACCCCTTGGCCAGGACGATACCCCGGACCCCCGCCAGGGGCTCCAGGACGACCTTCACGTTCCGGGATCCGACGCCGATCCTTGGAAGGAACTTCTCGCCGTAACCCTCCTTGGAAGCCTTGAGAAAACACCGCCCCCCAGAGAGCCCGGCCAGGTGGAAAGCTCCGTCCCGGCCGGACCGGCAGCGGACCCTCCCGAAGGTGAGGAACCGGGACATCTCCAGGCCCCCCTGGAAGACGCCGTTCCATGCCTCGACCAGGGCACCTTCCAGGGGACGGCCGGAAGGATCGGTGACCTTCCCGGAGACCTCTCCGCCCTCCCCCACCAGGAGGACGAGATCCTCAACCCGCCCTCCCGGCTCCAGGGTCACCACCTCGGGGTCGGAGAGCCCTCTTCCTTCCAGCCGGGCCGCAACGGCCGCCGGTCCCGGGGGAAGGCCGTCGATCCGGAAGGTCCCGTCCCGCCCCGCTTCCACCGGAGGGCAGGCCTCGGGTGAGAAGAAGATCTCGTGCAGGTCCAGGAAAGCCACGGCAACCCGCGCCCCCGGAAGGGGATTCCCTTCCGTGTCCCGGACCACGCCGGAGACGGAAGCGGGTTCCTCGCCACGGAACTCCACTTCCGTCACCTTTCGGGCCTCCACTTCCAGGTCCGTCTTCACCTGGATGGGCATGCCCTTTCCGAAGGCCGTGAGGACGTACTCCTTCCCGGGGGGAACGCCCTGCAGCTCGAAGGTGCCGTCGTCTCCCGTGGTTCCGGAACGCCAATGATACCCGGTCCCGAAGAAATGGCTCAGGAAGCTGTTCAGCCCGGGCCGGAGATCCAGGACGGCACCTTCAACGGGCCGGCCCCGCCAGTCCAGCACCCGCCCCCGGACCATGCCGCCCTCGAGGACGGCGATCTCCACGTCCTCCCGGGCCTCCCCGGGGGCGAGGGTCACGCCCGGAATCCGGTACGGGTATTCGAAGCCGGGCCCAAGGTTGAGCCAGAAACGGCCTGCCGGAAGCCCATCGATCCGGAAGCGCCCGTCCGGCCCGGTCCTGCCCTCCCCCACGGGAAGAGGGGCCAAGGGGCGGACGCGCCGCACCCAGAGCCCCCGGCGGAACATGTTGCCCAGCAAGTCCTGGAACCCCTTGGTGGCGGGGAACTCCCGGAAGACCCTGACCAGGGCTCCCGCCACGGGAGACCCGTCCTTCATGGAGAAGACCCGCCCGGCCAGGCGGCAATCGCCCTTCCTGGAAGAGGCCAGGGCCGACCTTTCCGGGTCCGCACCTTTCCCGTTCTCCCCCTTCCGGGGGGGAACCAGGCCCTGCAAAGGCGGCACCCCCCCGCCCGAATCCGCCCCGGCGGCCTGAGGCACGGCCGGCCCCGGAAGAAACCCCGGGCCCAGGAGGGCCCAGGCCCCCAGCCCGCCCAGGAGAACCAGGGCCAGGACGGCCCCCAGCTTCACCCGACCATTACCTGAGTCCATGAAAGCACCTCACCCTTCCAGGATCGGCCGGTCCAGAGGAACCGGAAAAAAAGTATGGAATGGAAAAGGAAAGGATTCGATCCTGCCCCGTAAATCTTCCCGAAGAATCCGGAGCAAACAACCTTCTTACATAGACGACCGGATTCCATGCGCCCGAAGGAAAAGCGGAAGACCCGCTCATGAAACCCTTTCAAAAGACGGAAAGAAAATTCCGCCTCCATCGGTTACCTGGAAAGACCCAGAGGGTAGGGTTGGGTGTTCGAGGCCCGAAGGCCTACCTGGATGGCGTGAAATTCTTGGCAGTCGGGGTCGCCGTGACGGTTGTGTAGTCCAGGGGGCAGGCGGTCCCGGCTGCCAGGTTTTTTCCGGGTGGAATCCTTTCCACCCGGTTTTTTTTATGGGACTCTTTCTACGGCTTTCCCAGGGGAAAAAAGAGAAAAAACCGCCGGAAAGACTCCCCCCTTGCCGGGAGATCCGTGACCACCATGCAACCAGGGCCGACAAGGAGTCCCAAGGTGTTTCTCTTTCCGGGGGCCCTCTTCTTTCTGGGGGCCTTGGTCTCCTTCCTTCCTCTGTGGGACATCGACTGGCCCCTCCACGTGGCCCTGGGACGAACCATCTTGAGCCGGGGAGCCCTTCCTTTCCAGGACACCCTCTCCTGGACCGCCTGGGGCAGGGCCGACGTTCCCCACGAATGGCTCTTCCAAGTCCTCTGGGCCCTCCTGGACCGGGCAGGAGGACCGGCTCTCCTGAAGGGGGCGGTCTCCCTTCTCACAGGAGCGGGAACGGCCCTTTGGTTCCGGGCGGCCAGGAAGGCGGGCAGGCCCGCCTGGCCGGCCTGCACCCTGAGCCTGGCCGCCCTGGTCCTCTTCTATCCCAGGCTCCGGGCCAGGCCGGACCTGGTCACCTGGATCGCCCTTCCTTCGGTCCTGCCCTTCCTCCTCCCCGGGGAAAGGCCCTCCTGGAAGAGGGCCTTGGGGCTCTTCCTCCTGGTGGGAGCCTGGGCCAACTTCCACGGCGCCGCCCTCCTGGCGCCTTTGTGGTTCTGGGCCGGCTGGGCCGGAAGGCTCCTGGAAGGGCTCTTGGACAAGGAAAAGAGGGAAGGCCACCTCTTCCCGGCCCTCCCCCTGGCCGCCACGGCAGGCGTCCTGGCCACCCCTTCCGGCCCGGCCCTCCTCTCCTATGCTTGGAGGACGAAGGATTTCGGTCCCATCGTCCCGGAGTGGACTTCCCTCCTGGGCCTTCCCCCCACCCAGCTCTTCCTGGCCTTGAAGATCGCCATGGCCGCCCTGGCCCTGGCCCTCCTGGGCGCCCTCGTGCTGGAGGCGGCAGGAAAGAGGATCTTCCAGGGGGAAGGGTCCTTCTGGGCCGCCGGCGCGGCGGGAACCCTCCTCGCCCTCAGGGCCTATCGCTTTTCCACTGCCGCCGCTCCGGGCCTCCTCTTCTTCCTTCCCAGGAAGACCGGCGGGCGGACCAGATCCCTTTTCCCCGCCCTCTCCCTTGCCCTGGCCCTTCTCTTGGTCTCCTTCTGGGCAGGAAGGACCTCCCTCCGCCTCTTCCGGCCGGGAAGATATCCCGTCGAGGCGGCGGATTTCCTGGAGGGAAGAAAACTCCCGGAAGGGACGAGGCTCTTCCATGAACCCGGCTGGGGAGGATACCTGGCCTACCGCCTCCACCCCCCCTGCCTGGTGGCCGTGGACGGGCGGGTCACCCTCTTCGGCCCGGAACTCTGCAGGGCCGTCCTGGAGATGTGCCGGGGAAGAATTCCTCCCGGGGAGGTGAAGGCCTGGCTCGACCGGGGAAAGGTGGACCTGGTGATCATGCCCGAGGACTGGGGGGAGAACTTCCTCGATCCCCTGGATTGGAGAAGGATCTTCCAGGGGCCCTCGGCCTCGGTCTGGGAGCGCCGCTGAAGGCCCTCCGGGCCAGGCTATTCACCCTCTCCTTGTGAAAGGATCCGGTCCTTGAGGATGAGGCCGTCCTTGTAGAAGGGAAGGAGGGAGAAGAGTTCCTTCAGAGTCTGGAGGGCCTCCTCCTTCTTCCCCCGGGAGGCCAGTTCCTCCGCCCTTGCCAGGAGCTTCCTACCCTCTTTCAAGGAAGCCTCCAGGTCCTCCACCCGGGACTCCACGTCCCTGTAGTCCGGGGCCTGGAGGGCGAGTTTCTTGAGCCTCGCCAGGGCCTCCTCGTAGAGACCTTCGTATTCCTTCTGCTCCGCCGCCTCGAAAGCCAGGGCCAAGCGGGCCTCCCGCACGTCCTCCAGGCCGGCCAGGTAGATCCCGGAACGGCGCTTGGAGACGCGGGCCGCTTCCCGGAAGAGGGCTTCCGCCTTGTCGGGGTTCCCCCGGAAGAGCATGGCCTGGGCGTCCCCGGCCAGCATCTGGGCCCGCAACTCGGCTTTGGCCTCCTGTTCGTATCTCTTGAGTTCACTCCTGCCGGGAAAGAGGACCTGGGCGTAGCGGGACATGAAGAGGACCAGGGCGTACTGGTCCTCCTCCAGGGCGGCCCGGATCTCCTTCCTTGCCCTCTCCAGGAACCGGCGCTCCAGCTCCTTCAAGATCCAGGGATACTGGAACTTGCTCCCCATGACCTTCTTGGCCCCCATCATGTGGTAGAGGGCCAGGTCCTCCCCCTCTTCGCCCAGGGATTCCCTGAGCACCCTCAGGCCCGCCCGGACCAGGTCCCTCCCTTTGTCCAGGAGGGCCTTCCTTTGTTTCGCAAGCCTTGCAGAGAGGGCCAGGGCCTTGGCTTCGCCTGGGAGGATCTCCAGGGAGCGCTCCAGGAGGGCCATGGCCTGGTCTGGGTGCCCCCGGGAGGCCAACTCCTCGGCCCGGTCCACCCACTCGAGGGCTTGCTTCTTCCGGACCCGGTCCAGCCATTGGCGGGCCAGCTCCTGGTCCGGATGGGAGGCCAGGATCTTCCGGAACCACCACTCCGCCTTGGCGAGTTTCCCCTGGTAGAAGGCGTCCCTTCCCAAGGTGTAGAAGAGGGCCGTCCTGGTGATCTCGATCTTCCTCGCCAGGTCCTCGTCGCCGGGACGAAGTTTCTGGACCTCCTTGTAGAAGTCCAGGGCCTGGGTGTAGTGGGCGAGTTCGAAGGCCTGGTCCCCCTGGGTCTCCAGGGAGTGCCCCTTGAGGGAGGCGCACCCTGCAAGAACGGGCAAGAAGGCGAAAAGAAGAGCCCAAGACCGGGGCCGTTTCATCGTCCAGGATCTCATGTGCCTCTCGGACCCCCACAAGAAGGGACTTATTCCGGGAAAATGACCTCCCCCAAGGCTAGCACCGGGCAGCCCGGCCTTCCACGATCCCCCAGGTGGTATCCTCTCAACCCGCCCAGAGAACCGCACCGCCGAGAAAGGAGATGGGAATGGCCCGCCGGGATCCCCGAGAGACCTACCACGACAGGGTCGCCTCCCGCTACGAAGGGGTCTACGACACCCCCTACTGGCGTTTCTACAGGGAGATCAGTTGGCGCCACCTGAAGAGGTTCCTCCCCTCCACCCGCCCCGCCTGGGCCCTGGACCTGGGTTGCGGGCCGGGCTGGTTCGGAGTCCGCCTCCTCAAGGCGGGCTTCCACGTCACCTTCCTGGACATCTCGGGGGCCATGCTGGACGAGGCCCGGGCCAGGGTGGACAGGCTGGGCCGCCCGGAGAAGGCCGAGTTCGTCAAGGCCGACATGCAGGACCTGGGCTCCCTGGAAAGGGGACGGTATGCCTTCGCCACGGCCCAGGGCGACACCCTGGGGTTCTGCTCCCACCCTCCCTCGGCCCTGGCCGGCCTGGCGGATGTGATGGCACCCGGCGGGACGGTGGTCCTCTCGGTGGACCACCGGGCCGCCGCGGCCCAGGCCTACGTGGCCCGGCGGGACCTGGCCGGCCTGGCCCGGTTCCTCAAGACGGGCCGCACCGAGTGGCTGGCCTCCAGGAAGGGGGAGCGATTTCCGGTCCACATGTTCGAGCCCGGGGAGTTGCGCACCCTCCTGGAAGGGGCCGGCTTCCAGGTCCTGGACCTGGTGGGAAAGACCGTCCTCTTCCACCGGGAGGACAAGCTCCTCCTGGGGGAGGCCCCCCTGAAGAGACTCGTGGCCCTGGAAGAGAAGGTCCAAGGCCGGGAAGGCTGGCTCGGCCTGGCCTCCCACCTCCAAGTCGCCGCCCGGAAGGAGATCTCCCCCGGAATCCCCACGGACGGTTCCGGCTCGGGATTCCACGGCTGACCGGGCTCCGGGCCCGGCCCGGGATCAGGCCTTCTGGATGAACTCCTCCAGGTCCTTCCGGAGATCCGTAAGCGTGTAGTTCTGGACGGTGATGCAGCGGTAGATGATCTGCTCCAGCTCGGGAGGCGTCCTGGGGTTCAGGGCGGAGGGAGGCGTGTAGGAAAGGAAGTAGGAGAGAGAGAGCCTCACCGTCTCCCCGCCCGTGTTCGTTCCTGCGTATTCCCAGGGGACCTCGTCGAAGGGCAGGGTGCCCGTGAGGATCTCGTAGATCATGATCCCCACGGCCATCACGTCCGCCCTGGAATTCTCCAGGAGGAGAGGGTTGTAGTGAGGCGTCGTCGTGATGGCCTTCTTCTCGGGACACCTGTAGGCCGGGTCGATGAGGACGACCTTGCCCGAGGGCTTGACCAGGATGTTCTCGGGCTTCAGGTCCCCATGGTAGGAGAGGCCGCCTTGGCGGGCGGCCTCTTCCAGGGCCCTCACGGCCGCAAGGAACCAGTTGAGGTGGATACCCTCGAGGTTCCGGATCTTCTCCCGGAGCACCTTCCCCCGGACGTGTTCCAGGACCAGGACGGGCCGATCGTCCCCCTCGATCACCTCGCGGACCTTCACGATGTTGGGAGAATCCACCGACTGGAGTAGTTCCGCTTCGGCGTAGATGACCTGGTCGATCTCTTCCACGTCCAGGAAGTCGATGCGCACTCCACCGGGGTGGAAGAAGATGGCCTCCCCCGGCGTCTCGTCCGGGCTGATGCCTTCAGGGGTCCTCCGGGAAGTGACTTCCATGAGGCGGGTGACGTAGCGCCCCCCTCCGGCGTTGTTCCCGAACTTGAGTGCTACCATCTCCCCGGTTTCCACGTGCTCCCCCTGGTAGACCAGGGAAAAGCCCCCTCTTCCCAGAAACCGGGTGATCCGGTAGTTCCCGATCACCTCTCCGACGGCGAGCTTCATCATGGTGCAAATCCAACGTGGGCTCGTTTCCTGGGCTCCTCTCCTTCGGGACCTTCTTCGGGAAGGAAGGGCGGCTGAATTGATGCCAAATGGCCGATCCGGGCTCCCTATCTGAAACAGGGCGGAACCTCCAATGACAAGGGAGGCAACAACCCGGCTCCCTCTTGATCCGATGAAAAAACCGGAAAGAATCGTGCTTCCCGAGCGACCAAAGTCCTGGAAAACGAGAACTTCAATGGCCTGGATCCGCCTCGCCCCGGCGACACTGGGAACGGCCTTCCTCCTGGCAGCCGCCTCCTGCGGAGGGGGGGGCGGAGGAGGAAGCGCGCCTCCCCCTTCGCCGGCACCCCACCTGGTCTCGGCGGCCTTCCTGGGATCGGACGGCAGGGACAGAGTTCCCGACCCGGGGGAGAGGTTGCGCCTCTCTTTCGACCGCCCCGTCCTGGCCTCGCCGGGTGTCCCCTTTCGGGATTCCGACGCGGTCCTTTCCGGGGGAGGCTCCCTGGGAACGGGCGACCTGATCCTCGAACAGGCCAATCCATACACCGTGGACGTCATCCTCGGGACGGGGACGACCTTCACACCCGACGCCACCAAGGTGGATCTCGCGCCGGACCAGTCCGCCTTCGTTTCCCTGGAGGGAACCCAGGCCGGCCCCTACGTCCCGGTGGTCATCCAGGGGGGAGCCCCGAGGGTGGAGACCCTCACCATCGCAGGGATCCCTCCGCTCCTGAACGGGTCGGGCCCGCCCGGCGGAACCCTCCTCGTTCCCCGCAACGGCTTTCCCATCCACCTGGCATGGAAGGACACCGACGGCGGAGCCGTGGATCCCGCCTCGCTCGGGCTCTTCGCAACGACGGCCGTGGCCGTCTCCTCGGGAACCCTCCCGGCCGGGACCAACCTGGTCCCCTTCCTCGAGCCCACGGCCACGGGAACGGATTCGGTCATCCTCACTCCAGGGGAAACGGTCCTCTTCCCCCAGGAGACCTTCATCCTCTTGGCGACGGTGAAGGACGACCAGGGCAAGGTCTCCCCGAGGGCCGCCCTCGAAGTCCGGGCCGTCGAGGCCAGGGACGAGTTACGTCCCTTCGAAACCACGTCCAATCCCAGCCAGGTCTGGTTCATCGACCTGGATCGGGACAGGGAGACCATCTCCTCCAGCGGGTCCACGGTGATCACCCTCACCATCACCGAAACCCCCAACGGAGTCCCGGACTTCCAGGAGGATCTCCTGGTCCTCGGTCTCCGGAGCTCCTCGCCCCTCTTCACCGACCTGGGTGACGGAACCCACCCCAACACCTTCCTGGAAGACCTGGTGAAGGAGGCGATCCTGGAGAATCTGGAGCGGATCTTCCGGGGCGCCAGGGTGACCTTCACCTTCCGGAGGCCCGGTCCCCTCCTCCCACAACTGGAGGTTCCCTACAACTCTTTCGGATTCTCCCGCATCGCCCTGGGAGGAGCCTCGGAGAGCCACGCTCTCGGCCTGGCCTTCATGGATTCCCACAACGCCTCCCAGGACGACGACGGAGCCTGGCCCGGGTCCACCCCCTCCTTCCACGTGGCCCTCGGGGTCTTCCCCGAGGAGTTGATCCGTTTTTCCGTGAACCTGTCGCCCACTGTGCGGTTCAGGCTCGACTTCGATCCCCTCATGCCCGGCAGGGGCACTCCCGCAGGGGAAGGGACCAACGACCTCTCGGTCCTCCGCTACCTGGCCGGCCTGGACCGGACGACGACCGACCCGGACAGGGCGGACAAGATCCAGAACGCCGCATCCAACCTGGGCCGCTTCCTGGCGGTGGTCCTGTCCCACGAGGTGGGCCACTCCATGGGACTCGTGGCCGACGGCGTCCCCCCCACGGGCCTCTTCGGGAACCTGCCGGCCGACTTCCCCGGATCGGACGAGGGCCACATCGATCTCTCCCGGTCGGGCCTCTTCCCCCTGGCGGCCCAGAACGTGATGTCCCCCACCATCTCCTACCAGGCGGCCCTCAGCCTGGACACGGGCTTCAACGCCCTGAACCGGGCCTGGCTGGCCGAGCAAGTACTCTATTTCGGAACCTTGAGCCCGGAGGGATCGCGGTGAGAGGAAAAGAGGGAAATGGATTCCAGGCCCGGGCGGGAGGAGCCCTCCTTCTCCTCGCCGCCCTCACCTCCCCCCTCCAAGCCCAGGGAGCCCTCTCCCTCCTGGAACGATCGAGCCTGGTCGTGGAGGGGAGACTCCTGGGAGGAAAGGTCCGGGGAAATCCGCCATACCGTCTCTTCCGGGTCACCCGGGTCCTCCTGGGGAGGCCCCCCGGTCCGAGGATCCCCCTCCTGGATCTCTCCCGGGTCTCCGCCCATCTCAGGCCGATCACCGGAAAAGAGTATCTTCTCTTCCTGGCTCCCCTTCCCCCGGGGAGAGCTCCCCGCCGCACCTTCCTGGTCCTCCAATCCCCCTCGGGGGCCGTGGCCCTGGACGAAAGGGGCGGCAGGGACTTCGCCCGCCTCGCCGCCGCCCTGGCGGCCCGACTCCACTCCCCGGTGAAACTTGCGGGCCTCCTCCTGGAAGCCCTGGGCTCCCCCTCACCCAGGGTGGTCTCTTCCGCCGCCCTGGACCTGGAGACCCACAGGAACCTCCTTCCCCTCCTCGGCCCGGCCGGGGGCCGGGTCCTCCTGGAGCGCTTCCGCCGGTTGGGTCCGGCCGGCCCCTGGGCCCGCCCCCTGGCCCACGTCCTGGGAGAGATCCGGCCTGCAGGATGGGCCGAGGCCTTGGCCGCCATGCTTCGAGCCCCCGGCGGAGCGGCCTTTGCAGTTACGGTAGGCCGCATCCTTGGAGCCCGGCTCGGAGCCCGATCGGTGGAAATCCTGGAGAGAGGCGCCCGGCAAGGAAGGAATCCCGGGGCCCCTCCCCCGCCGGCCCATCTCCTGGCCCTGGGCGCCACGGAGCGGCGGGAGGCCCTTTCCCTCCTCCGGGGTTACCTGGAAGAGGAAGGTGCTTTCCAGGGAGCCCTCTCGGCCCTGGCCCTGAGCCGCTCCTGGCGGGCAGCCCGGATCCTGGGAGAAGTCCTCACCCAGGAAGAGGAAGGGGAGGGAAGAGGAGACCGTGGGGAGAAGAGGAAGAAGGCCGTCCTGAAGGCCCTGGCAAGGATGGGCACCAGGCCCGCCCGGAACCTCCTGGAGGAGATCGCCTCGGGAAAGAGAGCCCCCGAACTCTCCCGGGAGGCGGCCCGCCTCCTGGGACGCTGATTTTCCCACCAGGGGCTTTCAACGCTTGAGGAGGGATTCCTCCCGGGCCCGGAAGAGCCGGATCAACTCCTCCCCGTCGGCCGCTTCCCTGAGCTCCTCCACGAACCGCCTGTCCTGGAGCATCCTGGCCAGCCTGGCCAGGACCTGGAGGTGCTCCTGGTCGCTCACGCAAAGGGGCATGAAGAACAGGTCCACCAGGGACCCATCGGGCCCGCCGAAAGGAATTCCCCTCGAGTGGACGCCGGCGACGAGGAAACTCTCGGCAAGCATCCAGGGTTGGCGGGTCCTGGGATGGGGAATGGCCACCCCTCCTCCAAGGGCCGTGCTGGCCAGCTCTTCCCGTTCCCGGAGGAACTGGAGAAGCCCCTCGGCGTCGTAGACCAGGCCCGTCGATTCGGCGATCTCCACGAGCTCCCTCAATACCGAGGACTTGGTGCGGGCCGCCATCCCGATCCGGACCGCTTCCTTTCGGAGGAGGGGGGAGACCAGGGGAGCCTCCTCGAGGGGGGTCTTGGAGCGGACCACCCCTTGCTCGATCCGGGAGAGTTGGTCCGGAGGGAGGCCCGGAAGGGTGCGCTGGAGCCAATCGTCCACTTCCACCTTGTGGAAGACCCACTCCCCCCGGACCCGCCGGCCCGGGAGGCCCTGGGACTCGATGCGCCGCATCACCTCTTTCTCGGGGAGCTTGAGGTAGGCGCAGAGCTCTTTGAGGTTCATCACCTCGCGCTTCATGGGGCCTCCGGGAAAGGGACCGATCCTTGGACGGCGGGCCGGTCCTGTCAACGGGGTTCCCCTTCTTTTCCCGGAAAAAAGGCCACCCGCCCACCCCTCCCATGAGAAAGGAGGATCCCTTCCCGAAGACTTCCTTCGAGACCGGGCCCGGGAGTTCCCCGGCGCCCTATCCCTTCAAAAGAGTGGGCTCGAGTTTGAAGTAAAGGGCCCTCGTAGCCTCCACGTCGGCCAGGTTGTACCGGGCGATCTCCTCGATCCGCCCCTCCTCGTAGGCCCGGGCGACCTGGGAGCCGTCCAGGTCTCCCTTGGGCGTGGGGATTCCGAAGGCGTGGCAACAAGCGTCCAGGCTCGCCGGCCCTCTCAGAAGGCCGAAGGAGGTGACCACTTCCACAAGGTCCAGGTGGGGATTGTTCCTCCGGTTGTACCGGTTCCCCAGCAGATCCACCGGCACGGGAATCCCGTGGACGGCCGAGCGTACCTGGAGGAAGGGCACGTCGAAACGCCTTCCGTTGAAACTCACCAGGAGAGGGCAGGAGAGGGCCAGGGCCCAGAAAGACCGGAGGATCTCCTCCTCGGAGGAGAGGAAGGTGACCTGCTTCTCCCCTTTTCCTCCGCCGGGAAAGAGCTCCTTCTGCCTGGGCAGAGCGAGGGCCGTACGGTTCTCCGGGTCGTCCAGGTCCTGGACGGCCAGGCTCACCACCTGCCCGAAGAGAGGGGAGAGGGACATCACCTTTCCCGTGTCCCCGTCGTCCCTCTCGGCATGGCTTCGGATTCGTTCGGCCAGGCCCGAGGGCAATTTCTCCAGGGTCTCCAGGGGAACCGTCTCGATATCGAAGGCCACCCGCCTCCCCAGGAGCCCCTCCACCCACTCCCTCCCGGCCAGGGAGTCCCTCACCTTTCCCGCCGGGGGAGAGGAGAGGAGGAGGAAGTCCTGGAGGTGGAAGGTGACCTCCCCTCCGCCCTTTCCCTCCTTGGCGCGGCCCTGCATCCGGAACACCCTCCCCCGGCGGATCTCTCCCCGGTCCACGAAGGAGGGTGTGCTGGACCAGAGGAAGGCCTGGCAGGACCCGGTGAGGTCGGTCAGGCGGAGAAGCAGGTAGGGATCACCGTTGCGGGTGGTCTTCTCCTCCCTCTCCTCCACAAGGGCCACCAGGGCGACGCTCCCAAGCCCGGGAGAGAGGTCGCGGATACAAGCCAAGGGGATGGGAGTGTTCACCTTTCCGACCTCCGCAGGTTCCTCCGTTCAGGACAGGCCCCGGCTCCGGGGCAGAAAGAGCAAAATCGGCTCACCAGGCCTGGAAGGGAGGGAAAGCTCCCCTCCCAGGAGGGAGGCGGCCAGGAAAGGCCACTCCGAGGGGACCCGGGTCGGCCTGCTCCCGAGGGGTGGCCTCCAGGGTCGGCCCAGCCACTTGAGGGCCGCCCAGGGTCCCTTCCGGCCTTCCCCCTCTTCCCGCTCCCAGGCCTGGACCTGGAATTCCAAGGTGTCCCCCTCCCGGCAGGCTTCCAGTGCCCCCAGGGAGAGGTCCAGGAGGAGGTCCCAGAGGAGGTCCTTCCTGCCGTGGACCCAGAGCCCCTCCTGGATGGCCGGTTCCAGGGAGACCTTTTTCTGCTGGGCCTTCTTGGAGAGAAGGTCCACCAGGTATCCCGCCTGGCGTCCCAACTCCATCCGGGCGGGCCGCTTCTCTCCTTCGCCCCCGAAGAGGGATGCCACGAGGCGGGCGAGCCTGGCGGCCTCCCTGGCGGACTCGGCCACCTTCTCCAGCATTTCCCGTCCTCTTGGATCGGGGCCCAAGTACCCCCCCAGAGCCTCGGAGTAGCCCAGGATGGGACCCAGCAGATTGTTGAAGCGGTGCACCAGGGAGGGCGCCAGGTGGACCAGGCCCCGGGTCCGGGCCGTCCTGCCCACCCCCAGGGCGTACCGGAGTCTCTCCCTGTTGTCCCTGAGCACCAGCCCCAGGAACAGGCGCCCTTGCCGTTCCTGCCGGGAGAGACGTATCTCGGCGGGAAAGGCCGGGCCCTCCAGGGGCTTCACAAGGACCTCCATGGGATTCAGCCGGGCCCGGCCCGGGTCCTCCAGGGCCTCCTCCCAGGCCGAACGGGCCCAGTCCTGGGGGAGGAACTCCTTGAAGTCCCTCTGCTCAGGGTCGGGGCAGGCCAGGAGGGAACGCAGGGCGGGATTGCTGAATACAAGATATCCCGTGGACGGGTCCACCAGGCCCAGGCCTTCCAGGGAAAGGCCCGCCAGGTCCGGGTCCGGCATTCAGCCCCCCTTGGTGATCCGATCCGGAAAGACCTTCCCCCCGGCGGGGGGAAGGAAAAAAGGCTGCCTCCCAACGAGTGTCTCGGATTCTACGGCCCCACCGACCGGAAGGACAACCCCTTTTTCCCTCCGGCCCCTTCCCTTCCGGCGTGACGGGTCCCTAACGGGCCGTAACCTCCAGGGAGACCGAGGAGAGGGCCGTCACGCCCAGCCTGGCGGGAGTCCCCCAGGCGAGAGCGCCCGCAAACCGGTCGAAAGTATATTTTTCCGAGAGGTAGGAGCCTTCGTGGTGGTAGCAGGTCAGGGTGAGCCGCACCTTGGTCCCGCCGGAGGGCAGGAACCGGAAGGCCCCCTGGGGGAGAGAGAAGAACTTGAAGGTGTTCCTCTCCGGCCTGAGCCAGACCTCCCAGCGCCCCTTCTCGGCCCCCTGGCTCCACTGGAGCTGGAGGTGCACCGCCGTGGTCCCGGAAGGCACGGTCCAGGCCGCTTCCAGTTCTCCCTCTCCCACAACGGCCCCGGGGGAGGGTTTCGAAAGGGCGGGGAGGGAGAGGAAGGGGGCCGTGAAGGCCCGGGTGGTACCCTTGGCCAGGACCTTCTGGACCCGGGTTACCCCCCCCGAAGTCCCCCGGGCCTCCACCTCCAGAAGGTAGGTCGCCCCGGCGAGCCGTCCCTCCAGGGGAGGCGCCGCCACCCGCAGGGAGGTCCCCGAGACGGAAGGTGTGAGATCGTCCTTCACCAGGAGGGCCTCCCCGCCGGGGAGGAGGAGCCCGAGCCCGCAGGTCACCTGGGCCGGTGAGAGGGCCGGGTCCAGGGTGGCCAAGGGGCCTTGCAGGTCCAGGACGGCCGAGGCGGGAATGTCCAGGGCCAGGTCCTCTCCCAGGACCCGGCCGGGACGGGCCGGAAGGTCCCGGGAGAAGCCCATCTTCCTGAGCGACCCGGCGGCGGGATCCAACTCCCAGGCCACCAGGGTCCCCTTCCTGGGAACGCCCGCCCGGAAGGAGGGAGGACTCTCCAGGAGGGGCGCTTCCCCCGCAGGGTCCGTTCCCTCCAGGAAGGCCTCCCTGAGATCCCATTCGTCCATCCTGGGCCGGCCCGCCATGCCCAGGGTCCCGCCCGAACTCCCCGTCAGACTTCCCTCCACAACGCCGAAAGGCCGGTACCTGGAACCCGTGGAGAGGGAGAGGACCGGGAGGGGAAGGTCGAAGAAGGCGTTGTCCACCCCGGCGAAGGTGGTGACCGCCCGGAGCTTGCCGCTCCCCCTTTCGAAGAGCCGGTAGGCCGTAACGTCCTGGGCTCCCCGCACCCCGTAGAAGGACTCGAAGGCCTCGTCGTCGGTGAGCCCCGACCTGGGCGGAGCGGGCCCCTCCCCCAGGAAGACCCGGGTCCAGCGGAGGGGAGCGCCGCCCCCGAGGGAGACCGTCCGGACCGCCAGGGTCCGATCCACGTTGTCAGGCCTGGGATTTCCCTCCGCCGCAAGCACCCTGGCCTCGTACCACCCGTCCCGGACCTCCAGGTCCCGGCCGGAACCCCCGTTGTAGTACTTGCCCCGGGAGATCCAGCACATCCGGGCTTCGGCCTTCCCCAGGGGCACCTCGTCCCACTCCAGGACGCCCCTCTCGTCGAGCCTTCCCTGGAGGACCATGCTCTCCGTGCCGCCCGTGACCTTCTTGAAAGGGAGGCTCTTTCCCCGGTATGCAGCCACCACGGCCAGGGTGGCTGCAGGCAGGGCGTCCAGCACGATGGTCCCCGCCGAGGTGTCCCCCGAAGAATTCATGGCGAGGGATCGGAGGGTGCGGGCGGAAGTCCAGCCGCCGCAAGTGCGGACCACCAGGTTCACCGTCCTGGCCGCACCGGTTCCGTCCGTCCTCGCCAGGGGACCGAGCTGGAAGGACCCGTCGGCCAGGACCCGGGCGCTCCGCCCCTCGGGGCCCTGCACCAGGGCGCCCGCCACGGGAAGGCCGTCCAGGTTCTGGACGAGGCCCGTGACGTAGGCCCCGGCGGAGGAGGGCAGGTTCCGGATGAAAGTGTATATACCACCCGTCGTGACTCCCGAGGAGACCTGGATCCATGATCCGTCGTCCGACACCCTTCCCCCGGCCGCCTCCACCCAGCGGCCGGAAGAGGGATCGAGCCTGTAGAGGGGGACATCCGCCCCGGCGGAAAGGCCCAAGTCGTTGGGCAGGGTCAGGGATGCCGAGGGGGAGAAACGGGCCGACGGCGGATCGAGGCATACGGAAAGCCCTGCCAGGGGGACTCCCCCCACCGAGGGGAGAGGGGAAGGGAGGTCCGTGCCCTCCATGGAGACAAGGGAGAGGGTGAAGTCGCCGGACTCCCCCTCCAGTTCCACCCGGGATCCCGGATCCAGGGCCAGGAGAGCCGTTCCGGTGTTCAACTCCACCCGGGAGGAGAGGACCCCCTGGGCCAGCCGGGCCGAGGCACCGCTTCCCAGGTCGGGAAGGACCACCCGGCGGCCCAGGTCGAAAGCACCTCCTTCCACGAAGGCGCCGAAGCGGATCCGGCCGAAGGAGCCTCCTCCTTCGGCTGCGGCGTTCCTGCCGTCCACTTCCAGGACCTGGAAGCCGGGGCGGGGATAGGGAACGAGGAATCTCCCCGTCCGGCCCGTGACGGCCTCCTCCCCTCCCGGGAGCCGGACCAGGGCCGAGACCAGGGGTTCTCCGGCGGGGGTCACCACCACCCCCCGGAGGAAGCCCTTGGCCCGGCTCCGGGCGTGGGGGCCGATCTCGCTTCCCGACCCGGTGCACCCACCCGGAAGGAAAGCGAGGCCCGCCAGGAGCCACGAGAGAAGAAGGCCTGGAATGGTCCGGTTCATGAAAGGGGACCTCCTGTTCCCCGGCGACCCGAAGACCCGACAGACTAAAGGTTTCTCTCGGCCTCGGCCAGGACCCCCTCCAGGCTCTCCAGGAGGGACTCTCTCAAGGCGCTCCCCTTCTCCAGGGCTTCCCGCCCCTGGGGATCCTCCTCTCCCAGGGAGGCGGCGTTGATGCGGACGTTGAGCCAGGCCGCCTCTCCTCCCGTCCGCAGGCACCAGGCCGCCGAGGCCAGGTCCGAGGCCAGGGCCGCCTTGACCCTGCCGGCGTTCTCCTGCAGGGTCCGGGCCACGCCGAGGATATTCTCCAGGAGGGATAGGGGCGAAGCCATGGCGCCGAGAGTGGCCCGCCGAACGGCCTCCTTCCTGGCGGCCTTCTCCTCCTCGGTCTCCCTGGGAAGGCGGAAGGCCGAGCGCACCTCCTCGTAGGCCCGGCAATCCTCCTCGGCCGCCAGGGAGAGGCGCACCGCCTCCTCCTGGAGGGTCTCCGCCAGGGTCTCCAGTTCGCTCTCCACGTCGTCCTTCTTCCGGCTGAAGCGGAAGGCCATGGCGCCCAGGGCCGCCCCCAGGGCGGCCACCAGCCCTGCGGCCGCCCCTCCCCCGGGGGTGGGGGTGCGGGCGGAGAACTCCGAGAGCAGGCGATGGAAGGTGAGCTCCGTCAGGTCCTTGTTGTTTCCCACGTCACGATCCCTCCTCCTCCTTCTCCTCCTCCCGTTCCGTATCCAGGACCAGGAGGGGCCGGAAATCAAGGGCGTCCGCCGAAGTGAGAAGGAAGCGGGTCCTTCCCCGGACTCCCTGGAAGCCCGCCTGGTGGTCCTTTCCGTGCAGGTGCCCGTATACGCAATACCGTGCTCCAGACTCGAGGACGAGAGGAAGGAGGGGGCTCTCCTTGCCGTCCGAAAGGAGGGGCGGGAAATGGGTCATGACGACCAGGTCCTTCCCTCCGAGCCTCCGGGCGGCCTCCAGGGAGAGGCGGAGCCTGCCCACCTCCCGGGCCAGGATCTTCTCGTCCTGCTCGGTGAAATCCGGGGCGCCGGGGAAGCTCCACCCCCTCGTTCCCGCCGCGACCCAGCCCTCCCCCAGGGGGAGAGCGTCGTTCTGCAGGATCCGGACGGAGGGAGGAAGGACCCGTTCCACCTTGGCCCGCCCGGACCACCAGTGGGCGTGGTTTCCCTTGATCAGGACCTTCTTCCCAGGAAGGGAATCGAGGAACTCCAGGTCGGGGCGGACCTCGTCCAGTTTCATCGCCCACGAGAGGTCCCCGGCGACGAGGACCCAGTCCTCCTCCCCTACCACCCGGCGCCAGGCCTCCTCGATCTTCCGGGGATGGTCCCTCCAGGCCGGCCCGAAGACGTCCATGGGCTTGGGCTTGGCCAGGGAGAGGTGGAGATCGCTCAGTGCGAAGACCCGCACGGCTTCTCTCTCCGCCGCCTTCCCCGGCAGGCCTTCACCTGGCCCGGGCCACCTTCTTCAGAGGTTTGAGGACGAAGTGGTTGAGGGCCTTCTCGGTCTTGTCGATCCTCTCGGCCCACTTCTTCAGCTTCTTCTCCAGGGCCTGGGCCTTCTTCTTCAGGGCCGGCTTCGCCCGGGCGGCCTTCTTGATCCTTTCCAAGGCCTTCTGCTGCTGGTCCAGCTTGTCCATCTCGAAGAGGAGCTTCCGCATCTTCGCCACGTAGGAGGTGAAGCTCGTCTTGTAGTCTCTCCGGGCCACGGCCTTCATGGCGGCGAAGAGGGTACTTGCCTTGATCCGCTTTCCTTCCAGCTTCTTCACGAGAGACCGGTCCCGGCTCACCAGGACGCACCGGGGCAGCTTCTTGCCCTTCACCAGGGAGTAGAGGGGGTGCCCCTCGGTGAGGGTGTCGCCGTCCATGCGGACGCAATGGAAGAACTTGGCGCCCAGAGCGATCC
>Ga0256914_1001726_pt1 | contig 19163 bp, 15 predicted proteins | sample HulkmetaG_FD_191571 | JGI IMG/M metagenome (GOLD analysis project Ga0256914, IMG submission 191571) | Hydrothermal chimney microbial communities from Main Endeavour vent field at the Juan de Fuca Ridge, Pacific Ocean - Hulk | ecosystem: Environmental > Aquatic > Marine > Hydrothermal vents ... | reverse complement strand
GTCCACGTACTTGCGGTCGCGCAGGAAGCCGGGGATCTCGCAGTCTTCGCGCAGCACCGGGATGACGGTCACCTTCCGCCCGGAAATACCCTTGTGCAGGGCCATGCGCAGCTCCTCGGCCACCCAGCCCGAAGCCACCGCGGCGGGCGAGAGCACCACGATGAGAAAGTCCGTGCGGTCGATGCCCGCTCCGATGGCACCGATGATGGAGTCTCCGGGGGCCAGCTCGTCTTCGTCGAACCACACGGGGATGTCGTTCCGCCGGAGGCCTTCGGCCAGGCGGTGCACGAAGTCACGGTCTGCGTAGCTGTAGCTGATGAAGGCGCCTCGCGTCACGCTGCGCTCCAGGAGCAGGGGGTTGTCGTCAGGAGATGCCGCCGCCTGCTGTGTACCGTATTTCAGGCTTTTTGTCGAGTACGAAGCACGTCCGTAACGGGGCATTCACCACCGGCAGCCGGCCTGCGTGCCGGCGGCGCTCTTCACTGTTCGGATCTACCCACGGGTGAGCGGCGGGCAGGTATCGGCTGAGCACAGTTGGAGAACCGGCGGGAAAGAGATGCGCAGGCCGGCGGCGCGTCAGGAAAGGCCGACTGTCTGGGCGCAGCGGGTTTCGGCCTTTCAGCGCCGGCGGCCGGAGCATCCCCGCCGGGTCTCACGGAGCGCAGACGATGCCTGTCCGCCCCGGGGGCCAAACCGCACGCTTGGCTCACCCGTTCATGCAACAGGCTGCTTGAAATAACCCTTTCGATTCTGCGTGGAAGCGACCCTTACTCGCCGATGATCTTGACCAGCACGCGCTTGCGGCGGCGGCCGTCGAACTCGCCGTAGAAGATCTGCTCCCAGGTGCCGAAATCCAGGCGGCCGTCGGTGACGGCCACCACCACCTCGCGGCCCATGATCTGGCGCTTCATGTGGGCGTCGGCGTTGTCCTCGCCCACGTTGTGGCGGTAGCCCGAGACCGGCTCGTGGGGCGCCAGCTTCTCCAGCCACACGTCGTAGTCGTGGTGCAGGCCGGGTTCGTCGTCGTTGATGAACACCGAGGCCGTGATGTGCATGGCGTTGACCAGCACCAGTCCCTCGCGGATGCCGCTCTCGTGCAGGCAACGCTCGACCTCGGGGGTGATGTTGATGAAAGCCCGGCGCGCGGGCACCTCGAACCACAGTTCTTTGCGGTAACTCTTCATGGCGTCCTCAAGGAAACGGTTGGGGCCTTACGTTGGTAAGGCGGTCATCATCATGAGGCCCTTCCGGCTTTGCATGAAAGGGGCGAAAGGGCAAAGGCACAAAAATACAAAGGCACAAAGTGAAGGAAGGGGGTCAATTTTATCTTTTCTTTCTGGATTGCGGTCAACGTGGACGTTACAGCCGGCTTTGGCCGCCGGTCCAAATCAGGGCCTGAATTAGGTCTTGCCTGGCCGGCGGACCGGCAGTAGAGTAGCACACCCGGCGCGATTTGGGAAACCTGCGAAGACCCGCACGGCCGGGTGATCACGAGCAGCCGTTGGCAGGCGTGATGCGGAACCCTCCGCCGCCCGGACCCGCCCGGTGTGAGGAGCGGGCCGGTATCGGCGGAGCGCAGTTGGAGAACCGACGGAAAAAGATACGCAGGCCGGCGGTGCGTGAAGAAAGGCCAACGGCCTGAGCGCGAGCGCGTTCCCCGCCATCCAGCGCTGGCGGCCGGAGCATCTTCGCCGGGGCTCACGGAGCGCAGACGATGCCGGCCCTCACCGGGGGGCAGGCTGCAGGCATGGCTTCCGGCAAAAAGATGGTCATGTGCGATTGCCCTGCCCCGCACAAACGGGAAGCCGCCGCCCGGGTGCCGGCACCCGGTTCGACCACGGGTAAACCACGAGAAGACAGGAGAGGAAACGGGCGCAGCAATGAATTCGGCGGAGACACTGGCCATCACCTACGGCCTGGGATCGGGGTTCGCCTGGGGCGCCGGGGACTTCAGCGGCGGGCTGGCCGCCAGGGAGACCGGCGTTTTCTCGGTGATCCTGTACTCCCAGGTCATCGGCGGACTGCTCCTGCTGGGCATTCACCTGGCGTTGGGCGGCGGCACGCCCGGCGGGGTGTACCTGCTGTGGGGCGGGCTGGCCGGGGCCTGCGGCGCGCTGGGGCTGGCGGCCCTCTACCGCGGCCTGGCCGTGGGCCGCATGGGCATGGTGGCGCCGGTCTCGGCCGTGGTGACGGCCGTGGGGCCGGTGATCTTCGCTTTTTTCACCGAGGGCATGCCCCGCACCACCCAGCTGGCGGGCTTCGCCGGCGCCGTCTTCTCGGTGTGGCTGTTTTCGTCCACGCGCACCCGGGGCGGCATCACCGCCACCGAACTGGGCTTGGCGACCGTCTCGGGGGTGTGCTTCAGCCTGTTCTTCATCTTCATCGACCGCGCCAGCAGCCAGGCCGTGCTGGCCCCGCTGGTGGCGGCGCGCGCGGCCTCCATCGCCCTCATGGCGGCCATCCTGGCGGCGCGGCGGGAGCTGGCGCCGCCGGCCCGGGGCCCCCTGCCCCGGGTGGCGCTGGCCGGGGTCATGGACGCCGTGGGCAACACCTTCTTCGCCCTGGCCTCGCGCTCCGGCCGGCTGGACGTGGCCGTGATCCTGGTGTCGGCCGTCTACCCGGTGGCCACCGTGGTGCTGGCGCGCTTTATCCTCCTGGAGCGCCTGCGGCCGCGTCAGCGCTTCGGGCTGCTGACCACGGCCGTTTCGCTGGCGCTCATCGCAGCTTGAAAGGGCGCTGGATCCAAGCGCCTGTTTTGCAATCGATTTTCCCACGCAGCCACCCCACGGCCGAGCGGACATTTTTCTCTTGACATCGGCGGCCGATATAACTACATAGTAGCTACATTGTAATCAAGGATAAAAAGGCCGGCCCCACGGCTGCCCGCGTGCGCTCCGCACGTCGCGCTTCCCGGGGTATTCGAGGCGCCTTTCGCGGGTCGGCCCGGAGAATAGACGATCCGTGCAGGGTCGCAGTGAATTCAGGCTATTAAAAGGGGACAAAAATGAGGTACGCAGAGACAGGGTTTAATCTGGAAATCGATCTGACCCGCGGCAACATCGAGAAAGTGGCCACCGACCGCCGGGACACCGAGCTCTACCTGGGGGGCCTGGGCACCAACGCCAAGATCCTGTGGGACCGCGTCCCCCCCGAAGTGGAAGCCTTCTCGCCCGACAACCTGCTCATCTTCGCCGCCGGCCTGCTGTGCGGCACGCCGGCCACGGGCTGCAACCGCACCATCGTCTCCACCATATCGCCCCAGACCAACCTGATGGCTTTTTCCATGATGGGCGGCTTCTGGGCGCCGGAGCTCAAGTACGCCGGTTGGGACAAGGTCGTCCTGCGGGGCAAATCGCCCGACCTGGTCTACATCTGGATCCACAACGACAAGGTGGAGATCCGCGACGCCGCTCACCTGCGCGGCAAGGGCGCCCTGGAGACCGCCGAACTCATCAAGCAGGAGCTCAACGAGCCCAAGGCCCAGGTGGCGGCCATCGGCCTGGCCGGCGAAAACCGGGTCTTCTACGCCTCCATCGAGCAGGGCCGTGCCAGTGCCAGCCGCGGCGGCATCGGCGCCGTCATGGGCGACAAGGGCGTTAAGGCCATCGCGGTGCGCGGCACCAACGACATCCAGGTGGCGCGCCCCGAGGAGTACCTGCAGCTGTGCCTGGAGGTGCTCGACTACATCAAGTGGCGCGAAGAGCACCCCATCCCGGGGGTCATGCCCATCCTGGCGCGGCTGGGCTCGCCCCAGGAAATGGCGGTGCACGACGAGAAGTGGCACACCGAGAACTTCTCGTGGGGCAATTCGCGGGTGCGCAGGAAGGGTTTCTGGACCGAAGAGGTCGCCAAGCAGTGGGAGGAAACCCTGGAAGGGGCGCGCAAGCGCCTCATCAGCTGCTTCAACTGCCACCTCAAGTGCGGCGCCACGCTCTCGCTGCCGGGCGTGCCAACCTACATGATGAAGTGTTTCACCAAGCTGACCTATACCATGGCCGCCATGTCGGACCTGGAGTTCGGCCTGCGCATCGCCCAGCGCGCCACCGAGTACGGCGTGGACGGCTACTCGGCGCCCCAGGTGATGGCCTTCGCGGTGGAGCTCTACGAGAACGGCATCCTGACCGACGAGGACATGCCGGGCTTTCCGTCCGACAACGAGGAGCGCTTCTACTGGCTGCTGGACAAGATCGTGCGCCGCGAGGGCATCGGCGACGTGCTGGCCGACGGCACCTACTGGGCGGCGCGCAAGATCGGCCGCGGCGCCGAAGAATACGACCACAACACCATCAAGAAGCACGAGCAGCTGCCGCTGAAGCTGTCCATGCTCAACCCCATCTACTTCCTGATGTACAGCACCGGCGAGAAGATCAACATCACCCAGATCGAGGGGCAGTTCCCCCAGGCGCCCTTTCCCAAGCGCGAACAGCGCGAGGAGTTCGTCAAGGACTGGTTCCAGGTGCCGGACGAGAAGTTCAAGCAGTACTTCCTGGACTGGGAACCGCGCGGCGAGAACTCGATTCCCTTCTACCCCACGGTGGAGATGACCTGCGACATCGTCGACTGGCAGGAGAAGATGCACTACATCGACGACGCCCTGGGCATGTGCGCGGGCCTCTCGTCCTTCCCGCTCAAGCCGCCCTATCACATCCACAACTACCCGAAATTCATTTCGGCCGGCGCCGGCATCGACATGGACGAAGAGAAGCTCTCGCAGGCCGCCAAGCGCTATCGCACGCTGGTGCGCGCCATCAACATCCGGCGCGGCATGCGGCGCAGGGACGACAAGCCGCCCGAAAACCACTGGAAAAAGCGCTTCCCCGAATTGGAGAAGAAGCTGCTGGACACCTACTACCGGTACAAGGGCTGGAACCGGGAGGGCATACCCACCAAAGAGACCCTGGACGAACTGGACCTGGATTACGTCAGCCGGGACTTCATCGAGCGGGGTATCCTCAAGGAGGACGAGGATGCGGTTGCGGAGACGGCCGCGGCGGAACAAGAGTAGAACTCAAGGCAGGGAGTGACGACCGTGAACGCTGAGAAAAAGAAGAAAACCATCAAGACCATCGTCATCGATGCGGACAAGTGCGACGGCTGTCGGGCCTGCGAAGTCATCTGCTCCGCCTATCACGCCGACCCCAAGTTCGGCAGCAACAACCCGGCCCGGGCCCGTATCCGGGTAATCCGCGACCCGCTCAAGGACATCTACATCCCCGTGTACGCCGGTGAGCACACCGTGGCCGAGTGCGCCGGCCGCGACAAGTACGTCATCGACGGCAAGGAATACGACGAATGCGCCTTCTGCCGCGCCTCCTGCCCCTCGCGCGAGGACTTCAAGGAACCCGACTCGGGCCTGCCCCTCAAGTGCGACATGTGCGAGGGCGAGGAGGAGCCCTGGTGCGTCAAGGTGTGCCTGGCCGAGGCCCTGGTCGTCATGGAGCGTGAAGAAGAGGCGCCCGAAGAGGAGGAGGCCGGGGAACTCGAGGACCTGGAGGTCGGCCTGGAGTCGCTGGCCAGCAAGTTCGGCATGGACAAGATGCTGGACGCCCTGGCCCGCATGTCCAAGGAGGACTGAGGGGACCCCGACCGCATAAAGACACGCATACAGAGGATCGGTTGAGACAGTGGAAACAGTAGCCCCCTTCAAGGAAGTAATCGACGAGATCAAGGAGGCCGGCGGCGAAATCTTCAAGCTGTGCTTCCAGTGCGGCCTGTGCGACGCCGTCTGCCCCTGGAACCGGGTGCGCGACTTCAGCATGCGCCGGCTGATCCGCGAGGCGGCCTTCGGCCTGACCGAGATCGACGGCGAGGACATCTGGCGCTGCACCACCTGCGGCAACTGCCCCCAGCAGTGCCCCCGCGGTGTCAAGCAGATCGACGTCAGCGTCTCCCTGCGCCGCGTGGCCACCGAGTACGAGGTCTTCCCAGCCTCGGTCAAGTCAGCCCGCAGCGCGCGCGCCAGCATCATCTCCGAGGGAAACCCGCTGCAGGGCGAACGCGGCAAACGCGCCGACTGGGCCCGGAACCTGCCGGTCAAGCCCTACGCCGAGGGCATGGAGATGCTCTACTTCGTGGGCTGCTACCTGAGCTACGACCCGCGCATGAAGAAGGTCGCCGCGGCCACCGCCGCCATCCTGGACAAGGCGGGCGTGTCCTTCGGCATCCTCGGCGAACGCGAGAGCTGCTGCGGCGAGAGCATCCGCAAGACCGGCAGCGAGGAGGTCTTCAAGAACCTGGCCCGCGCGAACATCAAGGCCTTCATCGACAACGGCGTGACCCGCATCCTGGTGTCCTCGCCCCACTGCTACCACACCTTCAGGAACGAGTACCCCGAGTTCATGGTGCACTTCGAGGTGGTGCACATCTCGCAGCTCCTGCAGGAGCTCATCGCGGAGGGCCGCCTGGAGCTGACCGGCAAGTTTGAAAAGCGCGTCACCTACCACGACCCCTGCTACCTGGGGCGCCACAACGAGGTCTACGACGCGCCGCGCGAGGTACTGGCGGCCGTGCCCGGCCTGGAGCTGAGCGAGATGGCCGACCACCACCGCAACAGCCTGTGCTGCGGCGGCGGGGGCGGCCGCATCTGGATGGACACGCCCATGGGCGAGCGCTTCTCGGACCTGCGGCTCAAGCAGGCCCGCGACACGGGGGCCGCGGTGCTGGCCACCTGCTGCCCCTACTGCATCACCAATTTCGAGGAAAGCCGTCTGAACCTGGAGTTCGACGACGTCCTGGAGATCATGGACATCACCGAAATCATCCGGGAAGTCATATAGCCGCATCCCGGGAAACCGCGTGAGGAAACGAAGAAGTGGAAAAAGAACAGATCAAACGGCTCTGCGCAAGCATGGTGGACGGCAACTTCGGCGACGTGATGGTCGTCGGCGGCGGGGTCTCCGGCATCCAGGCCTCGCTGGACCTGGCCGCCGCCGGGTTCAAGGTCTACCTGGTGGAGAGGGGACCGAGCATCGGCGGGCACATGGCCCAGCTGGACAAGACCTTTCCGACCAACGACTGTTCCATGTGAATTCTGTCACCCAAACTGGTCGAGGTCGGCCGGCATCCCAACATCGAGGTTCTGACGTACACCGAGGTGGACGGCGTCGAGGGGCAGGCGGGGGACTTCACCGTCACCCTGGTCAAGAAACCGCGCTACATCATCGAGGACAAGTGCACGGGCTGCACCACCTGCATGGAATACTGCCCGGTGGAGTACCCGGACCCCTTCAACCAGGAGCTGTCCCAGAACAAGGCCATCCACATCTACTTTTCCCAGGCCATCCCGCTGGTGACCTACATCGACGAGACGTGCCTGTTTTTAAAAGAACAAAAGTGCGACATCTGCCGTGGCGTCTGCCAGAACAAAGCCATCGATTTCACGCAAACGCCTGAAAAGGTCGCCGTCAATGTGGGCGCCGTGATCCTGTCGGTGGGGCTCGAACCCTTCGACCCCTCTGTGCGGGAAGAATACGGCTACGGCCGGCTGCAGAATGTGCTCACCAGCATGGACTACGAGCGGCTGCTGTCCTCCACCGGTCCTTACGAGGGGCGCATCCTGCGCATGTCGGACCAGACGCATCCGCGCAAAATCGCCTGGCTGCAGTGCATCGGCTCGCGGCGCGTCACGCCGGGCGACAACAGCTACTGCTCGGCGGTGTGCTGCACCTACACCCAGAAGCAGGTGATCCTCACCAAGGACCACGAGCCCGAGTCCGAGTGCACGGTCTTTCACAACGACATCCGCGCCTTTGGAAAAGACTTCGAACGCTACTTCCAGCGTGCCGAGCAGCTGCCGGACGTGCGCTTCATCCGCAGCTACGCCACCATCGTGGGCGAGGACCCGCAGTCGAAGAACGTCATCGTGCGCTACGCTACGGCCGACGAGGGCGTCAAGGAAGAGCCGTTCGACATGGTGGTGCTGTCGGTGGGGCTAAACCCCCCGACCGGAAACCGCGAACTGGCCGAGAAGTTCGGCATCGCACTTACCGATCACGGGTTTCGTCAGGGCACGGCAGATAATCCCCTGGCCACCACGCGCCCGGGCATCTTCGTGAGCGGCGGCTTCCAGGGACCCACGGACATCCCCGAGTCGGTTTTTTCCGCCAGCGGGGCCGGCGCCCAGTGCGGGCAGCTGCTGGACTACCGGCGCGGCAAGCTGACCACCGAGCGGGTCTATCCGCCCGAAAAGGACGTCTCGGGCGAGAAACCCAAAATCGGAGTCTTCGTATGCCACTGCGGCGCCAACATCAGCAGCGTGGTGGACGTGCCCGCCACCGTGAAATACGCCCTGACCCTGCCGGACGTGGTCTACGCCAAGCAGCAGCTGTTCTCCTGCGCCACCAACTCGGCCACCGAGATCACCGACCTGGCCAAGGAAAAGGGCTTAAACCGCGTGGTCATCGCGGCCTGCTCGCCGCGCACGCTGGAACCGCTCTTTCGCGACACGCTGCGCGAGGCGGGTCTCAACCAGTATTTCTGCGAGATGGCCAACATCCGTGAGCACTGCTCCTGGGTGCACGCCAAGCAGAAGGAAGACGCCACCGAGAAGGCCAAGGACATCATCCGCATGTCGGTGGCCCGCGCACGCCACTTGGAGCCGCTGCAGGAGTTCAACCTGCCGGTGGACAAGGCCGCGCTGGTGGTGGGCGGCGGCATCGCCGGCATGACCTGCGCCCTTTCCATCGCCGCACAGGGACACGAGGTCTACCTGCTGGAAAAAGAAAACGAACTGGGCGGCAACGCGCGGCGCCTATACACCACCCTCGAGGGCCTGGACGTGCAGGCCTATCTTGCGGACCTGATCCGCTCGGTGTACGCCAACCCGCTGATCCACGTCTACCACCGGGCCGTCATCCGGGACGTCTCCGGCTACGTGGGAAACTTCGTGACCACCGCGGAGACCGAGACCGGCGTCAAACAGATCAAGCACGGCGCCGCCGTCATCGCCATCGGCGCCGAGGAGTACCGGCCCACGGAGTATCTTTACGGCGAAGACGAGCGCGTGCTGACGCATTTGGAACTCGAGGAGAAGATCGCCGCCCGCGACGAGCAGGTCGTGGGCGCCGAGGCCATGGTGATGATCCAGTGCGTGGGCTGCCGCAACCAGGACCGCAATTATTGCAGCCGCGTGTGCTGCAGTCACGCGGTCAAGAACGCGCTGGAGCTCAAGGCGATCAACCCCGGGATGGACATCTACATCCTCTTCAGGGACATGCGCACCTACGGCTTCAACGAGGACTTCTACCGCCAGGCCGCCGAGCGGGAAGTGCGTTTCATCCGCTACACGCCCGAGGACCCGCCCAAGGTGGAGGCGGTGGTGTCCGAGGGCAAACCCGTGCTGCAGGTGACCGTAGCCGACCCCATCATGGGGCAGCGCCTGGCCATCGACGCCGACTGCCTGGCGCTGGCGGCGGCCGTGATCCCCTCGTCTTCGACCAGGGAGATCGCAAGCCTGTTCAAGGTGACGCTCAGTCCCGACGACTTCTTCAAGGAGGCACACGTCAAGCTGCGACCGGTGGAATTCGCCACCGACGGCGTCTACCTGTGCGGCCTGGCGCACTACCCCAAGCACATCCCCGAAGCCATCAACCAGGCCTACGGCGCGGCCGGGCGCGTGCTGACGCTGCTGTCTCACGACACGGTGGTCGCCTCGGGCGCCGTCTGCGAGGTGCGCGACGACGACTGCGTCTCCTGCGGCGCCTGCATCACGGCCTGCACCTACGGCGCCATCGAATTTCGCGAAACCCCGAAGGGGCGGAAGGCTTGGGTCAACCCCATTTTATGCAAGGGCGACGGGCTCTGCAACGCCAAGTGCCCGACCAACGCCATCGTGCTGAAACACTTTACCGACAAGGAGATCACCAGCCAGATCGACGCCGTGATCACCGCCGAGGAGATCTTCGAGACCGGCTGAGGCGGTCGCCGGCGGCCAAAGGGCCGCCTGGGGCCGGCCCCAAAGGCCAGGATCCGAAACAAGGAGGCAGACAGGGATATGACGGAGTTCAAACCGGAAATACTGGGTTTCGTGTGCCACTGGTGAGCCTACGGCGCCGCAGACATGGCTGGGGTCTCCAGACTACAATATACGAGTGAAATCCGATTCATCCGGGTCATGTGCTCGGGCCGCATCGACCTGGAATTCATCCTGAGGGCCTTTGCCAACGGCCAGGACGGCGTCTTCATCGGCGCCTGCCGCCTGGGCGAGTGCAATTACGTCACCCACGGCAACTACGACACCTTCGGCACGGTGTTCCTCTGTCGGCGCATCATGCGGCACATCGGCATCGCCCCCGAGCGCCTGCACATCGCCTTTATGTCGGCCGCCGACGGCAACATCCTGGCCGAAAGCATCAACAGGTTCGTCGAGACCGTCAAGGGGTTGGGGCCCCTGGGCCGGGCCGAAAACGAGAAGGGAGACGACTTGCCGCTCAAGCTGGAGGCCGTGCGCCGCCTGGTACCCTACATCAAGCTGGTCGAACGTGAGCGGCTGCGGGTGCCGGTCAAGACCCGGGAGGCTTACGAGCAGTTCTACACCGGAGCGGAGTTCGAGCGGCTGTTCGGGGAACTGGTGGCCGAGCGGCTGGCCGTCAGCCGCATCATGCTTCTGCTGGGGCAAAAGCCGCTGACCACCCAGGAACTGGCCGCATCCCTGGAACTGACCCCGTCGGAGATCTCCGGCTACATGAACCGTTCGTCGCGGCAGGGACTGGTGCGCTACGACGCGGGCAGCAAGCGCTACACCCTGGCGGGGGTTGGATAGAAGGCACGAAGGGGCAAGGGCACGGAGGCATCAAGGTACAACGGCAAGGATAGGACAGCGTCAATGGATATCGCCAGAGTAGATCAGATCATCGACAAATACGAAGCCGAACCCAGTTCCCTGATCCAGGTGCTGCTGGAGATCCAGGCCGAGAACAACTGGCTTCCGGCGGAGGCCCTGGAGCGCATCAGCGAAAAGCTGCAGGTTCCGCTGGCCCGCATTCAACACATCGCCACCTTTTACAAGGCCTTCAGCCTGGTGCCCAAGGGGCGCCACCGCATCCACATCTGCATGGGCACGGCCTGCCACGTGCGTGGCGCCACCCGCATCCTCGACACGGTGCAGGAGCTGACCGGCATCCAGCCCGGGGAAACGGACCTGGAGCTCAAATTCAGCCTGGAGACGGTCAACTGCCTGGGCTGCTGCGCGCTGGGGCCGGTGATGGAAGTCGACGGAGAGACCCACGGCAAGATGACCACGGCCGGAATCGAAGACGTATTGAAAAGCTACGAATAGGGAAAAAATATGCCGCTGATCAATTCTCCAGCCGAGTTGGAAGCATTCAGGAAGAAAATCCTCGCCGGCAGAGACCCCGACAAGCCCTGCATCACACTGTGTTCCGGATCGGCCTGCCACGCCTCGGGCAGCAGGTCCGTGGCCGCCGCCATCGCGGCCGAACTCGACAGGCAGGGGCTGCGCGAACAGGTGGACATCCGGCTGACGGGATGCCACGGCTTCTGCGAGCAGGGTCCCATCATCGTGATCTACCCCGAGAAGATTTGCTACTTCCAGATCAAGCCCGACGATGTCCCCGAAATCGTCGAACGCACCGTCAGGGAAAAAGAAGTCATCGACCGGCTGCTGTGCACGGACCCGGAGATCAACGAAAAGGTGATCCACGAATCCGACATCCCCTTCTACAAGTACCAGGAGCGGCTGGTTTTCGGATCCAACGGCAGCATTGACCCCAAGAGCATCGACGATTACCTCGCCATCGGCGGGTACGCCGCCCTGGCCAAGTCGCTCTTCGAGATGAACGCCGAGCAGGTGCTGGCGGAAGTCAAGAAATCCAACCTGCGCGGCCGCGGGGGCGGCGGATTTCCCGCCGGTATCAAGTGGGAGGGTTCGCGCAACGCCCCCGACGAGACCAAGTACGTGATCGTCAACGCCGACGAGGGGGACCCGGGCGCCTACATGGACCGCAGCCTGCTGGAGGGCAACCCCCACGCCATCCTCGAGGGGCTGACCATCGGCGCGTACGCCATCGGCGCCCACGAGGGGTACATCTACGTGCGGCAGGAATACCCCCTGGCGGTGGAGAACGTGACGCTGGCCATCGCCAGGGCCGAGGAATACGGTCTGCTGGGGGAAAATATCCTGGGCTCGGGCTTCGATTTCAGGGTCATCGTCCACAGGGGGGCCGGCGCCTTCGTGTGCGGCGAATCCACCGCCCTGATGACGGCCCTGGAGGGCCGTGTGGGCGAGCCGCGGCCCAAGTACATCCGTTCCAACATCCGCGGCCTGTGGAACCGGCCCAGCGTGCTCAACAACGTGGAAACCTGGGCCAACGTGCCGCTGATCATCAATAAGGGCGCCGACTGGTTCACGCAGTACGGCACCGAGACCAGCAAGGGCACCAAGATCTTCTCGCTGGTGGGCAAGATCAACAACACCGGCCTGGTGGAAGTGCCCATGGGGACGCCCCTGCGGGACATCATCGACAAGATCGGCGGCGGCATCCCCGGCGGCCGCAAGTTCAAGGCCGTGCAGACCGGCGGTCCCTCCGGCGGCTGCATCCCGGAGGAAATGCTGGACCTGCCGGTGGGTTTCGACGAACTGACCCAGGCGGGCTCGATGATGGGCTCCGGCGGCATGATCGTCATGGACGAAAACACCTGCATGGTGGACGTGGCGCGCTACTTCATCGAATTTCTCACCGACGAGTCCTGCGGCAAGTGCGTGCCCTGCCGCGAGGGGCTGCGCCAGATGCTCAAGATCCTGACGCGCATTACCCGTGGCGAGGGGCGCGAGGGCGACATCGAGCTGCTGGAGACGCTGTCCGAGACCGCCCGCGAGGCGTCCCTGTGCGCCCTGGGAAAAAGCGCGCCCAACCCGTTTCTGAGCACGCTGCGCTACTTCCGCGAGGAGTACGAGGCCCACATCCGGGACAAACGCTGCCCGGCGCTCTCCTGCAAGGCGCTCATCTCTTTTTACATCCACCCCGACAAATGCAGGGCCTGCATGATATGCGCCCGCAAGTGCCCGGCCGGGGCCATCGACGGCGGCAAGAACAAGATCCACATCATCGACCAGGACAAGTGCACGCGCTGCGGGACCTGCTACGAGGTCTGCCCTCCGCGCTTCGGCGCCGTGACCCGGCTTTCCGGTGAGCCGGTGCCGGCACCGGTTCCCGAGGACGCCAGAGTCATCAGAAAGAAAAAGAAAAAAAATGAGTGACATGCGATTACAGATCGACGGACAGGAAGTCGCCGCGCAGCAGGGAATGACCGTGCTCGAAGCCGCCCGCCGCGCCGGGATCGAGATCCCCACCCTCTGCCACCACGAGGAACTGGAGCCCTACGGCGGCTGCCGCCTGTGCATCGTGGAAATCGAGGATCGCGGGCGCACGAAAATGGTGGTCTCCTGCGTTTACCTGGCCGCCGACGGCCTGGTGGTGCGCACCCGCTCGGAAAAAATCGACCGCATCCGCCGCACCATCCTGGAACTGCTGATGGCCCACGCGCCGGACGCCTTCGAACTGCAGAAGCTGGCCGAGGAATACGGTGCACAGCGCGACCGATTTGAAAAAGAGCCCATGTTCTGCATCCACTGCGGGCTGTGCGTGCGCTACTGCGCCGAGGTCAAACAGAAGTTCGCGGTGGGGTTCATCGACCGGGGCATCCGCAAGGAGATCAGCTTCATCCCGGAGATCGCCGCCCGGGAGTGCGAGCAATGCAAGGCGTGTTTCCCGCTGTGTCCCACGTCGTACCTGCAGGCGGCCTACGTGCTGACCCGGTCGCTGGCGCCCCGGGCCGGCGAGGCGGGCTGAACGGGGCAGACAGGGGCCGCGGACACCGGGGCGCAGGGGGAAGGGAAGGAAACCATTGGAAGCCGGAAAACCGACGGAACGCTACAGTCCGTTTCGCTGCCGCAAGGAGGTCTGCCGCACCGACCCCATCGAGCTGATCGGGGAGGAGCCGCTGCTGATCCGGGTGGAGGGCAGCCCCTATGCGGTGGTCATGCGCACCCCCGGCGAGGAGCTGTTTCACGCCGCCGGTTTCTGCCTGGGCGAGGGCATCGCGGACACGCCGGAGGACTTCCTGACCGTCGGCTACTGCCGGGACCTGGACCCCAACGTCATCGAGGTGCGCCTCCGGCCGGAACGCGTCGAGGAAGTCGGCGACATCCTGGCGCGCCGCAGCTTCGTCAGCCAGACCAGCTGCGGCATCTGCGGCAAGGAGCTGATCGAGGACCTCTACCAGAAGCTGACCCCGGCCCCGGACGGGTTCACGGTGGAGATCGGGCGCATCTTCGACTGCATCACGCGGCTCTTTGAACACCAGCACTACTACCCCAGGACCAAGGGGTCCCACGCGGCCCTGCTGCTGGACGAGGTGCTCGAGACCGTCTCTTTCGCCGAGGACGTGGGCCGGCACAACGCCCTGGACAAGGCCGTCGGCAAGGCCTTCATGGAACGCCGGCTGTCCGCCGCGCGGCTGCTGGTGATGTCGTCGCGCATCAGCTATGAACTGGTGCAGAAGGCCTCGCGCGCCGGGCTGTCCATGCTGCTCAGCAAATCGCGGCCCACCGCCCTGGCGGTGGCCATGGGCCGGGCCCTGAACCTGACCATCGTCAGCGCCTTCGACCGCTCGGACATCATCGTCTTCTGCGGCGAGCACCGCGTGCGGAAAGAGTAAAGAACCGGAAGTCACAAGCAACAGGAGGATACCTTGAAGATTCTGACAACCGTGAAAAAAGTGGTCGATGTGGAACTCAACATCCACGTGCAGGACGGCGCCATCGTCGAAGACGGGCTGCAGTACGTGATCAACGCCTGGGACGAGAGCGGCGTGGAGACCGCCGTGCAGCTCAAGGAGAACCACGGCGCGGAAACTACGCTGGTGAGCATCGGCGGCGGCGACAACACCGACATCATCCGTCGCTGCTACGCCATGGGCATCGAAAAGGGCATGCACATCGATGACCCGGCCCTGGAAAAGGCCGACGCCTTCATCTACGCGCGGGTGCTGCAGAAGGTCTTCGAAAAGGGCGACTACGACCTGGTCATCACCGGCAAGCAGGCCCAGGACACGGACAACGGCCAGACCGGCATCATCCTGGCCGAGTACCTGGGGCTGCCGTGCGTCAGCAACGCGGTGGGCATCGAGGTCATCGACGACACCCATCTCAAGGTGACCCGCTCGGGGGACACCGGCGACGAGATCATCGAACTGGAGCTGCCCGCCGTGGTAACCGTGGACGTCAGCATCAACGAACCGCGCCTGCCCCAGATGCGCGGTCTGATGATGGCCAAGAAAAAGCCCATCGAAAAACTGGACCTGGCGGCGCTGGGAACCTCGGCCGAGGAAATCGGCTGCGCGGCGCCCAAGTCCGAGGTGGTGGAATTCATGGCCACCGAGAAGCGCGCCGGCGGACGCAAGTTCGAGGGCGAGGCGGCCGACATCACCGCCCAGGTGGTGCAACTGCTGGCCGAAGAAGCCAAGGTGCTGTAGTTCACGCTTCCCGATCGGGGACACGCATGCCAACAACCGGATAGATACGGAGACGATACGATCATGGCCAAAATCCTGGTAGTCGCAGACATCAAACAAGGGGTATTGAAAAGCAGCACCACCGAACTGCTGTCCAAGGCCAAGGACCTGGGGGCCGAGGCCGCCGTGGTGGCCGTGGGCAGCGGCGTCCAATCGCTGGTTGCCGAACTGGTAAAGGCCGGCTCCGACACGCAGTACGTCGCCGACGACGCGGGCCTGGAGCTCTTTTCGGCCGGCCCTTACGCCGCCGCGGTCGTGGACGCCGCCAAACAGTTCGGCGCCGACATGGTGTGGTTCGGCTTTTCCGAGAGCAGCAAGGCCGTGGCGCCGCGGGTGGCGGCGCAGCTGGACGCCGCCTGCGCCACCGAGATCACCGACGTCACCCTGGGCGAGCCCGTCGAAGTCATCCGGCCGGCCATCACCAACAAGGTGCTGCAGCGGGTCAGGATCAACACCGCACAGCTGGTGGCGGTGGTGCGCGCCGGGGCCTTCGAGGCCGACGAGGGCATCACGGGCACCGAGAACGTGGTCCAGCTCGCGGCGCCGGAACCCGACACGAAAGCCGTCGTCAAGGAGGTCGTCTCCGACACCAGCGGCGACATCGACCTGGGCGACGCCGACATCGTGGTTTCCGTGGGGCGCGGCGCCCGCAACGAGGCCGGCGTGGAACTGGTGCACGAGCTGGCCAGGGATCTGGACGCCGCCTTCGGCTCCTCGCGGGCCATGGTGGACGCCGGCTTCATGCCGCACAACAAGCAGGTGGGCCAGACCGGCCGCATCGTGGCCCCGTCGCTGTACATGGCCGTGGGCATCTCCGGCGCCATCCAGCACCTGGCCGGCATGAACGGCTCCAAGGTGATCATGGCCGTCAACAAGGATCCCGAGGCGCCCATCTTCAATGTGGCCGACTACGGCATCGTGGGCGACCTGTTCGAGGTGGTGCCCATCCTGCGCGAGGAGATCAAGAAGGTCCGGAGCTGACAACCGACACCTGAACCCTTTTCCACGAGGTCCCCATGAATCCTGTGCTGATGTCTGTCCTGCTCATCGTGGCGCTGGGCATCTTCACGCGCACGATGATCCGCAAGATCCGGCTGCTGCAGGCCCTGCAGCCCGCCGAGCGCGTCAACCACATCGCCGAACGCGTCAAGAACATGCTGGTGCTGGCCGTGGGCCAGAAACGCCTCATCGGCCGGCAGCGGGAGCGCAGTTCGGGCATCATGCACGCCTTCATCTTCTGGGGTTTCTGCGTGCTGCTGATCCGCAGCATCATGATCTACGGCGAGGCCTTCCAGCACGGCTTCACCCTGCCCCTGCTCAACGAGGCCCACCTGGCCGGCTACCTGTACACCGCCCTGAAAGACGTCATGGAGGGGATCGTGCTGGCCATGATCCTCTACGCCTTCTACCGCCGCATCGTCGTCCGGCCGGCGCGGCTGCACAACTCCTTCGAGGCCTACCTGGTGCTGGCCCTGATCGGCATCCTGATGGTCTCCGACCTGCTCTACGACGGCGCTCGTTACAACCTCACGCAGCTGTACAACAACCCGGTGGGCATCCACTTTTTCGACAACCCGCGCTACGGCACCGAGTTCGCCTGGACCCCGGTGTCGGTGGGGGCCGCCTCGCTGATCTCGAAGCTGGGCATGGAGGCCAATATCGTCATCATGACGATCATGTTCTGGCTGCACATCTGCACCCAGCTGACGTTTCTCAACATCCTGCCCCTGGGCAAGCATTTCCACGTCATCACGGCCCTTCCGAACGTGTTTCTAAAGAGCCTCGGCTACCCCCACGAAAAGCCCAAACTGCTGGACCTGGAGGACGAGGCCGCCTGGGAGGACGAGTCGCTGGGCGTCAACCACATCCACCAGCTCGACTGGAAGCAGGGGCTGGACCTGTATACCTGCACCGAGTGCGGCCGCTGCAAGGACGTCTGCCCCGCACACGTCACCGAAAAACCCCTGAACCTGTTCGAATTCAACGACCACCTGAAACACGAACTGTTGGCCAATGCGGACAAAATCATCGAGCGCTCCCGCCTGGCGGCCACCCTGGCGCAGTGCAGCGACGAGGCCGAGGCCGAAAAGATCCGGGAGCGTATGGCAACGCTCAACAGCGAAAAGCAGTTGGTGGGTGACGTCATCGCCGAAGACACGCTGTGGGCCTGCACCACCTGCCGCGCCTGCGAAGAAGTATGTCCCGTGACCATCGAGCACGTGCCGCGCATCGTGGCCATGCGCCAGGGCCAGACCCTGATGGCCGAGGCCTACCCCAGGGAGCTCAACCCGGCCCTCAAGGGGCTGGAGCGCAACGGCAACCCCTGGGGCATCGGCTACGACAAGCGCGCCGACTGGGCAGACGGCCTGGGCGTGCCCACCATGGCGGAAAACCCGGACGTGGACTACCTCTTCTGGGTGGGCTGCGCCGGCTCCTTCGACGACCGCTCCAAGAAGGTCTCCAGGGCCATCGTCACCATCCTGCAGAAGGCCGGCGTGCGCTTCGCCATCCTGGGCACCGAGGAGAAGTGCACCGGCGATTTCGCCCGCAAGGTGGGCAACGAAATGCTATACCAGATGTCGGCCCAGGAGAACATCGAGACGCTCAACGGTTACGGCGTCAAGAAGATCATCACGGCCTGCCCGCACTGCCTCAACACCTTAAAGCACGAGTACCCCCAGCTGGGCGGCCATTACGAGGTCACGCACCACAGCGTGTTCATCGCGCAGCTTGTAAAGAGTGGCAGGATCCAGATCAAACCCTCGCTTACCGGTGCTCTGACCTACCACGACCCCTGTTACCTGGGGCGCTACAACGAAATTTTCGATGAACCGCGGTTTCTGGTGCAGGCCGCCGCCAAGGGGGTCTACAGGGAACTCGACCGCCACGGCCGCGAGAGTTTCTGCTGCGGCGCCGGCGGCGGCCGCATGTGGATGGAGGAGACCATCGGCAAGCGTATCAACCTGGAACGCGCCGAGGAGATCGTCTCCTGCCAGGTGGGCAACGTGGCCGTGGGCTGCCCCTTCTGCCTGACCATGATCGAAGACGGCATGAAGGAACTGGAGAAAGAAGAAGAGATTCGCACACTGGACATTGCTGAAATCGTGGCGGAAAGCCTGGCATAGGTCAACGCCACGGCCGCCTGCCGCCGATGTTCGGCAGGAGGCGGTCTTATTTTCGGTATTGAATTTTCGAATTTGATGCAGTAATTGGCCCTCGTTTACCATTCGAAATCAAACGGTCGGACTTTAAAGGGCGCCATCGCTTGTTCTCATCCTCCACATCGCCGGGAAGTCCATTCACCCGTTCCTCAGCGGCCCGGCCAGGGAGCGTAACCCTCTTCGTCCAGTGCCTGGTGGATACCTTCTACCCGGAGGTGGCCGAGGCCGTGGTGACGATTTTCACGCGCCTGGGCATGGCGGTGGACTGCCCCCCGGAGCAGACCTGCTGCGGCCAGCCGGCCTTCAACGCCGGTTACCGTCGCCAGGCCCGGGCCGCCGCGCGGCACTTCATCGAGGTCTTCGAAAACGCCGGCGACATCGTCTGCCCGTCGGGTTCCTGCGTGCACATGGTGCGCCACGGCTACCCCGCGCTGTTCGCCGACGAGCCCGCTTGGCTGGCGCGCAGCCGGC
>Ga0256914_1001725_pt1 | contig 19165 bp, 18 predicted proteins | sample HulkmetaG_FD_191571 | JGI IMG/M metagenome (GOLD analysis project Ga0256914, IMG submission 191571) | Hydrothermal chimney microbial communities from Main Endeavour vent field at the Juan de Fuca Ridge, Pacific Ocean - Hulk | ecosystem: Environmental > Aquatic > Marine > Hydrothermal vents ... | reverse complement strand
CGCCGGTGCACTCGACGTCGTGGTTTCCATGTACGAAGCGGGTGGACAGCTGGGAATGGACCGGCAGCAGAGTGCCCGTGTCGCCGAGAAACTGCTGGCCGACGGGCTGCTGGAGCTGCGCAGCCTTTCGGGCGCCGTGGCCCTGACGCCGAACGGGCGCGAGGCGGCGGCCGCCCTGGCGCCGTCCGATGACGGTGCCCCGCCGGGCCTGGGAGACGGCCCCCTGCTGGACGAAACCCGGCAACAGGCCGTGGCGGACCTCCTCGCCGATCTCAAGCGGCGCACGGGGAGCATGGGGCTCGCATTCGAGGCCCTCTCCGAGCTGGTGGCCGACCTGAAGACCGTCGAGGTCCAGCTGACCTCCCCGCGCCCCAGGACCGCCATCGTGCGCGCCTGCTTCGAATCCATCCACGAGACCCTGCAGACCGCCGGCGACGAGGCGGCGCGCGATGCCGTCGGAAAGCTGCTGGCCGGTCCCTGAAAACGGCCCGTTTTCAGAGCGCCCGCAGGTACTCGGGCTTCAGCGCCACGTGGCCCGCCAGGGCCTGGTCGATGAGCGCCAGGGTCTGCTGCTTGTCCCGCGGCAGGCGGGCCTTGATGGGCAGGTAGTTGGAGGCGTGGTTGGCGTGAAACAGGCCGCGGGAAAGATCGGTGTGCGCCAGCATGGTGCGCAGTTCCGCCAGCATCTCACGGGGGCCGATGAGTTCGAAGCGGCCATTGACGTAGTCCTCGTGCAGGGGGGTTCCCGGGATCAGCATCAGGGTCAGGGCGCCCACGTAGTGCGGGTCCATGGCCGACAGGGTCCTGCCCGTGGCCTCGGCGTGGATCTGCGAGCGCCCGCGGCCGGCGATGCCTAGCAGCACGGTGACCGAGAGCTTGAAACCCGCCTCAATGGCCTTCCGGCCCATGCGCACCATGTGCTGCGCCGTGGCGCCCTTGTTAATGCGCTCGAGGGTCACGTCGTCGCCGCTCTCCAGGCCCATGTAGAGGATGCCCAGTCCCAGGGACCGCAGGGTTTCGAGTTCCTCGGGCGTTTTCATGTCCAGGGCCTTGGCGTTGGCGTAGGCCCCCACCCGCGTGACCCAGGGCAGCTGCCGCCGGATTTCCTCCAAGATGTGCACCAGCCGACGTTGGGGGATAACCAAGGCGTCACCGTCGCACAGAAAGACCCGCCGCTGCCGACGGCAGTGCCGGGCGGCAAAGGCGATGTCGGCCAGGATGATCTCGTCGGGCTTGATGCGGAAGCGCTCCCCGCGGTACGTGCCGCAGAAGGTGCACTTGTTGCGCGAGCATCCCACCGTCACCTGCAGCAGGATCGAGTTGGCCTCGCTGGGGGGGCGAATGATGTTTCCCTCGTAGTGCATGGCGTCGTGTTCTCCTCCCTGTCGGGTGGTCTCCAATTAACCGCTTGACTTCACCACTTATTTAATTATATGTGTTCGGAAGTCAATTTCAACCCGCCAACGCCAAAAAGCGCAGGATAAAGGACGGACTCCCGCCTGCCTGCGGACGACTTCACTGAACCCCGGATTGAACCGGTTTGTCCTGCGACACGCCGTGTAATCGCCCTGTTCGGTGGAGACGACAGGACAATGCATGGATGATTTTCTGTACAAGTTGAGAAACTCCCGAAAGAAAACCGGGTACGACCGTAACCGCCGCAATCAGGACAACTATTCCCCGCGCGCCGACCGCAGCAAGCCCAAGGGCAAGAAGCCGCAGAACCTGCCGGTGGGCGTCGACCACCTGTCCGCCATCCGGCGAACCCTGGAGACCATCGCCGAGAACCAGAAGCAGATGCTGGAGGCTGAGCTCCGGCGCCGGGATGTCGAGGAGCGCAAAGCCCGTGCACTGGAAGACATCGCCCGCCTGATGGGCCGCCGGGAGCAGGACGCCGCGCAACCCGTCTCCGACCGCCGGGAGACTCCGCAGCCGCGGGAAGCGGCGGACGCCGACGCGGATGCGCCCGGCGCCGCAAGGCCTTCGCGCGCCGACCGGGAAAGGATCCTGAAGATCATCCACGGCCTGCGGGAAAAGGGGCAGACCTACGAGGGCATCGCCCGACACCTGGAGACCCAGAACATCCCGACGCTGTCCGGCCGCGGCAAATGGCGCGGCCAGACCATTTACCGTCTGTACAAGGAGAGCGTTTGAGGGCGCCCGCGGCCACCGGCCGTCGAAGGCGCCGGCACTGCGGCCGCAGCCGCAGCACGACATGGAGGCTGGAGGACGGAAACGTCCGTGTGTGGGAGTTTGCCTCGTCGCGGTGAGCCTGCCTGACGATCACGGCCGCTTGCTTCAGCGGCTGGCGACGGATGCGCCGGAAACCGCAGGGGAGGCGCGATGTCAAAGGAGGTTGGCTACATGGCTGTTGGCATTGTAAAGTGGTTCAACAACAGGAAGGGGTTCGGCTTCATCGAGCAGGAAGAGGGCGGTGACATCTTCGTCCACTACTCGTCCATCGAGATGCAGGGATTCAAGTCCCTGGAGGAGGGCGAGCGGGTGAGCTTTGAGGTGGAAGAGACCGACCGTGGTCCGGCCGCCAAACACGTGCAGAAACTCTGACCCCCGCGGGGGACCGGAAACCAAAAAGGCATCCCGGCCATGCGGCCGGCGATGCCTTTTTCATTTTCCCATTTCCGTCAGGCAGGCCATGAAGTCATCGGCGAAGCGGTCCATGATGGCCTGCTGATCGGCGGCCTCAGCCGGATCGGTGATCTCGTTGGCGCGCTCTCCGTAGGCCACCTCCCAGCCCCGGTCCCTCAACCGCCGGATCAGTTCGTCCACGTCTTCACGGCATGTCCCGGGTCCGATGTTTTTTTCCGCGACGTAGAATCTCATGTCGTCAAACGTCTCCCCTCAGGCCGGCATCTGGGTGTCGTGGGTGCGTTCGAAGGCGGCAATCTCGGCTTCGTGCGTGAGCGTCTTGGTGATGTCGTCGAGCCCCTCGAGCAGGCGTTCCTTGATGGCCGGGTCGATGTCGAAGTCCAGCATGGGGCTGTTCTCGGCGTGCAGCGTGATCTGCTGGACGGGCAGGTCCACGGTGGCCTGCATGCCGGGGTGGCGTGCCACCAGGGCAAAAATGTCGTCCACCTGGCGCTCGGAGAGTTCCACCGTCAGCACGCCGTTCTTGGCGCAGTTGTTGCGGAAGATGTCGGCGAACCCCGGGATGCGGTTGCCGTTCTCGTCGCGGTGGGGGGCGATGATCACCCGGAATCCGTACTGCGCGATGGCCCACACGGCGTGTTCACGGCTGGAGCCGCAGCCGAAGTTGTGGCGCGTCACCAGGATGGCGGCGTCCCTGAAAGCCTCGTCGTTGAGGATGAAGCCCGGGTCGGGGCTGCCGTCGGCCCGGTAGCGCCAGTCGAAAAACAGGTTTTCGCCGAATCCCGTGCGCGAGATGGATTTGAGGAACTGCTTGGGAATGATCTGGTCGGTGTCCACGTTGGCCCGGTCCAGGGGCGCGATGACACCGCGAACGGTTTTCAGGGGTTCCATCGGTCTGCTATCCTTTCTGCCAGCTGCGGATGTCTACGAAGTGTCCGGTCACGGCCGCCGCGGCCGCCATTTGCGGGCTCACCAGGTGGGTGCGCCCGCCTTTTCCCTGGCGGCCCTCGAAATTGCGGTTGGAGGTCGAGGCGCAGCGCTGGCCGGGTTCCAGCTTGTCCGGGTTCATGGCCAGGCACATGCTGCAGCCGGACTGGCGCCACTGGGCGCCGGCCTCGCGGAAGATGCGGTCCAGGCCCTCGGCCTCGGCCTGGCGCAGGACCTGCTGGGAGCCGGGGACCACCAGTACGCGAACGCCTTCGGCCACCTTGCGTCCCTGGAAGATGGCCGCCGCCGCCCGCAGGTCCTCGATGCGACCGTTGGTGCAGCTGCCGATGAAGACGGTGTCCACGGCGATGTCCGTGATGGGCGTGCCGGGGGCGAGTCCCATGTATGCCAGGCTTTTTTCCACGTCCGCGGGGCTGTAGCCCGGCACCTCGTTCGGAAAAGGCACCCGCGCCGACACGTCGGTCACCATGCCCGGGCTGGTGCCCCAGGTCACCTGGGGGGTGATTTCGGAGGCGTCGATGGTGAGCTCGCGGTCGAAAACGGCGCCCTCGTCACCGGGCAGCGTACGCCAGAAGGCGACAGCCTTTTCCAGGGCCTCCCCCCGGGGGGCGTAAGGGCGCCGGGTCTTGCAGATGTAGTCGATGGTGGTGTCGTCGGGCGCCACCATGCCGGCCCGTGCGCCGGCCTCGATGGTCATGTTGCACACCGTCATGCGGCCTTCCATGGACAACGCCCGGATGGCCGGCCCGTCGTACTCTATCACGTAGCCTGTGCCGCCGGCGGTACCGATAGTGCCGATGAGCTTGAGCACCATGTCCTTAGCGGTCACGCCGGGCTGCAGCCGCCCCTTGAAGGTCACCCGGAAGGTTTTGGGGCGCGCCTGGGGCAGGCACTGGGTGGCCAGCACGTGCTCCACCTCGGAGGTGCCGATGCCGTATGCCAGGGCGCCGAAGGCGCCGTGGGTCGAGGTGTGCGAGTCGCCGCACACGATGGTGGTGCCGGGCAGGGTGATGCCCAACTCGGGACCGATGATGTGTACGATGCCCTGGCGCTCGTCGTCCAGGTCGAAGAGCGTGATGCCGAACTCCCGGCAGTTGCGGGTCAGGGCGTCCACCTGGGCCCGGGACACGGGATCCGCGATCTCGTGGCGGTTCTCGGTGGGTACGTTGTGGTCCAGGGTGGCGAACGTCAGCTCGGGCCGGCGCACCTTGCGGCCGGCCAGGCGCAGGCCCTCGAAGGCCTGGGGACTGGTGACCTCGTGGACCAGGTGGCGGTCGATGTACAGCAGCGTGGTGCCGTCCTCGAAGTCGGTCACCCGGTGGCGCTCCCAGATCTTTTCAAACAGCGTTTTCGGCATGATGAATCGTGGCTCCCTTGGTTGGTCAGTGGTTCTCCGCCCGTGATTCGCGCCGGGCCGCCGGAGCCGATTGCGCCCCGCACGCACCGCCGAACCACGGCGCTTGAACCCAAGCATAAATTATACTATTGAATTAAAATCCATAACATAAACTTCCCCGGCCGAATTGCAAGCCGAAACCGCGACCGAAAGAACGAATCACAGCAGACACAGGAGGTTGTTCATGGCACCCGAACTGGCCCCCGGCCTGGAATCACGCTTTGAATTCAAAATTCCGGAAACCAAGACCATCGCCCATCTGTTTCCCGAAGCCACCGAGTTTCGGCAGATGCCCAACGTGCTGGCCACGGGCTTCATGGTGGGGCTCATCGAGTGGGCCTGCATCGAGGCCATCAAGCCGTACATCGACTGGCCGCGGGAGCAGAGCGTGGGCATTCACGTCGACTTCAGTCACCTGGCGGCCACCCCGCCGGGCCTGACCGTGACCGTCGAGACGCGGCTGCTCGAGGTTGAGGGCCGCAAGCTGACCTTCGCCATCCGCGCCCATGACGGGGTGGACCTCATTTCCGAGGGGACCCACCAGCGTTTCGTCATCGATGCCGAAAAATTCAGCGCTCGGGTGGCCGAAAAGGCCCGCAGGGCCCTCTCGGGGTAGGCAAAAAACGACCACGCCTGCCGGGATGAAGACAAATGCCCCCGGGCGGCGTGGCGGTCGACGGCGGTTGCGGTCCGCGGACCGCCCGCGACTTCGGACTACTCCCCGTGGGCCGGCTTGTGCGCCCCGGACCCGCCGGCGGACTGGATCTGCCCCAGCAGCTTCTGGATGCGGTCGATTTCACGCATCAGGGAAAAGACCTTGGCCGTCAGTTCCTTGTTCTCCTGCAAGAGCTCCCGGTTGACGTCCTTGCCGGATTCCAGCAGGGTGATTTTCCGCGACAGGGCGCGGTTCTTCTTTTCCAACAGTTCGTTCTGCAGGCTCAGCTGTTCGTTCTCTTGGGCGATGCCGCGCGCCTCGCGCACTTGCGCACGCAGTTCGGCGGCTTCCTCCTCCAGCGCGTCCAGCTTGCTCTCCAGGGCTTGGTTGCGTTTCTCCAGGGCGTCGAATTCTTCCTTGAGCTGGTGGGCGTTGCGCGTCTCCGCGCGCAGGGCGGACAGCTCTTTTCTCAGGGCCCGCTTTTCCCGGGCCAGTTCCTGCAGCTTGGCCGCCAGTTCTTCGTTCTCCCGGGTCAGCTGGCGGCCCAGGCGGGCTTCTTTCCTGAGCTGCGCCAGTTTGCGCCTGAACTCGGCCTTCTCGTCCAGGAGGGTCTTCTGACGGGTCTTGAGGCGCTGCACTTCCTCGGCCAGCAGGTCGGCTTCCTGCAGGCGGGCGTTGAGCTCGGCGATTTTCTTCTGCAGTTCCTTTTTCTCAGCCGCCAGGGCCTGCTTTTCCTGGCGCAATACCTCGCTCTCGTGCGCGGCGGCTTCCAGTTTCCGGATCTTTTCCTCGAAGCCCTTCTTGGTCTGTTCGAATTTTTCGATGCGCTCCTTGAGCGCTTCGGGGAGATCCTCGCTTTTGAGCATCTCGATTTCCCTGGCCAGTTCGCCGCTCTTCTTCTGGAGTTCCTGATTGCGCGCTTCGAGCGAAGCCACGTATTCAGAGGCCTCTTTCAGAAGTGCCTTGTAATCGGGTTTCTTTTCGCCGCGGGAGCCCCACACCATGTAACCGAACGCGAACCCGGCCGCCAGGATGACCACCGCGATGACCAGCAGGGCCGCCGATTTTTTCTCTTGCGCCATAACGTCTCCTCCAGACCGAATCAGGTGTTTGCAGGGGGTTCCGGCCGGTTTGCGGGAATCGCCCGGGGACTGCCCCTGAAAGGATTTTGGATGATGATCGCCTATTTACGGGTTCATCGGTTGCGACACGATCCTCATTTATAATTTGAAACCGACCGCAAATCAATTATTTTATCGCACCATTGCCCAGCCGGGGGACCGCCGGCGGCCGCCCGGCGCCGGGGGGACGGGTCGACCACCAGAAATCGTTGGCCTCTACGGGATCGTAGGTCTTGTAGCGGCCGTTGATCAGGATGCGCGGGGAGAGGTGCGTCTCGTCGCGGCCGCAGCGCAGCAGGCGATCGGTGGTCATCACCCACCCGATGACGGGGCCGTGCCGGGCGACGGCCTGTCGGCTGTACTGCGAACACGAGGGATACATGGGGCACTGTCCGCCGCGGATGGCGTAGAGGTGGTTGAGCGGGCCGCGGTAGATCGCCATCAGCGCCGGCAGGAAGCCGGCCGGCGGGTCGGTACCCGGTGCGACGCAACCGCACAGCAGCGTCGCCAGCAGCAGACCACCGGCCAGCAGGCGGGCGCGCCTAGGCGGTGTCGGCCGCATTTTCACGCTCAGCCGCTTCGGTCGCCTCGGCCCTCGCGCGCAGGCGCAGGCGGCGGTTTTTGATAGATTCGGCCAGCAGCGACAGGAAGAAGGCCGCCCCGGCCACCAGGATGATGGCGGCGCCCGACGTCAGGTCGTAGGTGAACGACAGCCACAGGCCGCAGACAGTGAAGACCGCCCCCATGAGGGTCGAAAGCGCCATCATGGCGAACAGCGAGCGGGCGTATTTTTCGGAGATGAAAGGCGGGATGGTCAGCAGCGCGATCACCAGGATGAGGCCCACCACCTGGATGATGACCACGATGGAGACCGCCAGCAGGGCGATCAGGAAGAAGTAGAGCGCCGTGACCGGGACGCCCCGGATGCGGGCGAACTCCTCGTCGTAGGACATGGCCAGCAGGTCGTTGTAGAGAAAGACCAGGGCCGCGCCCACCACCGCTGTGATGATCAGCATCAGGCGGATGTCGGCGAAGGGCACCGTCAGGATGCTGCCGAACAGGTAGCTCATCAGGTCGACGTTGTAGCCCGGGGTGAGGTCCAGCAGGATGACGCCGGTGGCCATGCCCACGGCCCAGATGACGCCGATGATGGTGTCCGCGCGGTGGCGGGCGCGAATGGTGACCGCCGCCATGAGCACCGCCGCCGCCAGGGTGAACCCCAGGGTGGTCGGCAGGAAGGGCCACCCCATGAAGAAGGCCAGCCCGATGCCGCCGTATGCCGCGTGGGCGATGCCGCCCGACAGGAAGACGATGCGGTTGACCACCACCAGGGTGCCCATCACGCCGCACAGCACGCTGGCCAGCAGGCCGGCCATCAGGGCGTTGCGCATGAATTCGAACTGCAGGGCCTCGAGCATGTCATTCGTCTCCCGAAACGTGCGGCAGCCGGTGGGGCAGCCCGCGGGCCATCAGTTCCACCTGGCAGGGCTGGTCCGGCGTACAGGGGTACATGGTCTCCAGCATGTCGGCCGTGATTTCGGCCTGGTCGTGGTAGTGCAGGCGCCGGTTGATGCAGGCCACGGACTTGACATAGGCTGAAAGCACCAGCAGGTCGTGGCTGACCACCAGGATGGTCACCGACTCGTTGAGTTCCCGGAGCAGGCCGTAGAACTCGGCCTGGCCGCGGGTGTCGATGTTGGCCGTGGGTTCGTCCAGGAACAGCAGCCGCGGGTCGCTGACCAGGGCGCGGGCCACGAAGATGCGCTGCAGCTGCCCGCCCGACAGCTCCCCCACGCGGCGGTGGCAGAAGGCCCCCATGCCCAGGCGGTCCAGCGCCTTGTGGGCTTCCACGCGGTCTTGGTTGCTGTAGCGCGTCCAGCGTTTTCCCGGCCTGAGCTTGCCCATCAGCACCACGTCCAGGGCGGTCACCGGGAAGTGGGTGTTGACGTGCACGTTCTGGGGCATGTAGCCGATGAGGTGGGACACCTCCCGCGGCGGCCGGCCGAAGATGCGGATGCTGCCGCCGGTGGGCGTCAGCAGCCCCAGCATGAGCTTGAGCAGGGTGGTCTTGCCGCCGCCGTTGGGTCCGATCATGGCCACGAAGTCGCCCTCTTCGATGGTCAGGTCGATGCCCTCCAGCACCGGATGCCCGCCGTAGGCGAAGCTCAGGTTGCGGATGGCGATGATGGGTTCGTCTGACATGACAACCGACTCTAAGCCAGACGGCGACAGTTTTCAAGCACGGAAAAGGCGCCGGCGCAACCGCAAGCCGCATGAGCCGCCCCCCGCACCCGGTCGCACCCAGTCCGGGAGGCGCCCCGGCGTCCACCACGCCGTTCGTGGCGCGAGATTGCAATGGAAAAGGGCCGGCGGCGTGTTGTGCCCGGGGAAGACCTGTGGTACAGGCTGTGAACTGACCGTCAACCCCGAACCCGGAGGTCCCGATGACAGAGAAGGTAAGCGGCATATACGCCCCCCTGAGCACTCCCTTCGTGGACGAGGAGGTGAGCCTGGAGCGGCTGCGGGAGAACGTGGTGCGATACAGCCGCACACAGCTGGCCGGGTTTTTCGCCCTGGGCAGCAACGGCGAGGTCATGAGCCTCGACGAGACCGAGAAACACCGGGTGCTGGAGACCGTGCTGGCCCACAAGGCCCCGCACCAGAAGGTGCTGGCCGGCGCCGGCTGCGAGTCTACCCGCGCCACCATCGCCCTGGGAAAGCGGCTGGCCGCCATGGGCGCCGATTTCGTGTCCGTGCTGACGCCCAGCTATTTCAAGGCGGCGCTCACCGACGACGCCCTGGTGGAACACTACAGCCGTGTGGCCGACGCCCTGCCGGTGCCGGTTTTTATTTACAACGCGCCGCCCTTCACGGGCGTCAACCTGTCGCCGCGAGTCATCGCGCGCCTGGCCGCGCACGGCAACATCGCCGGCATGAAGGACACCTCGCCGGGCACCAGCAGCCGGTATCTGGAAGTCTGCGGCGACGATTTCAGCCTGCTGGCCGGGAACGCCGGCAAGCTCTTTTCCGCACTGGTGCTGGGGGCCAGCGGGGGCGTGCTGTCCTTTGCCGACGCCTTTCCCGAGGTCTGCTGCCGTCTCTACGAGGCCTTCGTGGCCGGTGACCTGGCGGAGGCCCGGCGGCTGCACTACCGCATCAGCGGGGCCAACCGTTACATCTCGGGCGCCTTCGGCGTGGCCGGCGTCAAGGCGGCCATGGAACTGGCCGGCTACCACGGCGGGCCGCCGCGCCGCCCGCTGCTGCCGCTCACCGACGAGAACCGCACCGCCATCCGCCGGGTGCTGGAAGAAGCCGGCCTGCTGTCGTAGAGGAGGTTCGCCGTGCCCGACCTGATCACCCTGGGCGAGACCATGGTGCTCTTCTACCCCCTGACGGGGGGCACGCTGCGCCACGCGCCGCTTTTTGCCAAGACCGCGGCCGGGGCCGAGAGCAACGTGGCCATCGCCTTCACCCGCCTGGGCGGCAGCGCCGGCTGGATCAGCCGGGTGGGAGACGACGAGTTCGGCCGCTTCGTGGTCGCTTTCGTGCGCGGCGAGGGCGTGGACACCCGTGGCGTGCGGGTGGACCCGGAGCGCCAGACGGGCTGCTTCTTCAAGTACCGCCGGCCCGACGGGCGGGTGGAGGTCGAGTACTACCGGCGGGATTCCGCGGCCAGCCGCCTGGAACCGGCGGATGTCGAAGAGGCCTGCTTCGAGGGCGCCCGCCTGCTGCACCTCACCGGCATCACCCCGGCGCTGGGGCCCGGCTGCCGGGCGGCCCTGGAGCGCGCCATGGACATCGCCGCCGCGCGCGGCATGGAGATCTGCTTCGACCCCAACCTGCGGCGCAAGCTGTGGGACCTGGAAGAAGCGCGGCAGGTGATCCGCCCCCTGGCCGCCCGGGCCCACGTGGTGGTGGCCACGCGCGAGGAGTGCCGGCTGCTGTGGGGCGCCCGTGACACCCGGGACGCGGCCCGTCGGCTGCTGGACGCCGGGGCGCGCGTGGCGCTCATCAAGCTGGGCGCGGAGGGCGCCTACTTCGAGGACCGCGACGGCCGTTCTTTTCACACCCCGGCCCTCGAGATGCGGCACGTGCAGGACCCCGTGGGGGCCGGCGACGGTTTCGCGGCCGGTTTTCTGTACGGGCGGCTGGCGGGCTGGCGCGCGCCCGAAACGGTCCGCCTGGCGGTCACCGTGGGCGCCCTGGCCGTGGGGGCCGACGGCGACACCGAGGGCTACCCGGACCTGGAAACCGTGCAGGCGCTGTGGCGGGGCCGGTCCGACGTCTCACGCTGAACGGCGCGGCGCTTTTCCCCCGTGACCACGATGCGCCGGCCGCCGCAACGCAGCGCGTGCACCGAGGCGTGATGATTTTGCCGGGAACCCGGGCGTCGGTCCCGGTGGCGGCAGGGTCAGCCGGGCGGCCCCCCGCACCAGCGGCGGAACAGATCGCGCAGCACGCCGTCGCCGCCGAAGGCGCCGGCCTTGGTGACGGTCGCCAGGCCGTCGAAAGCGCCCCCCGCCAGTTCACCGGCCGCCAGGCCGGTCAGCACCTCGCCGCGCAGCCGCATGCCTTCCACCCCCATCTCCCGAAATAGCGCGTCGGCCGTGTCGCCGCCGGTGACCACCAGCCCGCCCGGCCGCGCCGCCCGCACGACGGCCGCCGCCGCGGCGGCCAGCCGGCGGCAGAGTTCCTGCGGGGAAACCGCCTTCCCCCCGTCTCCCGGTGCGGGCGCCGCCACGCGCAGGGCCAGATGCCCGCCGGCCAGCGCCCCGGCGGCCCGTTGCGTGAGAACGGCGCACCGCCGCCGGTCCGTCAGCCGTTGGGGGGAGACGGTCAACACCCGCCAGCCCCTCTCCCGGGCCAGCACGTCGATCTGGCGGTGGCTGCGGGCCGCGGCCGAACCGCAGACGACCAGGGCGGGGCCGGTCAGGCGGTCGACGGCGGGCGGCGGCGCCTCGCCGGCGGCCGTCCGTCCGGCGATGCTGGCCGCCAGCCCGGCCGAACCCACCGGCAGGATGCGCCGTCGCAGGGAGCGCAGCAGCCGGGCCACGGAGTCCAGGTGCCGCCGCTCTGCGGCGTCGAAAACCAGGTGCCGGGCGCCCTGCGCCAGCAGCGCCGCGACGTGATCCGCCAGCTTTTTCCAGGGGGCTTCCAGGAGCGGCAGACCGACGTGGGCCACCGGCAGGCGGGCCTGTCGGCGCACGTTGTGCGACAGGCGCGCGTCGCGCACCGGCGTGACGGGGTCGCGGGCGATTTCGGTCTGCGCCACGGGGACGCCGTCCACCCGGTGGATGTCGTCGACCGTGGTGCGCCCCATGTCCGGAAAGGCCGGGGCGATGAAGCTGGCCTCCATTTGCAGGGCCGCCATGAGCGCTTCGGTCTCGGCGCCGATGTTGCCCCGCAGGCAGGAGTCGATCTTCTTGTAGACCCGGTGCGGCCCGAGGGCGGCCAGCGCGCGTCCCACCGCCGTCAGCCTCCGCCGGGCGGCGGTCTCGTCCGCGGCGCGGGTGCGGGTGTACAGGGCCAGGCCGGCCGCTTCGCGCCGGGGGGGCACGCGGTCCGTCAGGAGCACGGGGGCGTCCGGCCGGCAGAACTGCACCCCGGTGTCGGCGGCGCCGGTCAGGTCGTCGGCGATCACGGCAACGAAGGTCATGGGCGCGGCTGGCTTCGCATCAGGGGTCACGGGCGGTCGTCTTCTTCGAACTTGTGGCGGATGACGGCGCCCTTGTCGGCCGACTCCGCCAGCCGGGCGTAGAGCGCCAGGTAGCCGCGCCGGAACCTGGGCGCCGGGCGCCGCCAGGCCGCCAGGCGCTTTCGGATCTCGTCGTCGGGCACGTCCAGGTGCAGGCGGCGGCCGGGGATGTCGATGGTGATGCGGTCGCCGTCGCGGACCGCCGCCAGCGGACCGCCCTCGGCGGCCTCGGGCGAGACGTGGCCCACGAAACAGCCGTTGTTGGTGCCCGAGAAGCGGCCGTCGGTGACCAGGGCCGTCTTGAGGGCCAGCCCCTTGCCGTAGAGGTACTTCATGGCGATGTACATCTCGCGCATGCCCGGCCCCCCCTTGGGGCCCTCGTAGCGGATGACGACCACATCGCCGGTGTGTACCTCGTCGTCGAGGATGGCCCGGTTGGCGGCCTCCTCGGAGTCGAAGCATCGCGCCGTGCCCGTGAAAACACGCATCTCGGGGGCGATGGCGGCCGGCTTGGTGACGGCCGTGCGCGGCGCCAGGTTGCCGCGCAGCACGGCCAGCCCGCCGCCCCGGTCCCAGGGGTCGTCCAGGCTGCGGATGATGCTGCGGTCGGGTGGGGGGACGTCGGCCAGGTTTTCGGCCACCATGCGGCCGCTGACTGTCACGGCGTCGGCGTCCAGCAGCGGCAGCAGTTCCTTCATGACCGCCGGCACCCCGCCGGCGCGATGGAAATCGGGCACGTTGGGCGCCGCGGCCGGGTTGATGCGCGCGATGGTGGGAGTCTCGGCGCACAGGCGTTCGAACAGCGCCATGTCGACTTCCAGGTCGGCCTCGTAGCCGATGGCCGGCAGGTGCAGGGCTACGTTGGTGGAGCCGCCCGTGGCGGTGCTGACCCGGATGGCATTGTGCATGCCCTCGCGGATGATACGCCGCGCCGTGACGCCCTGCTCCAGCAGGGCCATGATCCGGCGGCCCGAGGCCTGGGCGGCGCGCAGGCGGTCGGCCTGGGTGGCCGGGATGGTGGCGCTGTGGGGCAGGCACATGCCCATGGCTTCGGCCACGCAGCACATGGTATTGGCCGTGCCGTAGAAAGAGCACGAGCCGCAGGTGGGTGCGGCGCAGTCTTCCAGGCGGCGGTAGATGGCTTCGTCGATGCGGCCGGCGGTGAGCATGCCGAGCCCCTCGGTCAGGCTGGTGGTGTCGGCCGCGCGGTTGTCGAAACGGCAGCCGCCTTCCATGGGGCCGCCGACCACCAGGATGGCCGGGATGTCCAGCCGGGCGGCGGCCATCAGCATGGCCGGCACGATCTTGTCGCAGGAGCCCAGCAACACCACGGCGTCCAGGCGGTGAGCCTGGACCATCATCTCGATGTCGTTGGCGATCAGGTCGCGCGTGGGCAGGATGAAGTGCATGCCGTCGTGGCCCTGCGCGATGCCGTCGCAGGCCGCCATGACGCCGAACTCCACCGGGGTGCCCCCGGCCTGGGTGATGCCCTGGCGCACGAACGCGGCCACCCGCCGCAGGTTGTCGTGTCCCGGCACCACCCGGTTCCAGCTGTTGGCCACGCCCACCAGGGGCCTGTCCAGGTCGTAGTCGCTGTAGCCCATGGCCTTGTATAGCGCACGGTTCATGGACCACTCGGGCCGTTTCAAAATGTCTCTGCTGCGCCAATGCATTGGTGGTTCCTCCCGATGTCGTTGCCGGATGGTCGTCCAATGACTGCATACAGGGTTTTGCCGGTAATGAAAACCCCTCCCTGCGGCCCCGCCCCGCGCGACCGTCATCCTGGGCTTGGCCAAGGAGTACGACCTGTCCACGCGGACGCTCATGCAGGCGCTGGAGGTGGAACTCACCGAGATCCCCGGCTGGACCTGCTGCGGGGCCAGCGCCGCCGAGGCCGCCAGCGATCTGCTGTTGCTGGCGCTGGCGGCACGGGCCGCCGGGGACCGGGAGGTCCTGGCTCCCGGCAGCGCCTGCTACCTGAACCTCAAACGCGTGGCGCAGTGGGCGGGTGACGACGACCGTCTCAAAATGCGGCTCAACGCAGTGCTGGAGGTCGAGGACCTGACGCTGGGGCGCATCCCCCCCCGGCACCTGCTGGACGTCGTCAGCCGTGACATTGGGGCGGAGCCCTCCGCCAAAACCGCAAAAGACGGCTTGACGGACTGCGCATCGCACCGTACTATGGCTGCCAGTGACTGCGGTCGTATCGGGTGTTCGACGACCCGAAGGCCCCGCGTTCCGTGGAGGCCGTCATCGCGGCCACCGATGCCGAGGTGCACCCCTTTGCCATGGCGGCGCGCTGTTGCGGGGCGTCGCACATGAACACCAAAACGGCGGTGGGGCTGCAACTGGTGGCCGCCATCCTGGACGATGTGCGCGGTGCCGACGCCGTGGTGACGGTTTGCCCCATGTGCCAGATGAACCTGGAGGCTTGCCAGCGCAAGGCTTCGCGTGTCGCCGGCAGGGATCTGGTGATTCCCGTGCTCTACCTGCCCCAGCTGCTGGGGCTGGCGCCCGAGGCGCTGGGGTTGGACCTCAACCTGGCCGTGCCGGCCGGATTCATCGAGCGCTTGGCGGCCTGATCCCGCACCGGACGGCCATCCGCGGCCGGTCCCCGACGGTCGGGCGGGAGGGCCGGAACCCCGTTGAAGGCATCAGGACCTCCGATGATCGCTTTTCTGAAGAAAATCACCAGCGGGTTGCTGCCCAAGCTGATCCTGACCGTGGGGCTGACCCTGCTGGTGACCATCTCGGCCTGGGCCTACTTCAACATCAAGGACCAGAAGCAGCGGGCCATGCGCGAGATCGTGCGCGGCACCGACCGTCTGAGCAATACCATCCTGCTGGGCACCCACTACGCTATGATGCTCAACTCCCGCGATGACATCAACCAGATCATCCGGAACATCGCCCGCCAAAGGGAGATCGAGAACATTCGCATTTACAACAAACTGGGCGAGATCAAGTTTTCCAACCGGCCGGCCGAACTCGAGCAGCGCACCAACATCAAGGCCGAGGCCTGCGACATCTGCCACCGCACCGACCCGCCCTCCACCCACCTGGACCTGTCCCGGCGCATCCGCATTTTTCACGCTCCCGACGGGCACCGCCTGCTGGGCATCATCAGCCCCATCCGCAACGACCCCGGCTGCGCCACCGATGCATGTCACGTGCACCCGGCGGGCAAGAAGATCTTGGGGGCCCTGGACGTGGTGGTCTCGCTCAAGGACACCGACCGCGAGGTGCGGCAGGCCGAGCGGGGTATCATCTCCCTGGCCGTGCTGATTTTCCTGATCATGTCGACGTTCATTTTCTTGTTCTTTCTCAAGTTCGTCAACCGCCCCATCCGTCGTCTTATCGAGGGCACCGAGCGCATCGCGCAGGGCGATTACCAAAGCCGCGTGGAGATCGACCAGCAAGACGAGATGGGCCAGCTGGCCTCGGCCATCAATCACATGGGGCAGCAGATCTGGGAAAGCTACAACAAACTCAACCGCCAGCGCAACGAGTACCAGGAACTCTTCGAGCAGGTGCCCTGCCTGATCACCGTGCAGGACCGCGACTTCCGGCTGCTGCGCTACAACCGCGAGTTCGCGGAGCGCTTCGACCCCCAGCCCGGAGACTTCTGCTACCAGGCCTACAAGGGGCGCACCGAGAAGTGCGTGGACTGCCCGGTGGAGAAGACCTTCGAAGACGGCCTGTCGCATTCCGGCGAGGAGAGCGGCATCGACAAGGACGGCAGCCTGACCCACTGGATCTTTACTACCTCTCCCCTGAAGAACGAAAAGGGCGAGATCGTGGCCGCCATGGAGATGAGCCTGGACATCACCTCGCGCAAGCGGCTGGAGGAGGAGCTGGAGCGCTCGGAGAAGAAGTACCACGACATCTTCAACAATATCCCCAACCCGGTGTTCGTGCTCGATACCGAGACTTTGGAGATTCTGGACTGCAACGAGAGCGTCAAGAAGGTATACGGATATCCACCCGAGGATCTCCAGGGGCGTCGTTTCCTCGATCTGTTCCGGAAGGACGAGCGTGATTACTATGCTTTCAAGATGATGACCGCTTCGGTCATCAACCAGGTCAAACACGTCCATCGCGACGGTCGAAACCTTTACGTCACCATCCGCGTCTCGCCTTCGGAGTACTTCGGCAAGAAGGTGCTGCTGGTGACCACCGGCGACATCACCAAACGCCTGGAGGCCGAACAGCAGCTCATCCAGGCCAGCAAGATGGCCACCTTGGGCGAGATGGCCACCGGAGTGGCTCACGAGCTCAACCAGCCGCTGTCAGTCATCAAGACCGCCAGCAGTTTCTGCCTGAGGAAGATCCGCCGGCAGGAGCCCATCGAGGGCGGGATCCTGGCGGGCATGCTGGAGAAGGTGGACCGCAACGTGGACCGCGCCGCCAAGATCATCAGCCACATGCGCCAGTTCGCCCGCAAGTCGGAGCTGAAGCTCGAACGCGTCCAGGTGGTCGACGTCATGCGCAGCGCCCACGACATCTTCAGCCAGCAGCTCAAGGTGCGCGGCATCGAGGTGGTCTGGGAGATCGAGACGCATCTGCCCAAAATCAACGCCGACCCGGGGCGGCTGGAGCAGGTGTTCATCAACCTGCTGGTCAACGCGCGCGACGCCATCGAGGAGAAGCAGCGCTCGAGCGCCGCTACCGACGGCCCCCGGCGGATCACCCTCAGCGCCCGGCGGCGCGACGGACGGGTGGTCTGCCGGGTGTGCGACACGGGCACGGGCATCTCTCCGGAAGTCGCCAACAAGATCTTCGAGCCTTTTTTCACCACCAAGGAGGTCGGCAAGGGCACCGGGCTGGGGCTTTCCATCAGCTACGGCATCGTGCGCGAGTGCGGCGGCCGGATCGAGGTGACGTCGGTGCCCGGCGAGGGAACCTGTTTCATACTCACCTTTCCCGTTCAGGAGAAAAATGACCAACCCGAAGGAAACGAGCATCCGGATCCTGCTGGTGGATGACGAGGAGGACATCCGCGACGTGCTGGGCATCGCCTTGGCCGACATGGGCTACGAGGTGCTGACGGCAGAAAACGGTCGGGCGGCCCTGGAAATCTTCGGCCAGAAGCGTCCGCCCATCGTGCTCACCGACATTAAGATGCCCGCCATGGACGGCATCGAACTGCTGCGCCGCATCAAGCAGGCCGACCCGGAGACCGAGGTGGTCATGATCACCGGCCACGGCGACATGGACCTGGCGGTCAAGAGCCTCAAGTACGAGGCCTCGGATTTCATCACCAAGCCCATCAACGTGGATGCCCTGGAGATCGCCCTGAAACGGGTGCGGGAACGCATCCTGATGCGCACCCGGTTGCGCGAGTATACCGAGCACCTGGAAACCCTGGTACGGGAAAAGACCCAGCTGCAGGACCACCTGGCCTCCCTGGGGCTGATGATCGGCTCCATTTCCCACAGCATGAAAGGGCTGCTCACCGGCCTGGACGGCGGCATGTACCTGTTGGACACGGGCATCGAGAAGAACGACTGCAAACGCATCGAGGAGGGCCGTCGGACGGTCAAGCTGACGGTTGAACGCATCCGCAAGATGGTGATGGACATCCTCTTCTACGCCAAGGACCGCCAGCTGGACCGGCGGCCCACGGACGCGTGCGATTTCTGCACAGATGTGGCCGCCACCATGCGGCCGCACTTCGAGGCCCGGGGGATCGATCTGCAGACACGCTTCGCCTCTTCGGCCGGCACTTTCCAGGCCGACGCCGATCTGCTGCGCTCGGCGCTGGTCAACATCCTGGAAAACGCCGCCGACGCCTGCCTCAGGGAGGACGGAGCCCGCCGCAAGAGCGTCGTCTTCGGCTGCAGCGCCGACGACCGCGAGGTGCGCTTCACGGTGGAGGACAACGGCGTGGGCATGGACTTGGAGACACGCGAAAAGATCTTCACCCTCTTTTTCTCCTCCAAGGGGGCGCGCGGCACGGGGCTGGGGCTGTTCATCGCCAACCACATCGTGCGCCAGCACGGGGGGGGCATCGAAGTCTCTTCCACCCCCGGCCGGGGTTCGCTGTTCACCATCACCATCCCGCGCCGGCCGCCGCCCGCCGAATCCCCCGAGAGGGGGTGACCCGCCGGCCTGCGGCGGGGCCCGCCGCCCGGGCCTTTCGGTCCCTGCGGGCGGCGGACCTATTACGGCGCCGCGGCCGTCGTCGGGCCGGGGTGCGCGGCGGCAGGAACCGGCCGAACGTTCCGCGGTGGGCATCCAGGTAGCCTTCGAGGGCGGTTTGCCCCGCCAGCGGCGTTTCGGACAGCGGCAGGTGCACCTGGGTGTTCGGCCGAACACGTCTTCCAGCGGCGGGGCCTGCGTGCCGGGGGCAGCTGGTTGCAGATGACGCGCTGGACGGCGATGTCGATGTCCGTCAATTCGTTGAAGATGCGCAGTGATTCGGCCAGCGCCGGGGAGTGCGGGTTGAACACCAGCTGGACCGGCGTTTTTCCGGGATCTTCGAAGGTTTGTCTCAGGCCGTGGTCGTCGCGGATGGATTCGTCCAGGCGGTTGAGGATGGCGGCGTTCCGGCGTTCCCATTTGCCCACCCGCACCCTGGTGATGAGCTGCCGTTTTTTGACGATCTCGCGCCGCAGGGCCAACAGGTGTTCGTCCCAGATAGCGACAGCCGCGTCAGGTTGAAGAATTTCAGCGAAAGGGCTGTGGGCGCCGTGTCGAAGATCAGGGCGTCGCGGTTATCGAAGCGCCGTACGATATCCTCG
>Ga0256914_1001724_pt1 | contig 19165 bp, 16 predicted proteins | sample HulkmetaG_FD_191571 | JGI IMG/M metagenome (GOLD analysis project Ga0256914, IMG submission 191571) | Hydrothermal chimney microbial communities from Main Endeavour vent field at the Juan de Fuca Ridge, Pacific Ocean - Hulk | ecosystem: Environmental > Aquatic > Marine > Hydrothermal vents ... | reverse complement strand
TGGAAACTTGAGAGAGGTACTTTGTTACTACTAAGGTAGCCCGGCTAGAAACCACGAAGCCACAAAGGCACGAAGAAAAGAAAAAGCTTTGAAATGCTTGGTGTTCTTAGTGTCTTTGCGCCTTTGTGGTGATTGAAGGCGGGTACGTTAGTCGTTACGGTACTTTTATAGTTTGACGAGCGGCGAAAATGGATTCGACACCCTTGCAACCACAGATGTTGGTTTAGCTTTGGCTCAGATCATCCAGATTCAGGCCCTCGATGAAGTCGGCAAAAGCGCCCAGGTCTTCGATTTCAATATCAGTCTCTTTTCCAGAGATCTCTTCCTGGCCCGTTTCAGCCAGGATGCTGGCGGTAATGTCCTCTTCGGGCATGCGTCCCACTGCATCCAACACCGCTTCATCAACATAGATGGGAACGCCGGCGCGCACGGCCAGGGCAATAGCGTCGCTGGGACGGGCGTCGAGTCCAATCTTGAGCCCTTGCCGATGCAGTATGATTTCGGCAAAGTAGATATCATCTTTAAGTTCTTTGATGACCACAGACTCGATCGTTGCATCCAGGGTGGTTAGGGCGTTGAGTAGCAAATCGTGGGTGAGTGGGCGCTCAACTTTGATATTTTGTAATTTGAGGGTGATGGCATCAGCTTCGGGCGCGCCAATCCAGATGGGAAGATAGCGCCGGGAATCAATCTCCCGCAGCACCACAACCCGATTTTGTGTCATTAAGCTAATGCGTACGCTGTCGATACGAACTTCAATCATCATAACCGCTCCTTCCGAATGGATGGTAGGGATGATGAAATTATATGCTCCGGGGGGCTATTCGGTCAAGCTGCCACCAGTCAAGGTCTTGTGCAACGACGCCAAGACGAAAATGGACGAAAGGAGGAACGTGGAGGAAATAAAATCGTCCACATTCATCTCATTGGGTCCATCTTCGTCATGGAAAAATGACAAGCTCGCAAGTTGGAATTAGGAAATTTATTGCAAACTACTTAGTTCCTGACGAGGCGGTCAAAAAACGCTCAACTTGCGCCCGGGTAGGCATGGCAGGCATGGCTCCCAGATGTGAAGCGGCCAGCGCTCCGCAGGCGTTGGCCCAGCGCAATGCCTTGTTCCACGCCCAGCCGCTTGTGCGGGCCCACATCAGACCTGCGGTAAACGCATCACCTGCGCCCGCTGTGTCTGCCGCCTGAATATCGAAAGCGGGAAAAAATTGCATTTGTGTGGCAGTGGCTAACAGGGCGCCGCGGGCTCCCAGCTTGAGTACCACAGCCTGCGGGCCGCGGGCCAAAAGCTCGCTGGCTGCCTGTTGTGCAGCTTCATCACTGGCAATGCTGTAACCCACCAGGGCCTCGGTTTCGGACTGATTAGGGGAAAGTACTGCCGCGTGCTGCCACAAAGCAGCGCTGTAAGGCCGGGCCGGGCCCGCGTCCACAAAGATGGGCACTGCCGCGGCCCGGGCCAGCTCTACAGCCCGCGCTAGTGCAGCTTCGCTCACCTCGAAATTAAAGAGCAGCGCACGGGCCCGCGATGCCTCCTGCGCCCATCGGGCCTCGACCTGCTCCGGCGTCAGGCTAAGGTTGGCTCCCGGAACCACCACAAAGGTGGTCTCGCCATCCGGCTCCACCAGCAGCACCGCCGCGCCCGTGCCCGCATCATGCGTCTGCCCCACCGCGGATGTATCCACGCGCTCGCGGGCCAGCGTGGCCAGCGCCTCTTGCCCAAAGGCATCGTAGCCCACATTGGTGATGAGACGGGCTCGGGCGCCCAGACGGGTCAGCGCCACAGCCGCATTAGCTCCTTTGCCGCCGGTAAGAGGGATGAGCTGGCGCGCGTGCAAGTTTTCACCGCTGCGAGGAATGCGGGGCGTTTGCACGACAATATCCATGATGATCGAGCCGATAACAATAAAATGTGACATGGTGATTCCTGAATCGCTGATAAGTTAGCGTTGGCGTTTCTTTCTTTTTTTCTTCGTGCCTTGATGCCTTTCTGCATTTTCTGTGAAAATCTGTGAGAATCTGTGGTTAAACCTTGGCAACCACAGATTACACAGATGGCACAGATTTTTTTGATGCCTTTCTGCTCTTGGTGGTACGCTCTGGATGGCTATGAACCATTACATTTCAACTTTCATAGCATCACTTACTTAACTGTGGTCGCATTAAATTGCGCAACATCAGTCAAATAAAAAGCATCGGGCAATAGTTTACCGCAAGCCCTCTATTCGCACCAGCGGACGACAATTCAAAAGTTGCGGCAATCATCATGCCACGAAGGCTCGGAGATGACAAAGTGGGGAAGAATGCCTCCAACAAAGGCCAAAATACGATGACGCAACGCGGTAACAAGGCCCTTATTTTTGCAAAACCACGCGCTCTGTTTTATAGTACCCTAACTTCCAATTCAAAGACCCACGCACTTTTCGAGTGTTATTCTTTCCAAGGAGTATCGCATGCTCACACTGGTAGAAAAACTCATTTTCACCGTTCTGGTGATGGCTTCGCTTTACAATGGTTATTGGGCTTTTTACAAGGTTGTTCTTGTCATCCAACGGGGTCAGGATGATTTTGATGATGAAAATCTGTGGCCGCGACTGTGGCGGGCCCTCATCGACTGGATGACGCTGCGTCCCATCTGGAAAACCAGGCCCATCAGCAACATTTTCCATGCCATGGTGGCTTGGGGTTTTGGATTTTATGTGCTGGTCAATCTGGGCGATGTGTTGCAAGGCTACCTGCCCATCAAGTTTTTGGGCACGGGCGCACTGGGCAATGGTTATCGCTTGCTGGCCGATGGTTTTAGTGTCGCAGTCCTGATAGGTGTCATCTACTTCATCCTGCGCCGCTTTCTCTTTCACGACCCCCGGCTCACTTTCCGCGACAACATCAAACTAATGCCCAAAGTGGCCGCGGGCGGAACACATAAAGATTCGCTGCTGGTGGCAGTTTTCATTTTGCTGCACGTAGGTTTCCGCTTTTTGGGCGAAAGTTTTGCCGTGGCCCGCGAGGGAGGCGATGCCTTCCAGCCTTTTGCAGCCTCTGTGGCGCAGCTTTGGGCAGGATTACCTGAAGGTACGCTGATTTTCCTGCATCATGCTTCCTGGTGGCTCGCATTGGGCCTGATTTTGGCCTTCATCCCCTACTTTCCTTACACCAAACACTTTCATCTGATTGTAGCAGGTTTTAATTTCTTGGCCAAGCCGCAGCGGGCCTCGATGAGTGCCATGGAGCCCATCGATTTCGAGGATGAGAGCATCGAGCAGTTTGGTGCGGCCAAACTTACCGATCTCACCTGGAAAGGCATCATCGACCCTTATGCCTGCATCATGTGTAATCGGTGTCAGGATGTTTGCCCGGCGTACAGCACCGGCAAGGAGCTTTCACCCTCGGCGCTGGAAGTAAACAAGCGCTACTTCATCAAGGAGCATGTCGATACGCTGGCCAGTGGCGGCGAGTGCCAGATCAATCTGCTGGATTTTGCCCTGACCGATTCCGCTTTGTGGGCCTGCACCACCTGTGGCGCCTGTGTCGAGGTGTGCCCGGTGGGCAACGAGCCCATGTTCGATATTTTGCACATGCGCCGCAATCAAGTGCTGATGGAAAGTGACTTCCCCGCGGAGCTGCAAACTGCTTTCACGGGTATGGAGCGCACCGGCAATCCCTGGAAACTCAGCGCTTCTGATCGCATGAAATGGGCTGCGGGCATGGATATTCCCACAGTGGAGGAGAATCCTGATTTCGATGTATTGTGGTGGGTGGGATGTGCGCCCGCCTATGACATGCGGGCCCAATCCACAGCCCAGGCTTTTGCCAAAATTCTCAAAGAGGCGGGCGTGAATTTTGCCGTGCTGGGCGAACAGGAAAGCTGCTGCGGCGATTCCGCCCGACGCGCGGGCAATGAGTATCTCTTCTTCGAGCTGGCCACGCAAAATGTCGAGACCTTGAACGCGGTCAAAGCCAAGAAGATTGTTACCACCTGCCCGCATGGTCTGAACACCCTGGGTGCAGAATATGGCGCATTTGGCGGCAACTACGAAGTCATCCATCATTCGCAGATGATTGAAACGTTGTTGGCAGAGAAGCGGTTGCGCCCCAAGAAGGCGCTGGATGAAACGGTCACATTCCATGACCCCTGCTATCTGGGTCGCCACAATGGCATTTACGAGGCGCCGCGCGATGCCCTCTCCTTTGTGGTGAATGAAACAGTGGAGATGGAAAATAATCGCAATCTTTCCTTCTGTTGCGGTGCGGGTGGTGCGCAGATGTGGAAGGAAGAGGAACATGGCTCGCAGGCTGTGAACATGAAGCGCTACGAAGAGGCGGTAGAAACGGGCGCAAGCTGCATTGCAGTGGGGTGTCCCTTCTGCCTGACCATGATGACCGATGCCTCGAAAGAAGCGGGCGAAACGGGCCTGGAAGTCAAAGATATTGCCGAAATCGTCGCCGAGACGTTATGATGCCAAGGGATGGGAGACCGGCGAAAGCAGACCGGTCACCCATTCCCCATCATGCCCGACCTCTACGCCACAAACACCCGCTCGGCCCGAGGCAGCAAGCGAGTGGTAATCTCGTAATTGATGGTTTGCGCCCAACCAGCTATCTCCTCGGCGCTGATGCGGGCGTCGCCCTGCCGGCCCAGCAACACCGCCTCATCCCCCCGCGCCACGCCCGCAATGTGCGACACATCTACCATGATGTTATCCATGCACACCCGCCCGATGATGGGCGCGCGCTGGCCCCGAATCAAGACCTGGCCGCGATTGGAAAGCAGCCGTGGCACGCCATCGCCATAGCCAATGGGCAGCAGTGCCACCGTGGTAGGCCGCTGCGCAATAAACGTACGTCCATAGCTCACACTGGCTCCTGCGGGCAGCCTGCGCACCCGCCCCACATGGCTGATGAGCGTGAGTGCGGGATACAACGGGGTTTGGGTGCTGACTTCGGCAGAGGGATAAAGCCCATAAATCGCAATGCCGGGACGCACCGCATCCAACCAGGTTTTTGGTAAATCCAGGATAGCTGCACTATTGGCCACATGCAGGATGGGAATGGAAAAGCGGGCCTGGGCCTGGGCTGCCACCTCTTGGAAGAGGGCAAATTGCTGATGGGCAAAGGTCTTGTCCATTTCATCGGCCGTGGCAAAATGCGTCCACAGCCCCTCGATTTCGAGCTGCGGAAAACTGCTCAGGCGATGCAAAAATGGCAGCACGTCATGCGGAAGCTGGCCATAACGCCCCATGCCCGTATCCACCTTCACGTGCACTTGCACGCGCTGGCCCGCATCATGTGCGTGCTGCGCCAACGCCCGCGCAAAAACCTCATCATTCACCGTGACAATGAGCCCGTGTGCCACCGCGGCCTGAGCTTCGGCGGGCCGGTGTGCGCCCATGACCAAGATGGGTGCGGTGATGCCCGCTTGTCGCAGCGCCACCCCCTCGCTGATGCGGGCCACTGCCAGCCGTGATGCGCCCGATTTCAGCGCTATGCGGGCCACTGGCAACAGACCATGGCCATAAGCATTGGCCTTGACCACCGCCCACAAACCACGCTGGCCTACACGGGCCTTGAGCGTACGCACATTGTGAGCGATAGCGCTTAAATCGATGCGGGCGTAATTGGTAAGATGAGAAGACATAGGTATCTCTTTTGGATGAATGCGTGAATTCAGATAAAATAAGGGAACATTCCAACGATTTCCAGCGTCATTTGATTAACACATTACACAATTTTATGGAGATAAACATAATGAAATCAACCCAACAATCTGTCCTGCTCGTTATCCTGGTGCTTTTGATGCTGGCGGCTGTAGGCTGCTCTAATTTTGGCTACCAGGATGGTAAAGTGAGCATGGACATCAAGCTGGGAGCCGACAATTTGAATAAATTGGTGGCCCGGGCCAGCGAAGGCGAAAACAGTTTCATCGGTAAGGATAACAAAATTGAGCTGGTCGAGCCCAATCTAATGCGCATCTCCGGTGATTTTCATCTGGGCGAAGGCCAGCGGGCCTCAGGCACAGTGGACTTTGCCATCACTTCTACCGAAAACGGAGCCAACATTCAGATTGTCGAATCGAATGTACCGGGCCTGGATGTTGACGGGCCCGTGGTCAACACCTTTAACAAAGCTTTGGGTGGGGCTCTGAGCGAGGCGGCCAGCACTAAAAATGATGGCGCTGGCATTACCGGCATTCAGGTCAAAGATGGCAAGCTGGTCATCTCTGTGACCATGAAAGTGAAGTAACGCTGCCACACAACTACCTGAGCTATGTTCCAAAAGACCCCGAGCCTCTGTGCCCGGGGTCTTTTTTTTAGATTGGAAATGGGCCTCAAGCGCCCAGGTAAGCCTTTTTGACTTCGGGATTGGTAAGAAGCTCATCGCTGGGACCTTGCAGCACGATTTTGCCTGTCTCCAGCACATAACCGCGCTGGGCAAACTTCAGGGCAAGACGAGCATTTTGCTCCACCAGCAAGATGGTTGTCCCCTCGCGGTTAATGTCTTCCAGCGCTTTGAACATATCCATCATCAGCAAAGGCGCCAGCCCCATGCTGGGCTCATCCAGAATCATCACCTTGCGCGCAGTCATAAAAGCCCGGGCCACAGCCAGCATTTGTTGCTCGCCGCCGCTAAGCGTGCCCGCCTTTTGCCAGATGCGCTCCTTGAGCCGCGGAAAGACCGAGAACATGTACTCATAATCCCGCTTGATTTGTTCTTTATCGCTGCGGGCATAAGTGGCCAGTTGCATATTCTCCATAACTGTGAGATTGCCGAAAATGCGGCGTCCCTCGGGCACATGAGAGATGCCCAGTTCGCTGACAACCTTTTCGGGCGGATATTTGAGAATACTTTGTCCTTCGAACAACACATCACCTTCCAACACGGGGACCAGCCGCGAAATAGCTCGCAGCGTGGTGCTTTTGCCCGCGCCATTGGCTCCAATGATGCAGATGATTTCCCCTTTGTCTACATCAAAAGAAATATCTTGCAGGGCTTTGATGTGCCCGTAGGAGACATGCAGATTTCTGACAGATAGCAACATTAGGTCTCGACCTCCTTGCCCAGATATGCTTCGATGACTTGGGGATTGTTCTGGATTTCTTCCGGCGTGCCCTGGGCGATGACTTCTCCGAACACAAGGGTTTGAATGTGCTCGCACAGCTCCATGACAAATTTCATACGATGCTCGATGAGGAAGATGGCCAGCCCGAATTCTTTATGTACCTGACGAATGATACTCATCATCTCGGCGAGTTCCTCTGGGTTCATGCCCGCGGTGGGTTCATCCAAGAAGAGAATTTGCGGCTCCACAGCCAGAGCTCGGGCCATCTCGACCCGGCGCTGCATGCCATAGGGCAGGCTGGTAACCAGTTCATCCGCCACATCGTGGACACCCAGCAAGGATAACAGTTGACGGGCGATTTTCTCAGATTCCGCTTCTTGCTGGCGGCGCTGGCGAGTATCAAAAAACGCCCCTACCAGACCGTAGGTCAGCTTAGAGAATCGGGCCATTTTCACATGCTCCAGCACAGTCATGTGCCGCCACAAGCGCAAATTCTGAAAAGTGCGGCCCAGCCCCATGCCCGCAATTTTATGCGGCGGCACGCCCACAATATTCTTGCCATTGAGCAGCACCTGGCCCTCGGTAGGCGTGTAGATGCCTGTAATCAGGTTGAAAACGGTGGATTTGCCCGCGCCGTTGGGCCCGATGAGCCCTCGAATTTCACCTTTGTCGATGCTAAGATTGAAATCATGGACAGCACGCAGGCCACCGAAGTAGTGCGTCATCTGTTTTACTTCAAGAAGCGGCATCATCGCCCTCCTTATGAGTCTTGGGTTTGACGATGTTCGCGATATCAAATTCCCGGAAAGCAATCAGGCCCGTGGGGCGATAAATCATCACCAAAATCAGAATAACGGGAATAACAATCCATTTGTAAAGCTCCAACGGCCGCAGCGCCTCGCCCAAAAGATTCATGCTCACGGCACCGACAATGGAGCCCAGCACCGAATTCAGGCCGCCAAAATAAACCATGGCCAGCACTTCGGCCAATTTTTGCAAGCCAAACGAGCCAGGATTGATGTAGCGCAGCACATGGGCCAGCAAGCCGCCTGCCACGCCCGCCCAAAAAGCACCGAACAGAAATGCGGTCATCTTGGTTTGGCGGGTGTTCACGGTCATGGCATCCGCGGCCAGCTCATCATCCCGTACCGAATTAAGCGCTTTGCCAAAGGTTGAGCGCACAAAATTGTTGATAATCCAGATACCCAGAATCATCCAAATGAAAATGACAGGCAATGAGGCCAAATTCGGTTGGCCCCCCAGCCCGCGCGGGCCTCCGGCAAACTCAAGGTTCTCGAAAAAGCTCTTAACGATGAACATGAATGCCAAAGAGATGATGGCCAGGTAATCGCCACGGGTGCGAAAAGAGGGAATCGCGACAATTAAAGCACTGAGAGCCGCAGCCGCGCCGCCCAAAATCAGCGCTACCGGAAAGAAAAAGGGCGCCAGCGATGCCGGGAGCTTGGCTGCACCAAACAGCGTGCTGTCGGTAAACATGGCAATAGTAAAAATCGAAGCGGCATAAGCGCCCACAGCAATGAAACCGGGATGCGAAGCTGAGAATTCGCCCATGTAGCCATTGATGATGTTCAGACTCAGCGTAATGAGTACAGCAATCATGGTCAGGCGAGTGACCAGCCCCCGATAAGTGCTTACATCAGTCCATTGCCACAAAACAAGATACAGCAAAAGCAAATGTACCAATATCGAAAGCAAAGATGAGCGATTAAACAATGCCGCTGAAATGCGATTGGCAATGCCGATGGTAAATTTTGTCACCACCAGCATCGGAATAACATAAATCAACAAATCATAGACAATGACCGCAGCGATGGTGGCAAGATCGTTGAAGATAAAGGGAAAATGCAGGCTTGGTTTGGCAAAGAAAACCAACGAGCCAAAAAGTGCCGGAAGTTTCGAGAGCCCCAAAATGTAGGCCAACGATGACCCCGCGAATCTTTCCAGCAGCGCTATCACCAGACCCGCCAGCAACCACCCCATGGCCGGAACATCTCCAAAATGCGATGTCAGCCGATGCAGCATTTTTTTCAGCTTTCTAAGATTTTTCGGATGTCGAATGCTATTTTCGGACATATCAGCCTCATGCTTGGATGAGAAGAAGATGGGTAGGTGTGACTACAGCCGGAGCTTGGATGTGTGAGCTTCGCCAAAAAGACCGTGGGGTCTGAAAACCAGGATGGCAAGAATAATCGAATAGGCAATCAAATCCCGGTAGGTGGATGGGAAGAGCGTTGCCGAGAAGATTTCGATAAATCCGAGCATGAACCCGGCAATGGCCGCACCTTTAATGGAGCCGCGTCCTCCTAAAATGGCAGCGACAAAAGCCTTCCACCCCACGGTGATACCCATGTAGGGATCCAAAACCGGATAGGCGACGCTGTACAACACCGCCGCTGCTGCTGCCAGCGCAGAGCCCAGGGCAAAGGTTAGCGAGGCGATACGGTTCAGAGGCACACCCATGAGCGGAACGGCCGCAAAGTCGTAGGCCATGGCGCGCATGGCCATGCCCCATTTGGTCTTGCTAACAAATAGTTGCAAGAGAATCATCAGACCAATGGCAACGCCCACAATCATCACTTTTTTCCACGAGATGATGACACCTGCGATGTTGGGCTGCGCCAGGGCATCAATCTCTGCCATTAAGTCAGGAAACTTCAGGCGCTGCGCCCCGAAGATTGCCAAAATGCCTGTTTCTAAAATAATACCAATCATCAAGCCGGTAATTGCTGCCGAGGCCCGAGGGGCATTGCGTAAGGGCCTGTAGCCAATGCGTTCGACCGCCATGCCCAAAAATGAAGTCAGAAACATGGTGATGAGAATGCTCAGGATGAGAATCGCCCACATGGGCAATGTTATCAGGCCCGTGCCTGCAGCCAGCAGAGCGGTCAATCCGGTGGCAACAAAGAACCCGATGTACGCTCCCACCATGAAAATATCACCATGCGCAAAGTTGAAAAGCAGCAAGACGCCGTAAACCATGGAATAGCCTAATGCGATGAGTGCATAAAAGCTACCCCATTGCAGAGCATTGACGACGTTTTGAAAGAAAGCAGTCATGCTCACTCCTCGTATCGGTTGAGCGGGCGCACACAGGCCCGCAGAGGAAAAGTTGGGAGAGGGCCTCCCCGTCGCTGCGGAGGCCCTCTCGGCTATCGTCTGAAGTGATGGCGTGACTTTTTACTCGGGGCAAACTTGTTTGTAGAACTCAAATTCGCCGCCATCGTTGATGTGGACGATGACCGCGCATTTGATGGGATCGCCCTGGTCGTTGAAGCTCATGCCACCGGTGATGCCTTCAAAGTTTTTGATGTTGGCCATGGCGTCACGTACGCATTGGCGGTCTTTTTCTATGTCGCCAGTGAGCTTACCACAGCCCTGGATCGCTGTTTTGACGATGTTCATGGCATCCCAGGTAAGTGCGCCTACGTCATCGGGCACGTAGCCATATTTGGCGTTGTAACGATCGATGTAGGCTTTGGTTGCACCTTTGGCTCCTTTGGCAACATAGTGCGTGCTAAAGAAGTTGCCATTGCAGTCAGCGCCGCATAGTTTGGTCAGCTCGGCAGAGCCCCAGCTATCACTACCCAAAATCGGCTTGTCCCAGCCCAGCTCATGCGCCTGGGGCACAATCAATGCCACTTCGTTGTAGTATTGGGGCAAGAAGAGGACATCTGCTCCCGAATCTTTAATCTTGGTCAACTGAGCGCTGAAGTCAGCATCTTTGGTGGTAAAGCTTTCAAAGGCTACCACAGAGCCAGCGCCATGAATATCTTCCCAGGCCTTCTTGAAGTATTCCGCCAGACCTTTGGGATAGTCGCTGGCTACATCATAAAGCACTGCCGCTTTTTCTGCGCCGAATTCTTCGGTGGCAAATTTTGCCAACACAGGCCCCTGGAAGGGATCCAGGAAGGGGGTGCGGAAGACCCAGGGGCGATCCAGTGTCGTTTTGGGATTTGTGGACCACGGGCTAATCATCGGTGTTTTGAGATCGTTGGCAACACCACCAGCCGGCACTGCCTGTTTGGAGGATTGCGGGCCCACAATGACCAACACATCATCTTGCGTGATGAGCTTGGTGTTCGCCTTGGCCGCAGATTCCGCCTTGGATTCGTTGTCTTCGATGACCAGCTCTACTTTGTACTTTTTGCCTCCCACTTCCAGCTCAGCATTGTCTTCCAGCCACAACTCTGCCGCATATTTTGAGCCTTCACCTACTTTGGGGATGTCTCCGGTTAAGGGGGCGTTGATGCCGATCTTGATGGATTTGGGGCCTTTGGAGCCACAAGCCGCAAGCACCGCCATAACAACTACCAAGAGAACGATAACAAAAATTGCGCGCTTTGACATATCTCTCCTCCTCTGGGAAAGAACGCTCTGGGTCTTTAGCGTGTGATGGTATTTCTCTTTCGCACGCTACTTACTCGGAGCGTGGATGGAAAAACCTCTTCAATTTTTGAAAAGGGCGAGTCGATGGTCAAAAGTTTAGCATAAAAATGGCGTGGCTGTCACATTTGCGAACAGCCAATGTGAGGCTCGACTTGCATGTTTGCCTCCTGTGTCAGCGCCCGAGCCCGCGCGAGGGCTTCGCCTGTGTACCCACCCACGTCCAGCAGCGCCCGCATGCGCACACAAGGCTGCAATGCTATCAGTTTGCGGGGCCCGCCCTGAGTAAAAATGGAACGTAGATGGCAGACTGAATTCACCAGGTGCACCTGGGATGCCCCGAGGTTTGTGTGCTTGGGGCGATCATGCTAAGATCGGCGGTATGAACAGAAAATTTCTTGCCGGATTGACTTTTGGCGTGTTGATGTTGCTTTTGGCGATGGCTTTTACACCTGCCCCAACCCTGGCCGCCGACCCCTGCGTCAATCCACCTAAAAGTACTGTCGATGATGGCACTTGCTCAGTGCTACGACAGGAAGAACTCAAACTGCGACGAGGCATCATCACTTACACGGTACAGGCGGGCGACACCATGTGGGGCATTGCCATGCGCTATGGCCTCAATGTCGACACCCTGCGCTATAGCAATGCTGTGCTTTTCCGTAATCCTGACTTGCTTTTAGTTGGCCAAACGTTGCGCATTTTGCCCTTTTCTGGAGCCATTTATCAGGTTCAGCCCGGAGAAAGCTTGGCCAGCGTTGCCAAAAAATGGCATGTTACACCTGATGTCATTCTTGGCTACCAGCCCAATCGCCTGAAAACCACCAAAATCACTCCGGGCCAAGAGCTGGTCATCCCCAATGGGCATCTTACCATCAACATTCCGCCCCCTGAGCGCTCGCCCGAGGCCACCTTTGCCTGGCCCCTGTGCGGCTGGTTGTCCCAAGGATTTTCATCCAGGCATCGGGCAATTGATGTTGCCACAGCCTGGGGTGCGCCCATTTACGCTGCGGGCGATGGTGTGGTGGTACGCGCAGGATGGCTTTACACCGGCTACGGCTTCTCTGTCATCATCAATCATGATCACGGTCTGCAAACGCTGTACAGCCACATGACCAATCCCACTGTGCAGGTCGGAGATCATGTGGTACGCGGACAGCAGATTGGCGAGGTGGGCTCCACTGGCAACTCCACCGGCCCGCACGTGCATTTCGAAGTCCGCAAAAATCATGTACGCGTCAACCCGCTCCCTTACCTCCCCGCCCTTCCTCCCCATTGACCATGAACCGACCGCCAACTGTTGCAGTGATTGATTTTGGCTCGCAAACGGCCCAGCTCATCGCCCGCCGGGTGCGCGATTTGGGCGTTTACAGCGAGCTCATCCCCTGGGACGCACCCGAGGCTCGTTTGGCCCAGGCCCAGGCTTACATTCTTTCGGGCGGTCCTGCCAGCATTTACGAAGACAACGCACCGCAATTGCCCGAAATCGTGCTAAGCAGCGGCAAACCGGTGCTGGGCATTTGCTATGGGATGCAGGCGCTGGCCCATGCGCTGGGTGGACGGGTGGCCGCGGCGACTGCCCGCGAGTTCGGACACACCTTGGTCACGCTCACCGGCGACGCCCCCTTGCTCTCAGGCTTGCCGGAGCAGTTGGATGTGTGGATGAGCCACAGTGACCATGTGGAGACATTGCCTGAGGGTTGGCGGGCGCTAGGCGCTTCCAATCAAGATAGTTTTGCCATCATGGGCGCGCCGGAACAACGTCGCTACGCCCTGCAATTTCATCCCGAAGTGCAGCACACCCGACAAGGCTTGGATATTCTGCGCAATTTTCTCTTTGATGTGGCTGAGCTTCGGGCCACCTGGACATCGACCCATTTTATCGAGGCCATGACTGCTGAAATTCGGGAGAAAGTGGGGCAAAGCCGCGTGCTGCTGGGCCTCAGCGGCGGCGTCGATTCTTCGGTAGTGGCCGCGTTGCTGCACAAGGCCATTGGCGATCAGCTCACTTGTGTTTTTGTCGATCATGGCATGTTGCGGTTGGGCGAGGCTGATGAGGTTTTTGATACTTTCCAGCAGGCCCACGGCATTCATCTCGTTGGCATCAACGCCACTGAACAGTTTTTAACCGATTTGCGGGGTATTACCGACCCGGAAGAAAAACGTAAGCGCATTGGCCGCCGCTTTGTGCGCGTCTTCGAAGCGGCGGCTGCAAACCTGGTGGCGCAAACGCCGGGCGCGCCCTTCCGCTTTTTGGCGCAAGGAACGCTTTATCCTGATGTTATCGAGAGTGCGGCCAGCGGCAAGGAGCATGCAGCCCGCACCATCAAAACGCATCACAACGTGGGGGGCTTGCCCGATGATATCGAATTCGAGTTGCTGGAGCCACTGCGGTATCTCTTCAAGGATGAGGTGCGTCGCGTAGGGCTGGCATTGGGCTTGCCGGAGCATATCGTGTGGCGACACCCCTTCCCGGGCCCGGGCCTGGCTATCCGCATCCTGGGCGAAATCACCTGGGAGCGGCTGGAGATTTTGCGCCGGGCCGATGCGATTGTCATTCGCGAATTACAGGCTGCGGGACTGTATCGAGCCACGGCGCAGGCATTTGCCGTGCTGCTGCCGGTGCGCAGCGTGGGCGTCATGGGGGATTACCGCACTTACGCACACGTGGTTGCTATCCGCGTGGTAACAACCGATGATTTTATGACTGCGGATTGGGCCAAGTTGCCCGCTGAGTTGCTGGGGCGCATGGCCAATCGCATTGTGAATGAGGTGGATGGCGTAAATCGCGTGGTTTATGACATTACCTCCAAACCCCCTGCAACCATCGAATGGGAGTAAAAAGGTGCGATTTTTGCGTTGGCTGGTTCTGATTTTGCTGGCAGCGGGCCTCTTGTTCATCGGGCCTCGCTACCTGAACTATGTCAAGGGGCGAGATGCGATTCCCGCGGGCATGACGCTGGGGGGTGTGAACATCGGCGGCGAAACAACGGATGAGGTGGTAGCCAATTTACGAGCGGTTTATCAGCGCCCGATTCTGGTCTTTCATGGCGATAACCACTTGGTGCTTACGCCCGAAACCATCGATTTTCAGATTGATGCCGAGGGCATGGTGGCCGAGGCTCAGGCTCAGGCGCAGGGTTGGCCCGCGGTTTGGAATTTTCTCTTTTATCTTATGGATCGTCCGCCCGCCAAAGGGAATATTCCGTTGCGTCACAGCTACGACCGAGAGAAGTTGGCCGCGTGGATTGAGGAGCAATCGCAAAAATATGATCATGCGCCGCTGCCTCCCGCAGTGAATCTGGAGACGCTCTCTTTCAGCCAGGGCCGCCCCGGCATTCGCACCGAGCCCGCTGAAACCGCCATCAGCATCATCAACGGCTTTTTAGACCCCTACAACCGCGAAGCAACATTCAAATTGCTGACCGAAGAGGGAGGTGTGCCTGATTTCCGGGCGCTGAAAACGGCAATGACGCAGCGTTTCGAAAAGTTTCCCGGGGTTTACAGCGCGTACTTCCAATTTTTGCCCACAGGTGAAAGCATCGAAATTGATGCAGATACCCCTTTTTCGGGCATGAGTACAGTTAAAATTGGCATTTTGTTGATGACCTACATGGATAATGACCTGCCTCTGCCCGCCAACATCAGCAAATGGATTAGCGTAACTGTGACATCGCCCACAGCCAGCAATGCGGCTGCCAATGCGCTGATGTTCCATCTGGGCGACAAAGACACACAAGCGGGCGTGCAGCGGGTGAATCAGTTTTACCATGATTTCGGGCTTAAGAATACCTTTATCGTGCTTCCCTACAACAGCGACCGAATTCCTCCGGTGGTCAAAACGCCGGCCAACACCCATCCCAAATACAAAACCAATCCCGATTTGGCTACGCAAACCACGCCGCACGATATGGGGGTGCTGATGGCGGAAATCGGGCGTTGCGCCCAGGGCAAGGGCGCACTGCTGGCCGCATATCCAAAGCAGCTAACGTCGGCCAAGTGTCAGGAGCTCATCGGCTGGCTGGAGCAAAATCCCCTGGGCTATCTCATCAAATATGGTGTTCCCGAAGGAACGCGGGTGGGGCATAAGCATGGCTATGCGCCCGACACCCAAGGTGATGTGGCTATCATCGACGGGCCCGAGGGCATGTATGTTCTCAGCATCTATGTGTATCAATATGGCTGGGTGCTGTGGGATATGAGTAATCCGCTCATGGCCGATGTGAGCCGGTTGGCGTGGAATTATTTTCTTTTCCGCACGGGCCAGGAGCAACTTCCGCCCCCGGTTTACGACGACGAAGAGTAGGTGGCGCCTAATGTGTCAGGCTTTGCATAAAGATGCCCACCAGGCCCGAGGCATCTGAGGGGACGGTGTTATCCATGCCGCGGATGCGATAGTAGGTGGTTTGTGTCACATCGGCATCGGTGTAGCTAATGGCATCCCCGATTGCAGGAGGCAGCACATCATCGGCAATGCGGGTCGAGCCGGTGTCGCCAGGGATAAAGTAGGGGTCGCTGCTGGTCCAAACCTCGTAGCTGCCGTTTTCGTAGCGATGCACCCATTTCAGAATGACCACTTCATCTATCAGGCTGCCACGCAGGTAAAAATCGTGGGGGATGGGTCGTGCCTCTTCCCAGCGCTGGCGCCCGGGATTGGTACACGTGTCGGGATTGGTAACGATGTCCGGGCCAGTCGAAGGCCAATCCACCCCCTGAAACTGATAAAACCGAGGCGGCTTGTTCAAATAGTAACTATCGGGCAGGGTATGGTCATCGATGCTCGGGTCCCATTGCAAACTGCCATTTTCGTAATTGCCATGAATCAAAGTTCCCTGAATGCTGCTATCTTGTGAAATGACATTGGGAGTGGTGCCGAGCACATTGCCCACGATGTTTTGGTTATCGGAATCATTCATCAGTTGAATGCCCTCGTCTTGCACACAGGTGCGAAAAATGGTGTTGCCCGGGCCGTTGGCTCCCCAGTAGTCTGAATCATTTATCTCTTGCACAATGTTCCCTTCGTAAAGATTGTACGAAACCCAGTGCCCATGAAGCGAAACATCGGTGAGCCCGCTGTTTCGATCGGTGGAGTAATTGTAAGCAAACACATTGCCACTAGCGCCCACCTGGGCCAAAACGGCATGTCGTAGCTCTCTGAAAATATTATTTTCGACCAGGGTGTTAGTGACATGCGTGACAAGGTTGACACCGTAGCCCTGTCCGCCCGAGCCATAGCCCCAGGCGTGATGAAAGTAGCTATCTCGAATTTCGCATTGATAGGCTGCATGAACGTAAACATGGCTATCCGGCGTGTATTCGCTCTCTATCTCTCGAACCCAGACATTGGCCACATTGTACAAAAGAATCATTTGCCCACGATTTTTGCTGGTGTCATCGCTATGATCCAGCCGTTTCAGGTGCAATCGCTCGATGCCGGCATTGCTAACCACGCCTACTCGCCGCATTTGAGGAGAACGGGCAGCCTGATAGCCGTAATTCAAAGGCTTTTCCAGACTGAGTTGATTGCCGCTGATGCCGGTAATTTTCACCATCTCGCCCACTGCGTTCAGTGCCCAGCTCTCGTTGCTGATGTTGCTATCATTCACTTCCTGAATTTCGGCGTAGTCGCCCACGCTAAACGAGCTGGCGCTGGCAACGGTTACTTGGGTGCTGCCTTTGCTGTAACCAGCCGTTACATCGATAAAATCGCCATAATCCCAGGCCAGCACCTTGATGCCTGCCACCGCGTCATCGGCATAGGCATCAAGATTAAATTGCAGGGTGGTTAAATCGGCGCCCTGCCCGCGCAGCACCACATTAGAAGGCAAATAAAGCGCACCATCGCTCTGCGTTCTGGTGGTGATGTCGTAAACGCCGGCGGGAATAAACACCGTGCCCCCACTGCCACTGGCCGCCCAAATAGCGTTCTGAATGGCGCTGCGATCATCGCCGCCATCGTTGGGAACAGCGCCGTAGTCTGCAACATTGCGCACGATGGGAACTTCGTCGATGCCACCGATAATGCCGGGCGCCCAGGCAACTCGGCGCTCAGGTGGAATGATGGTGGTTACAGCACCGGGGTCGGCAAAGACTGCGGGTCCGATTAAAAACGCAACAAACAAAATGGCGAGTAGAAAAAAAAACGCGACGCGCGCGCTCAGATGGAAACTAGACATGGTACTCCTATATGGCGAGGATGGTTGGCCGTACCATCATTTGAGTGAGAACAAGGTCAGACAATGCGAAAGTTTTAATTTTGACAGTGTAGCATATTTTTCAAGGCATTATCATGTCCATTGCGACAGTTTTCGATGTCCACTTTTATCAACAAAAAATCTCCTGCCCGATTTCCGGAGAGGAGATTAATGAAATGGGGACGCTACCTGTTTATTCCGGCCCGAGAACCGATTCTCCTTTGCCAATCTGCGCCTTGAGCCAGGCATCGATAAATGGTGACAAATGGCCATCCAGCACAGCATTGGCATTGCCAGTCTCGTGGCCCGTGCGCTCATCCTTAACCATTTGATAAGGATGCAGCACATAATTACGGATGCGGGTTCCAAAACCGGGCTTGACAAATTTGCCTCGCATCTCCGCTTCGCGAGCCTGTTTCTTCTCCAGCTCGATTTGGTAGAGTCGGGCCTTGAGGATTTTCATAGCCGTTTCGCGATTTTGGGTCTGGCTGCGTTCATTCTGGCATGTCACCACCATGCCCGAGGGCAGATGGGTCAGACGCACGGCAGTAGCATTCTTCTGCACATTTTGCCCCCCCGCGCCCCCCGAAAGGAACACATCGATTTTGATGTCGCTGGGCGGCACATCGATTTCAATATCATCATCCAAAATGGGCAACACCTCTACCTTGGCAAAAGAGGTATGGCGACGAGCGCCAGAATCAAAGGGACTGATGCGAACCAAGCGATGATTCCCCTTCTCGCCCCGAAGATAACCGTAGGCGTAGGGCCCCTTTACTTCCACAGTGGCACTTTTAATGCCAGCCTCTTCACCCGGCATCTTGTCGGTGAGCGTAACTTTGTAGCCATTGCGCTCAGCCCAACGCAAATACATACGCAACAGCATCTCAGCCCAATCTTGCGCCTCAGTTCCACCTTCGCCCGCGTGAATGCTGAGAATGGCATCATTGGCGTCATGCTCGCCCGAAAGCGCCAGGTGCAACTCACGCCGATCGACTTCCTTTTTCAGAGCCCGGGCCTCTTGGTCCAACTCCTTCAGAGATTCGTCATCCTCATCCAGCTCAGCCATCTCGTAAAGCTCCAGCGCATCCTGCACCCGCTCCGAAAGCGCTTGCCAGCCCGAAATCAAATCGCGCAGCGTAGCAACACGGCGCATAGTTGCCTGAGCCTTCTTTTGATCTGACCAAAAACTGGGGTCAGATGTGGTCTTCTCTAAATCTTCAAGTTCTTTAAGCCGGGTAGGCCAGTCAAAGCCGCCCCCGGATTGTCTGGAGGCGCTGCTCCAGGGATTGCAACAAATTTTGCGTTTCGCTCATAAAAATAACCTCTTAGTTTAAGATGCAATGCGTCAAGCGTGCTACATGATTCTCAACGAATTTGTTACGACTAAGGTAGCCCGGCTAGAAACCACGAAGACACGAAGCCACAAAGGCACGAAGAAAAGAAAAAGCTTTGAAATGCTTGGTGTTCTTAGTGTCTTTGCGCCTTTGTGGTGATTGAAGTC
>Ga0256914_1001723_pt1 | contig 19175 bp, 15 predicted proteins | sample HulkmetaG_FD_191571 | JGI IMG/M metagenome (GOLD analysis project Ga0256914, IMG submission 191571) | Hydrothermal chimney microbial communities from Main Endeavour vent field at the Juan de Fuca Ridge, Pacific Ocean - Hulk | ecosystem: Environmental > Aquatic > Marine > Hydrothermal vents ... | reverse complement strand
TTCCATCCCCGTCGGAATCGGTGTCCGAAACGCCACACCCGCACGCCCCAGGCTCGCTCTTGCCCGGGTCGCTCGGACACCCGTCGGCACAGTCGGGCGTTCCATCCCCGTCGGAATCCTCGGCGCAAGGACACTCACTCTGCCCGGCAAGAAGCAGCAGCAAAGGTCCCACGAACATGGCGAACAACTCTCTTCTCATCTCGGTCCTCCTGTTGATTTCGCGCCGGCCCGTCGTGTTGAAAGCAGGGCGGGCGGGACACGGGTTGACAAATCGGCGGGGGCTGCCGAGGGACAATGCGAAGTTCGCTTCCACAACGGATGTCTTTGTGCTGTAGTGACACCCAGCAACAAGCGCTTCACCGCGGACACCTCGTGGGGTGCAAGCCTGGCCGGGCGCACAGGAGGCCACATAAAACAAAAGCATTGTATAATACACCAAATTTCATGTCAATCACAGAATTTTTTTAGTATCATATACCCGCTCCCAAGACGGTGCACCCCGGCTGGAGCCCGGAAAAACCGCCTGGACAGGACAGGAAAGAGTAGGGTTTCTCAGTCCGATTGAGGTTGCGGAGGAGATGGCGTCGAGTTGCATGTTGTAGAGGGCGTGGTCATTGGCCAGCACGTTGGCGATGGGGTGAGTAGTTACCGTCAAGGGGGTATTTCTTGCCCGGATCACGAGCCACGTGGAATGCGGACCTTGTTCTCGAGAATGAACTGGCTCTGGGCGCCCGCCGCGGGGTGCCGGCCAGTCTATTCGGCGAGGAGATTGAACCGATACGGAGCCTCGGGACCGCTCGAGGGGCTGTAGGTGGTGTTGTGATAGGGCGTCGCGTCAGCGGCCTCGAGATAGTAGCTTACACTGCTCGCGCCCTGGAGGTCGGCCGGGTCGATCTCGGCGACGAAATACCCTTCATCCCCGACTGGTTCCATGCGCAGGCTCTCCCAACCGGCGTTCTGCGGTCGATAGTGCAGAAACACTGCGTAGATCCCGCTGGGGTCTGTGGCCACGGCGTCCACGACGATCGGGTCTGCCAAGGACTGTGGTTCAGTGATCGGAACGGTCTCGAGCCAGGGACCGTCATGGTCGCTGACCGGGTCCACATCCGGCGGCGTCGGCTCCGGCGGGGGAATCGGGGGCTCACAGGCTCCACCAGCCAGCAAAACGACGACCGCCGCTCCGACCCTTGTCCAGAAGGGCTCCGTTCGTGCCCCGGGTCGCGCCCTCACACCGACATCGTGGTGGTCCATGATTCACCTCCGGACGAGACGATGTGCCCAACCAGATCATAGTCCAACGCCTGATCGATCCGCACCGGTACGATGGATCCAGCAGCGGCGTTCCCGGCATTGATCAAAACACGCCCGTCCACCTCCGGGGCCTGTGTGGCCAGTCGCCCCTGGAGCAACAGGTCCGTTTCCTCGGCGTAGCCCTCGACCAGCACGTCCTGGACAGTTCCCACCAATCCGGCGTGATAGGTGCGCGAAATCCGCTGCTGAACCTCCATGAGTGCGCGTACCCGGGCCTGCTTCTCCTCCTCGGGCACTTGCCCGCTCAGTTGTGCCGCCGGGGTTCCTTCCTCGGGGGAAAAGGCAAACACGCCGAGGTACTCGAAACGGGATTCTTCCACGAAGTCCAGCAATTTCTGGAACGCTCGCTCCGTTTCTCCCGGAAAACCGACCATGAAGGTGGTCCGCAGAACCAGGCCGGGAATGCGTTCCCGAAGCTGTGCCACCAAACGCCGTGACCGGTCCTCGCCCACCCCACGCCCCATCCGCCGCAACACCCCACCGTCGATGTGCTGCAACGGAAGGTCCAGATACTTGACCACTCGAGGCTCCCGGGCTATCACGTCCATGAGGGTGGCGGGAAAGCGCCTCGGGTACATGTAAAGCAGCCGAATCCACCGGAGCCTCTCGATACCGCCCAGTTCCCGCAGCAGGCGCGCCAAGGGAGGGCGTCCTTCTCGAGGCTCCAGGTCCATCCCGTACGCGTTGGTGTCCTGACTCACCACGTTCAATTCCACCACACCGCCTCGAGCCAAGGCTTCAGCCTCGGCCACCAGGCTGGCAATCCGTCGCGACCGAAGCGGACCCCGCAAGCCCGGTATCACGCAGAAGGTGCACCGTTGGCTGCACCCTTCCGAAACCTTCAGGTAGGCGGAAAAAGAGGAATTGCTCCGGACTCGAGGAGACTGTTCATCGGGAAGATAGCGAGGCGGCCCCACCTGCACCTTGCGGACAGGACGCTCCTTCAACATGCGGGCAATCCGATGGAACTCTCCGGTCCCCACGAAGTAGTCCACCTCGGGCAACTCGCGCTCGAGTTCGGTACCATAGCGCTGCGCCATGCACCCTGCCACGATCAGGGTGCGACAGCGCCCCTCGGTCTTCTCGCGTGCCAGGGCCAGCACCGTGTCGATGGATTCCTCCGTGGCTGCACTGATGAACGAGCAGGTGTTCACGACGATCACGTCTGCTTCCGCCGGGTCGTCCACGGGCCGAAACCCTTCGGCGACCAGGCCGCCCAGCGTCACCTCGCTGTCCACCAGGTTCTTGGGACAACCGAGAGAAACAAGATGCACTTTTTGTGTCACACTGTCATCCGTCCCGCCCACCGTGAACTCCTGCACTGCCTGGGGTCGTCCGGTTCAGTTGCCCCCGGGTCCCGCTTCATGGACCCCCTCCGGGACCTCGAACACGAATCGAGCGTCATCGATGGGCTGATTGATCACCACGTTGGTGAAGACCACCCGCGTCACGCTCCCCATTTGATCTTCGACAATGGCCTCCTTGACCATCCCATCGTCGGTACCTACCAGGATTGTCAACCGCTTGACGGTGCCCATGGATTTTCGAGGCGCCAGGTGCAACGCTGCCACGCCCGGGGTCCGGTAGACTTCGGCGTTGCCGAGTTCGACCTGGAAATCCTTGCGGACATCACCCAGCCCGAACATGAAATCCAGGGCCACCTGATTGGCTCCTTGCTCGAGAGGCATGCGCATGACCTGCTTCTCTTCGGGGAAATAGAACCAGAGTGTCCGCCCGTCACTGATGAATTGCTTTACTTCAGGATTCTGGAAGTCCCATCGCATCTTCCCCCCGCGCTTGAGTTCGACGTGCCCCTTGTCCGAGCGAGTGCGCGCCATGCCCGAAAGCGTTACGGTCTGGGAGAAGTCGGCGGAGAAGGTTTCCAGATTTCGATAGGCGGCTTGAACCCTGGCCACCACCTCGTCCAGGCGGGCGGCAGCGTCGTCCTTCTTCATCTCCTGGCTGCCCGGTGCGCTGTCGCGGGCCGGAGCGTCCTCGAGTCCCGATGCCCGCCCTGCGACCAGGCAGGCGACGCATGCACCCATGAGCCCGAAGTGCCAAATTGTTCTCATGATCCCGTCCTTTCCCCCCCGGTCCACTCGCCCCCGGGAACACACGTTCCGACCGCTTCTCCCGAGGCCTCGACACATGGGACGAAGGTTCAGACACGTATGTTCGAATTGAACCGCGTTCCCAGTCCGAAATGCCTGGTCACCGGAGACTGGCTCGCAACTTGTCCGGAAAGATCTCGCGCGGCTTGCCCCCCTGAGTGGGAGGCCCGATCAACCCCTCCCGCGCCATCCGCTCCACCATGCGCGCGGAACGGTTGTACCCAATCTTGAGACGACGCTGGATGGTCGAGATCGACGCCATTCCGGCCTCGAGCACCACCCGCTTGGCCTCCTCGTACTTCTCGTCGTAGTCCTCTTCCTCGGCCGGTTGCTCGTCCGGGTCCTCTTCCACCTGGTTGACCAGCGATTCCTCGTACTGTGGCTTGCCCTGGGCTCGCAGGTGCTCGATCACCCGCCGCGTTTCCTCGTCGGAAACGAATGCGCCGTGCAACCGCAACAGCGATGCAGTACCGGGAGGAACAAACAGCATGTCTCCGTTTCCCAGCAAGCACTCGGCGCCGTTGGCGTCCAGAATCGTTCTCGAGTCGGTCTTGGAGGACACCTTGAACGCGATGCGTGCGGGGAAGTTGGCCTTGATCAGCCCGGTGATGACATCCACCGAAGGCCGTTGGGTGGCGATGATCATGTGAATCCCCGCAGCTCGAGCCATCTGGGCGAGACGCACGATGGCGTCCTGAACCTCCTTGCCTGCCACCATCATGAGGTCTGCCAACTCGTCGATGACAATGATGACATAGGGCAACTTGGTGGGTGGAGCCTCATCCGGTTCATGGGGCTCCCGGTCCCAACTTTCGAGCCGCTTCTCGATCAGCGCATTGTAGCTGGCAATGTTCCGCGCGCCTTCCTGCGTGAGCAGCTTGTACCGCGTCGTCATCTCGTTCACGGCCCACCCAAGGGCGCGTGCAGCCTTCTGCGGGTCGGTCACCACGGGCAGGAGCAGGTGGGGGATCTCCTCGTAGACACTGAACTCGATGATCTTCGGATCGATGAGAATAATCCGAACCTCCTCCGGCGTGCGGGAGTAGAGGAGGGACATCAGCATGGCGTTTACGGCGACCGACTTGCCGGTCCCGGTGGCTCCGGCCACGAGCAGGTGGGGCATCCGGGCCAGGTCGGTGGCATAGGGCTTGCCCTCGATGTCCTTCCCGATGGCGAGCGGGAGGATGTGCTTGCCCTTGGTGAACTCATCATGCTCGACGATCTCGCGAAGATAGACCATCTGCCGCGCCTGGTTGGGGACTTCGATCCCCACCGCGGCTTTTCCAGGCAATGGCGCCACGATACGCACGGCAAGCGCTCTCAATGCCAGAGCCAGATCGTTCGACAGGTTGGTGATCTTGGACACCTTGACTCCGGGAGCCGGGGCATACTCGTACATGGTGATCACCGGGCCGGGATGAATCTCCACCACCCGCCCCTCCACGCCGTAATCCCGCAACCGGCTCTCCAGAGTCCGTGCACTCTCCAGCAACTCCGCCTCGGTCAGGGCATCTTCACTACGGGCCGGCAGAGCCAGGAACTCAGTCGAGGGGAAAACAAACTCGCCCCGAGGTTCCTCGACCGGCACCGAAATGCTCGAGCTGCTTCCGCCCTCCTCCATGTAGCGGCTCTTCACAATCCTGGGAGCGGCGGACGAAGGTCCCTTTCGCGTACTCCGCCTCCCCGGGGTGCGGCCGCCTGCCCCTCCACCGGCCCGGCCTGCTGCATCTCCCGGCGTCATGAGGTCCCCCTCCGAATCGAGCCCGACTCGAGGAAGGGTCTCCATCATTCCCGGGTCCTCAACCGGTCCATCATCCCGACGCCTCTCCGGCGCGGCTCCTCGAGATATCGCGTTCTTGCCCACCCGCCGCCCCCGGGAGGAACCAGGCCCGTCCTCCCGGTCTCTGTCCTTCTCGACCCGCTTGCCGATGGCTGCTACACCATTGGCCGCCGCGTGTCCCACTGCCCCGGCGCCGGACACCACGGCCTTGCCGCTCACCCGGGCCGTGCCGCGCACCAACCGACCCAGGAAAGACAGCGACCGGAACAACGGGGGCCCTATCCGGATCCCCAGCATGACCTGAAGCGAAATCAACATTCCCGCCAGGATCAGGATCAAGGTCCCTGCCCGGGCAAAGTGGACCTCAACCGCATGGACGAGACCGGTGCCGACCAGCCCTCCCGCCAGTACAGTTCCTCCACGGACAAGCAAGGAGCCGGGATAGATGGCGAAAAGCATACAGGTGAACACGGTCAAGGTGCACGCAGCCAGTATCCGCATGAGGGGCCAGGCAGGCAACCGCGCCCGCAGCAGGTTGACCGCGGCCACTATCAGCACAGTGGGGATCAGCAGCGCCGAGAATCCGAACGGCACCACCAGGGCGTCAGCGACAAAAGCCCCGAACGGCCCCGCCCAGTTGTGCGCCGGACCCACATCCCCCCCCGAATTCCAGGAGGGGTCCGAAGGATGGTAGGAAATGAGCGCCAGGGCGACCAGTATCCCGGCTGTTCCAAACACGACGGCCAGTATCTCCAGGACAGGAAGCCTGGGCAGGTCCAACTGGCGCTCCTCGGAGGCCTTCTTCTTTTTCGACGCCTTCTTTTTCGTGTTCCTTCCCAACAGCAGCCTCGACGACTCGTTGCGACCCTGGCAAGGACCAAAGACAACCCAAGGTGCTCGGCCCCCCGACCCGGCTCCACCGGACCAGAAGACCGAACCAACCTCCGGCCGGTACGATCAGCGCCCGGTCGCCTCTTTCGGAATCCTCCCGGTGCGGATACACTCACTCCGCAGCCGACGACCGACTATCCGCTCCACCGTCCGTCCAATCTCCAGGACCCAATCCACGTTCACACCGGTCTCCACCCCCATTTCGTCCAGCATGACCACCAAATCCTCGGTGGATACCAGCCCGACGATGTTCGGATCGCTGTAGTAATAGGATCCCGTGCCCGCAACCGGACAACCGTCCACGAAGTTGGCAGGTTGCCCGCCTATCCCGCCCATGGTGCTCTCGAACCGGGTCACCCCGGCCTGCAGCGCCGCCAGCACGTTGGCAAGACCCCAGCCTCGAGTCACGTGGAAGTGGGCGATGTGCTTGTCCGGCTCGGGCATCTCGTCAAGAATCATCGAAAAGTACTCGTACACCTTGTCCGGTGGAGCCGACCCGTCGTGATCCGCATGCTCCACGTCATCGGCCCCAATCTCGAACCAACGCTTGGTGAATTCCACCGCTGCACGCAACTCCGTCGGCCCTTCGATGGGACACCCCCAAATGGTGCTCACCGTACCGTTCACCTTGATTCCCGCGTCATGCGCCTTCTGAATGCACCGCTCGGCTTCCGCCCAGTACTGCTTGTGGTCCAGACCCGAGTTGCGCACCATGTGCGAGGCCGACGTGGACACCATCATCAGGATACGATCCGGACCGTACCCGGCCTCCCGGGCGGCGATGGCCCGGTCGACCGCACGTTCTCGAATGGTGATCGCCGTCAACTCGGCCTCGTCAATGATGTCCTTCACCCGCTTGCTGGTCCGAATCCGCTCAAACAGTTCCTCGGCATCGGCGAACTGGGGCATTCCCCGAGGATTGCCGAAGTTGGTCACCTCCACATGCCGGAATCCTGCAAGGAGGAGTTGCTCCAGCACCCATAGCTTGGCCTGGGTGGGAATCACCTTTTCCTCGTGCTGGAACCCATCTCTCACGGTGATATCGCCTATGGTCACCTTCTTCGGGATGGCCAATCGACCCATCGTGTCCTCCTTTTGTCTCTGACCTGGGTTACGAAAAGCGTTTCATGATACCACAAGCCGCACTCACCGGGCGACCGGTTCCAGTTTCACCGGGACTCCTCCACTCCGCATCGACCGCTCCGCTGCGGCAAGAACCTCCACCACACGCCAACCGTCCCGACCGTCCGACCGGGGCGTCCGCCCTTCCTCGCAACAGGTGACAAAATGCTCGCACTCCACACGCAACGGTTCCACCATGTGCACTCGAGGCAAGTAAATGTCCCCAAGTCGAATCGTGATGTGGTCTCCGTAACCTCCTTCTGCAAAATCCCGGTGCGCCCCCTTGTCGAACACCTTGATCTTCTCTGATGCCTCCATGTCGTCGAACGTGACCATTTTCCGGTCCCCGACCAGGGTCAGTTTCCGAATCTTGTGCGGATCGAGCCACGAAACCTGGATCTGAGCCATCTTCCCATCCGGGAAGCTGAGCGTGGCAAAGACCACGTCCTCCACCCCGGGACGAAGGTAGCTCGCGCCTCGAGCACTCACGGTGTCAGGCATCTGCTCGAGCAGGTACAGTATCACAGAGATATCGTGTGGGGCCAAACTCCACCAGGCGCTCTCGTCCTTGCGCACAATCCCGAGATTCAATCGCTGCGAGTAGAGGTAGTAGATCTCCCCCAAGTCCTTGAGGTGTTCCTTGATCCACTGGACCCCGGGATGGTACTCTAGGAGATGACCCACCATCAGAACCCGGCCCTGCTCCTCGGCCTTGTGGACCAGCTCCGCCGCCTGAGCAGGCTCGAGACAGAGTGGCTTTTCCACGAACACATGCTTGCCCGCCTCCAGGGCGGCTCGAGCCAGGTCGAAATGGGTCACAGCCGGGGTGGCGATGACCAGGGCGTCGACGTCGTCCCGGCCCAGAACCTGCGCCACATCCTCGACCGTTTCCACCCCTGGATACTGTGCGGCCATCCGGCTGCGCGCGCCAGGATCCTGGTCGCAAATCAACGCCAGGTGAGCCCGGTCGATGGCTGCAAAGTTCCGGACCAAATTCTTGCCCCAGTAACCGGTTCCAACGATACAGACGTTCACGCTTCCTCCCCATCGCCCTCGAGCGCCACTCGAGTTCCGTTCTTCACATAGGTCGCACCACAATCCCGACACCGAGCCCGTGCGGTCCCCGACCCGTCGACCTCACCGAACTCGAGCTTGACACCACATTGACACATCCAGCCACGGACACGCGCGGGATTCCCCAACACCAGCGCATGGTCCGGGACATCTCGGGTGACCACGGCCCCGGCTCCGACAAAGGCGTATCGGCCCACGGTATGCCCACAAACGATCGTGGCGTTCGCCCCCACAGTGGCGCCCTTGCAAATCCGCGTTTCCTTGAACTCGTGCTTCCGGCTGACATGGCTGCGCGGGTTCACCACGTTGGTGAGCACCATGGAGGGACCGAGAAACACGTCATCCTCGACGATAACGCCCTTGTATACCGAGACATTGTTCTGGATCTTCACCCGGTTCCCCACCACCGCGTCCCGGTCGATGTTGACATTCTGCCCCAGGATACAGTGCTCGCCGATCCGGGCGCCCCGCTGAATGTGGCAGAAAAACCAGATCTTGGTGCCGGCGCCAATCGTGACGCCCTCGTCCACGTAGGACGATGGATGGACGAAGTAGTTCGCTCCGCCCGCTTCCGCCGACGACCCGGTCCGGCCGCCCGTCTTTTCCTTTTCCATGACCAACTCCTCGACACGTTCACATAGATAATGCTCCAGAAACAGGTGCGCCTCCTGGACCCGCTGCGTGGCCCCCGAGGGCACCGCAAGCAAGTGGTCAGCACGCGCCCCCGCTCCTGCTTTCCCGGTGAGCAACGCGGTTTCGACCCCGAGTGCCCGGGCACACTCGAGCGCGTTCAGGACGTTTCGGGACTGCCCGGAGGTACTGATGCCGAGCACGATATCGGGCGGGCGGGCAAGGGCCTCCACCTGGCGGGAGAACACGTGGTCGAACGAGGTATCATTGGCCAGGGAGGTGAGGAGAGAGGAATCCGTGGTCAAGGCGATTGCGGGCATAGGGGGACGCACCCTGGCGAGCCTGTTGACGAATTCGGCCGCCATGTGCTGGCAGTCTGCGGCGGAGCCACCGTTTCCGCACAGCAAGAGCTTGCCTCCTCGTTCGATGGTCCGGGCAATCGCCTCCGCCAGCCGTTCGACGGCTCCGGAGAGGGGGATGAGGGCCGCCATGACCTCCACGTGCTGCTGCACCCGGTGCTCGAACAACGCCACGTCCTCGACACGCTCATGCTGCACGACACCGCCTCCACCGAATTTCGTGTCGTCCAGGGACAAAAACTGGCCGGTGTCCGGCTCCATGTGGTACTGTTCCCTGGTTCAGTTGCATGCGCCCACCCCTGTTCGAGGAGCACACGTTGCCGGACACAATCCTGTTCGTCGTGGGGGCTCGGCCGAACTTTGTGAAGGTCGCCCCGATCTTGCACGCCCTGTCCACCTGTACGGGCCTGTCCCACTACCTGGTGCACACAGGCCAGCACTACGACGAACGTCTGTCACACCGCTTCTTTCGCGACCTGTCGATCCCCGAGCCAGACGTCAATCTGGACGTGGGGTCGGCCGATCACGGGGTCCAGACCGGCGAAATCATGGTCCGACTGGAGCCCGTGGTCAAGTCTGTCCGTCCATGCTGCACGCTCGTGCTAGGGGATGTCAATTCCACACTGGCCGGCGCGCTGGTGGCGGCCAAGCAACAGGTACCCCTGGCCCACGTGGAAGCCGGTCTCCGGAGCTTCGACCGACGGATGCCGGAAGAGGTGAACCGGGTGGTGACCGATGTGCTGTCCGACCTGCTTTTCGTGACCGAACCTGCGGGGGTCGACAACCTGATCCGGGAGGGAATCTCCCGCGACCGAATTCACCTCGTGGGCGACGTCATGGTGGACGCGGCGTCCCACCACCTCCCGAGAGCTCGAGAGGCTTCCGCCCCCCTTCGAGCGCGCCTGGGCGGGATTCCGTATGGATTGCTCACCCTGCACCGTCCGTCGAACGTGGACGACCCGCGCCGCCTGACTCGTATCGTGGCCCAACTCGAGACGGTGTGCGGCGACCTTCCCCTGGTTTTCCCCGTCCATCCCCGGACCCGGAAACGCCTCCAGGACTTCGGGCTGATGGAGCGGACCGCTGCAATCCCCAACCTCCACCTCTTGCCCCCATTGGGCTACCTCGAGTTCCTGGGTATGCTCGAAAGCGCGCGCCTGGTGCTGACGGATTCGGGCGGGATCCAGGCGGAGGCCACCTTCCTCCGGGTGCCCTGTTTGACCCTCCGAGACACCACGGAACGGCCGGATACGATCACGTTCGGTCCGAACCGCCTGCTTGGAGCCGACCCGGAGGTCATTCCATCCGCGGTCCGCGAGGTCCTCTCCCGCCAGGAGCCCCCGCCCGCTCCACCGGCGTTGATGGATGGTCACGCATCGGACCGTATCGTCCAGATCCTGGTCGACCGGTTTGCCGACCAGACAGGCTGAACTTCAGGCTCCACAGCTCAATCGAGCAGTCGTCCCTCCACAAAATAGGCCACGGTTCGACGCAACCCTTCCTCGAGGTCCACTCGAGGCTCATAGCCCAACCCCTGCCGCGCCCGTGTGATGTCTGCTCTCGAATGCCGCACATCGCCGGGTCGCGGAGGAAGGTGCTCGATCCTCGGCACCCGCTCCATCACCCGGCCCAACACCTGTGCCAGGTCGAGCAGGGATATCTGCTCCCCACACCCGATGTTGAACCGGCCCCCAGACGCCCCCGGCGAGAAGCATGCTTGCAAATTGGCATCCACCACGTTGCCCACGTAGGTAAAATCCCGCGTCTGGCCGCCATCCCCGTAGACAGGCAAAGGATTCCCTCGAGCCAGCTCGGTAATGAAACGGGGAATGACCGCTGCGTATTGTGAGTCAGGATCCTGCCGGGGCCCAAAAATGTTGAAATAGCGCAGACATACGGTCTCAATGGAAAAGACCGCCTGAAAACTCTGGCACATCAACTCGCACGCCCCCTTGCTCGCGGCATAGGGCGAAAGCGGATTCAACGGCATGTCCTCGTGCTTCGGGAGAACGTCGCTGTCCCCGTAGACCGAGGATGAGGAGGCAACCACCACCCGGCGGACCCCGGCCTCCACGGCCCTGGCAAGCACCGTCACCGTGCCATCCACGATGACGCTCGTCGTCCGCTCGGGTTCCTCCACACTGCGCGGAACCGATGGAATGGCTGCCTGGTGCAGCACATGGTGAATGCCATCCATGGCATCCCGAACCAACGAACCGTCACAGACATCACCTTCTATCAGCTCGATATCCGACTCGACCGAAGCCAGGTTCTCCCGGTGCCCGGTGCTGAAATCGTCCAGAACTCTGACGAGTTCGGCCCCCTCGGTCAACAGACGAGAGACAATGTTCGATCCAATGAAACCGGCGCCGCCGGTCACGAGAAAACGAAGACCCTTCAATCTGTCCATCCAGTGCTCTCATTCCTCGGCCGAGGCCGTCAGATCCGGCTCCTCGGCACCGTTATCAAATCTCCCGGAATCAACACCGGGTCCGGCTCCTTGCCGTCCTGGATCTTCCTCCCGTCCACTCTCAGGATCTGCTCCTTCCCGTCCACTCTCCGCACAATCTGAATCCGGTTCACCGCAGCAGTCGACTTGAACGATCCAACCTTGCTGATGGCCTGCATCAGCGTCATCCCCTCCACGTAGACTACCGGGCCAGGCTGCGAGACTTCACCGTTCACGTACACCTCGTCCGCCCCGGGAACGAACACCAGGTCCCCGGAATGAACGGTGACGTTCAGACTCATGTCTCCCTCTTCCAGCAACCCGTACAGGTCGATGTATACAGGCCCTTCAAACCCATCGCCGTCCTCCCGCGCCCTCACCAGCACCAACGTCCTACCTGCCTCCTTGGTTGGCCCACCGGCCCTCGACAAAATGTTCGTCAGATGGGCATCTCCCATCAAGTTGTACCGCCCCGGCGCACCCACCTTCCCCATCACTTCCACGTATCGACTGACATACTCCCTTACGAATACGTCCACTTGCGGATTCACCAGGTAATCGGCTGCCAGCTTTTCGGTGAGCAGGTCGGCAATCTCAAGCGCTGTCAGACCACTCACCTTCACCTTCCCAACCAACGGAAAGGCAATGTAGCCGTCGGCAGACACCCGCACCACCCGGTCCAGTTCCTTCTCCTGAAACACCGTGATGGCCAGAACGTCTCCTTCCCCAACCCGGTACTCCGCCACTGCTCCTCCGGCGAGAAGCACCCATATCACAACAAATGCCAAGATGCACACACGGGCAATCTTCATCTGGACCTCACTCCTTGGTCTCCGCGACATGGAACACACCACCCGCCCACGCCGTCTTGGACCGCCCTCAGTAGGTCCCCCGGACCCCAACCGCGAACACAAACTTTCGGTAGCTGAAGCTGCGGTCCAGCCACTCCGCATAGGAAACGCTTCCGTCAGGGCTCACGAGGGAGGAATCCTCATTGGGAACGGCAACCGTCACCGTGGGTTCGAATGACGTGGTTGCTGTGAGCCAGCGCGTGATATGGTACTCTGCCTGCAAGCTGCTGGAGAACACACGATCGTTGTGAGTTGCGAACTCCCTGTCACTCGCAACTTCCGTGGAATCGATCACACGAAAGTCCATCCCCGCCCTCGCCGACAACTGCACCCGGGACGCAAACATGCCCGAATAGACGAGGAAGAACGAGTTGGTGATGAAATAGTCGTGAATGGAGGAATCGGCATACCGCCGGTCGAACTCCAGAGACACGTGCTGAGTGTCAATGGGTGAGTAGGTAAAGGCCACCTGGGCCAGCAACCCATCCCAGCCACCCACATTCTCCGATACATCGTTCGGATCCTCGGAGTTGTACAACCCTCCATATCCCAGGTAGATCTTGGCCTGTATCGTGTTGGTCACCTGCCCTGCAATGCCGGACAACAGACTCCACTGGTTCACAACTGGACTCTTGTACATCAACCTGGCGGAAGGCGTGGTCCCACACTCGGAAGCGGTGACACCAAGCTGGGAACACTCGGGCGTGTTCTGCCACTTGCCCCGTGAATAGTTCATCTCGACGAGCAACATGGTCTTGGGGAAGAACCGCCACTTGCCCTGCATGCTGACACCCAGCGAGTTCTCCTTGGCTCTGCCAGGTCCTGTCCCCCCTTCGCCCGGCGCGCCACTCAGAAGGTTTGTGGCCAGGTTCTCCAGATTGTAGAGCCAGTGCAATCCCAGGAACAGGTCGAGCGCCTGACCAGGACTGTAACGCCCGATGAGCCCCAGGTCATTGTAGCTGCGCTCCATGAGCCCGTACACGAAGTTGTCATACTCCGATCGGTACCCGTAACTGCGAGAACTCACCACATCCCGGATCTCCAGTCCAACGACGCGATGGGGAAGGATTTGACTGTCCAACTTGGCGACCAGGTCGTCATAGTAGCTGTAGCTGGCGGCGTCCGGACTCAGGTACTGCTGGATGAAATGCTCGTAGGACAGACGAACCGTAAGTTCCTCGTGATCGTAGTCGGCAGTCAGAGCGGGGCGAACACTCAACGCACCACTGTCAATGCCCCCGCCACTGCTCCGGTTCACGTTGCTGTCGTAGGAGAAATCGACCCGAAGCACCGGTTTGAAGGAGACCCGTGAGCCGAGATGGATGCCATCGCCGGGAGCAGCCATCGCGGTGGAGCAGGCCAGCACCGCGAGCAAACCCAGGACCAACGCCCGGGCTCCATGCGCCTCCCTCACTTTCGAAGCGACAGCCAACAAAGTTGCTATCATTGACTGAAATCCTGCACAAAGGCCCCAAAAAAGATGAGCAACAACGACGAAGAAATATCCTGCGTCTCGGTCGTGGAATCACGACTTGTTACGGGCAGAAGTAATAATCGACACCAATATCGAGCGATTCGTCCGGGTCGAGGGGCTCGTCGTACTCCTTGATTGGCCGCTGGATTTCCTGAATCTCGGCTTCCCCCTCCCCTTCACTCTCCATCACCTCGCCGGCTTGATACGAGCACTCCTCCGCGTCACGCAACAACTGCCTCGCTTTCTGGCGCGCAATATATACCTTCCTGAAAAGAAGGTCAACCTGCTCCGCATTGCTCTGGGTGATCGCTTCTTGCATCAGGATGGTCGCGGTCTCGGCGACCTTCAACAAGGCATTCAGATTTGACAACTTCTCGTTCAGACAACTCAGGTAGACCACATCCTTGGCCTTGCGGGCCTCGTCAACACGCTTCTGAAGCGTCGCGATCGCCTCCCGCATCTCCTCCTGGACCTGGTTGGCAAACTTGAGCTTCTCCTTGTTGGAGCTTTGTGTTGCCGGAAACTCACCCAGGCCGTCGGAGTCACGAGAAATGACCTGCGCGATCAAGAGATCGGACGCCCCGCCACCTGCCGCAGCCATATGGCCCCACAACAGGCAGGCCAGGACCAGGAAGCCACATTTGGTTGCGTTGGAACGCATGTCTCCTCCGGACTAGAGAGTTCGACCCTGGAAAACCTATGACCCCGCAACCCTGTTGTCAAGGTACACCTCGGGAAAAACCCGTGTCAAGCACAACCTGGCGATTTCCCCTCAAAGTAGGTCCGGGTCAATCGCTGGGTGGTTTCCCGAAGCCGCTCACTCAGCATCCTGGCTATATTAATGATAACGACGGTGAAACCGTTCCTGTATCTTTTTGCAAACCGGTAGAAATCCTCCGCCGAAAGCGCGAGCAGAACCACGTCGGTCCTTGCCCGCACCGTGGCCGACCGGGGCCGACGCTCCAACATCGACATCTCGCCAAAAAACTCCCCGGGTCCCAACCTGGCGATGACAAAATGCCCCTCGTCAGCGTCATCGGTCCGGGACAACACCTCCACCGCCCCCTCCCTGATCACGAACATCGTATCCCCGGGGTCTTCCACTTGAAACACGGTATCTCCCCGGGAAAACTTGACTTCCAAACAAGCGTCGCCGAGAAAAGACAGCTCCTCCCCGTGCAGGTCGGCAAATACCGGCGCACCACGCAACACGGCCATCCGTTCGTCACGCCCCCCACCCACGCCCGCCTTCGAGTCCCTCATCGCTCCGCCGCCACCCAACAACCTCGAGCCACATCACGCACCCCGCACTCGTGCCGCGACAGCACGCCCTACCCTACCACGCGAGTGCCGAATGTCAAGAATAGGACAGCCTGGTCTGCCGAAAGGCTGCCACGTCAAGAAGAGGTGAGCACGATGGGGAGAGAAACGTCGGTGGATCCCTCGTCAGATGCCGGGAACCGCCATCGCCTGACGCGCCCCTTGATACAGGCGATCAGGCCCTTGTCCATCACCGTCCCGGACGCCGCCCGGACCTCGACACTGGAAATCCGCCCGGATGCGGCCACCGTGAACTCGATATAGATCTTTCCAGACAGATTCGGATTCAGCTTCAACGCCTTGTCATAACACGCGGTCACGGCCGGAAGATTCTTCTTGATAACCTGATCCAGGGTGGCACGCGCCATACTCCCCAGAATGTCCGTGTCCCCGGTTTCCGCCTTGGGTACCCGCTTGGCCACCCGCTTCTCGGTCTCAACCTCGGCGTCCGAAGCAATTCCATCCACCTCTCCACTTCCGATCAGGCTCGTGTCCGAGGTGGCCCGCAACCCGAACTGCTCCGCAGTCGACGCAGTGGCAATCCCTTCCGCGTTCCTGTCAATCAACTCCCCCAACCCCGTGGATGCGTCGGCAATGGAGAAGATGTTGTCGCCACTGATCCCAACCCGTGTATTCCCACTGAACTTCGAACCCAACACCCGCAGGATACCGACCTTCTTCAGTTCCTCTTTCCGCTTCTGCTTGCGCTGGGCCTCAGTCAACTTCGGCTTCTTGTCCTTGCCCTTGCTATTGTCCTTGCCGGCATCCGCCTTCTCCGGCTTCTTCTTCTCCGGCTTCTTCTCCTCGGTCTCCTCCTTCTTCGCCTCCCCTTCACCCGGCTTCTCTTCCTTCACCTGCTTCGGCTTGTTCGGCACAATGATGCGCGCAAACCGATCCGGGACCTCCTCCAAGGTCATCGCCTTGGGCGCAGGAAGAGACAGCGAGTACATCATCACCGTCGTGTGAAGCACAAACGAGGCAAGGAAAATACCCAAAAACGTGGTGTCGATCTGTTGATGCCACGGAACCCCAAATCCACGCTTCACCCGCTTCGCAGCACCCAGCGGAGGCGGTACGAACTGGAACAGGATCGTGGTGTCCGCCACCGTCACCTTGCCCCGCATCTGAGGCGTCAACGGAAACTGATACACCCCATCCTTGACCTTACGGCTCTTCCCACGAACCTCCTCAAACCCCATCACAATCCCACCGTCCATGGACACCTTCCCGTCCATGTGATCGGTGAAGCACAGGGTGTACTGCCCCCCCTTGAACGCAAACAGGGTGAATCGCTTCGGAAGGCCCGCAGAGTGAAGCACAAAGGTGTTTCGTTGACCATCACCAATAGTGACACTCTCTCCGTGATGGATCAGACGCTCTTCTATGATCCTTCCGCCCTGAATCACGCCCAGGCGAAGTATCTTCTGTTTCCGCTTAGGAGCACCCATCACGAATCCTTTCCCCGACATCCGCGGCGCCACAACCGATCGCGGATATGAGAGGCTGTCGCGAAGCGGTCCCGAAGCCTTTCGTCACGGGATGGGAGGCGGCGCGACAACGCAACTTCGAAGGCACGCCCCAATCACGCCTGGAGGCTCGTCACAATCTCACCAGCATTCCGCTCACGGGATACGAGCACCTATCTCCATCCAGTCAACTCACCCGTCGCACGCGGTCGACGGGCCGCGCCTGTCAGACGCGGTGAAGCCGTACCTCCTTCATTCGAAGGGAGGCTCGTTCAGGGCGTCGAGGATCTTGGGGACGAAGCTTTCCTTCAGCTCGAGCGCCTCCTCGCTGGTGCCCTTTTCCCGGCTGATTATGAACTGAACCTGCGGCTTGGCAATTTTGCCGACCAGGACTATTTCATCACCTTTGTACACATACTTCTTCGGTTTGGTTGCGGTCCGTTTTGGCTGTTCCTGGTCCTGGGCCGAGGCGACCGAGCCACCAGCGAGCAGCGCCAGCGCCAGCAACATCCCGAGTTTTCTGTAGATTCTCATGACCGGAACCCACCCACGCCCATCGTCTGAATCGATCGATGGTAACACACGATTATAGAGCAATCGAAGGACATTTCAAGGGAAATTTGGAGGTTGAATCTGTCCTGCACGACCTCCTGTCCCTTCCGGTCCCTTGAGCACCGTTCTCCTGGAAGGTGCACGGTCCGGTCCATCAACCTGAGCGCGTGTCCCTGACACCAGCCGGAACGCCGCTCAGGGGCGACTCCGCGTCACTGTCCTTCCTGCATGCCTCCATTCTGCTCACTTGCCCCCGCCGCAGGCGCATTCGTGCCGGGCTGAGACCCGCCCGCGCCATCCCCGCCCTCGGCAGGTTGGGCTGTCTCACCACCAGCGGCCTCTCCGGATTCCTCGCGACGCTGCATCCTGCGCTTCCGGCGCCGCTCTTCCCGCTGATGATTCAACTTGGCAATTCGAATGTACTTCTCGACCTTTTTGATCTCCTCCTCGCCCTCGACCACGGACCGAAGCCGTTCATAGACATCGACTGCGGCCAGGTACTCATGCTTGTAGTCGTCGAGCAGGATGGCGTAGTTCAACAACACGGTCGGGTCGTCCGGCGCCTGCTTCAGGGCTTCCTGGTACTGGATGGCGGCCAGGTCGTACTCGCCGAGTCCGCGCAACGCAACCCCCAGATCCATGCGCGCCACCACGTTGTCAGGCTCGACCTCCACCGCACGTTTCAACAGGTCGGCCGCTTCCTGAAAGCGTTGAATCTTGAGGTACAGGTAGGCCCGGTTGATGAGGGCCGGTACCAGGTCGGGCTTGGCCTTCAAGGCGAGATCGAACTGGGAGGCGGCGCGCCGGTCTTCCAAACCGAGGAACGCCACGCCCAGGTTATGGTGAACGTAGGCGTTTTCATCCGCCCCCGGGACGCTCAGCAGGGCCTTTTCGAACACCAGGCGCGCCATTTCGTAGTCCCCTTGACGGAGGTAAAGGCACCCCAGGTTGACAAATGCGTCCACGTCAATGGCGTTGATCTTCAGGATCTTGCGGATCTCCTCGGTCGCGTCCTCCACCTTTCCCGCCTTTTCCAACGAGAGCGCCTTCTGGTTGTGCAACAAGGGATTGTCGGGCGACGCGGCAAGGGCGGTGTCCAGCACCTCGAGCGACCGCGCCACCATCCCCTGCTCCCGGTAGATGGTAGCAAGGTTTCCGGCTGCCACCGCAAGGGTCGGCTTCAGCTCCAGCGCCTTCTGGTAGGCCTTCACCGCTTCCTCGATGTCCCCCAGTTCCTGAAAAATGACCCCCTTGTCGTAGTAGGCTTCTGCAAGACGCGGATTCTCCGCGAGCGCCTCGTCCAGGAACCTCAGGGCTTCCGGATAGCGGCCGGGGCCTGCACGGATACTCTCCACTGCACGCTCGAACGGATCCTTGGTACCGACGGCCTGGGTCCCCTGAACCTCTTCCGCCCCCGACGCGGCCTCCTCCGATACGCCCGTCTCACCCCCGGTAGAACCTTCATCACCAGCTTGCGTCTCGGCCCCAGACGCCTCCGCTCCCTCGACGCCCGCCCCGCTCGACGACGCTTCGACAACTCCCTCATGGCCCGTGTCAGGAGACGCCCCGGTCGTGTCCGCGGCCGCCACCTCCGCGTTTCCCCCACCTCCCTCGACCGGTTCGTCCGGTTTCGCAAACCGCTGGCAACCGGTCGAGACCAGCAGGATGGCCACGAGCCCGGCAAGCACCCGGAAGGACTCCGGTGCCCCCGCGCCCTTCCGGCCGGACAACGAAACCGACCGCACGGGTGCAGGTATCAGACGCCTCCGCCTGGCACGGCAGGCT
>Ga0256914_1001722_pt1 | contig 19182 bp, 14 predicted proteins | sample HulkmetaG_FD_191571 | JGI IMG/M metagenome (GOLD analysis project Ga0256914, IMG submission 191571) | Hydrothermal chimney microbial communities from Main Endeavour vent field at the Juan de Fuca Ridge, Pacific Ocean - Hulk | ecosystem: Environmental > Aquatic > Marine > Hydrothermal vents ... | reverse complement strand
ACCATCGCACCTAGCCCGCGCGGCCGCCACCGCGCCCAGCCCGCGCGGCCGCCACCGCGCCCGGCCCGCACGCGGCCACCACCGCGCCCGGCCGCGCGGTCGCCACCGCGCCCAGCCCACGCGGCCGCCACCGCACCCAGCCCGCGCGGTCACCACCGCGCCCAGCCCGCGCGGTCGCCACCGCACCCGGCCCGCGCGGTCACCGCCGCACCCAGCCCGCGCGGTCACCACCGCGCCCGGCCGCGCGTGGCCACCACCGCGCCCAGCCACGCGCGGCCGCCACCGCGCCCAGCCCACGCGACCACCACCGCACCCAGCCGCGCGCGGTCACCGCCGCACCCAGCCCGCGCGGCCGCCACCGCACCCAACCCACGCGGCCGCCACCGCACCCGGCCCGCGCGGCAATGGTACAATGATTAGGCCAAAACCAAGAATCTCCAACATCCAACGCAGGAGCGAAACCCCCATGTTCGAAACGGTTCAATCCGAAGCCTTTCAGCGTTTGCGGCAACGCGCGGCCGAGATCGCCCGCTACGCCGCGGCCGCAGCGGTGCTCAGTTGGGACCAAGAGACCTACATGCCGCCCAAGGGGCACGCGGCCCGCGCCCGCCAGTTGCGCGCGCTGGCCGAGTTGACCCACCGCTTGGCCACCGCGGCCGAAGTGGGTGAGTGGCTGAGTCAGGCCGAGGCCGACATGCAAGCCCAGGGCTGGGATCCAGACTCCGACGAAGCCCGCTTCCTCAAAGTCGCCCGCCGCGACTATGATCGAGCGACCAAAGTGCCCACTGACTGGGTCGCGGAGTTCGCTCAATTGACCTCAGAAGCCAAACAGCGCTGGCAGCGCGCCCGGGCCCAAAACGACTTTTCCCTCTTCGCCCCTTATTTGCAGCGCATCGTTGAAATGCGGCGCCAATACGCCGAATTCTTCGCACCCTATGAGCACATCTACGATCCATTGCTGGACAACTTCGAGCCGGGCATGAAGACCGCCACAGTGCAGGCCCTGTTCGCGGAGTTGCGCCGCGCCCAGGTGGAACTGCTGCGGGCCATTCTGGCCCGGCCCCAGGTCGACGACGCCTTCCTCTATCGGCCCTTCCCCGTCGACAAGCAAAAGGCCTTTGTCCGCGATGTGCTGGCCCAAATGGGCTTTGACTTCCAGCGAGGCCGTTTGGACGAGTCCGCGCATCCGTTCACCACGGGATTCAGCATCGACGACGTGCGGTTGACCACGCGCTACAAGGAAACCGACTTCTTCGGCCAAGCCTTCTACAGCAGCCTGCACGAAATGGGACATGGCCTGTACGGCCAGGGGGTGGACCACCGCTACGAAGAAACGGTGCTGGACGGCGGCGCGTCGTTGGGTGTGCACGAGTCGCAATCCCGCTTGTGGGAAAACCTGGTCGGCCGGTCACGGCCTTATTTGGAATGGCTGTTGCCCCGCTTGCGGGCCGCGTTCCCCGGCGTGTTGGACGACATCACGCTGGACGCGTTCTATCGCGGGGTGAACAAAGTTCAACCTTCCCTCATCCGCACCGAGGCCGACGAGGTGACCTACAACCTGCATATCATGCTGCGCCTCGACCTGGAGATTGCCCTTTTGGAAGGCCGAGTTACGGTCGAAGCGTTGCCCGAACTCTGGAACCGCCGCATGGAAGAGGACCTGGGCGTGCGACCGACCAACGATGCAGAAGGCGTGCTCCAAGACATCCACTGGTCCATGGGCGCGCTGGGGTACTTCCCCACCTACGCGCTGGGCAATGTGATGAGCGCGCAGATCTGGCAGGCTGTGCGCCGCGATCTGCCGAACCTGGACGCCCAAATGCGGGCCGGTCAATTCGCGGATCTGCTGGCCTGGCTGCGGGAGCACATCCATCGCTACGGCCGCAAATACGAACCTTTGGAAGTGCTGCGCCGCGCCACTGGGCAAGAACTGCAATCTCGGCCTTACCTGGATTATCTGCAGACCAAGTACGCGGAAATCTACGGCTTGTGATCGCCGCGAGGAAAACCCGGCCCGGTCGCAGCGACCGGGCCGGGCATTCTTGGGCAGAGGTGGGGGGCTTTCACGGGACGGGCAACAGCAAGCGGCGCTCTAAGCACAAGCCTTGCAAGTGGTTTTCGGTGCAGGCTTTGACGATCACCGTGACCGGCTCGCCGCTCAAATCGCGGCCTGGTGTCGCGATAGTCACGAAGCCCACTTCACCCGGCAGCAGCCGCTCCAGGCGCCCACCCGCGTCGCAGGTCAACCACCATTCGAAGCCGTTGCGCTGGTGCAAGCCAATGGCATAGTCGTAGGCCTGCCCAGGGCCTTCGATCTTCACGTCCACCGACTCCAGCAGGCGGGTTCCTTCGTTGCGCAGCCACAGGGTCAAGCCGCGCTGATCGCCGCAGCGGCTCACCCGTTCGATGCCCACCAAAAAGGCCACCGCAGGCGGTGGAGGCGGCGTGGCCTGGGGCAAGCGGTTCGGGTCGCCTTGCACCACCTTGGCATAGCGCGCGGGCAGCCAGCATCGCGTGCCTTGGTCGGTACGCACCAGCCAATATCGGCCGCGCGCGTCCTCATACTGGGCCAGCGCCACAGCCTGGCGACCGGGTTGGAACGCGGCGCGGGCTTCGTAATACATGGCCGGCCCTGAGCGGCACCACACGTTGCCTGTCGCCTGCACCCGCACCGTACCCTCGGCCGCCTCGGTCACGGTGGCCGTGGGCTCGGCTTGGGTCGCGGCCGGCGCCGGCGTGGGCGTCGTGGGCACCGTCGGGGTCACCACAGGCGTATAGGTCGGCGCGGGCAACAGCAGCCCCGGTAGGCTGCCGAAAAAGCCACGCTCTTCGCCCTCTTCTTGCTCGCGCGGGATGGCCAAGAAAATGACAATGGCCAAGCCGATCAGGCCGGCCACTGCAAACACACGAGCCCAGGGTGAGTTCTCCGGCGCGGGGGACGCGGTCATGTGGGCCTCCGCGAAACAAAGAATCAAGACTGCACGGGCCAATAATTGTACCACCGCGCGCGCCGAAACAAGCCGCTGACCTGCCCCAAAAACAGGGCTTTTTGGCCCAACCCCGTGGGCTGCGGCCCTGGCCGACCAGATGGCGCGCTCCTGCCGACCGCCGCCGCGCCAACCGCCGCTGGGGCACCAAGTCCAACGGGGCCGCGCCGCCCTTCGGGGTATACTGGGGTCATCGCCAAGACCCGACTACCCACCAGGAGCGCACCCATGGCCTTCCGTCTTCTTCCCCTCCCCGAGCGCAAGCACATCGCGCTGGTGGCCCATGACAACATGAAGGACGATCTGCTCGATTGGGCCCGCGCCCATCGCGAGACATTGGCCCGCCATCACCTCTATGCCACAGGCACCACCGGGCAACGGTTGCAACGCGCGCTGGGCCTACCCATCCAGCGCATGCTGAGCGGCCCCTTGGGTGGTGATCAGCAGATTGGCGCGCGTATCGCCACAGGTGAGATCCACATCCTGATTTTCTTTTGGGACCCGCTGGAGCCCCACCCGCACGATCCGGATGTCAAAGCCCTATTGCGCATGGCCCAGGTGTGGAACATCCCCACCGCGACCAACCGTTCGTCGGCTGACTTTTTGATTGCATCGCCTTATTTCGACGCGCCGTATCCGCGCCGCGTGCCCCTCTATGCGCGCGCGGCCTCAGGTTGAGCCGGGCTCACGGCCAGCGCGGGAACTGATCAAAGCGCGGGGCACGCTTCTCCAAAAAGGCGTCCCGCCCTTCTTGGGCCTCATCGGTCATGTAGGCCAAACGGGTTGCTTCGCCCGCGAAGAGTTGCTGGCCCACCAAGCCATCGTCCACCAAATTGAACGCGTATTTAAGGAAACGGATGCTCATCGGGCTCTTGCGGTTGATGGTTTGGGCCCATTCAAAGGCCACTTTTTCCAATTCCGCATGGGGCACCACCGCGTTGACCATGCCCATGCGATAGGCTTCTTCAGCCGTATAGACCTTCTCCAAAAAGAAGACCTCGCGGGCTCGCTTTTGGCCAATGTGCCGAGCCAAGTAAGCCGAGCCATAGCCCGCGTCGAAACTGGCGACTCGGGCGTCGGCCTGCTGAAAGCGGGCGTGCTCTCGGCTGGCAATCGTGAGGTCGCAGACCACATGCAGGCTGTGCCCCCCACCCACCGCCCAGCCGGGCACCACCGCAATGACCACCTTGGGCATGAAGCGAATCATACGCTGCAGTTCCAGCACGTGCAGCCGCGGGAGTTCGTAGCCACCCTCATAGCCGCCCTTGCCTCGCACCCGCTGATCCCCACCGGCCGAAAACGCCCAACCGCCGTCCTTGGGCGAGGGGCCTTCGCCCGTCAGGAGCACAGTGCCGATGCTCGTGTCCAGCCAAGCATCTCGAAACGCGTCCAGCATCTCGTCGATGGTCTCGGGGCGAAACGCGTTGCGCACCTCAGGGCGATTGAACGCGATGCGGGCCACGCCCTGGGCTTTGTAGTACGTGATGTCACGGTAGGCCTTGACCGGCTCCCCCCAATCGGTGGCGGGATGGATGTAGTTCCAAGTCGCGGGCATGAGCACACCTCACACAACAAGGGATGGGTTGGCCTGGCACGGCCGAAGGGAATTATACCGTTCCGCGCGGGGTGAGGCATTCGCCCGTAGGGGGCGGGTCTGGGCACGCGGTGCGCGATGGGGCACCGGGGCTGGGCCGTGGTTTACGGCGCGTCGCGGTCGGGGTCGGGCGCGGCGGCGTCCACAACATGGAGTTCTTCGGCCAACAGCGACCCATCCACCTGGCGCCAGGCGTGCACCACCACCCAATCGCCCACTTGAGGCGTCGGCCCTGTGGTCTTGGTCGCCTCGGTGACTTCAACGGGCAAGCCTGCGATCCACCAAATCGAGCCTTCGCGTGCGGTCAGCCGGCCCGAGAATTCCACCTCGACGCCATACATGCGCTCCACAGGCTCCGCGTGCCACAAGATCCACTGCTGGAACCGGGCATCCCAAACGGCCGCGACCTCGACCCACTCCCCTTCTTGCGGATCGCCGACGATGTCGGCTTGGGGCGCCAGCGTGAGTTCCAGGCCGTTGACCTGCCAATGGGTGGGGCCGCGGTGCTCCAGACGGCCGACAAATTCGACTTGGGTGCTCTGCTGGGCCCGACGCCGCGCGGCAATGCGCACTTCCAACGCCGTCCACGAGCCATCGGGGTTCTCATGGCCCAAAATCTCGACCAAGTCGCCTTCGTGGGGCACGCCATAAATCAGCGTCTCTTCGGTCATGTAGACTGGACGATCGCCGACCCGCCATACCTGGCCTTGAATGTCATCCACTGGGCCGACGAAGAAGGTTAACTCGTCGGACCGATGCTGCAAAGCCTGGGCATGCTGTGCGGCCCAGCCATTGATGACTTGCAGCAGGTCTTCGCGCAAGGGAGGTGGCGCCAAGGCCGCGGTGGTGAGCAGTTCCGCGTTGAAGCGTTCTTCCAGGGTGGCCAACTCAGGGGGCACGGCCTCGCCCGCCGCGCGCGGGGGATGCGCGGCCAGTTGGGCCAAGTAGGCATCTAAATCGGCCAGCGCTTGCTCGGCTTGGTCAAGGCGGCCTTCTTGCAACAGCAAGCGCGCCTCTTGCACCCGGGTTTCCGCGAAAGTGAGCAGCAGAGTGGCCCGCCGGGCAGGGTCGCGGGTCAAGGCCAGCCGCGCGGCCTCGCTCCAACGCTTGACCGGGTACAGAGGCGATCCGGGCAACGCGTGCTGGGCAGCCTGGACGGTGGTCACGCTAAGGCCCAAGGTCAGCACCAACACGGCCAAGGCCCATGCCCAACGCAGCCAGAGCCTGCGCGGGGCCCGCCGAACCGTGGGAGGTTCTGGGTTGGGTGCCGAAGCCGCCAACGCGGCGACTTGGGCCAAGTAGGCGCGCCGCGCGGCCGCGGCCCGCGCGGGGTCCCGCGGTGGGATGCGTTCGCGCGCGGCCTCGAAATAGGGCCGCAAGTCCTCGGGGAGTTCAGGGTCAGTTCGCGTCATGTTTCAATCCAACGGAGGTGGGCCGTCCGCGCGTCGCAATTGGCGGCGCAACGCGCGCAACGCCCGGTGCTGCAACACTTTGACCGCGCCCACGCTCTTGCCCATCACTTCGGCCACCTCGCGCGGGCTTAAGCCTTCGAGAAAGCGCAGCGTGAGCACCGTGCGCTGGGCCGGCGGCAACGCGGCCAACGCCGCGCGCAACGCCTCGGCCCGCCAAGCCGCGTCCCAGCCGTCCGGAGCGACGGGGGCATCGCGCTCCGGATCCAAGCGCATCGTGGGCCGCCGTCGATAGTGGTCGTTCAGCCAGTTGTGCGCGATGCGAAACAGATACCCGCGCAAATGCTCGCGCGGGCCGCCGCCCCGCCGCAACGCGGCCAAAAAACGGGTAAACGTCTCGGCCACACACTCCTCAGCGATATCAGGATCACCGGTGACGCGCACGGCCAAACGGTAAATCTGAGGGCTATAGCGATCGTAGATCTCGGCCAGAGCCGCCCGATCCCAAGCCCGCGCCCGTTCCAGCAGGCGCGCTTCCTCGGTGGATGATGCAGCCATGCGACACCCCGGTCTCTATTAAGGAAGACGCTTTTGGCAAAGCACCGTTACGGCCAACGGGCCACGCCCCAACGCCCACGGGCCACGCGCATGGCCGCGCCTGCAGAGCATCCACCCGCGGGGGCGGGTTGACCGCGGACTTAGGGCTCCACGGGCACCAGCAGGACCCGGGTGAGCACGGCAGGGGCTTCGCGGGGATTATACAAGACCTCCTGCCGGGAGGCCAAGGCCGCGCGCAAAGCCGCCAACGCGGCTGCATCGCGGCCCGGATCGATAACGAACACCCATGGCGTGCGCAACCAAGGGTCTTGCAGGGGCACATAGACCGCGTAATCGCTCCAACGGGTCACCCCTTGCACCCGCACCCATGCGGGGGTGAGCGCGCGCGCCTGGGGGCTCAAGAATACGGCCACGCGACGAGGGGTCATACCATAGAGGCCGCGCATCATGTGCAAACGCGCGGGCAAGTAGTAGCGCAGATTGAGCACCACCAGCACGGCCACCAGCGCCACGACGGCCGTGCGCGGAGCCCATCCCCCACGCACGCGACCCAGGCCGCGCCACAACGCCACCCCGCCCCACGCGCTGAGCAGCAGCCAACTGTGCAGGCCTTCGAAGTAGTAACGGGGCCCCAAGACCCACGCGCCGACCCAATAAGCCCAATATACCCCCACCAACGCGGGAAAAGTCAGCAGGGCCGGCCAGGCTCGCGGGCGACCGCGCGCGGCCCACAAGCCGGCCGGCAGGAGCAGCCACGACGCGCGCAACCAGCCCAGCACGTCGCTCGCGGCCACGGTCAGGCTAAAGCGGGTGTTGACCCACCCCTGCGCCCACGAGTGGCCTTGCGGCAGAGGGCCGTGGCCGGGCCCAAAGCCGGGTTTGTCGTAGGGCCACCACAGGGTGTAAGGGCTTTGCCAAGGCGAACCGGTGAGCGCGGCCTGCCAAAGCAGGAACAACCCGAGGCCGAGCGCGGCCCCCGCGCCCGCCAACAACAAACCGGGCCGCGTGGCCGGCCGCCGCACAAGGGCATACAGCACCACGGGCAACCACGGCAGGGCCACCCCCAGCGCGGTCCAGGGGCGGGTGAGCAGCAGCAGCGCCGCGCTCCCCCCGGCCACCAGCGCCGGAAGCGGCCACGCCGGACCGTCGGCGCGCGGCCATAACACGTCCAACAGGGCCACGTGCATCAGCAGGGTGAACACCCACGCGGCCATGTGGGCCAGCAACGACCCGGCTTGCAGCCAAAACAAGGGCGACGTAAGGGCCAACAACACGGTCACCCACGCCACCACGGGGTCGGCCACGCGCTTGGCGAGGCGATACAACAGCCATACGGCCAGCCCCGCCAAAAAGGGGTTGACCCACGCGGCCCGGCCCCAACGCAGGCCCAAAGCCAACACCACCGGCCATCCGGGCGGATATTTGCCAAATCGTTGGCCGTCGCGGTCAATCACAAAGGGAATCAAGAACAACTGGGGCTCAGGGGGCGAAGGGACGGTCAGTTGCCCTTGGCTGGCGGCTTGGGCTTGCCACCAATACGCAACTTCGTCTTCCAGATGGGGCCAAAACTCGAAGTAACGCCCCGCGACATGGTGGGCCAGGCCCACGGTCAGCAGGGCCAGGGCGAGCATGGCGCCGTGCCGGGTGAACCACGCGCGCGCAAAAGCCCCGACGCCAAGGCCGGGGCTGGTTCGCCAACGCGGTAGGTAGGCCGCAAGAGGGGAGAGAAGGCGCATCGCGCGCCGCGGTGTTAGTTCAGCCGGTGCCGTCCATTGCCGCGCAAGCGCTTGCGGATGTCTTCCAGGGTCTTCTCGAGATCCGCGACCCGCGCCAGCGCGGCTTCGCGCTCTTCGCCATAGGCCTCGGCCGCGGCGGCCTTGGCCTCGGCTAAGGCCTTGAGCAGCGCGGCTTCCATGGGCGTAGGCACATAGGTGTCGTCTTGGTCGTCCCGATCCGCGCGCGCCAAGCGGCCGGCCTCTTCGGGCTTGGGCTCCAACGCCTTCATGCTCAAACGAATGCGCTTGCGCCGCCGATTGACCTCGATAACCTGGGCCTCGATCTCATCGCCCTCGCTGACCACATCGCGCGGGCTGCGAATATAGCCGTGGGTCATCTCGCCAATGGGCACAAAGGCCGGCACTTCCGCGCCGATTTCAACCTCGACGCCGCCGCGCAAAATTTTGATCACTTTGCCCTTGACCGTCATGCCCTTCTTGATCTCGCGCCATTCCAAATCCAAGGGCTTGATCATGGTCAATTCGACAATGCCCTTGGGGCTGATGCGCCGCACCCAGACATCCACCTCTTGGCCCACCTCCAGCACATCTTCAATGCGAAACACGGGCTCGCGGCTCACCTGGGAGATGTGCAACACCGCGGGCTTGTCCAGCCCGATGTCCACAATGGCCCCGGCCACGGTCAATTTTTTGATGGTCCCCCGAAAATGCATTTTGCGCTTGATTTCGGCCGTCTCACCAACGGCGACCGGCTCTTGCGTGCTCATAGCACACCTCCTGACAGGATTCCAGACTCGTCCCACAACGACGGCGGTTCATTATACCGCACCCCGCACATTTGGGGAGGGTGCGAAGCACAATTAGCGGCCCGAACGGGACCACAAACCCAAAATTTGGACAGAGGTCACTTGGGCCTCGGGGACGGGGGACGGCTCCGCGAACGGCCCGCGCGCGGGCGGTATTGGCGCGCGCCTCGGGCGCCCCCGTGGCCGGCCCGCGCGGAGCCCATCCCCAAGAAGCCACAGCCCGCGCGGCCGGCTCGGCCGCCGCTCGCGCCTGGGTGCCAAGACGCGCGACGGTGACCTTGGCCCCGTGCCAAGGCCACCGTCACGAGCGAGGCGGTTGGGTTGGAGACGATAGTGCCGATGTTGCCCGGTTCGAAAGGCCCACAGCCTTGGGAGGTCGTCCTGAATACCGGTGGGGCCCCGTGGGCTCAACGTGCCGCGGCCTGCACCAAGCCGCAGAGGCGAACCGTGCAGCCGGCTTGGCCGCGATTAGTCCGCCGCGGCCACTTCCTCTTCGGGCACTTCCTCATACCCCACGATCATGGCTTTGATGTTCGAGAACACCGTCTGGCCCGTGGTTGTCATATACACATGCACGATGAAGAAGATGAGGATGAGGAAGGCACCGGCCAGATGCAAAGTCGACACCTGCCCCAGGGACCACGAAAGCCCCCACTCGGGCCAACGATTGTAGTAGATGAGCAGCAAGCCTGTGGTCACCAAGATGGGCGCGATGACCAACTTGAAGCCCAGATAGGTCAGCCGCTGCAAGGGGTTGAGTTTCGACAATTCGCTCTTCTTGTAAGGATGGGGCTCGTTGCGAAAGATGCCGCTGGTGTAATAGCGTACCATGACCCCGACCCGCTCCAGGGTGGGGATGTAGTTGCGCCACTGGCCGGTGGTGAAGTGCCAAAACGCAGCGAACACGATGAGCGCGACCAAGGCCCAGCCCAAGCGCACATGCCAGAAGTAGGCCTTGTCAAAGCCCAGCCACGAATACGAGCCGTGGACTTCGAAACCGGTGAGGCCCAGGCCGATGATCAGCAACGCCTGCATCCAGTGCCAAAAGCGCTCGAAGCGGGTGTAGAGGTAGATGCGTCGGGTTTTCATCCTTCGTCCTCCTGGTGGGGGTGGGGGCGCCGGCTGAGCCGACACCCCCGCCCAGCGTGGAGCAGTGTCAAGCCGTTCCACGGCTCACGCGCGCTTGCGGTTGACCACGCGCAAGCCCGCGTGGATCACCACGCCCAACAAGGTCAAGCCGCTCAACGTCCAGCCGATAGCGTCCAGCGTGGGGTGGCCCGTTTGTGCGGGGATGTACACCCCTGGCACTTCGGCCAGGCGGCCGTTGGGCGCGTGGCAGTCGTTGCACTTCAGGGCCTGCTCCGCGGGGGCTACCATGTGCGTAATGGGCCAATACATGGTGGTCTCGATCCAATCATATTGCCCGCTGTAGTCCAAACCCGCGGTTTCCATGCCGACCCGAAAGGCTTCACCCCAGTCGAAACCCTTCCAGAACGCGGTTTTGTCTTCCTTGTTGAAGGGGAACAGATGCGGGATGAGCAGCACCTTGTTGACCGGGTCATACCCTTGCTTGCCCCGGAAGACCTTGAAGGGGTAAATGCGGGCATTGGGGTCTTCAGGACCACCCTGCGGGCGGTTGATGTACACGTCGCCGCTGGGGTCGATCTTCTCGCCTTCCACCATGTAGGTGGTCTTGCCGTTGAACCAAAGATAGGTGGGTACCACGTTCTTGGCCAGAACGAACTCGCCTTTCTTGTAGTGGTAAGTGACCCAACCGTTTTCGTCCTTTTCGACCCCGCCATCGCCGCGCTGCTTGTCACCCGCTACCGACCAGTCCCACCACATCTTAGTGGGCTTGTCGCCGCGCGCAAACGCGGGGATGTGGCACGTCTGGCAAGCCACCTTGTCCACATGGTCGTTCAATTTAGGGTTCTTCATGGGGGTCAAACCGTGACACGATTCACAAGTCGTCGGATTCCCATCCGAGACGGGCAGGTCCTTGCCATGGGTGTCCTTGGGGGTCATGGCATAGCGACTGCCGGGCACCTGATGGGCCTCGGTTTTATGACAATCGGCGCACACCATGCCCGCGCCCTCGGGCGAGAGGTGGACGTCCACCTCTTTGGGCGGTGCGGCCAAAGTGGAATCCATGTCGCCGTGTTTGACGCCATCGCCGCCGCCGCCATAGAAGTGGCACGCGCCGCAATTCTTGTTGCTGGGGCGCCCCACGTTCTGGGCCACGTAGGCCAAATCAGGCGGCTCCCAAATCTTGCCGCTGCCCGGCGGGAACTCCTTAGGTTCATACGCGGGGTGCCCCGCGCCCGTGGGGAACTTCTTGTACGTGCCGGTGGTATCGTGGCAAATCAGGCAGTCCACCTGGGCTTCGGTGGCCGTATCGAAGAACGTGTCGTCCTTCCAGCCATAGCCGACATGACAACTGGTGCAGCGCGGCCAGTTGGAAGTCACGGCCACGCAGAAGTTGTTGATAACATGCTTCTTGCCCCAGGTCTCGCCATCCTCTCCCCCGGGGAACTCCCACGTCCAATGGGTGCTGGCCATAACCTGTTTGGCTGCCTCGGTGTGGCACTCCAAACAGGCTTGGGTGACCTCTGTGGCGTTTTCAAACTCGCGTTGGAGTTCTTCGAATTGGGTGTGATCGGCAGTGGACTCGTCCTCAGCCTTGATGGTGGTGCTGAGGCTGGCGCTCGAGTCGGCGGGCGCGGCCGCCCAACCCGAGGTGGTGGCATAAGCCAGCAGCAACACCACACCCATCAGGCCCAGGCCGAGCCACCAAGGGTGGAGGCGGTGTTTGGTGGTGGTCATCCTTACCCTCCATGGTCTTGAATGAGCGAGAAGGCAACAAACCGAGGGAAGTTATCATCCCTTCTTTTCGGTTCGCGTTAAGTGTAGCCGCAGGGCCCTCCAGGGAGATAGTGACTCATGTCACAATATCAGGGATGACATCTGGCAAGGATTGTGAAGCAGTAGGCGACGGCATGGCGTGCAAGACAAAAGGGGGATCCTTTTGAAGGCCCTGGGTGATTGGCAGACGTGAAGCCAGCGGGGCGTGTTGTCGCCGCGCGGCCCCGGCGGGGAGGCGCTTCTCGTGCTATAATCGGCGGCATGAGCACGCACGCATCGGCAAACCACGCGCCCATTCGCCCCTTGCCCCCCGAGTTGGTGTCGCAAATCGCGGCCGGCGAGGTGGTGGAACGCCCCGCGTCGGTGGTCAAGGAACTCATTGAAAACGCCTTGGACGCAGCCGCACAGCGCATTGAAGTGCGTATCCAGGCCGCGGGGCAGCGCCTCATTGAGGTGGTCGACGATGGCCACGGCATCCCCGCGGCCGAGTTGCCCTTGGCTGTGCAGCGCCATGCCACCAGCAAAATCGCCAGTGCCGATGACCTGTTCCACATCCTCAGCCTGGGGTTTCGGGGCGAGGCATTGGCCGCCATCGGCTCGGTCGCACGGCTCACCTTGCGCTCACGCCCGCCCACCGCGGACGCGGGCGCGCAGATTGTGGTCGAGGGCGGGCGTATCGTACGCGGGCCCGAGCCCGTGGCCATGGCCCCCGGCACCCACGTTCGCGTCGAAGACCTATTTTATAATGTGCCCGCGCGGCGCAAGTTCCTCAAACGGCCCAGCACCGAAAAACGCGCCATTGACGAAGTCGTCGTGCGCTACGCGCTGGCCTACCCCCAAGTGCGGTTCAAACTGAGCCACGACGGACGGCTCGCGCTGAACACCGCCGGCCACGGCGACCGGCGCGAGGTTTTGGCTTTGATTTACAGCCCGGCCGAGGCCCGCCAAATGCTGCCCGTGATCTCGGAAGAACTGGGCCTGGCCGTACACGGCTTCATCAGCCCGCCGGGCCTCACCCGCAGCCATCGCCGCGACATCCTGTTCTTCGTCAACGGTCGTCCTGTGCGGGATCCGGCCCTCACGGCCGCGCTGCTCAAAGGCTATGAGCACCTGGTCATGAAGGGGCGCTACCCCCTGGCCGTGCTGTTCATCACATTGCCCGCGGACGCGGTCGATGTGAATGTACACCCTACCAAAGCCGAGGTACGCTTTCGCGATCCGGATCGGGTCTTTCGGGCTGTGGTGCGCGCGGTGCGCAAAGCCTTGCTGGCCCACGCGCCTTTGGCCCAGCGCCCCGCGCCGCTGAGTGAGTGGGACTTAGCACAACCTGACGCGCGCATTCCATGGGATGCGGCGACGGACAACGCGGCCGAGGCACAAACGGCCCCTGCAGCCGATGCCCGGCCTCAACCGGAGGTCCTATCCCCCCAAACCCCAGAACCGGCCGAGCCCGCCACGGCCGCCGCCACCGTGCCCTTGCCTGGCGTGGAGCCCCCCCTTCTGCGTTTGATCGGCCAAGTGGCCGCGACCTATTTGGTGGCCGAGGGCCCTGATGGCCTGTACTTGATCGACCAGCACGCAGCCCACGAGCGCGTGCTCTTCGAGCAGATGATGGCCCGGCGTGGGCCCCAAGCCGCGTCGCAAGCGCTGCTGGAACCGGTGACAGTGACCCTGCCGGTGGCGCAGGCCCGTACGCTGGAAGAACACTTGGAGACGCTGCGCCGGGTGGGGTTTGAGGTTGAGCCGTTCGGCATGGGGATGTTTCGCGTGCGGGCCGTGCCCGTGGCGCTAAAAGACGCGGACCCGGCCACCGCGCTGCGCGCCGCGGTAGAAGACATCGAGCACGACGAAACGCCCTTGGCCGGCGACGCGGAAGCCCGCTTGGTCGGACGCATTTGCAAGGCCCTGGCCGTGAAGGCCGGCCAACGGCTAAGTCCCTCAGAGCAGGAGCGTCTGCTGCGCGACTTGCTGGCGTGTGAAAACCCGCGCACCTGCCCCCATGGCCGACCAACCATGATTCGCCTTCCCGTAGACATGCTGGAGCGCGAATTCGGCCGGCGGGGTGCGCGTTGACGTCCTCCCCGCGGCCGGCCGCGGGCCCCGTTCCGACCAGCCAGGTCGCGCGGGATTGCACCCCACGCCACACCTCGGAGGCTCATCATGCTCAAGGTCAGCATTGTCGGCGCATCTGGTTACACCGGTGGCGAGTTGCTGCGCTTGTTGCTCGACCACCCACGCTTGGAAGTGCACCAGGTGACCTCGCGGCGCTACGTTGGCCAATATGTGTATCAAGTGCATCCCAACCTGCGCAAGCGCACCCGCCTCAAGTTCGTCACCCCCGACGCGCTGGAGCCGGTGGATGTGCTCTTTTTGGCCTTGCCCCACGGCGAAGCACAAAAGCACATCGCCCGCTGGGCCGATTTGGCCACCTATATTGTGGATTTGTCCGCGGACTTTCGGCTGCGCGATGCCGACTTCTATGCCCGTTGGTATGGTCAAGCCCACGCGGCCCCTGAATGGCTGAACCGCTTCGTCTATGGCCTGCCCGAACTACACCGCGCGGAACTGCGCACCGCGCGCTACATCAGCGGCGTTGGCTGCAACGCCACGGCGACCAACTTGGCCTTGTGGCCCGCGCTGCGAGCGGGGCTGATCGACACCACCCGCCCGGTGATTGCCGAAATCAAGGTCGGCTCGTCTGAGGGGGGCATTACGCCCAACCCAGGCTCGCATCACCCCGAACGGGCCAACGTGGTGCGCACCTACGCGGCCTTTGGGCATCGCCACACCGCGGAAGTGATGCAAGAACTGGGCCTCGCGCACGTGCACCTCACCATGACCTCCGTGGACATGGTGCGCGGGGCCATGGCCACCGTGCACGCGTGGGTGCGTCCGGGCACCACGGAAAAAGACCTCTGGCGCGCGTATCGGGCCGTCACCAAGGAGAACCCTTTCTTGCGGCTGGTCAAAGAGCGCCGCGGGGTGTATCGCGTGCCCGATCCTAAGATTTTGGCTGGCTCGAATTATGCCGATTTGGGCTTCGCGCTGGACGAGGAAACCGGGCATTTGGTGGCCATGGCCGCCATCGACAACCTCATGAAAGGCGCGGCCGGCAGCGCGTTGCAAAGCCTCAACCTCGCTCTGGGGTGGGATGAAACGTTGGGCCTGGAGTTCCCGGGATTGCACCCGATTTGAGCCTGGCCCCAAGAGGCAGCCCCACATCGGGCCCGGTCAAGGTGCTGCAACCCCGAAGAAAACGCGTCCCGCGCCGAAGGGCTGACCAGTTGGGCCGCGCGCGGCCTGGGCCGGGCTGCGAGGTCGTTCGCGGCCGCATGGGGCTGGGCCGCGCGCCAAGGGCAGCGCAAGGCCGGCCCGGGCCTACGCGCCGGCGCGATCCCTGGGCCGCGGCCACATCTACGCGCGATGAAAACGCCCGGGCAGGTCTCCCTACCCGGGCGTGTCATTGAGGCATGGCTCGGCCGCACCGGAGGGCGTCCCCCGCCAAATCGGCTTAGAAGAGCCCCACAACGCGGCCCGTCTCCAGATCGACATCCACGTTCATGTAGGCCGGCCGCGTGGGCAAGCCCGGCATGGTGCGGATCTTCCCCACCAGCGGGTACAAGAAGCCCGCGCCCGCAGACAAGCGAATGTCACGCACAGGCACCCGGAAACCTCGCGGCGCGCCTTTGAGATTCGGGTCATGGCTGATGCTCAGGTGGGTCTTGGCGATGCAGATGGGCAGTTTGTCGTAGCCCAGGCGGGTGTATTCGGCAATGCGCTCCTCGGCCAACGGCTCGAAGTCCACCCCATCCGCGCCGTAAACCTCCCGAGCGATGATCTCGATCTTCTCCTTGATGGGCAGATCGAGGTCATACAAGAAGCGGAATTGGGAAGGCTGCTCGGTGGCCTTCATGACGGCCTTGGCCAGGTCGATAGCGCCCTCACCGCCCAATTCCCAGTGGCGGGTGACCACCGCGTCGAACGCGCCAGCCTCCAGCGCGGCTTGGCGGATCATCTCGTGCTCGGCCGGCGTGTCGGTCGAGAACGCGTTGATCGCCACGACCACCGGGATGCCGTACTTGCGCACGGTTTGGATGTGGTGGATCAGGTTGGGCAGGCCCGCGCGCAGCAGTTCCAGATTCTCTTGGGTGTAGGCCGGGTCCAGGGGCTTGCCTGGCGTGACCTTGGGGCCACCGCCATGCATCTTGAGCGCGCGCACGGTGGCGACCATGACGGCCGCGTTGGGGGTCAAGCCCGAGTAGCGCGTTTTGATGTCCGCGAACTTCTCGAAGCCAATGTCCGCGCCGAAGCCGGCCTCGGTGACCACATAATCGGCCAACTTAAGCGCGATGTAGTCGGCCACAATGGAACTGTTGCCGTGGGCGATGTTGGCGAAAGGCCCCGCGTGCACAAAGACCGGTGTGCCTTCCAGGGTTTGCATCAGGTTGGGCTTGAGCGCGTCTTTCATCAGCACCGTGAGCGCGCCCGCGACGGCCAAGTCCTCCGCGGTAACGGGGTTGCCTTCTCGGTCGAGGCCGACCACAATGCGCCCCAGACGCTCGCGCAGGTCTTTGAGGCTGGTGGCCAAAGCCAAGATGGCCATGATCTCACTGGCCACGCTGATGTCGAAGCCTGTGCGCCGGGTAAAGCCCTTCTCGTCAGGCCCCAAGCCGATTTCCACCTCGCGCAGCAGGCGGTCGTTCACATCCACCACCCGGCGCAGGGTGATGGTCGCCGGGTCGACGTCCAAGCGCACCAATTTGCGCCGTTGCTCGGGCGTCAAGTTGTCCAAGTCCTCGGGCTTGATGCCCAGTTTCTCCATGCGATAGCGATAGCCACGCGGGATCTGGCGCACGCCGTTCTTCACCGGGAAGAGACGTCGAAACAGGGCTTCGTCGCTCTGGCGGGACTCATGGAACATGCGGGTGTCGAGGGCGGCCGCCAGCAAGTTGGTGGCAATGCTCACCGCGTGAATGTCGCCGGTGAGGTGCAGGTTGAAGTCCTCCATGGGGATGACCTGGCTGTAGCCGCCACCGGCTGCACCGCCCTTGATGCCGAAGGTGGGGCCCATGCTGGGCTGCCGAATGGCGGTGAACACCCGCTGGCCCAAGTGAGCGCCCAAAGCCTGGCTCAAACCCACTGTTGTGGTGGTCTTGCCTTCGCCCAGAGGCGTCGGGGTGATGGCCGTGACTACGATGTATTTGCCGTTGGGCCGATCCTTCAAGCGCTCCAAAATCTCCAGTTTGACCTTAGCCTTATAGGGGCCGTACAGTTCCAGTTCCTCGGGCAAGATGCCCGCCTCTTCGGCTACTTGGGTGATGGGCTTGAGTTCGGCCTCTTGCGCGATTTCGATGTCCGAAGGCACCGGATAGCGGCGCTTGAGAGGCGTGGGGGTAAACGGTCGAGACATGGCATTGCTCCTTGCGTCAAGATGACATCCAACAACGCGCCGCAGGCCCCGGGGGCGCGCGGCGTTCTTTTCCATTATACGCCATCCGCGGGCAGACGGCATCTGTGGTTGGTCATGATGTACGGCTTGCGCAACCTCGCGGCTGTGGGGCGATGCGCAAATCGGCAGCGGACGGTTTCTTCGCGGCCGGGGCACGTCAAGGGGCGAAGCGAATCAACAGCACATCGCCATCCTGCACCACGTAGTCCTTGCCCTCCAGGCGGATTTTGCCGGCGGCTCGGGCCGCGGCCCAATCGCCCAAGGCCATCAATTCGTCGTAATGGATCACTTCGGCGCGAATGAAGCCGCGAGCCAAGTCGGTGTGGATCGCGGCCGCGGCGTCCAGCGCGGTGCTGCCCCGCGGCAAGGACCAGGCCCGAGATTCTTTTTCCCCCACGGTGTAAAAGGTGAGACGATCCAACAAGGCATAGGACAAGCGCACCACCTGCTCCAGCGCGGACTCCGTCAGGCCATATTCCCGGCGAAAGTAGGCGGCTTCCTCAGGCTCCATTTGGGCCAGTTCCATCTCCAAGCGGCCGCGCAGCGCGACAATGCGGGTGCGCGGACTGGGCGTCTCGATGGTCGGGGGCTCATCGTCGTCGCCGATGTTGAGCAGCACCAACATGGGCTTGCGGGTGAGCAAGCCAAAGCCAGCCAGAATTCGGGCCTCTGCAGGCGAAAAATCCAAAGCCCGCAACGGCTGGCCGGCCTCCAGCGCGGCATACAGCCGCTCGAACAGCGCGCGTTCGCGGGCGATGTCGTCCTTCGGTCGGGCGCCCTTTTGCCGTTCTTCGGCCAACCGTGCCAGGCGACGCTCTACCGTCACCAAGTCGTGCAGCAGCAGTTCCTGCTCCAGCGCGGCGATGTCGCGCGCGGGGTCCACCGACCCCGCGGGGTGGGGAACTTGGGGGTTGTCAAAGGCCCGCACCACATGCACCAGTGCGTCCATCTGGCCCAACAGATTGCGCAGCGGCCCCGGCAGTTCGCCGCCAGCCTGACCGCTCAAGCCCGCGATGTCCGCGTAAGTCACCTTGGCATAAGTGCGTTTGCGCGACCCAAAGCGTTCGGCCAGCGCGTCCACGCGCGGATCGGGCACATCCACCACCGCGGTATGCACTTCGAAACGGTGGCCGGTCATGGCCAAGGGCACATCACTGCCGGTCAGGGCGTTGAACACCGTGGTCTTGCCGCTCTGGGGCAAGCCAACCAGACCCAATTGCATGGCCGCGTCCTCCGGGGGAAGGTATGACCGAACGAGGATACCACAAGGGGCGGCTGCGTCAAGGGGTCCAGCGCCACGGAACCATACCCCACCGCTGGGAGCGGGCAGCAAGGCGCAGGTGGGGGCACGCGGCCGCGTGCCCAGGGGGCCGCGCGGCGTGGCCCGGCCAGGGGGCTGAATCCCCCTCCCCAACCCCTCCCCCTTTCGTAAAGGGGGAGGGGTGATGCGAGCCCGACACGCGCCTCACGCGAGCATTCTCCCCCCTTCCCCTACGAGGGGAAGGGGGGACCAAGGGGGGATGGGGTCGGCGTGTTGGAAGTTGGCGGATAGCGGGCAGGGGCGAGGCGCTGCCTCGCTCGGCGGCCGCGTGCCCAGCGGCCGCACACACCCACTCCCTTCCCACTTGCACATGACCTTTGTTGGCCGGCCGTTCTCTCCATATTCACACAGGAATCTGGCCGTGTTTCCATCCCACTCAGGCCCCTGCTCACAGGCCCTCCATTCTGCTGGCCCGGCATCTGTGCATACCTGCGCCTCAGAACTGCCTGCCGGGCCTCCC
>Ga0256914_1001721_pt1 | contig 19183 bp, 16 predicted proteins | sample HulkmetaG_FD_191571 | JGI IMG/M metagenome (GOLD analysis project Ga0256914, IMG submission 191571) | Hydrothermal chimney microbial communities from Main Endeavour vent field at the Juan de Fuca Ridge, Pacific Ocean - Hulk | ecosystem: Environmental > Aquatic > Marine > Hydrothermal vents ... | reverse complement strand
ATAGAGGCATTGGATGATGGTTATGGACAGGCAGAGGTGGCTAGATATTTAAATATTACTGCTTTGGCTATTGCTAAAGTTAGGAAAAAATTTGAGTGAAAAGTTTAGTTTCATCACCTGACCCTAAAATTTTAGGACTCAACAATTTGTACTGATTTTCTTGGACTTTTAGGTGTACTTTTTACTCTTACAAACATAATCTGATATTATAGCATTTTTTAGATTTAATGTCAAAGTATATTTTTGGTAGGCACTACAATTTTGAGTTTCTTTTTTTAAAGCCTATTTTTAGGGGTTTGGGAGTTTTTTTGTAGTGCTGTTGGGTTAAGTCAGGAACAAACCCCATACCTAAAATCTCTTCAAATGTAAAAGTCCTGTTTACTTCGTCTATCTTTACCTAAAAAATTATAGGATAATGAAAGTTGATTTGAAGAACAACTGATGTTTTCAAATCAATAAATACCCAAAGACTTCATAGTCTCTATAGATAGTCTTGTGACAGATAAACCATTTGCTTTTTGATACGCTCTAGTGGCTGATTTGGACTCTAAGTTCCATACACCATTAATTTCCCCTTTGTAAAATCCAGCTTTTTTAAGTGCCTCTTGGACTTTTCTAACTGTTGTAGGAGTCATATTACTCTCACAAACTACAGGCATCCACTTAGCAAAACCTTTTGTTCGCTCTTTCTCTACCCTTATCATTTTATACTCTGCTGGTACAACTGTCTTTTTAAAAGAGGCTGGTTTTATAATTTTTTTGACTTTGATTATACTATATTTAGGAGGAGTTTTTATCTTTTTGCTACTAGTAGGTGTCACTACTATCTTCTTTTTTATAATTTTATATTTTGCAGGTGTCTCTGTTAGACATATTTTATCACATTGGGTTCTTAGACGGCTATCTGTATCTTTTTTAGAGATAGAAGACCATGAAAATTTAGCATCTGCTATCTTCTTTTTTCTATTTATAGTTTGATATCTTGCAGGAATGGGAACTACTCTACTTGTAGCAGGTTCTATCATTTCTCGAACTTTGATAGTTTTATATTTAGGCTCAACAGCTATCTCCTCTGCAGCAGATGGCTCTAGTAAAATTTTCTTAGTTACAGTTTTATATTTTCTAGGAACCTCTATCAGACATACAACCTCTGATTGATTACAACCTCTATCTTGACATGTTGTTTTTCTCCACTCACTTCTAGCAGGTGCAATCACAATTTTCTCTTTTACTTTTTTATATTTGGCTACAACTGGAACTAGTTTTACAGAAGTGCTATCTGTCATGATTTTTTTGCTATAAGTTTTATATTTAGCAGGGGTGGTTATAACTCTACTACTAGGCTCTTCTGCCAATATCTTATCTGTAGTTGTAATATATTTTTCAGCTATATAATGTTCATAAAAACATGTACCAACCTTAGCTCCTATAGTATCCATACCTGCATTTGAAGCAGACTCTACACAAGAGTTATAAGCCTCTGTAGAGTTTAACTCTAAACCTTTTCTCCATACTTTTTTACTAGGTTCTACCAATATTTTTTCATAAACTGTTTTATATACAGCAGGAGTAACAATAATCCTTTCTTTGCCATCATCTATCTTTACTCTCTTCTCTATCCACTCATATTTAGCAGGTACAACATCATATCTTATAGTAGATTTACGAAGAACTACTCTTTTTGTAAGAGTTGTTTTGACGGTTTTCAGCTCCTTTGGTGGAAAAAAAGATTTAGTAAAACACTGTCCAGCTTTTGCTGAAAATGGCATCTCTTCAGCACGAATAATAGTCAATAGTAAAGATATAAAAAGTAATTTATGCATCACAGTGTCACCTTTAATCATATTTTTAAATATTATACAACATATTTATTAAATAATAACTGTTGTTTGCTATTTTTTGGGAAATTTAATTTTTAGCACCCCATTTTCATAAACTCTCTCCATCCTCTTCTCATCAGCATCATTGGGTATAAAAAGTGTCATAGAGGATGAACTCATAGTAGTCTCAAAACCACTAACAGATTTATCATCTATCCCCTCTTGCTCCATAGTAGTTGTAATGATACTTAACATCCCATTTTCTAGTTTGACAGCTATTTTTGTATTATTATTCTCTGGAATATCTCGCTTAAGCAGATAACCACCCTCTACCTCCTCAAAATCCTCTACCATTGCATTTATACGCATCTCATCTTCATCTTTTATATCTAACTGATTATGTTTAGCTATGGCTTGATTCATCTTTTCATCAAACTTTATCATCTCCTCTGCTGCATCATACATCCCTTTCTGCATATCGGTATCTGCAATAGCAAAACTATATATTATAGCTATCATTATATATCTATACATTATCAATATCCTTTTTTAAAATTTTACAAAAATAAAATTAGTATCATATTAATTTTTATGTATAATTATGATATTAAGTGTTATGTGTGTAAGGTAATTTATGAAAAAACTTTTGATTTTACTAATATTTTCTATTTATACTATAGCTAATGAAGGGTTAATAGAAGATAACTGTACCAACTGCAAAGCTATCTTTTCTAATACCAATACTGAAGATATTTCAACTAAATCGCCCCATATATCCAATGAAGAGATAGGAGATATATTAAAAAATGCTCTAAAAAAAATACGCCTATATAAAAAGAGAAAAAATAGTGAAATAGAAAGGATAAATAGTAGATTAGAGAGTATTAAATTAGAGTTTAGAGAGTATAAGATTGAAAAAGAGAGAGAGATTAAAAATCTCAAATCTGAACTAGCTATTTATAAAAAACTCTCTAAAAGCCAAAAAGAACTAGCTACCTCAACATGGATAAAAATAGTAGTCGAAGATGGAGTTGATATTTTCCAACTCGCAATAAGATATTATGGAGATAGAAACAAATACAAACAGATATATCTAGCAAATAAAGATATCATTGGAGATGACCTTCAATTAACTGATGGAATGTCCCTTAAAATTCCCATAATAGAACCGTTCAAAGAGCAACCAATGTTTATAAACATGGATTAAATAATCATATATACTCTTCTCCCATAAATTCTATTTAAGCTTTTATTAGTTTTTCATAATTGTCTTTAAAAAGATTTGATAATGCTATGGCTTTCATATTAGAAATAGAGTAATTTACTTTTTTGAAAAAATCAAACTCTTTATTCGAACTATTTAATATACTCAATCGAGTATTCTCCTCTTCTAATGTATCAGCTTTGTGTTTATACTCTTTTAGTCGTTTTTCTATCTGTTGGAATTGGTCTTTGGATATTTCAATATATGAACTATTATCTTTTTTTCTATTCTCTATTTTTCTATTCTCTATTAGTTTATCTTTTTTGATAATAATCATTCGTAATCTTTGTAACTCTTGTGTATCATAAGAGTTATTATCTAATCCTTTTTGAATTTTATAGAGTTCATCAGATTTTTTTCGTAACAAATTTGATTTTTGAAGTAACTCATGTTTACATAAAATACTCTCATCAATTAATCTATCAAGTTTATTCTGTTTTTCAGCACAATCATTTTCTAAATTTTTAAGATAAATTTCTCTCTCATTTATAGTATTACTTAAACTTTCTATCCTATTTATATCTTTTTTTCTAAAAAACTCTTTTGATATAAACCAACCTATAATTAAACCCAAGAAACCTACTGCTATTAAATAAAGTTCTATTTTTTCCATAACTAATATACCTTTCAACAATTCGACAATGACAAATAATAATTGTTTAAATATATTATATTGTATTTTATTTAAAATAAGATAAAAATAGTTATTTCTTGTTAATTTATGGTTTATTTTTCTTCTGCTTTTTTAATATTGCCCTTAAACTATCTATCTCCTCATACCTTTTATTATTTATTTTAGTTAATCTAATATAAAGTTCGAGAGACTTCTTTAGTCTCTCTTTGGCTACACTCTCATCAATAACAGTATAAAACTCTCCATACTCCATTAAAATCCTAGCTTGTTGTTCTTCTTTAGAATATGTTTTTAACATTAACTCAAAATTTCTAAATGCTTTTAAATAACTATTTTTGGCAACTAATAGAGTACTATATCTCATATCTGTTTCAAAATTTCTTTTGATATTCAAAGATTTTTGATAAAAATTTAATGCTTTTTCTATATGATTATTTAGTAGTTCTAAATGAGCTAGATAACTATATGATTGTGATAATATCTCTTGGAACTCTATATTGTTCTCTTTTTTGATATTATAAGCTAATTTGATAGAACTTGCAATTATCTCTTTAGCTTTTATATAGTTTTTGAATTTTGGTTGTGTTATATATATCCATGCAATTTTATTTTGGGTTTTAGCTATTTTTGTAGTATATATATTGGATTTTGTATTTAGTTTTTTATACTCTTGGATTACTTTGATATAACTATCTTTTGCTAATTTAAACTCTTTTTGATAACCATATAGAGATGCCTTGTCATAATGAATTTGAATGATATTCTCCTTAAAACTATCTGTACCATTTTTTTCTAATGATTGATATAATTCTTCTGCCTTACTATATTTTGTTAATGCCTCTTTAAACTCTCTATTTTTTGCAAAAATTAGACCCAAATTATGATAAGATATAGCTATATATTTGTTATATTTAGTTTTAGATATAAGTTTAAATCCATTTTGATAAATAATTTTCGCTTGTTTAATATTTCCTATCTTCATATATGTTTTGGCCAAAGAATTCGTTGTTTTAAATAGTGTTAGTATAAACTTCTTTGGTTTTTTCTTATAAAGCTTTTGATATAGATTTAGAGCTTTTTTTCTATAAACTATAGATTTATTCAAATCTTCATTATCATCCAAATAAAAATTTGCTACTATATTATAATTCCATGCCAAATCCTCACTATATTTTTTTGGATTTAATTTATAAAGTTTTTTAAATTTTATTAGACCCTTTTGATACTTTTTTTCCGATTTTTCTATATATTTTTGAGCTATTTTAGTTTGGTTTAAATCTTTTTCTATTTTGGAAAGTTTAGCTAAATTAAATGCATCTGTAGCCATATATTTTATAGGATTTTGTTTAGCTAATTTTCGAGTTATATCTAATGATTTTAGATAATCATCTTTTGACCCATTTAAATCTCCAATTATTTTATCTAAATTAGCTTTTTGAGATAGAGTATTGGCTATGTCTATATCTTTTATATCTTTATCTTTGGACTCTAATATCTTATCATAACATTTTAATGCACCTGATACATTCTTTTCTTTGATAAATTTCATTGCATAAGAGTTTAACTCTTTGACACTCTTATTAAAATCTCCACTCTGATTACTATCATCTAGTTCAAACTTGATACCACCTTTACCTTTGAAGTTTTTGACCAACTCTTTTGAACTATATTTTGCTTTTTGCTTTGGTGGTACCATATCTGATATAATAGTTGTAGTTATATCCATAGCTTTCATTATCTCTGGTTGTATTGGAGTATTCTCTTTATCAAAACTCTCTTGAATTGCTTTTAGCTTTTTTATATCCAATTTGATAACTGTTATATTATTATCATCTACTATTTTTGTCTCTTTCTCATCTGAAAAATAGTATGAATAATTTTTATAAAAATATAATCCTATTTCAAATAGAGTAAATAGTATTAAAGCTAATATACTAAGAGCCAATACTATCTTTAATGCTTTTCTACTCCTTTCTTCCTTTTTTACTTTTATTAAAAAAAGGACACCTGATATATCATTAAAATCAAATAAAAGCTTTTTAGCTCTATCAATCATATCTTGGTCTGAATGAGTCATAATTATGATTGTTTTATGTTTAGCCATTTTTGTTTGAAAATGAAATCCAAATAGCTCATTTTTATCCAAAATTTTTATCATATCCCATACAATATGATTAGTTCTAATAGCTACTGCATGAATATCAGAACCATACTCAACCCCACCGTCATAAGTTACATCTGTACTCTCATAGGTATTCTTTTTCAAAAGTTATATCACCTTTTTATAGTATATTCTTAATTTTTTATTAAGAAAAATTGTACTATAAATATTCATAAGTTTCTATTAATGATATTTATAACTCTAATAATTTTAATAAAATTTTAACAAGTTTTATAATATAATTCATTATATATAAACAAAAAGGATGTCTATGTTAAAAGAATATAGAGATGAAATTTCCCAACTTAAACAGAGTAATGCACACTTTGCAAAAATATTTCATGACCATAATGAGCTTGACCAAAAAGTTCAAGATGCTGAGAAAGGTAGAGTTGGTATGAGTGATACAGAGATAGAGGTAATGAAAAAGAGAAAACTTTTACTTAAAGATGAGATGCTTAGAATGATATTAGAATATAGAAAAGTAGAAGCTTAAATATACAAAACATCCCATAAAAACATGGGATGAAACTACTTTAAACATTATTTAATCTATTTTATTATTAAAGATAGAATATTTTTATACTTTATAAACTATTTTATCTTCTTTATATTATTTTTATATTACAATTATACTTACAATTCTTAATATTATTTTAAACTAAGGATATAATATGTTTTATAAAGAAATACTAAAAAAACCAATCAAATATTATGACTCATCTTTGATAGCACTAATACTATCTCTCGTTACAATTCCATCATTTTGGTATATATCACATGGTAATTTATCTTGGGTTTTATCATGTACTATACTTTGGGCATTGGGTGTATTTATAATTTTTCAACCAATGATTCGTTATATATTTCCATATCTACTCACACAAATGGGAACAATCTCATTAACCTTTATATTGACAATAGTATCTATATTTATTAATGTAACAATGATTTGCATACTTTTGCCAGAAGAAGATGTGGAGATAGTTATGAATACGACTATCTTTAGTAGTTCTATTAGTAATATATTTGCATTTTTATGGTTTTATATTATTATTGCAGGAACACTATTATCAAATTTGGATTTTCATATTAGAAAACTATATTCTAAACCAAAACAGCTTATATATACTCTAACCAATAATCCTATTATATCTAATAATTTTATTGAAATGATACTAATATTTATTTTGCCAATAGTTTTTCTATTTTGGACGGATATTACTTATAGTTTTAGAGTTTTACTTGGAATTATATCTATAGGTATTGGATTGACATTTTTTATGCATAAACTTATTATCAACCATATTCAAAATAGATTATCGACTATAGCTATTACCTCTTTTATAGTTTTGATTATAAATACAATAATTATTAACAGCATAGGAATAAATAGAATACCTGATATTAATATCAAAGCAAAAAATATAGAATATCCATCTTTTCAACTAAGTAAAAATAGAGAAAATGGAACTACTAACATATATCAACTCTTAGCATCTATTCCACAAATAGGTTTGCATATTGGTCATAGAGTAGGAACCTTACCCAATAGCGAAGTAATAATTAAAAGTACAGATACTCAATACACTATATTAGACCAATACAACGATAAAAGATTAATTACTTTGGATAAATAATAGATTTTTTATTTTTGAGTTCAAGATTTTCTTAATTACATTCAGTTATAATTGAGTTTAGTTTAAGGAGTATTATTGAGTAGGGTATATATTATGCGATATATTATGGTGCTAATAGCACTATCTATATCACTTTTTTCAGCAAAAGTCACTAACAATTTTTGGAAAAAGGGTCTTGATTTTGAAACTTATTTAAAACAATACAAAATATCTAAAGATGTAATTAATCTATTAGATAAAGATGATGCACAATTAATTGCAGAGATTAATTCTAATAGACGATTTTATGAGATGGTAGCAAGTAATGGTGTTTTGCTTCAGACACTTATTCCTATTGGTGAAGAGTTACAACTGCATCTTTTTAGAACACCAAGAGGATACAAAGTCGAGATTATTCCTATTGCATATCAAAAAGATACCTATGTTGCACTTATATCTATTGATAAAACTCCCCACTCTGATATTATCAAAAAAGTAAAAAATAGAAAACTTGCTAATGAATTTACAAAAGTAATGAAAAATAGTGTAAATTTTCATTCTATTCAAAAAAATGATAAATTAGCTATAGTATATGACCAAAAAATGCGTTTAGGTCAACCAATAGGTATTCCTGATATTAAAGTAGCCATGATAGAATCTCATAATAAAAAGCATTATGTATTTAAACATACAGATGGTAAATATTATGATGAGAATGGAAAAGAGCTAGTCAAAAAGTATATGGGGAAACCTTTAAATCATATACGAATTACTTCACCCTTTACCAATAGACGATGGCACCCTATATTGCATAGATACAAAGCCCATTTAGGAACAGATTTTGGAGCAAGAAGAGGTACACCCATATTATCAGCTGCTGATGGAGTAGTAATATTCTCTGGTTGGATGGGTGGTTATGGGAATGTTATCAAAATAAAACATAGTGATGGCTATGTAACACTATATGCTCACCAAAGCAGAAGAAAAGCAAAAATAGGGCAAAAAGTTAAAAAAGGTCAAGTAATAGGATTTGTAGGAAGTACAGGTAGAAGTACAGCTCCACATTTGCATTTTGGTTTATATAAAAATGGACGACCAATTAATCCAATGCGTATGGTTAAGTTCTCTTCAAAAGGTCTATCTGGAAAAGATAAAAGAGCTTTTTTGAGGAGAAAAAGAAGATATACCAAAATCATTAATAAGATTTTTGATGAAAATAGACCATCATATGTATGGAATACAGTACAAGAGAGACAAGTTTCTCCTAGAATGAAAAAATATTATAAAAAAATAGGATGGTAAAATGGAAAATATAATAGAAGATTTTGAGCTACATGAACTCAAAACCCCCAAATTTATAGAAGCAAGATTAGTAACATATAAACAAAATAGTATCCCAAAATCATGGGAAGTAGTTCAAGCACATGACTCAGTAGCTATTTTGATATATCACAAAGAGCATAATAGCTTTGTATTAGTTAAACAGTTTCGCCCTGCTGTATATATTGGAAATGGTAATGGTTTAACTGTAGAGCTTTGTGCAGGTATTGTTGATAAGGATTTATCTTTGGTAGAGATAGCTAGTGAAGAGATAACAGAAGAGTGTGGTTATCTAGTTCCTATTAAAAATATAGAAAGGATTACAGAGGTTAATAGTGCAGTTGGTTTTGCAGGTTCAAAACAGACACTTTTTTATACAGAGATTGATGAGTCAATGCGTGTAAATCAAGGTGGTGGAGTTGATACAGAGCTTATAGAGGTGGTAGAGATACCAACTAATAGAGTACGAGAGTTTATATATGATGAGACTATTGCTAAGACTACTGGACTTTTATTTGCTTTGATGTGGTGGATTGATAATAAAAATCTATCACCTAAGAAATATTAAATCTGCTGTTTTGAGAGAATAAGATTTGAAATATAATATAATCTTACATCGTTACATTCTCCAAAAATTCAATCTCACCTCCACGAACAACTATTACATCAATACAAAAAGCTACATCTAAGCTTTTTTCTTTGAGATAATAATAAGTAGAGTTAATAACTCTTCTAAGCTTAGTAGGAGTAAAATTATAAACAGGGTCAAAATCAGCCTGAGCTGATTTTACCTCTATAAAATGCCAAACTCCATTATCAATAGCGATTATATCTATCTCTCCTAGTTTTCGTGCATAATAGTTTCTCTCTATAACTCTATAGCCTAAATTTTCTATATAAGAGATAGCGATATCTTCACTTAGATTACCACTATCTCTAGTTGAGGTTTTGCTTCTATTAAACTCCACAACGACCACTACCACAGCTACTTCCACCATTAAGATGAAAGGTGGATGTATATTTACAATTTTTGCACTCAAATGTAATCATTTTAGGACCACTGCAACTTGTACTTCTTTGGTCTATAATCTCTATAGTGGGTTGATGACATTTCGGACAGATGCCTTGTTCTATTGCCATTAGTTGGGCTTTTTTCTCTTTCATAAAGTATATATAGCTAACTATCATACCAATTATTATGATAAGTAAAAAAAATAGTAGATAAAAATTCAAAATAAAAACTCCTTAATAGTGCTATATTGTAGCAGGATAATTGTTAATTATAAAACATCAAATAGCTTTATATTACCTTAATATATTTTCGATATTATATAACATTAAAAAATAGATAAAGATTTCTAAAAGGAGATTGAATATATGCAATCAAACTGTTATCCATGTAAAGAGGGTTTATATGACCCTGATTTTGAACATGACGCGTGTGGTGTTGGCTTTGTAGCACATCTCAAAGGAGAAAAGTCTCATAATATTGTAGCTAAGGGACTTGAATTATTGGCGAATTTGGAGCATAGAGGTGCTGTTGGGGCTGAAAAAAATGCAGGAGATGGTGCAGGAATATTAACTCAAATGCCTGATAAATTTATGCGTAGAGTTGCAAAAGAGGCTTCTAATATAGATTTGCCACCTTTTGGCTCATATGGGGTAGGTGTTGTTTTTATTCCACGAGACCCTGATGCATATAGCGAGACTCAAAGTATAGTAGAACAGTGTATAGAAGAGATGGGTCAAGAGTGTTTGGGATGGAGAAAAGTTCCTACTGCTAATGAGTCATTGGGTGAGAGTGTCAAAGCTACAGAACCTATTATCAAACATGTCTTTATAAAAAAAGCAGATGATATAGATACAGAAGCATTTGAGAGAAAACTATTTGTAATTCGTAAATATGCACAAAGTAGAGTAACAGATTCCCCTGTTCGTGGTACGGGATATTTCTATATGCCATCTATGTCATACAAAACTATCTCTTATAAAGGGCAACTAATTACAGAGCAGTTACCTCTATATTTTGCTGATTTAAATGAACCCGATTATGAGTCTGCTATAGCATTGGTTCATAGCCGTTTCTCTACTAATACTTTTCCATCTTGGTCACTAGCTCAACCATTTAGATATATTGCACATAATGGAGAGATAAATACTTTGCGAGGAAATATCAATTGGATGAGAGCTAGAACTTCACTTTTAAAGTCTAAACTCTTTACTAGTGATGAGCTAGATAAAATCTATCCTTATCTAATCAATGAGAAAAAAGGAAGTGATAGTTCAGTACTTGATAATGTTATTGAACTTTTGACTTTGGCAGGTCGTTCTCTCCCTCATGTTATGAGTATGATGATACCAGAGGCTTGGAGAGATGATGAAATGACACCTGATAGGAGAGCATTTTATGAGTATCATGCTACATTTATGGAACCTTGGGATGGACCAGCATCAGTTGCTTTTACTGATGGTAAATTTATAGGTGCTACACTTGATAGAAATGGACTTAGACCATCTCGATACTCTCTAACCAAAGATAATATTCTAGTAATGGCTTCAGAACAAGGAGCGTTGGAGTTTCCAGCAGAAGATATAGTCTTAAAAGGGCGACTACAACCAGGTAAAATGTTTTTAGCAAACCTAGAAGAGGGTAGAATTATCTCTGATGAGGAGATAAAAGAAAAAATTGCTACAACCCATCCATATAAAGAGTGGATAGAGAAGCAAAAGATTAATCTTGATGATTTACCACTAAATAGAGAGGTCAGACAGCCAAATCATAATACTATTCTTCAGAGACAAAAGTGTTATGGTTATAGTATAGAAGACCTTAAAATAATTTTAACTCCTATGGCGAATGATGCTTATGAAGCAACAGGTTCTATGGGTAATGATGCATCTTTAGCTGTATTGTCACATAAATCAATTAATTTATATAACTATTTTCATCAACTCTTTGCACAAGTTACAAATCCACCAATTGACCCAATCCGTGAAGAGTTGGTAATGTCTTTAACATCTTATATAGGCTCACAAGGAAATCTATTTCAAGAGGTTGATGAAAATAGAAATTTTATTAAACTTTCTTCTCCTATATTAACTAATATTCAGTTAGAAAAATTAAGAGGAGTTAGTAGATTTAATTTCAAATCAAAAACTATTCAAATCTTATTTGATGCTCATAAAAAAGGCTCAATGGAGCAAAGACTAGAAGAGGTAAAACAAGAAGCAAGTGAAGCAGTAGCTTCAGGTTATCAAGTTATTATATTATCAACTAGAGGTGTCAATGAGTATTTAGCACCAATTCCATCACTATTGGCTACAAGTTCCGTTCATCAACATCTAATAGCAGAGGGTACACGAACAAGTTGTGGATTAGTAATTGAGACAGCAGAAGCTAGAGAGATACACCATTTTGCTACTTTAATCGGATATGGAGCAAATGCAATCAATCCATTTTTGGCATTTGAGACTATCGAAGATATGCGAATACGAAATTTAACTCGTGCTGATTTAACCCAAGAAAAAGCTGTAGATAACTATATCAAAGCTATTGGTAAAGGTATTTTTAAAATTATGTCTAAAATGGGAATATCAACTATCCGTTCATATACAGGAGCTCAAATATTTGAGGCTGTAGGATTGGGCAAAGATTTGGTTGATAAATATTTCACAGGTACACCATCACGAATTGGGGGGATAGATATAGACACACTAGAGGTTGAGACTCTATTATGTCATGGATTGGCATATCCAAATCGTATAGTTGAGTCTAATGATTTAGGTGGAGGTGGAGAGTATGCCTTTAGACAAAGAGGTGAAAATCATCTACTCTCTGCTGAAAATATATTCTTGTTACAACAATCTACACGAAACAATAGCTATGAAACATTTAAACAATATACAAAAATAATTGATGAACCAAATGAAGATTATATAACTCTAAGAGGTTTATTGGACTTTAAAAATCAGAAACCTATTGATATAGATGAGGTAGAACCTATTGAGTCTATTATGACCCGTTTTGCAACAGGTGCTATGAGTTATGGTTCTATCTCCAAAGAAGCACATGAGACTTTGGCAATAGCTATGAATAGTATAGGAGCCAAAAGTAATACAGGAGAGGGTGGAGAAGATGCTTCAAGATTTGGAACTAATAAAAATTCTAAAATCAAACAAGTTGCTTCTGGACGATTTGGAGTTACAGCTAACTATCTAATAAATGCTGAAGAGTTACAAATCAAACTAGCACAAGGTGCAAAACCAGGTGAAGGTGGACAACTTCCAGGATATAAAGTTGATAATATTATTGGAGCTACTAGACACTCAACCCCTGGAGTTACGCTTATCTCTCCACCACCTCATCATGATATTTATAGTATAGAAGATTTGAAACAGCTAATACATGACCTTAAAAACTCTAATAAAAATGCTAGGATTAATACTAAACTAGTATCAGAAGTAGGTGTGGGAACAATTGCAGCAGGTGTTGCCAAAGCATACTCTGATGTAGTACTTATCTCTGGATTTGATGGTGGAACTGGAGCTAGTCCTCAAACATCTATCAAACATGCTGGGCTTCCTTGGGAACTAGGACTAGCAGAAACTCATCAAACTTTGGTCAAAAATGGTTTGAGAGGTAGAATTGTACTTCAAACAGATGGACAACTTCGGTCAGGAAGAGATATTGCAATTGCAACATTATTAGGTGCTGAAGAGTGGGGAATTGCTACTAGTGCATTAATTGTTGAGGGGTGTATTATGATGCGAAAATGTCATCTCAATACATGTCCTGTAGGGATTGCTACCCAAGATAAAGAGTTACGAAAAAAATATACAGGAAAACCTGAATATATTGTCAATTATGTTAAATTTTTGGCGACTCATTTACGAGAGATTATGGCAGAGCTTGGATTTAGAACTATCAATGAGATGGTTGGACGAGTTGATAAGCTCAAAACAAGAGAGGGTATAAAACATTGGAAAGCAAAACATCTACAACTAGATAAACTACTACATAGAATGTATGTTAGAGAAGAGGATAATACATTTAAAAGTATGGAACAAAACCATGGATTAGATGAAGCTTTGGATAATGATTTAATAGAAGCTATGCAAGAGGCAATAGAGAACAAAACACCAATTAGAAAAGAGATAAAACTAAGAAATATCAATCGAACCGTAGGAACAATGTTATCAGCTGAGATGACACGGAAATATGGAGAGATAGGTCTGCCAGATGATACTATTCATATTAAAGCAGTAGGTACAGGAGGTCAAAGTTTTGGGGCATTTCTCAATAGTGGAATAACTTTTGAAATAGAAGGAGATGCTAATGACTATTTTGGAAAAGGGCTTTGTGGTGGTAAACTAATATTATATCCACCTGCTAGTTCAACTTTTGATGCAAATAGTACCGTAATAGTTGGAAATGTAGCATTCTATGGTGCTACTAGTGGAGAGTCTTATATTTATGGTATGGCAGGAGAGAGATTTTGTGTACGAAACTCTGGAGCAAAAGTAGTAGTAGCTAGTGTAGGTGAGCATGGATGTGAATATATGACAGGTGGACGAGTAGTTATATTAGGTCAAATAGGTAAAAACTTTGCTGCTGGTATGAGTGGAGGAATTGCTTATATATATGATGCAGAGGATAATTTATCTCAACGAATTAATCAAGAGATGGTTGACCTAGATAGTATAGAAGAAGATGATGATAATGAGGTCAAAGAGATGATAGAAAACTATATTAAATATACAGGTTCAACAGAAGCCCATAATATATTGGAAAATTGGGAAAAGAGTAAATCCAAATTTATAAAAGTAATGCCAAGAGATTATAAAAGAGTCTTATCCGAACAAAAAAAACAGATAGAGGAGGTCTAAGATGGGAAAGATAACTGGATTTAGAGAATATAAAAGAAAAAACTTCACACTTGCACCTATTGAGGAGAGAATTAAACACTATAATGAGTTTACAACACCCCTAAGTTATGAGGAAATGCAAGAGCAAGGTGCTAGATGTATGGATTGTGGTATCCCCTTTTGTCATAGTAATTATGGGTGTCCGATAGGAAATATTATCCCGCAATTTAATGACCAAGTATATAGAGGAGAGTGGGAGAGTGCATTTAGAACACTAATGAGTACCAATAATTTTCCTGAGTTCACAGGACGAATATGTCCAGCACCTTGTGAACATGCGTGTGTATTAGGACTAAATGAGACAGCAGTAGGGATTAAAAATATAGAATATTCTATTATAGAAAAAGCATATGAAGAGGGTTGGATGAGACCTCAAATACCCTCTATTAGAACAGGAAAAAAGGTAGCTATAGTAGGAAGTGGACCAGCAGGATTAGCAGCAGCTAATCAACTCAATAAAGCAGGATATATAGTAACTGTTTATGAGAAAGAATTAAGAATAGGTGGACTACTTAGATACGGTATCCCTAACTTCAAATTAGATAAGAAAAAAGTAGTACAAAGAAGAGTAAATCTAATGACAGAAGAGGGTATTGAGTTTATTACTGATGCGAATGTAGGTGTTGATATACCTATAAAAGAGTTACAGGATAGATATGATGCAATTATCATTACTACAGGAGCAGGAACTCCAAGAGATTTACCAATAGAAAATAGAGATGCCAAAGGCGTTCATTTTGCTATGGAATTTCTAGGACAAAATAATAGTAGAGTAGAGGGTGAAAAATTTAAAAAGTCTCAAGAGATATTAGCAACAGATAAAGCAGTAGTAGTAATAGGAGGAGGAGATACAGGAAGTGATTGTGTAGGAACATCTATTCGTCAAGGAGCTAAAAGTGTAACCCAAATAGAGTTAATGCCAAAATCTCCTCTGAACCGAACAGCAGATATGCCATGGCCAACTTATGCAAGAGTATTTAAACTATCAACTTCACAAGAAGAGGGTGCAGTATTAGATTTCAATGTACTATCCAAATCATTTATCAAAGATGCTAATGGAAATGTAAAAGGTATCAACTGTGTATATATAGAGTGGGAAGGTAGAGGCTTCAAAGAGATAGAGGGAAGTGAATTTGTACTAGAGGCTGATTTAGTACTATTAGCAATGGGCTTTTTAGGACCAAAACAAGATGATGTTATATCTGAAGTATCACTAGAAACAGACTCTAGAAGTAATATTAAAACTAATGGATTTGCTACATCTATAGATGGAATATTTAGTGCAGGAGATTGTCGTAGAGGTCAATCATTAGTAGTTTGGGCTATTAATGAAGGTCGAGAGTGTGCTATAGAAGTAGATAGCTATTTGAGTGGACAGAAGAGTATGTTAAATAGGAAAAGTGCGTCTCTTTGTGAGATTTAAAATTAAAGATGTTTGGATAGTTACCTCTAGCTCTTTAGATAGAGCTAGTTTACTCAATTATATCTTTTAGTTTTAAACTAAAGCTACACCTTTTTGTCCTACAATTATTTCACCAATTACATATCCATCTGTATTGGCACAAATATCATCTACATCTTGGGCATCTACTACAAATATCATACCTACACCCATATTAAAGGTTCTAAACATCTCTTCATCGGCTACATATTGAGACATAAACTCAAATATAGGCAGTAGTTTTATATTCTCTTTTTGAATTTTGGCTCTCATCCCATTAGGTAAAACTCTAGGTAGATTTTCTATAATTCCACCACCTGTAATATGTGCCAAAGCTTTAATCTTATCTTTATTGGCTTTAAACTCTTTAACATATATTCTAGTTGGAGTTAAAAGTGTATCAATTAGTGGCTTACCATCAAATTCATCATCTAAACTCATTTTTAGTTTATCAAAAAATAGTTTTCTAACTAGAGAATAACCATTAGAGTGAACTCCAGAACTAGGCATTGCAATAATTACTTGTCCCTCTTTTACATTTGATAGTCTGTCCATTTCGCTTCTCTCTGCAATTCCTACAGCAAAACCAGCCAAATCAAAATCTTCATTACTATACATTCCTGGCATCTCAGCAGTTTCACCTCCAACCAATGCACACTCACCTATACGACATCCCTCTGCAATTCCTGCGATAACAGCTTTGGCATTAGCAGGAACTAAATGACCTGTAGCATAATAATCTAGGAAAAACATAGGCGTTCCAAAGTTACAAATCAAATCATTAACACACATAGCTACAAGATCAATTCCTACTGTATCAAACTTACCACTATCTATAGCTAATTTAAGTTTAGTACCAACTCCATCAGTAGCTGACAAAATTACAGGCTCTTTATATCCAGTAGGTAATGCATAAGCTCCAGCAAATGAGCCAATTCCACCAATTACATTTTTATCAAAAGTTGATTTGACATCAGCTTTGATAGCCTCTACAAAATTGTTACCTGCATCTATATCTACACCAGCATCTTTATATGAAATATTTTCCACTATTTTTTCTCCTCATTACATAATGGAAAAGCAGTTTTGAGTACTTGTGTAATATAACAAAATCCAGTTAGTCCACTGACAATCAAGATAATCATGATACTAAATTGTAATAAAAATGCAGCCTTAATAGAACCTGTTGCTATTAACATCATAACTATACCCAATGCCATAGCTAATAGAATTTTTTGTAGTTTTTCAACACACATACTACTCTCCAAAAATTTTTGAGATATTATATCAAAATGTAACTGTTTTAGAGTTATGTTATAATCTACTTTAGAAATTCTCAGTTTATTAATATTTCTATTGTTTACTAATACTTCGCTAATACTTTTTTAGTATAATTGTTTTATTAAAAAAAATAAAGGATAGACATGAGAAAATTAACATTAGGTTCAATAGTGACAGCTACACTTTTACTAATAGGTTGTGGAGGAGGTGGTAGCACTAGTAGTGATGATACAACTACAGCTTTATCTCCAACAACTACTGCTACAAGCACTCCTACTATAAATAGCAGTAAAACAGTAGGTACAGGATATTATGTTGACTCTGCAGTTGAGGGTATAGATTATAGTTGTGGAAGTGAAACAGGAGTTACAGATAGTAATGGAACATTTACATTTGAAAATGGTCAAAATTGTAAATTTGTTTTAGGTGATATTACATTAAGAGAGATAAATGCTTCTATGTTAGAAGATAATATTACAATTCTTGAAGATAATATTACAGTAGCTCAACTTCTTCAAACACTTGATGCAGATGGAAATGCTACTAATGGTATCCAAATTTTAGATGGCACAGATAGAGTAGTTAGAGATGAGATACAATCATTAAATGGGCTAGATAGTGATGTATTAGATGCAATCCATAGTTCAATGAGAGCAGAGCATCAAAATGAGTATAACGGTACAGTTATAGATATAAATAAAACAAAAGCACATATTCTTGAAACAGAAGCTAGGTTAGAAGATGAAGGAAGAAGAACTCAACACTCATCACATAGAGATAATATATCTACAGAGGGTAACTCTTCTATAACAACATTTAATCATAATGGAAATGGCAATTCTCATACTACAACAGAGATAGAGCATAATGGAACTATTGTTGATAATAATGCAATAGAACAAAATAGAGATGGTCAAAATAATGGATATATGAATGGTGGTGTAAGTCAAGAAGGTCATGAAACCTTTTTTAATAGTAATTCGGTTCAAAATCCAATGAGTCAGAATAGAGCAAGTAGTTCAGAAGAGAATAATACAACAAATACATCAAGTTCAAATAATAGCCAAACTCATGGTGAAAATGGTGGATATATAAATGGTGTACAACAAAATGAACATGAAAATTCAGCTGAAAATAATAGTCATCAAAGCTCTTTTAATGGTAATCCAATGAGTCAGAATACAGCAAGTACATCAAGCTCAAATGATACTCAAAGTAGTGAAAGTACATCAGACTCAAATGATACTCAAAGTAGTGAAAATACATCAAGCTCAAATAGTAGTCAAAGTAGTGAAAGCACATCAAGCTCAAATAGTAGTCAAAGTAGTGAAAGCACATCAGGCTCAAATAGTAGTCAAAGTAGTGAGAGTACATCAAGCTCAAATGGTAGTGAAAGTACATCATCCTCAAATAATAGAGGAAGTATATTTAATCAAAGATAACTCTAAATAGTAAATCTAACATCTCCCATCTTTATTACCAAACCCAAATTTCAAAAATCAAAAGCCCGAGATTTCGGGCTTCTCTTCCAAAAAAAGATTAAATTCGGCGAAAATGAACTATTTAGTGCTAATACATTTGATAGCAAAATAATATTATGAGGTTTCTTCATATTAAACAGCTTAAAAATTTATCTACAAAGGAGGATATACTCTGTTTATTTTAGCTATTTTTGTTCAAAAATCTCTCTTGTAGTGACAACTTGAACATTTTTTTTT
>Ga0256914_1001720_pt1 | contig 19185 bp, 16 predicted proteins | sample HulkmetaG_FD_191571 | JGI IMG/M metagenome (GOLD analysis project Ga0256914, IMG submission 191571) | Hydrothermal chimney microbial communities from Main Endeavour vent field at the Juan de Fuca Ridge, Pacific Ocean - Hulk | ecosystem: Environmental > Aquatic > Marine > Hydrothermal vents ... | reverse complement strand
GTCATGAAGAGACACGGCCCGGTGGTTCTCCTCCTTCTCCTTTTGGCCTCGATCCCGGGCCCCGCCGCCGGCAGGGCCGGATCCGAGCCCTTCCCGCGCCTTCACGAGGCCCCCTGGAAGGGGTGGCTCAAAGGCCTTTTCCTCCCGACCCGGTGCCCTGTAGACCTTCGTTTCCTCAATGCCCCCCACAGGCCGGCCGGGAAGACGGGCTTCGTCCGGGCGAAGGGGGGAAGGCTCTACTACGGCGACGGCAGCCCGGCCCGATTCTGGGGATGCAACGTCCAGGCCTACTCCCTCTTCTCCTCCCGCGGTGCGATCCGCCTCCAGGCGGAAAGGATCGCCAGGCTGGGGTTCAACCTGGTCCGCCTCCACCACCACGACTCCACCGGCTGGGTGGATCCCACGGTGATCGACAAGTCCAGGCCCGATACGCGCCACCTGAACCCGGCCGGCCTGGACGGAATCGATTGGTGGATCAAGTGCCTCAAGGACCAGGGAGTCTTCGTCTGGCTCGATCTCCACGTGGGCAGGCTCCTCAAGAAGGGGGACGCCGTGAAAGGATGGAAGGAGGTGGCCCGCCGGGGCGGGGACATGCGGGGCTTCTGTTTCATCAACGACTCCATCGAGGCCAGGATGGAGGAGTTCAACAGGAAGTACCTCTCCCACGTGAACCGCTTCACCGGAAAGGCCTACAAGGACGAACCGGCAGTGATGGGGATCCTCATCACCAACGAGAACGACTTGACGGGCCACTTCGGGAACTTGTTTCTGCCCGACAAGAACAATCCTTTCCACAACGGCCTCTTCATGAAGGAGGTCAAGTCCTTCGCCGCGAAGACGGGTCTTCCCGCGGGCCGCCTCTGGAGGACCTGGGAGCCCGGGCCCTCCAAGATCCTCCTGGCCGACCTGGAGCACCGGTGGTTCGCCGGGATGCTCGGAGCCCTGAGGAAGATCGGGGTCCGCCAGCTCGTGGCTCCCGGCAACACCTGGGGGAACATGGCCCTCTTCGGCCTTCCCTCCCTCCGGATCGGGGACATCGTGGACGTCCATTCCTACGGGAAAGAGGGATTTCTCCGGGCCGATCCGAGGAAGGCTGCCAACTACGTCGACTGGATCGCCGCCGCCCATGTGGAGGGGAAGCCCCTCTCCGTGACGGAGTGGAACCTGGGCCGTTTCCCGGCGGACGACCGGTTCGCCGCCCCTCTGTATACGGCTTCCATCGCCTCTTTCCAGGGCTGGGACGCCTTGATGCTCTACGGGTATTCCCAGGTCCCCCTGGATGCTCCGCCCCGGGCAAGCAACTGGTCCTCCTTCACCGATCCGGCCCTCATGGGCCTAATGCCCGCGGCGGCCCTCCTCTTCAGGAGGGGGGACGTCGCCCCCGGGAAGAAGACGGCCAGGATCCTCGTGGGAAGGAAGGATCTCTACGAGAGGGCCCGGACCCCGGTGAACTCGGCCGCCCTGCGGACTCTTCCGGAGTTGCACAGGCTGGTCCTCTCCCCGGCGGACGTTCCCGAGCTCTCCTGGGATTCTCCGGCCCCTCCCGTGAAGGGCCCATCCTTCGCCGTGAGAAACCTGGACCGGGATTTCCTGGGGAAGGGGGCGAAGCAGGTCGTCTCCGACACGGGAGAGCTGACCCGGAACTGGAAGGCGGGGTTCCAGGTCATCGACACCCCGAGAACCCAGGCGGTCCAGGGCGCTGTGGGAGGAAGGACCTTCCGCCTGGGGGCGGCGGTCTTCAAGATCCGCACCCCCTCCTGCGCGGTCGTCCTCTCCAGCCTGGACGGTAGGCCCCTGGCCTCTTCGGGGAAGATCCTCCTCACCGCCCTGGGACGGGCCTATCCCTCGACTGGAAACAGGCTTCCCTTCCGGAGCGAGCCCGTGGAGGGGGAGGTGGAACTGGCCGGCGGAAGGTCACTCCTTCTCTATCCGTTGGGACGCAATGGGAAGAAAGGGAGGGGGATCCCCCTCTCCAGGCGGAAGCTTTCCCTGGTGATCCGCCTCTCCAAGGACCTGGGAACCCACTGGTTCCTCCTGGAGGGACCTTGACGGGAGGGCCGGCGGGAGGGCTACCTGTCGAAGGTGCCGTGGTAGATCGGCCCGCCCCTGTCGGGGCGCGAAAGGCGGGTCCAGTAGCGTTTCGGGACCAGGGAGTCCCATACGGGAAGAGGGATTTCAACGGGGCCGGGTTCGACCAGGGCGCAGGCCGAGATGTCGTAGTAGGGCCCCTCGGAGAACTCGAAGAGCCAGGGGCCCGGCCCGGGGGGAGGCGGGTCGGGCAGGAATCGGTTGGCCTTCCCCGGGTCGCGGGCCAGGACAGGGCCCTTCCAAGGTCGGTCGGGAAGGACCCGGGCCGCCAGGTCCCGGCAGACCTCGGCCAGGCGGCGGGTGAAGGGTGAGAAGTTCCTTTCCAGGAGAAGCTGGTGGGAATGGCGGATCCATCCCTCCTTCCTCTCCTCCTCCTGGCGGGCCGAACGGTCGTAGTAGTGGATCACCCCGGCGGCGGGCTGGTGGAGGATCTCGTATCCCAGGGAGCGGATACGAAGGACCAGGTCGGCGTCCTCGCCGTACATGAAGAATCCTTCGTGGAAGAAACCGGCTTCCCTGAGGGCCTCGTGGGGGATGAGCATGCAGGCCCCGCAGAGCATCCTCGTCGGGCCGGGGGAGGTGGAGGTCACGTAGCGGAGGCGGGCCTTCAACTCCCTCCTCTCCAACCCCGAGGATGGGAGGCGCTTCTTCAGGAGATTCTTCAGGGGGAGGAAGGGCCCGGGGAGGAGGGGTTCGGAGACGGTGAAGAAGAGATCGTCGTCCAAAAGGAGGCGGGGCCCGGCAGCGGCCCTTCTTCCTTCCACAGCCTCCACCAGGGCGTCCAGGGTTCCCGGAAGGACCCGGGTATCCGGGTTCAGGAAGAGGACCAGGCCTCCCGGGATCCTCCTCAGGGCCAGGTTGCAGCCCCTGGCGAAGCCCAGGTTCTCCCCCGGTTCCAGGAGGACCGGAGCCAGGGGAAGGGTGGAGGGATCCAGGTCCGCACCGGGGCTCCTTCCGTTGTCCACCACCCAGGCCGAAAGCTCCCCCACCTTGCGGGAAGCCGCCAGGTCGGCCTGGACGCTCTCCAGGGCGCGGCGGAGTTCCTCTTCGCACCGGTAGTGGACGATCAGGAGGTGGAGGTGGGTCATTTCGATCCTCTTGGGAGCTCGTTGTGGCTGAGGATGCCCACTTCGGCCTTTCAGGACAAACACAAGAGGGAAGGGAATCCTCCTTCGGGCCCCTGGGGCGGCTCCCGGGAGAAAAGAAGGGTCAGAGGCGGGCCGCCATTTGCCGATGAGAAGGGGGAACTCCAGCCCCACACAGGAGGATCCATGGCCTTCGAGGGAGACCTCCAGGAGATCAGCCTGGCGGACGTGCTCCAGACTCTGGAAGGGAACCAGAAGACGGGGTTGCTCACCGTCTCCCCCGGCGAGGGGGAGGAGGGGTGGAATCTGGCCCTGGTGGGGGGGAGCCTGGCCGCCGTGAGCCGGCTGGACGGGAGGACTCCTTCGGCGGTGGACCTCCTTGTCCGGCAGGGCTGGGCCACGGAGGAACAGGTGGCCCAGGCCTTGAAACGGTGGCGCCGGGCCCGGAAGAAGACCCTGGGGAAGATCCTTGAGGACATGGGGGTCCTTTCCGAGGAGGAGTGGGGGAGCCTGGTGGAACAGGCCGTCCGGGAAGAGGCCCTGCTCTGTCTCAACGCCGAGAAGGCCTCTTTCTCCTTCCAGGAGGGAGACCCGCCCTGGGAGGAATTCGATGCCGACCAGGTGGAGGCGGGGATCCGCCTGGCCATGGGGCCCTTGCTCCTGGAAGCGGCCCGGAGGGCCGACGAGTGGGAGAGGATCCGAAGGAACATCGGGTCGGAGGAGGAGGTCTTCTTCGCCCAGGACGACGAGGATCCTCCCGTGGAGGACCAGGTCCAGGCCGAGGTCCTGGACTTCCTGGCCGAGGGGTCGGATCTCAAGGCCCTCCTGGAGGCTCTTCCCTATCCGCGCTTCGAGGTCATGAAGGCCCTTTCGGACCTCCTCGAGGCCGGGGCCGTCCGGGCGGCCGGACCCGAGGAATTGGTGGAACTGGCCGAGGAGGACCTGGCCTCGGGCGACGAAGAGAGGGCCGTCCGCCGCCTGAGAGGTGCCCTGGAGATCCACCGGCACGATACGCAACTCCGGATCAAATTGGCGGACCTCCTGGAGGGACTGGGAAGGGAGAAGGAAGCCGCCAAGGAACTCGCCCTCGCGGCGGGGGACCTGGAAGAGAGAGGGGAGGGGGAAAGGGCCTGGAGCCTGCTGGGACGGGCCGTGGACTTGAGCCCGGCCGACCCGGCCTTGAGAGGCCGGTATCTCAGGGCCTGTGTGCGGGAGGGGGCGATCCAGGCTGCCAGGGAGGAGGGCCTGGAATTGGCCAGGCTCTACGTCTCTCTCGGCCTGGCCGACCAGGCCCGGCGGGTTCTGGTCTCCCTTCTCAAGCATCCCAAGTTGAAAGGGGACGATTCCCTCCTGCTGCAATTGGCCGAGGTCGAGACTTTGGGCGGCCGGCTGGAGAAGGCCCTGGAGATCCTCATGCGGATGGCAGACCTGGCCCAGAGGAAAGGGGACGAGCGGCGGGCCCTGGACCTCTACCAGCGGGTCCTCGGACTGGTGCCGGACCATCCCCAGGCGGGAAAGGCCATCGAGGAGATCCGGAGCGGCCTGTCCAGGAAGAAGAAGGCCCTGAGGCGGCGCCTCGCCTGGATCGCCCTGGGTACCGCCCTGGGAACCTCTCTCTTCATCTGGCTCCTCCACGAGACGGCCGGAATGTCCTCCCTTTCCCGGGCCTACGACGAGGCCCTGGAGGCCACGGCCTGGGGGAGGCCCACAGGTGCCGTACCGGCCTTCCAGGTGGTAAAGGCGGCCCACCCCCTGACCTTCTCGGGGGCCAAGGCCGAGGAGGTGGAGAGGAAGCTGGCCTTCCTGGAGAGGGCCAGGGTGGAAAGCCTCCTGGCCGGGGAGAAATACGCCGATGCGGCTCTGGGGATCCTCAGGCTGGACACCCTGGCGAAGGGGGTGGTCTCCCGGAAGGCCTGGTGGAAGCTCCTGGGGAAGGTCATCCGGGGCGCCTCGGCGGCGCCGCTCTCGCCGAAGGAGGAGCGCCTCCTCCTGTGGGCCCTCAGGCGGATTACGGGGCTGGAGAAGCCGGACCTCCAGTCTTTCCGGGCCTGGTGGAACGCTTCGGCTTCACGATTCTGAAGGTAGAACCAGCTCTCCTGCCCCGCGAGGCCGGCCTCCGCCGCGGTAGGTCTACCAGTCCTCCCTGGAGCATTCCGCCCGTTTCTGGAGATAGGCCATCTCCAGGAACTTGACCACCCGCTTCAGGGTGTCGGGCGGATCCAGGCCTTCCGTCGTGAGACTCCCCGGGAAGTAGAAGGCAAGTTTTCTTCCGTCCCGGCGCATCAAAGTGGCTTCCAGGCGGAAGGGTTTTTCCACCTGGCGGATCTCGATCCGGAATCTCTCCTGCTCCTCGGGCTTCTTCTCTTCTTCACCGGCTTCTTCTCCGGCATCTCCGGAAGGGGGCGTTTTTTCCTCCTCCGGGGGCTTTCCCTCCTCTTCCTCGGGGGACTCCCCCTCCTTCTTTTCCTTCTCTTTCTCTTCCTGCTTGGGAAGGGGGATGAGGACCTTCTCGGCCAGGGACATCTCCAGGACCACGCTCTCCTTGTCCCCCAGGGAGGGAGGATCCCCTTCGAACTGGAGGAGGATTCCCGTGACGCAGATGTCCACGGCCTTGGCCCTGTAGGTTCTTCCCGAGGCGGTCATGACCTTGGTCTCCAGGAGCGCGTCCGGGCAGACCGGGATCCTGCAGGCAGTCCTGGAATCCGCCACGGCGATCCTGGCGGGGATGCGGAGGAAGAGGTGGGCGTCCTTCCCTTCGGCCTTCTCCTCCTGGAGGAGGCGGACGAACCAGGTGACGAAGGTGTAGACCCTGCCAAGGTGGGAGAAGGTGACCGAGACGGTGATGGTGGGGTCCATCAGGCTCTCCCTGAGGGGAGAGGGATTCTTGAAGGAGAAGGTGTCCCCCTCGATCCGGCCGAATACGGCCTTGCTGAGGGCCATGTAGTCGGGCCAGAGGATCACGGCCTTTTCTTCCTTGGCGCAACATTCCTGGAAGAGATCCAGGATGTGGGAAGGAATCCTCCTGGCCGGGGAGGATGGAGATGGCTCGACGGGATTTCTTCTCTTCCACATGGAGGGAGGGTTTCTCTCCGTTTTCCGGGCTCTTGGGCTTCTGGGTCGGGCCAAACACTTGCAAGAGGGGATCATAGCCTTTCAAGTCCGGAAAGGCACTCGATTTTTCCCCCCTCCTTCCGATTCCCGGGAAACGCCTTCCGGGATGTTCCCGAAAGGGCGTATCAGGAACCGTTGTGTTCCCGGGATCTCTTGATGGGGAGGTATTCCACGGAGGGCACTTTTCGGACGGGTTGGGGAAAGAGCTGCATGAGTTGCAGGATGTCCCCGGGCATTTCCGTGGAAACGGGAAGTCCCAGTTCCCGGGCCTCCTGGGGGCGGATGGGGTAATCGTGGGTCCAGCGGCCCGTGGAGAGGGTGCGGGCCAGTTCCCGGGCCTTCTCTTCGGGGAGCCTGGGGGAGACCAGCTCGAAGACCGCTTCCTCCACCTGGTGGATGGCCTTCTTGGCCTGGTCGGCCAGGACCAGGGTCTGGTCGTCGATCCTCTCCATGGGCTTCTTCTCCAGGACCTCCAGGAGGGAGGCGGCGGGATACTGGCCGAGCTGGGGATCCACCGGCCCCAGGACGGAGTGTTCGCACATGACGATCTCGTCGGCCGCCAGGGCGATGAGGGTCCCGCCGGACATGGCGTAGTGGGGCACGTAGGCCCGGACCTTGGCCGGGTGGTTCTTGAGGGCCCGGGCGATCTGGAGGGAGGCCAGGACCAACCCGCCCGGCGTGTGGATCACCAGGTCGATGGGAACGTCCTTCCCGGTCAGGTGGATGGCCCGGATCACCTCCTCGGAGTCGTGGACGTCGATGAAACGCATCAAGGGGAACCCCAGGAGGCTCATGGTCTCCTGGCGGTGAACCAGGAGGATGACCCTGCTCTTGTTGTCCCTCTCGATCTTGGAGATGAGCCTGGCCCGGGCGGCCTCGAGCATTCTCTGGCGGAAGTAGGGCTGCAGGGCGGCCACCATGAAGAACAGCCAGAAAAGGTCCATTACGGTCATCTCGTCTCCTCCTTGTCGTCCAGGGAGCTCTTCCGCCCCGTTCTCGATCGGCTTCCAGGGATCACTTGGCAGGATAATGGGAGAGGACGTAGCTCTTCCAGGCCTCTTCCAGCCGGACCGGGCTCCAGCCGAAGATCTCCTTGAAGGCTCGCCGCTGGACTCCCACCAGGTTGGAGGCGTCGCTCGTCCCGTCGGGCTTGATCCTCCCCTTCATCTCGTCCAGGAAGCGGGCGAACTGGTCGGGGTGGGCGTCCGCCAGGAACTGTACCAGGGACCAGGCGACGAGGTGATCCTCGAACTTCAGCTCGCCGTAATCCCTCTTACGGAAGATCTTGGCCAGGGGAGGATAGGTGCCCGATGCGACCATGGCCCGGACCTTCGGCTCGTAACGCCAGGTCCTCCTCAAGTCGGCCACGGAGCCCTCGTTGGAGTCGTAGGAGTTGAAACGGGGATTCACCTTCCTCTCGAAGTAGTGCCCCATCCCTTCGGTGAGCCAGACCGGGAGATTGTATGCGTAGAACCGGTAACCGTCCAGCATGTTGATGGCCAGGCAGAAGACCATGCTGTTGTGCATCTTCTGGTCCACCCTGTGGCCCGGCATCCCTTCCGAGAGCCCGACGAAGAGCGCACCTCTCTGGACGAAGTTCCACCGCTGGGCCTGGACGGTCACCCTTCCGAGGAAACGGGCCATGAAGGTGCGGTAGGCCTTCATGGTGTGCGTTATGAGGACCTCGAACTTGGAGGGCTCTCCCAGGTAGGGGCCTTGCCCCATGTAGAGCCTCTTGCCGCCGATGTTCTTGAAGGCGTGGGCCGGGTCCTCCGGGAAGTCCTCGTCGGATTTCCTCACGATCCGCAGGAAGCGGCGATAGGTGTCTTCGGCCCACATGGCGTAGAGGTGGAGCCTGAGCCAGGGATCCAGGCGCCGGGTCTTCACGTTGATCTTCTTGAGGCCCATTTCCTTCAGGCGCTGGAGCTGGGCCCGGTAGTACTTCTTCTCCTTCTCCTGCACCGAGTAATAGCCCATGGCGGACCCGATCCGGAAGTGCTTGGTCTCGATCCAGCGGAACCGCTCCTTGGGGAAGAGCTTCTGGATGTCCTTCGTGGTGAGGATCTTTCCCGCCTCCGCCCGGGGAGCCTGGGCGAAGGGGAAGGGCCCGTGGCTCACCAGCCCCATCTTGCGCAGGAGATCGGGGTCGTTCCTGCAGTAGGGGCAGATATCGGCCTTCTTCCTGCGCCTCTGTCCGGGGAGGGCCGGAAGGAGCAGGGAGGGGAGCAGGAGGAGGAGTGTGAGGGCCGGCCTTTTCATCTTCCTTCCTTCCCGGCAACACGGGCCTTCCATTCATTGCGGAGCTGGATGAGCTGGAATACGCCGATGTGTTTCATGGGTTTCTTCCCGTCCACGATGGAGCGGAGGGTGTTGATCGCTTCCAGGGCGAGGGCGTGGTTCTTGGAGTCCAGGAAGGCCGCCACGGCGGGCACGGCCTTCCTGGTCCCTGCCAGGGCCAGGAGCCGGAGAGCCGTGATCTGTTCCTTCCTGTCCTTCCCGGAGAGTTTCGCCAGGAGCCAGGCCTCCGCCTCGCCGCCCTTGAGGCTGCGGGCCGAGGCCAGGATCTCTCCTCTCCGGCCGAAGAAGTCCTTCGAGGCGATCTCGAAGAGGCCGGGAAGGCCGGCCGTGTCCCCAAGGGCGCAAAGGGCCAGGACCATCCTCTCCCGGACCTTGGGATCCTTCTCCTCGGCAAGGGCCTTCTCCAGGTCGGCCCGGACCGAGGGGTTTCCAGCCCGCCGGAGAAGGTCCGCCGCCAGGCCGCGGACGCAGGCGAGGTGGTGGAAAAGGAGGCGGGCCGCCAGGGGGGCCTCCTCTTTGCGGATCAGGGCCAGGGAGATCCTTTCCAGGGCCTGGTTCCTCTCGGGGCGGACGTCGCTCATCCGGGAGACCAGGAGGGGGATCGCACCCGGCCCCAGGTCCTTCAGGCGCTCTTCGGCACGCCTGGCCACTTCGGGCTTCTTGTGGGCCAACTCCACGATCCAGGCCTTGGCGGCCCTCTTTTCTTTCGGCGAGAGCCGGGGCCACCGGAGGCGCTTCTTCTTGGCCTTCGCCTTCTTTCCCTCCCGGGCCGCCTTGGGGGAATCCAGGGTGGCCCGGCCCGCCTGGGCGGGGAGGGTGGGGGCCGAAAGCAGGGCGGCCGAGAGGAGGGGGAACGTCCACTTGGGGAGGGAGACCAAGAGGAAACCTCCTTTCATCGGGTTTTCTCTGGGGCCTTCTTGGGCCGTCGTTTCTGCATGACCAGGGGGACCACCTCCCGGTAGGCCGGGTCCAGGACCTCGATTCCGCCGCGGGTGGATCCCACCTTCCGGCGGAAACGAACCAGCTCCTCCCAGAAGTCCTTGCCGTCGGGAGGGGCCACTACATTTAGGATGGTGATCGAGTCCTGGTCACGGGTCAGGCCCTTCCGGATTTTCTGAACCTGGAAGATGCACCAGCCCTGGGGGATTCGTACGGGGCCCTGCACTTTCCCCCGGGGAGCCGAGAGGGCGGCCTTGGCCAGGGGGAGGGGCAGGCCCGTCCAGGTCGTTTCGAGGGGTTCGGCCAGGGAGGGATCCTGGCCGAACTCCCGGAGTTGGCGGCGGACCAGGTCCAGGAGAGTGGTCTTTCCCCTGCGGATCTCCCGGAGCCACTCTTCCGCCTTCTTTCGGGACCTGCGGAAACCTTCGGGCTCCTTCTTCAGCGCCCAGGCCATGGGAAAGGCGTAGCGAAGGAGAATGAACCGCCGGGCCGAGTCGGGAGCCAGGGAGGGCCTCATGGAGAGGAGGAAGGGAACATAGGCCTCCACCCAGGCCTTCGGCACTTCGATTCCCTCGAAACGGGCGGCGACGGGAGGCCTATCCTCCATCTGGTTCCCGGGCTTGTTCCCGGGGATCCGGCCCGGTTCCTTCTTCCCGCAGGAGGGAAGGAGGAGAAGGAGGGCCGGGACGACCAGAGATGCTCTCATTCCAGGCCTTGCCCCGTCTCTCCGGGGCCGTCTTGGGTGGGATGATCGAAACGGGCCAGGAAGGCCGTGGCCTTCTCGTCCAGGAAGGCGTAGGTCCGCTCCAGGTTGGCCAGGAGCTCCCCGATTCCCTGGGGGAGGACGCAATGGGTGAAGGTCCCTACGTTCTCCACGAAGATGGAGCGGGGATCCTGGTTGAAGGATTCGATCCTCAGGGAGAAGAGGCTCGGATCCTGGGGGAGCTGGGGGAAGACCAGCTTGAGGCCGAAGAGGCCCGGCGGCCTCTGGAAGGGCTCCAGGTGGGAGGGATCGATCTTGCAGACCGCCCGGGCCAGGAAGTCCCGGGAGTCCTGGAAGTGTCTTGGATTGAGGAGGGAACGGACAATGAACTGCTGGCCCGTGGCCAGGGGGAGGTTCCTGGCGGGGATGACCCGTTCCAGGACTCCCCGGACCCGCTTCCCGAACTCCTCCACGGTGAGGCCGGTCATCTCCTCCCGGAACTGGACCCGGTCGATGAGGAAGCTCACCGAGGATACCGCCCCGGGTTGGTCCACCAGGTTGGTCATGTGGATTCCGTCGGGGGCCAGTGTGAAGTTCCTGTAGGCCAGCTCGGGGATGTCGAAGAGCTCGGCGTGGAGGTTCTGGATGGCCTTGGCTTCCAGATCCATGGGGGGGTGGAGGATCTCCGCCAGGAAGGCGATGGTTCGGATGTCGTAGTTCATGGCGTCTTTCCTCGGTCCCGGCCCCGGGATCGTTCCTCTTCCGTACTTCCCGGGACCTTCCCGGGGTTCGGGGAAAAAACTCATTCTCCCAGGAGGGGGAACAAACGTAAAGTTGAGAGCCCCTTCCTTCCCCGGGAAGATGAAGGGGGCACGACTTCCCAGGCCTGCCTTGTGGAAGGATACCGTTTTCCCGCTCATCCCCCTTTCCGGGGGGCTCCCCCTTTCTTGGAGGCAAGATCATGGATTTTCGTTGGATTGCTCTCGGCGCCTTGGCCCTCCTCCAGGGGCCCTTCCTGGAGGCCCAGAACGGGATGGCCGCCCGGCTGGAGAAACTGGAAAAGACCGTCGCCGCCCTCCGGAATCTACCCGGGGTGAACCTGAAGGTGAACGGCGAGGTGGTTCCCCCCGAGGCCTGGCAGAGATCCCTGGTATACAACGCCGGCAGCCAGCTCATGGAGGAAAAGATCCTCCAGTTCATCATCGAGGACCGGATCGACGAGCTGGTCCAGGAGGAACTGAACGCCAGGAAGGCCCCTCTCGTGGAGCCCAAGGTGAAGGCCAGGTTGAAGGCCGAGGAGGAGGCCTTCAAGAAGGCCCACCCGGGAAAGTCCTGGGACGAATGGCTCCAGTCCCACGACTCCAGCAGGGCCGACAGGACCATGGAGATCCGGGAGGAGTTGCTGAAGAAGATCCACTTGCCCGGCGAGAAGGAACTGGTCCGGAAACTCCGGGACAAGTGGTTCCACATCCAGGACGACGTGGTGAAGAAGAGGATCGAAGAGACGGTCAAGAACTTCAAGGTGAAGAATCCCGACAAGGATTTCTGGCAGATCGTGGCCCGTATGGGCAAGACCAAGGAGGACTACTGGGACCTGGCCCGGGCGACGATCCTCTTCGACAAGCTCTTCTTCCCGGGGAAACCCAGGGAGTGGCCCTCCATCACGAAGGAGGCCATCTACGCCTCGGCGGGAAAGAACGGCAAGACCTTCTTCGACAGCATCTCCAAGGCCGTGGACGAGGGCAAACAGAAGGACGTTCCTCCTCTGTTCAAGAGCATCTTCCAGCGCTGGTGCCTCCAGAAGTTCAAGGAGTGGGCCGACATCCGGTACGCCTCGGACGGACTGGATCCCAAATACGTCCTCTATTTCAACGGCCGGACCTGGTCCACCCGGGACGCCTACAAGATGATCCAGCAGAAGGTCTCATCCCTGGACCGCAATCGGGCCCTGGTGGAGATCGTCCTGGAGACGGCACTGCGCCAGGAGCTCGAGAAGCATGGATTCTGGATCGACCGGGAGGAATTCAAGAAGGCCTGGGAGAAGCACGTGGCTCCCTACAAGGGCACGATCTTCAACATCCAGTCCATCGCCATGACCTTCAAGGGGTATCCCTCCATGGAGACCTATCGGGCCAGGTTCCGCCTCATCGAGGGATACAGGCGGTGGCTGGAGAAGAGGGGCGAGATGGACGACGCCCACCTGGCGGCCTTCGTCCCCAAGGTGAAGAGGTTTCTCGGGACGGGGAACGTGGAAGTGGAACTGATCCGCTTCCCCGCCAAGGACGACGCCGTGAACAAGTGGATTCCCGGCGGCTTCCGGATGGCCAAGGCCCAGGCGGAGCTGGTTCTCCGGGAGATCGAAAAGGGCCTGATCTCCTTCGAGAAGGCCCGGGCCGAACTGGGCCGTTGGCCCCCCGAGGTCGAGCACGGCGGGCTCATGGGACGCAAGAGCCGGAACGAACTCCGGAAGGAGCTCGGCGAGACGGAGTACACCGATTTCATCATGGGGTATTCCATGGGGGACTTCCTCTTCGACGAAGCCCCGGAAGGTGCCGTGGTGGGTCCCCTGAGGGGAGTGGACGGTTGGTACCTGGCCAAGGTGGTCCACCGCTATCCTCCCACCCAGGTGGTGACCATCAAGGACCCCAAGATGAAGGACATGGTCTCCCAGGAATACCTGATCCGGCGTTTCCTCGCCTGGGCCAACGAGGTGGCCGCCAAGATCCGCCTGGAATGAACCCCTTCCTCTCCCCCCGGGTCTCGCGGGAGGCCCGGAGGGAGGAGGGAAACCTTCCTTCCCGGGGAGGGAGGGGATAGCCTGGGGGTATGATCATCTTCGGCGTGGACCCAGGCACGATCCGCACGGGCTTCGGCGTGATCCAATCCGAGGGAAACCGGGCCCGGGCCCTGGCCTTCGGTGTGATCCGGGCGGGGAGGGGCGGCAAGGGGGACTACGGGGCCCGGCTCCTCTCCATCGCCGCCGGCCTGGAGGAGGAGCTCTCCCGCCATCCCGTGGACGTGGTGGCCCTGGAAGAGGCCTTCTTCGGAAAGAGCGTCTCTTCGGCCCTGAGGATCGGCGAGGCCCGGGGAGTGGTCCTGGTGACGGCGGCCAGGCTGGGCCTCCAGGTGGCCCAGTATCCGCCGGCCACGGTGAAGAAGACCGTCGTCGGCGACGGGGGGGCCGTGAAGGAACGGGTCCAGGAGATGGTGAAGCTCCACTTGGGGCTTTCGGGGGAACTCCAGGCCGATGCGGCCGACGCCTTGGCCATCGCCCTTTGCCACGCCTTCCGGGGGCCCCAGGCCGGCCTGCTGGGACGGACGGGCGGGGGAAGGCGGAGAAAAGGCGGTTTCTTGGGAGGTCGAGGTTAGAAGGAACCCTTCTTTTTCCTCTTTTCCTTGACAGTTTCCCCCCGGCTCGTTCTCATGAGGGCCGTGCCGGGAGACCGGCGCGGGGAACACAGGACTTGGGCCGACTTGGAAGCTTGGACCCCCTTGGGGTTGCAGGTGGTTTCGCTCTATGGAATGGCCCGGGAGGGAAGGAGGAACGGGGGGATCTCCCTCTTCTTCCGCCGGGACGGATCTTTCCGTCTTCGACCCGGGCGACTCCGTGGAGGGAGGAACCTGTCTGCACCCTCCGGCGGTCCGGGGCGACAGGGAGGGATCGAACCATGTCCATGGGACCCATGCCCGTGAGCAAGAGGACCACCCTTGCGGAATTGGTGGTCAAGGATCCGGGTCTCCTGGAGAGAGGCCTTGTCCTGGTGGAATCGGAGATCGAGATCGGGCCGGTCCGCCTGGACCTTCTTTGCGCGGATCCCGGAAGGCGGCCCGTCCTGGTCTACCTGGCGGGAAGCCCCGTGGAGGAACAGGAGATTCCCCTCAGGGTCCTGGACGGAGACGCCGCTTTCCGCCGGCACGCTCCGGTGCTTCGAAAGCTCTTCCCCGGAAAAGGCGTGGACTGGGACCTGCCGCCCCGGTCCCTCGTTGTGGCGGAGGAGCTCTCCCGGCGCACGATGGAGCGTTTCCAGGCCATGACCGCCCTGGAGGTGGATCTCCTGGAGATGCGTTCCATCCGGGTGAAGGGTGAACTCCTGTGGGCGGCCGTTCCCGTTGGAGGCGAGGCGGCCCTGAAGAGCCTCCTTCCTCCGGAGGAGGCTCCGGAGGCCCTGGAGGATCCCCGGTCCCGGGGGCTCTGGAACCGGGTCCTGGAGAGGATCCTCAAGCTGGACGAAGGGCTGGAGGTCCTGGCGGACAAGTTCTACCGGGAGATTTCGGCCCACGGTGTCTCCCTGGCCACCCTGGAGTCGGGTTCGCGGAACTTCAAGGTCATCGTGCCCAGGACCAACGGCTCCCTGGAGTCGGACAAGCCTCCCCTGGTGGTCCGCGTGGAGGGCGAGGAGGAGGCCGACCGGGCCGTGGACCTGGTGATCCGCCGCTACCTGGCCATCCAGGAGAAGCTGGGGGCCTCGCCGAGGCCCAGGGAGGCCCGTCTCTCCTGGAGGGACGAGGAGGATCTCTCCCTCCAGGGGCTCGAGCGTGCCGTCCACTCCTCCCGGCTCACCGAGGAGGAGATCTCGGCCTTCCTCGAGGGCGAAGGCCCTCCGGGTGAAGGAATGAATTGAACCGACCGCCTCCCCCGGCGGGAGGCGCCCGTGGGAGCGAGGGAAGGTGGGGGCCTGGCCCCGGCCAGGAAGCAGGAAAGGAGGACCGGGCGATGAAGCTTGGTTTCCTTGGCCCTCGCGGCAAGAAGCCGGGCCTTCTCGGGAGGCTCTCCCTCCATGGAGGGCGCTCCCCCGAGGCCAAACTCCCTTGGACGCTTGCCGTTGCGAGCGGGAAGGGGGGCACGGGCAAGACCGTGCTGGCTTCCAACCTGGCCACCCAGCTCTGTATGGACGGCTTCAAGGTGGCCTTCTTCGACGCCGACCTGGGCGTGGCCAACGCCCACCTCCTCCTCGGGGTTCAGGCCACCCGCACCATCGCCCAGGTTCTCTCGGGGAGGCTCCCCTTGAAGGAAGCGGCCCTTCCTTCCCCCTTCGGGCCCTGGATCGTCCCGGGCGGTTCGGGGATCAGTGACCTGGCCAGCCTCTCGGCCCACGAATTCCTAAGGCTCGCCAGGGACTTCCGCCCCTGGGAGGAGGGCATGGACTTCCTCGTCCTGGATTGCGCCGCCGGGATCTCGGTCCAGACGGTCCTCTTCCTCCAGGCCGCCGACGACGTGATCGTTGTGACCAACCCGGACTTCACCGCCATGACCGACGCCTACGCCTTGATCAAGGTCCTCCACCAGAGAGATCCGGCCGTCAGGGTCCACGTAGTGGTCAACCGGATCCGGTACGCCGGCCAGGAGGGCCACGTCTTCGACAGGCTCCAGTCGGTGTGCCGCCGTTTCCTGGGCAAGGACCTGGGATTCCTGGGCGGGATCCCCGACGACGACGAGGTTCCCCGGTCGGTGGGGGCCCGGGTGCCTTTCGTCGTGGGGGCCCCGGGGAGCGAAGTGGCCCTGGCCCTGCGTTCGGTGAAGGAGAAGATCCTCGGGCTCAGGGGCGCCGTCCGGGTGGAGGAGGAAGGTTTGCGGAGAGAGGGGTATGGCGAGCGGCTTGCCCGGGTCCTGAGGGGGTCGGCTTGAGGCGGAAGGGCTCCTTCCTCCCCTTCCTTCTCGCCGTCCTTCCCCTGGCGGCCCTCTTCGCCGGCGGCAGGCTTCCGGTCCCTCCCGATCGGGGAAGGGGCCTTCCCATCTGCCTGGACCTGAACGAGGCCCCGGCCTTCCGGCTCTCTCTCCTGCCGGGCCTCGGCCCCGCCAGGTCGGCACGCATCGTGGAGGAACGGGAGAGGGCCGGTCCTTTCCGGGACCTGGAAGACCTGGTCCGGCGCGTGGATGGCCTCGGGCCGGGACTGGCGGAGAAACTGGTTCCCTTCTTGAAAAATCCTCCCCCCCCGGAGGCGGGGGGAAGATAATTCCCCCCATGTCCACCACACCTCGATTGGATGAGGGCCTGGTCCGCCAGGCTGTCGCGCTCGCCCTGGAGGAGGACCTCCAGGGAAAGGAAGACATCACCACCAGGGCGGTGGTCCCCGAGGAACGGCCTGCCCAGGCCCGGATCTTCGCCAGGAGACCGGGAATCCTGGCCGGGGTCCCCGTGGCCCTGGAGGTCTTCCGGACCCTGGACCCGGAAGTACAGGTCGTGCACGTCCTGGAGGACGGCACCGAGCTGGAAGAGGGTGAGGACATCCTGGTCCTCAAGGGGAGGGCCTGGGGGCTCCTGGGGGGAGAGCGGTCGGCCTTGAACTTCCTTGCCAAGCTCTCGGGAATCGCCACCCTGACTCGGAAGTTCGTCGATCTCGTGACCGGAACAGGGGTGGCCATCCTGGAGACCCGAAAGACCACGCCGGGCCTCAGGCGCCTGGAGAAGTACGCCGTCTCCGTGGGAGGCGGCCAGAATCATCGGCTGGGTCTCTACGACAAGATTCTCCTCAAGGAGAACCACTTCGCTCTCTCCGTGGAAGGGACGGGCCTGGACGCCTACAGGCGCACTGTGGCCAGGGCGGTCCGGTATGCCCGGGGGAAGGGTCCCGTCGCCGCCGAGGCCCGGACCGCCGAGGAGGCCCTGGCCGCCGTGGAGGGGGGAGCGGACATCGTGCTCCTGGACAACATGAGCCCGCCTGAGCTGGAGGCCACGGTCTCCCGGGGGAAACGGGCCGCCCGGGAGGTGGGCCGGGAAGTGCTCTTCGAGGCTTCGGGGGGGGTGACCCTGGAGAACGTCCTGGACGTGGCCCGGACCGGCGTGGACCGGATCTCCGTAGGGGCCATCACCCACTCGGCCCTTCCCCTTGACCTTTCCATGTTGGTGACCGGTCTCTGAGAGGACCGGAGAGAGAGGCGCCAGCTTGGTCTCCCGGCGGTATCCCCTCGGATGGAAAGGATCCCTCCTTTCCTGGATCCCCGCCCTGGCCTGGGGGGCATACATCTTCTACCTCCTCTCCTTCCCCTCGGGCGTCTCCCACAGGCCCTGGGTCCTAGGCTGGGCCTGCAACCTGGGCCACGCCTTCCTCTTCGGAGTCTGGGCCTTGCTCCTCCTTCCTCCCCTGATCCTGGCGGGCCTCTCCTGGGAGAGAGCGGCTCCCCTGGCCTGGACCGTCTCCACCCTCTGGGCGGGAGTGGAGGAAATCATCCAGACCGGCGTTCCCGGCAGGTCGGGAAGTCTTCTCGACCTTTGCACGGGGAGTATCGGGGCCTTGTTGGCCCTAAGGGCCCTCTGGATCTTCCTCGTGGGGGAATTCCCCTCCAAGCTGGAAGGAATCCTCTTCCTCCTGGCTCTCCTCTCGGGAACCCTGGCCACGATCCTGGGCTGAATTCTCCCCGGCCCAGGGTGGCGCCGGCATGGGTCCCCCGGGAGAATGGGGGCCATGAGCGAGAACAGAGACAGGAACGACTTCTTCCAGAATCCCCTGGTGGAACGCTACTCCTCCCGGGCGATGTTGGGGATCTTTTCGCCCCGGCGCAAATTTCTCACCTGGCGGGAGCTCTGGGTCCAGCTGGCCCAGGCCCAGATGGAGCTCGGCCTTCCCGTGACGGAGGAGCAGGTGGAGGAGCTCAAGGCCACCAAGGAAGACCTGGACCTGGAGCGGGCCGCCGAGCTGGAGCGGGAGTTGCGCCACGATGTCATGGCCCACATCCACGCCTGGAGGGAAAAGGCCCCCAAGGGAGGCTCCGTCCTCCACCTGGGAGCCACTTCCGCCTTCGTGACGGACAACACGGAACTGCTCCTCATGAAGCAGGCCCTCCACCTGGTGCGGACCGAAGTGGTTGGGGCGATCCAGGCCCTGGCGGAACAGGCCAGGAAGTGGAAGGACCTTCCCTGCCTGGGATACACCCATTTCCAGCCCGCCCAGCCCACGACGGTGGGGAAGCGCATCTGCCTGTGGATCCAGGACCTGGTCCTGGACCACGAGACTCTCCAGTCCGCCGAGGCCTCTCTCCGGGCCCGGGGGGTGAAGGGGACCACGGGCACCCAGGCCTCCTACCTCCAGCTCTTCGACGGCGACGCCGAGAAGGTGGACGAACTGGACCGGCGGGTGACCAAGAGGATCGGTTTCTCCCGGAGCTTCCCCGTGACGGGCCAGACCTACCCGAGGAAGGTGGACTACCGGGTCCTTTCCGCCCTGGCGGGTGTGGCCGCCTCGACGGCGAAGTTCGCCAACGACGTGAGACTCCTCTCCCACGAGGGGGAGGTGGAGGAGCCCTTCGAGGAGAAGCAGGTCGGTTCCTCGGCCATGCCCCACAAGCGGAATCCCATGCGGTCGGAGCGCATCGTCTCCCTGGCCCGGTACGTCCTCTCCCTTCCTGTGAACGCCGGTTTCACCGCCGCCGACCAGTGGCTGGAACGAACCCTGGACGATTCGGCCAACAGGAGGATCACGATCCCCGAGGCCTTCCTGGGCGTGGATGCCTGTCTCCTCCTGGAGACCAACGTCGCCCGGGGCCTGAAGGTCTTCCCCGAAAGGGTCGAGGCGAACCTGGCCGTGGAGCTTCCCTACCTCGTTGCCGAGACGGTCCTCATGGAGTGCGTAAAGCGGGGCGGCGACAGGCAGGCCTTGCACGAGAAGCTCCGGACCCTGGCCGTGGAGGCGGGCCGGGCCAGGAAGGAGGGGAGAAAGATCGACCTGGTGGCCGAACTCGCCAAGGAGAAGGCTTTCGGCCTGGAGGAATCCTGGCTCCGGGAACGCCTGGATCCGGGGGCCCTGGTGGGAAGGGCGCCCGAGCAGGTGGAGAACTTCCTCTCCGAGGTCGTGGACCCTCTCCTCGAGCTCTACGAGGCGGAACTCAGGTCCCGCAGACTCGGCGACGTCCGGGTTTGAGCCCCGGCGTAATCTTCTCGGTTTGCGGCCTGAAGAAAGAGGCGGCCCGGGACGAACGCCCCGGGCCGCCTCTTTTCGAGGCTTCTACACCCGGCGGGGGAGTCA
>Ga0256914_1001719_pt1 | contig 19185 bp, 16 predicted proteins | sample HulkmetaG_FD_191571 | JGI IMG/M metagenome (GOLD analysis project Ga0256914, IMG submission 191571) | Hydrothermal chimney microbial communities from Main Endeavour vent field at the Juan de Fuca Ridge, Pacific Ocean - Hulk | ecosystem: Environmental > Aquatic > Marine > Hydrothermal vents ... | reverse complement strand
TGAGATATCAGCAAATCCAGTGCTGTTAAAAGAGTTGTTCTCGACTTTTTTTATGTAATAAGGAACGAAAAGATAAACAGAAAGATAGGATTTTATACCGTATCCTATACCGTAAATCCAAAATGTGTAGCTTTCTACTTCTTCATCATAATCTGGCGTATATTTGTAAAAATTAGCATAATCAAGTTTTAGGTAATAGAGAAATTTTCCTTCTGGGAGTGTGGCTGAAGATGATGTTTCAAGAGGAGCTCCAGGACCTTCAATTCCTGCAGCACCAAGAGAAGCAACACCATGATGAGAGAATGCTTTAAGATAATAGATAAAGAAAAAAAGAACAAAAATATTAATCTTTCTTTTCAATCTTTCCCCTCCTTAAAGTAAGATATAAAACTGAGTAGATAAAAAATATAAGAAAGACTCCTGTAAATATCTTTATAAAAAAGTCGGCTTTATCCTTATCTGTTTCTCCTTTTACCAGTTTTTTTAGTTCTATATATTTGACAGTACCATGACCATCTTCAGAGAAAGCTTTTATCTTCCATTTCCCTGTATAATCAGGAACAAAAATAATCCTCCCCTCTCTGTCTGTTCTTCCAATCTGATAGGGAATGATCTCATCCTCAGGAGAGTATATCTCATATCTTTCATAGGAAAATGGAGTACCATCTGAATACTTAATTTTAATAATAACAGCCTGTGTATATTCCACTTCCGTTGATAAAGAATGACCGTATGATAACGAACTTATTATTAAAAATATTATCAAACCTATCATCACTTTATCTCAAAATTAAGTGTTAATGTGTACAAAATCTCATCAGCTTTTTCAGAATTAATTTTTACTCTATAGGTTGCTTCTACAAACTGAAGACCTTTATGTTTTATTCTCACATTGATTCTTCCTTTACGGTCTGTCATTCCTCTAAATCTTCCATCATAAGCAACAGCAACATTTTCAACAGGTTTTCCATTAAATGTTATGAGAAGTCTAAGCTTTTCTCCAACATCAAGGCTAAAAGGATCAATTACTGGAATAATATCAATACCATTCTTGAAAGGTTTTGTTAATTCTTTGTTCCATGATTCAATCCTTTTAACGCCTTCATATGAGATCCAACTGTTTATCGGCATTCTTACGTCGTTTTTTTCTTTATTTACGGTACCATACGGTGTTTTAGTCCAGTACTGGGGCGATAGATTAATATAGATGATTGAACATTTAGATCTAAGTTTTATAGGATATCTTTTTACTATCTTTAGACTTCTAATATTTCCATTTCTGTCAACGCATAGAGCAGATTCAATTATTTCCGGATTATATCTTATTATATTTTTACCCTTGTGTGATGAATACCTGTGGCCGTAATATAGGGTGTATCTTTCTCCTTCCTTCTCAATCCATAGATCATGAGCATATACAGAATGTAAAAGCAAAAAGAAGGATAAGATCATAAATACCATAATAAATTCCGTATTACTTTTTTAAAATTTGTAATACTATAATAATGAATGTACATTCATAAGTCAACATCTTCTATACAATTTTTTTTGTTTGTGGTAAAGTATTCTTATAATTACAAATTCTCTCAAAATATGATATAGCTAAAAATAGGGAGGGAGAATTTGAGGATCCGGCTTATATTGGAATCAGAGTATGACTTTATAAAGTTACCGCTCCACCATAACATTGTAGTGCAGGGTATGCTTTACAAAAATCTGCCAGAGTCTCTATCGTCGTTTTTACACGAACTTGGATTTTTTTATAAAGGCAGAAGATTTAAACTTTTTACTTTTTCAAAAATTAACTCAGATCGTTTTGTTTTAGTGAGAAAAAATGGAAGAATAAAAGATATAAAATATAAGACTCCAATCGCCTTATTTATATCGTCTGGTATATCGGATATTACAAAAAACTGGGGCAAAACATTTTTAAATAAAGAAAAGATTAAACTTGGAAAAAATGAACTTTTTTTAGATTCTATTGAAGTTTTGCAAATGCCTAAATTTAGAGAACAGATGATTATTAAAACACTTTCTCCCATAACGGTTTATAGAACCTTCACAGATGGGAAAAAATACTATAGATATTATTCTCCTATAGAACCTGAATTTGAAGTTCTTCTTAAGGAAAATTTGAGAAAAAAATATCATATAATAACCGGAATAGAGCTGACAGATTTTCCTTTTGAGATAAAACCGTATAAAAACATTAAAAAAGTTCTATTCAAGTATAAAAACTTTCCAATAGAAGCTTATGAAGGCGTATTTCAGATAAAAACAGACCCAGAAATATTTAAAAAAGTTTACGACGCCGGCCTTGGGGCTAAAAACTCTCAAGGCTTCGGCATGATAGAGGTGGTAGAGAATGGGAAGAAAAGAAGTTAAAGTAAATTTTAAAACTATAACACCCCTCTGGACAGGGGACGCGTGGCAGGAAAGTAAAGAAATAAGACCTTCTTCTGATGAGGCAGGAGATGCACTGCGGGAAAGAGAAAAAATAAGACCCTCTTCCTTAATCGGCAGTTTGAGATTTTGGTTTGAAACCTTAATGTATTTCGCAGGGGTTTTAGAAAAGGAAGAATATAATAAAGAACTGGGAAGATTCGAAAAAGAAGTAGACCGAAAGAAACTTAGAAATTGTCTAAAAAATAAAGGGAATGACTTTGATTCAATAATAGAGTGTCTAAAGGAACAAAATATTCCTATTTCCTCAGTTGTATTTGGAACAACTAATTGGAAAGGTTTGATAGGAATAAAAGAGATAGGAAAAATTTCAAGTTCAAAAGATTATCTTTATCCTCTAGGTAAAGTAGAATTTCCAGAATTCAGACATAACAAAGAGATTCCCACTTGGTATTTTAGGAGAGGATTTTATGGAAGCTTTGAAGTCGTTTTTTCAGTAGAAGAAGAAATTCTTGAGCCTATTTTTTACCCTCTTCTAAACTTTATGGACAATTACGGCTTTTGGGGTGGTAAGTGGAACATTGGTTATGGAAGGTTGAAGGTTGAGGGAATAATTGTTGAAGAAAATAGTATCAATCTGAACGAAAAAAATATATTCAATCTAACAGCAATGTATTATGATAGAAAAATAGAATTCTCTCCACTTGCCCAGAACATTCAAAATGAAATTGTAGAAAAGGTTAATAATTTTGAAGATTTATATAATTCAAATTTGGCGAATCAAGATAAAAAAGTCAAAGTTTATTTTTATAAAGGAAGGAATACTAATAACACCAAAAATAGTCAATTTAAAAGCATAAACATAATAAGAGAGCTGTTAAAAGTAAAAATAAATAAAAGAAGAGATATTCAAGATGCTGGGTTAAGACACAAAATTTTTGGTAAAACAGGTAGATTGGATTATACACCGCAAGGCTCAAAAATCCTTCCATTTATTTGGGAAGAAAATGGTCAGTTAAAAGGTGGATTTTTATCCATTGCAGGTTTATTAACTTTGGAAGGTGGACAAAATGGCTAAGTATGATGCATTAATAGAAATTAATCCCGATAAAGTTGAGAGCTTAAGTGAATATATAGCTTACTGTAAATTTTGTTTTAAACCAAAAAGTGGAAAGGAGATATCATACTATCTTGTTAAAAATAACAGAGAATGGTATTTAAACGAAGATAGAAAATCAGCACTTTTTAACGAATTCAAGTTTTTAAAGAGAGAACTAGAAAGTTATGAAGAATCCAAGAATAATAAAAATAAAAAAGAAGAATGTGAAAATCAATTAGCCAAAAAACTGAAAGATTATAAGTCCGATGAAACGCTAAAAGACTTCCCCTTAAACTGGTTAAAGAATGAAATTATCAAAAGTAAGATAAAACAAAGAAGCTTTGAAGGTGATGGGAATATTAAAAGAATAAAACAAATCTCCAATATTTGCGAAAATCCTGAAAACCTTAAAAACTATATCCACAATCTCCCTAAATACTCTTTTGCTATTTGGTTTAAATTTAAATTAAAAGCCCCTTATTTCTCTAAAGATGATGACGAGTTTTATATTATTCAAAACCCGATTTTAAAGGAAACAAACTTTAAAGCTCCGATGGTCAGAGGTTCTGGCTGGAAAGGGGCTTTAGCCCATGCTTTCAGAGAGTTGTTTAAAGAAGACCCTTACAATAACAAAAACAAAATAGAGAGCTTTTTAAGAATTTTCGGAGCAGGCTCAGAAAGTATAAAAGCAATAGAAAGCTATTTATTAGAAAAATCAAAAAATTTAAACGAAGCTAAAGATAAAATTTTAGAGTTCATGCTTTTTGAATTAGGAATTAAAGTAAACAAAGAATTAATAGAAAAAGTTAATGATATATCAAATATAGAAAATTTTAGAGACTTTTTAAAAAACTATCTAACTGAAAAATTGGAAAACGCTCAAGATTTACCTCAAGAATTTAAAACTCATAAAGGAAGAGCTGTCTTTTACCCAACATACTTTGACAAACTTTCTTTAGAAATAATAAATCCCCATGATAGAAAGAAAAGAGCGGGCAAAAATCCAATTCATTATGAAGTTGTTCCAAAAGAAACTGAAGGAATATTCCAGCTTATCTATATCCCTTTTGATGGAATTTTAAAACCAGAAGAGAAGCTCAAAAAAGATGTAAAAATGGATTTAGATAACATATGCGAAGCTATAGGGAAGCTTCAAAAAAGGGGAATTGGAGCAAAAACAAAGCTTGGTTGGGGAAGGTTTGAAATAATAAATAAGAAGGTTTGCATCAATGACAATGATGAAATTTCTATATGCAAAGGTTGGGAGAGGTGTTAAGGATGGGTTGGGAAAATTTAGAACATTATAAAAATGAAATTTTAAAAGCAGAAATTGGAGCTTTACTTTTTAATCTTGGGAAAACTCATATTGGGTTTTGGAAAGAAAAAGATGGGAAAATTTATTTTTATGTAGATGAAAATAGTTTTGAAAATATATTTGGATTTAAACCTTTTGAAAGTTATAAGTGCTATTATACTAACGAAAAAATAAACAAAACAGATTGTAGTTTAAAAGGCAATCAAAAAGTCATACCATTTGAAAAAGAACTTAACGAGTTTAATTTAAAAGACTTTCTCCAATTAAAAGTTAGATTTCCATTTCAGGTAGATAAATCAAATACTTCAAATCCTAATGAATTAGACTGGATTGAATTCTTTAAAGGATATGCGTCAGGAGAAGATTTTATAAAGAAAATATTCTTTAGAGGTTGTGAAAATATAAATTCCGGGATAGATAAAGGTTCTCCAAGCAAGCAAATAGAATCACCGCTTTGGCTGGCCAATGCATTTGGAAGTTTTAAAGAGGAAATAAAAGAACACAATTTTGATAAAGCAAGAATATGTTTTTTTAAGTCTCTAAAAAAGTTTTTATCCAGAAATGATTATTTTAATAATCCAAATTGGCCCGAGATTAGGAATTTCATCTTAGAAAAAATCAAAAAATGGTATTCCAATCTTCTTAGTGATAGCAGATTCCCAATTAATGATGTGACCCTCTTTGACCAGGCTTATATGACCGCTTCTATGTTTAAGGCAGTTTTGGCTCAGTTAGTTTTAGATAGTTCTAAATTACAAAATCATTTGACTAATCCATCTTCTATAAGATGGCGTATTCTTGGCATTCAATACGATAAGCTTGGATTGACTGATAAAAGTTTAAAGTTATCGGCGATAAGTTGGTATAGGGAAAGTATTGAAGAAATAGATGATGAAATAAAGAAAATCTTAGAGGTTGAATATCCAATTGGAAATGAAATTTACAGAGATGAAACAGGAATATACTTTATAGTAGGAGAAAGTATAAGCAATTTGCCTGAGGAAGTAGAAAATGAAATTTTGAATATTTTTAAAACAAAAAATCTATTAGAAGAAATTCAACCCTATATCACTTTAAGTGAATCTTCAAGAGGTCTAATGAACTTATCAAAGTTAATAGAAGATGCCAAACAAAATTTCTTAAAAAATAAATTTATTAATCATTTACAACTAAATATAGATTATACAAAACAACCTATAGGCATTTGTCCAAACTGTCGTGTTAGACCGATTTATCTAAGTGATAAGCAAAAAAATAACGACCCTACAATATGTGAAGTTTGTAATGGAAGAATACATCATCAACAAGTTGAAAAGTGGATTGAGAATGTAAACGCCGAAACTATTTGGATAACAGAAATAAAGGATGAAAATAATAGGATAGCTTTAGTATCTCTAAAGTTTGAACTCCAAGATTGGTTAAACGGAAATTTGTTGAATAGTTTACTAAGGAAAAAAGGAAATTCAGATTTTAGATTTTTTTTAGAAAATATAGTTTATTTAAATAAAATTGTTTGGGATTTAAAAATTTCGTTAATATCAAATGAAATAAACAGGGAATTATTTAAAAATTTAAGAAAACAATTAGGAAGACTCTTGCAAAGAGACACAGGGATACTAACAGGGCTACCTGGATTTATAGAAAATATAAAAACAGAAGATATATTTGAAGTAAGTTTAGATAAAATATCAAAAGACAATAATAATGAAATTATTTTTACTCTTGATGAAGAAAATTTTGATAAGAACATTAAAATTAGCAAAATAAAAGAAAAAATAGAAAAAATAGATAATATTTTAAACAATAAAATAAACATAAATGAACTTCCCATTGAATCTAAAGAAGTTGTAAATAAATTTTCTGATTTGTATCGAAGAGAAATAAAACCCAACCTCTTAATCCTAATAGATATCTTAGAGAGATTAAAAAAAGATTTTGATAGATTTTATAAATTTTATAGGGAAGCTATAGGAGGTATAAGAAAAAATGGTGAAAGTTTAAATGATTTTTTTAAACAAATATTTTTTGACCAAATTGTTAGAACCAAATGGGAAACTTGGATAAATTCGACTTCATTAAATTCTAAAATAGATTGGGAAAATGAAAAATTCAAATGGGAAGAATTTAATGATGAAAACGACCAGGATTTAGATTTTTTAGCCACTCTTCTACTTCAACTCCTTCTTAGAAAAAACCCTTCGCCTGTAAGGCTCAGAAGAATCTGGGAAACTACAAAAGAATTTTTTGAAGGTTTAAAGAAAAATTTAGATGAACTCTTAGAAATCCCGGAATGGAGAAAGAAGAGAATAGTTTTTGAAATTGATAAAAACGATGATATCAAAGAATCAGGTGAAGAATTACAAGCAGGAAATTTATTGTTCTGGGCAGAGCAAGACAATAAAAACAACAAAACAAGAATTTACCTTATATCTTCCATTGAAGACTTTTTAAATGCTGTTGTTAAAGACGACAAAGAAAAAGAAAAAATTGAACCTTTATTAAATACAGACAAGAAGAAAATTGAAGGAGATGAATTACAAGTAATAAAAAACATATTAAACTTTAGTTTTAAACTGAAAAAATATAATACTGAGCAGGAAATCCTTACTATAACCCAAGATAACATAAAAGAGATTCATTCTTACAAACCTTTTGATAGTATCACAGACCCTTCGCCGATTTCATGGCAGGTAATCATTCCGGCTGAAACTATACCTAAGTTTATTGATAAAGTAATGGAAGAATACGATAAAAACTTCAAATTCGTTTACGGAAAACTTCCAATTCATATAGGAATTATCACACAAAACTATAAAAAGCCTCTATACGTTGGACTATTGGCTTTAAGAAGAATTAGAAGGGATGTAAAATCAAAGGATAATAAAACAATATTGGATATTTTAAAAATAACCAAAAATAAGGGAGAATTTGAAAATTTAATAAAACAAAAGCTGTTAAACAATATTAAGAACTATGATTTAGATTTGGCTAACAGCTTAGAAAATCAAGACCTTAATACTATAGAGCAAGAAATAAAAAACAATGCCTCATTAAAAAATTTAAATTTTGAATTTAAAAATGAAACAGAAGAATACTATTCCCTCCATTGGAACAACTCAGATAACAAAGAATACAACTTCTATATAAAACCAGATAAGAACTGGAAAAAATGGATAAGCACTATTGATAAGTTTCCTTGCAATGGAGAGGTGGAGATTATTCCAAATACCTTTGATTTTGAGTTTTTAGATACAAATACAAGAAGGAATGATATATTTTATTCAGAAAAAGAAGGCTACAAAAGAGCTTTAAAGCTTAAATCCAGTCGTCCGTATGAACTGGAAACTCATTGGGGAAAATTCAAAGCCTTTAAGGATTTAATTTCAGATGAGAATTTCTCAAGAAGTCGTTTGTTTAAACTTGTTGAAACTATATATTCAAAAGTTTTAGATAGTGAAAATTATGACAAAAACTATAGCTATCTTTTAGCAACTTCATTTTATAGACTGTTAGAGCTTGATAGGGATGACAGAAAAAGGCTTATAGCAAAAATATATAAATTAAATGAAAATTCTGATAGTAGAAGCTTTATTAATGAACTCCAAAAAGCCTTAGAAAAGGAAGAAAATCTATATCTATTTTTAGATATGTTTGAATTCTGGCATACAGTTTTAAAGGAGGTTTAAAATGAGTGATGTAGTTAAGGACTTGAAAATTTATGCAATGGCTACAGACCCCATTTATATAGGAACCGGTGGATATACAATAGGAAGAGTAGATAACACAATTGTAAGAGACCCTATCACAAACGTTCCTAAAATTCCCGGTAGTAGTTTGGCAGGAACTTGGAGATATTATGTTGTTTTGGAGGCTTTAAAAGATATTAAAGACAAACAACCTAATTGGGATGATATAAAAAATCATAATGGCGATACTCTAAAAACTATAGGAGAGAAATTAGAAAACTATAACTGGAATAATAATAAACCTTCTACTCCTTGGAAGGCTTTTTCTGGTAATCAAATTATTAAAATAAAATGTGCAGGTCAAGATGATGCACCTCAGGTTCCCTTAGAAAAAGCACCTGAAAGCACAGGACACTGTGGGCACTGTATAGTTTGTAAAGGTTTTGGATTTTCAAAAAAAGATATTAGCTGGCAGGGGCAAATTTTCTTCAGTGATTTGAATATTTTATTCTTTCCAGTTTTTACAATGAAAGGAACTAAATGGATTACAACGGCAAGCAGGTTAAGAGAAGTTGGTGTAAACAGTATTGAAGAACCTAGCGATAAAAAAATAAAGGCAATTGTTGAAGGTTCTGAAGATAATAAATATCTAAACTTAGGCTGGCTTTATTTGGAAGTAGAGGGAAGTCATAATATAGAAAAAGATGACTCGAAAAGTTTAAAATTTAACAATTTTGAATTAGAACCAGAAGACATCATTATCGTCCCTGAAAACCTTTTTCCTCATATAGTTAACTCCAACTTGGAAGTGAGAACTTCCGTATCTATAGACCCTATTACAGGGGCAGCAAAAGAAGGAGCACTTTTTACATCAGAGGCAATTCCAAGAGGGACAATATTTTATGGAAGTATAAGAATTTTTGACAAAAAGAATTTTGAAGATTTAGAAAGTAAATTGAAACCCTTACCGGATGTAAGTTTATTGGAACAAGCTTTAGAAGATAGCAAACATTTTTATGAAACTCTCGGTATAGGCGGAATGACCACAAGGGGATTTGGAAGGCTGAAAATTAATATGAAAGAATGCTTTGAAAGTGAAACTAATGGAGGTGATAGGGATGAGCAACCAGCAAATCAATGATACACAAAACATTGAAGCTCTTACAAGCAAGATATCTTTTGAAATAATTAAAGAAATTAAAAATAGGGAAAAAAACAAAAAAAAGAAATATTTAAATCTAATTGATAAATCTCTGGGTGTTTTAACAAATAACGGTGTTTATGCTTATTACGTTTATATAATTTCTCAACAAGATAGAAATATAACGAATATATTTTTAGATAATTTGCAGAAGATTTTTAATCTTGTAGGACAATATGATGCCAATGATAAACAAAATTATTTCCAATCCGTATCCGAGGACATAACAAAACTCTTATTCTTAAAACAGCTTTTGGAAAAAGTTTTAATTTATGCAAGATATCATGCTAAGGCTCTGGAAGGTGGAAAAGATGAGTAATAACGGAAAGTGGTATAAGTTGGTATTCAAACAAAAACAGCCTATACACATAGGCTGGTCAAAATGGGGAGTTATAAAAGAGACTGCCATATTCATCCCGGGTCAAACTATGTGGGGAGCTTTAGTTAACGCTTATATTTTAGATAAAGAGGTAAATAATAAAACCGAGATTGATAACATAAAAAAACACTTTGAAACTATAACCAACTTTTTTCCAACCTCTGATAAAAAAGGGGAAAGTTTTCTTAAACCTAAGTATAAAGATGGAGAGTTTTATTTAGAAAATTTTTCAGAAAATAAATTTAGATTTTATTTTGTAGATACAATATTACAAACAGCTGTTGAACCAATTCTTAGAAAAGCCAAAGATGAAAGCCTTCACGAACTTGATTATATACTTCCAAGACCTAAACACAAATCAGTAAGGTTTAACAGCACTTTACACTGGGTAGGTTTAATAAAAATTAAGGAAGAATATAAAGATTTTCTAAAAGAAAGCTTAAAAATTTACATAGGCGGAGATGTAAGATATGGGTTTGGAGAGTTAGAATTAGTAGATTGTAGCGAAGCCGATGATAATATAAAAAGAAAATGGCAGATAGAAAACGATAAAATATCTATTCCCGAAAATGAAAACACGCTTTATTTTATAGAAATAGATTTGCTTGATGGGAAAGAAGTAGAGGGGGAAATTGTTCCTATACCTGAGTTTGACTTTACAAAAAATACACCAGAAATGACAGATTGTAAATTTTATTTAAATGTTGGTAGTAAAGTTGAAAATAATATTTTAGATAAAAGTCTAATCAAAGGAAAACTGAAAAATGATAACAGCGGTTAAAGATATAGGAGAAATTTTATTAGAAAGAGAGAAAAAAGAACCGTTAGATATTTTGATAGAAAACCCTGACAGCGGGGGAAAATACGATACTGCTTTAGTTTTAGAGTTTGACAAAGATTTAAAATTTCAAAAGGTAAAAGCTGAAGAACTAAAAAAGGAAAATTACAAAATCTACCTGTATAAAAGAGGGGCAAGTCAGGGAGTTGATTTCTCACCTACCTCAAGAATTACTACGGTAGAAAAAACATTCAATAGATTTATCAATTGGTTTAAAAAACATAAAAATATTCCAGAGTTTGAAAAAATATTAGATGAAATAGAAAAAAATAAAGAAGAAATATTTAATCAATTAGACGAGTTAAACAACCAGTCCCAAGATGAAAAAATTATCACAATAAAGATAGACGGCAAGTATCCTTATGAAATGGAAATATTTAGAAAAGTATTTTTAGAAGATATATTTGCCAAAGTTATGGAAGTTTCAAAGAAAAATGGAGTTTGTAGTGTTTGCGGAGAAGAAAAAGAAAAAGTTTTTGCAACATCAAAACTTTATACATTTTTCACAACAGATAAAGAATGCTATATAGCCGGTGGATTTCGTAAAGATGAAGCTTTTAAAAATTTTCCTGTTTGCGAAGAATGTTTTTTAAAAGTCAGTTATGGAAGAAAATATATAGACGAGAATTTGAAATTTAAATTTTACTCAAAAAATTACTATCTAATTCCGCATTTATTATTAGACAGCAAAGAAGCATTAGAAGAAATTGCAGAAATTTTATCTTTTGATAAAGAAGATATAAAAAAGCTTTCAAAATCAGAAAAGAAGAAATACTTTTCAGATAAAGATGAAATTTTAGATATTGTTAAAGACTATAAAGATTTTGTCAGTTTTTACTTCTTATTTTTAAAAGGTGGTGGAACATCAGATAAAGATAGAATTTTACTTTTAGTTGAGGATGTTTTGCCATCCAGAATTCATAAAGTATTTGAAGCAAAGGAAGAAGTAGAGAAAAAGTTTAATATAGACAACTATCATTTTGGTAAAATCGGGCAGTTTTTAAATGAATTTGACAAATTATTTTTTGAAATAGTTGATAAAATTTTTACAGAAGGGAAATTAGACTATAAAGTTTTAATAAAAATTTTTATGAAAAAGATAAGAACCCAGTTTTTAAACAGTTCTAAAACTCCATATGAAACAGTAAAAGATTCAGTTGCAAATATTTTATTCTTTCAGGAATTATCATTAATTAAATTTGGAGAAAGAAAGATGAAAAAGGAAAAGTTTGAGGAAATCTTTGAAAAATTTGGAGGAGCTTTAGACACACCGGCTAAAAAAGGCATATTTCTACTTGGGGCTTTAACTCAAATGCTTTTGGATATTCAGGGAATTGAAAGACAAAGCACACCCTTTTGGAAAAATCTAAAAAGTTTAAAAATGAATGAAGAAGATATAAAGGGACTTTTACCAAAAGTTGTTAATAAATTAGAAGAATACGGTAGAAACGATAAAGGAAAAAAAGAGCTTGCTAAGGAAATTTCCAAATATTTACTACAGCAGAATAAATTCGGACTTACTATAGATGAAATTAATTTTTATTTCGTTGCAGGTATGACTTTACATGAAGAAATAGAAAAAAATTTATACAATCAGGAGGAAAATAATGAACCAGACAATTAAAAACAGAAGAGAATATCTATTTTTATACGATGTATCCTATGCAAACCCAAATGGAGATCCTAATGATGAAAACAAACCAAGGGTAGATGAGGAAACAGATAAAAACATAGTTACCGACGTTAGACTGAAAAGAACGATAAGAGACTATCTGTTAGATTTTGAAGGACAGGAGATATTTGTCAGGGAAATAGAAGAAGATGACGGAACAATACAGGACGCTAAAGCAAGGGCAAAGGATTTTTTAAAAAATGTGGAAGACCTTGATAAAAAAAGTTTAAAAGAGCAAAAAGAAATAATAGCGAACAACTTATTAAAAAACTGTATAGACGTTAGACTTTTTGGGGCGACTATTCCGCTTGATTTAAAGGTAGGTAAAAAGAACATCACAAGCTCTATAAAATTTACCGGACCAGTCCAGTTTGAAATGGGACAGTCTCTACATAGAGTAAAATTAGAATATGTAAAAGGAACGGGAGCATTTGCCTCAGGAGAAGGAAAAGAACAAAAAACATTTAGAGAAGAATGGATACTGCCGTACTCATTAATAGCTTTCCATGGAGTTGCTAACGAAAACTCCGCCCAAAAAACAGGCTTATCAGATGAAGATATAGAGTATCTAAAAAAAGGAATGTGGCATGGAACAAAAAATTTAATTACACGCTCAAAAGCAGGACAGATGCCAAGGCTGTTAATAGAGATAGTTTATAAAGAGAATACTCACACATATATAGGCGAACTTCATAGATACATAAAGTTAGAAACACAAAATGCTGACGAGAAAATAAGAAGTCCAGAAGATTATATTTTAAACATAGATAAGCTGTTGGAAATTTTAGAAGAAAACGCAGATATTATAGAAAAAGTTTTATATAAAGTTGATAAAAATATTAAGTTGTCTAATCCGCTGATTTTAGAGAAACTACATTTTGAAGAAATGAAGCTATGAAAAAAAATTTAGATTATACATATCCAAAAGTAAAAAGCTTAACTAAGGAGATAATAAACAGATATATAAATATACCTTATAAACTTTATATTTTCGGCTCCTTTGCCAGAGGTGAAGCCCTACTATACTCTGATTTAGATATAGCTTTGGAAACTGAGAAGGAAATGTATGAAACTCAAATAAGAAAAATTAAATATGAGATAGACAATATAAAAACTTTAAAAAAAATTGATTTTATCTATTTAAACAAATCCAGCGAAGATATGAAAAATTTAGTTAAAAAGGAAGGAGTTTTAATTTATGGCTTTGGAAGATAAATTAAAAATACTTGTGTTTGATATATGGGGAGAATTTGGACATTTTAAAAAGTACTACACTACAGCTTCACCTTTAACTTTTTCTATTCCTCCACATACTGCAATTTTCGGAATTATTGGAGCAATACTTGGACTTGATAAAGAAGAGTATCTAAATCATATAAACGGAAAAACTACTAAAATAGGAATTCAAATCTTAAATCCCATTAAAAAAACCAGAATGACCTTGAATTTAATAGACACTAAAAATTCAGGAAGCTTTCATCTAATAAAGAACAGAACCCAGATAAAAACAGAATTTTTAAAAAATCCATCCTATAGGCTGTATATAAATATGAATAAGGAGGAGTTTTTTAATCATCTAATTCAAAACGTAAAAGACAAAAAATCTTTTTATACTGTTTCTCTTGGATTGGCCAATCTGCTTGCAAATTTCAGATTTATTGGAGTTTTTGACGCCAAATATACAGAAACAGCTAACCAGATAACTACAGTAGCATTATCAAAAAATACGCTGGATATTGATATAGAAGAGGGAAAAAAATATTTTAAAGAAAAATTACCTCTTGATATGAATAATAATAGGGAAGTAGTTAGATACGAAGACTTAATAATGGAAACTTCAGGCAAACCATTAAAAGGAAAATTTAAAAATTGTTATAAAATAGATGAAAAATTTATACAGATTTTTTAGAGAAACTATATATGCAGACCTATGGATAAAAATAACAGCCCATCAAACTTATATTCCCATCCGGATAAACTTATAGAGGAGCATATTTCTACTGTTTGTGAAATTGTTACAGAATTTTTTGATAAAGAGATAAAAAACTGTCAAACTTTGAGAGACATTTTAACAATAATCGCCTTTTCACATGATATCGGAAAAACTACAGAATACTTTCAAAGATATATCAAAGGAGATAAAAGTCTGAAAAACAAACCAGAAACAAAACACGCCCATTTAGGAGGTATAATAGGATTTCATCTAACTGAAAAATATTTAAAAAATAAAGGTATAGAAAGTCCTATTTTCTTAATTCTCGCCTACATAATCCCAAAAAGACATCATTCTAATCTGAAATGTTTTTATGAAGATATTATTTTAGAGGATGAAGAAATTAAAATTCTGCAGAAACAGATAGACTCTATAGATAAAAAAGCTTTCAAAAAATTCTTTGAAAATCTAAAAATTGAAAACAAAGAAATCTTAAAATTTGAATTTGAAGAAATAAATTTAGAAGAGATAAAAAATAAACTTTTTAGATTAAGAAGATACATAAGAAATTTATCTAAAGAAAAAGAAATTAATTATTATATTTTGACTGTTTTACTGTTTTCTTATCTTCTTGATGGAGATAAATTAGACGTTGGAATAAAAGATAAATCTATAGTATCTAAAAGTATCTCTTTTGATGAAAATTTGGTTCAAAAATTTTTAGAAAAGAAACGATTTGAGGAAACAAAGATAAATCTACTGAGGACACAAGCATTATATGAAGTTTTAAACAATAAAATAGACCTTTCTAAAAAAATTTACTCCCTAACCTTACCTACCGGAATGGGAAAAACTTTAATTTCTCTTGCCTTTGCTTTAAAACTTGCAAATAAAATTAAAAATGAAAAAGGAATTTTTCCAAAAATTATTTATTCACTTCCGTTTTTATCAATAATTGAACAAAATTTTGACGTGTTTAAATCTGTATTAGAAGAAAATGGAATAAAACCTGATAGTTTTACAATATTGAAACATCACCACCTTTCAGATTATAAATATAAATCTGGTGAAGAAGAGTTTGATTATGACGGTTCAAGAATTTTGGTTGAAGGCTGGCACAGTCAGATTGTAATAACAACATTCGTTCAACTATTTCACACATTAATAGGATACAAAAACAAAACATTAAGAAAGTTTCATCATTTTACAAACTCTATAGTAATACTTGATGAAGTTCAATCAATTCCTTTCAAATACTGGAAGGTGGTAAGAGAAATAATTTTAAAATTAGCAAAAAAGTATAATTTTTATGTAATTTTTTCAACAGCAACACAGCCTCTTATTTTTGAAAATAAAGAAACTTTTCCTTTAATATCTCATGAAAATTATTTTTCCCGGTTTAACAGATACCAGATAAAAACCAATCTTGAAAAACAAACCTTAGAAGAATTCTTTAATAATTTAAAAATAAACAATGAAAAGAGCTATCTATTTATATTCAATACTGTAAAACAAGCAAAGAATTTTTATCAAAAATTAAAAGAGTTTAATCCGGTATATCTAACAACCCATATAGTTCCAAAGGAAAGACTAAAGAGAATAAAGCAGTTAAAAAATAAAAGCTCAAAAATCGCAATATCAACCCAGATAGTAGAGGCGGGAGTTGATATTGATTTTGACATTATTTATAGAGATTTGGCTCCATTTGATAGCGTTGTCCAGTCAGCTGGTAGATGTAATAGAGAAGGTAAAAAACAAAAAGGAACAGTTAATATAATAAATCTGTTTAATCCAGAGCATAATAGATTTTTCTGGAGTTATATCTATGATAAATATTTAATAAATGCTACTAAAGAAATATTAACCGAAAAAACAGTGTTTGATGAATTGGAAGTTTTAGAGCTTATAAACAAATACTTTATAGAAATAAAAAGTATAAAGTCCGAAAGGATATCTGAAGAACTTCTTGAGAAAGTATATTCATTATGTTTCTCAAAAGAAAAAGATAAAGAAGAAAAGATAAACTCAATAGCAGATTTCAAATTAATAGAGGAACAACCTTTTAAAACAGATGTTTTTGTCCAGCTTGACGAAGATGCTGTTAAAGTTTGGGAGAGTTTCATAAAAATAATGGAAATCAAAGACATTTTTGAAAGAAAGAAAGCTTTCAACGAAATAAAAAAAGATTTTTATGATTATATAATATCAGTTCCCATAAAGGATAATACTCCTCCAGAATATAACGGATTTTACTATATTCCCATTGAAAATTTAGATGACTATTACGATTTGGAAACCGGTTATAAAACCAAAATGCTTTATTTTGAGTATTGATGTATTATACCTTTAGCATTATACTTTTGGTATTATACTTTTCGTATAATAATCTAATAGGAGAAAATTATGGGAAATCCTTTTTATTATGGAAGTATCGTTCCAGAAGATAAATTTTGCAACAGGCGTGAAGAGATTAACGAATTAAAAAGAGATATAAATAACGGTCTGAACATCCTTATTTATTCACCTCGTAGATTCGGAAAAAGCTCTCTGATAATTCAAACTCTTAGCGAGCTAAAAAGAGAAGAAAATTTAAAAAGCGTATATGTGGATTTAATGGGTATATCATCAAAAGATGAGTTTATAAACGAGTACTTTAATGCTCTTGCAAAATCACTGGAAACAAATACTGATAAAATTATAAATTTTTTCAAGTCTGTATTAAAAATAAAACCATCAATAAAAGCCGTATTTGACAGCTCGGGAGAAACAAGATTTCACCTTGAATTTTCAAAAGAGGCAAGCAATCAAACATTAAAAGAGGTTTTAGAAATACCCAGAAAATTTTCAGAAAAAGGAATTAAAATTGCCGTTGCTTTTGATGAATTTCAAGAAATTGAGATTTTAGGGCTTGAAAACATAATAAGAAGTCAGATACAAAAACATTCAAACAAAGTTTCATATATCTTCATGGGTTCTAAAAAAAGCATTCTAAATAGAATGTTTACTGATAAAAGCCGAGCATTTTATAAATTTGTCAAACATTTTCATCTTAGAGAAATCCCTGAGAAAGAATGGATTAAATTTATACAAGATGGATTTTCAAAAACAGGAAAAAAAATTCAAAAAAAATACATTAAGGAAATATTAAAGATTACGAAAGGTTTTCCCTACTATACACAACAATTTGCATACGAACTATGGGAACTTACAGATAAAAAAGTAGATGAGATGATTCTCGGTAAAGCTCTGGAGCTTATAATGGAAAGAGAAGAAGACCTTTTTGCAGTTGAATGGGAAAATCTCACTTCAAATCAGAAAAAAGCTCTTAAATTAATAGTAGAGAAAGAAGGAAAATTTTTATACGACGAAGCTATGCTCTCAAAGTATGAGTTAAAGATAGGTTCTTTAAGGAAAACCCTTTTATCATTGTTAGAAAAGGATATTATAGATAAGAAAGAAGACGCATACTATATACAAGACCCTCTATTTGAGCATTGGCTGAAAAAAAAGATTTATTAAAGATGGAAGAAATTCTTAATATCAACGGCACGCTTATATGGTATTACTACATCTGTCCAAGAGAAGTTTGGTTAATTGGACATGGGATAGAGGCAGACCAGGAAAGTGATTTTTTAGTATTAGGAAGACATATTCACGAAATTTTTTATAAAAACAGGAAAAAAGAGCTTGTAATAGATAACATTATAAAAATAGATATTCTTCCATCAAAGAAAGTAATCGGAGAAATAAAAAAATCATCAAAATTTTTAGAAAGTGCAAGAATGCAAATAGCATTTTATCTTTATTTTATGAAACAAAAAGGCGTTGAAATGGAAGGAGAGCTTTTAATTCCAGAAGAAAGAAAAAAGGAAAAAGTAGTTTTAACTCCCGAGATAAAGAAAAAACTGGAAAAAGCAGTAAAAGAAATAAAAAAGATATTAAAATTAGAAAAACCGCCAAAAGCAAATAAAATACAGTACTGCCGAGCTTGTGCCTATAGAGAACTGTGCTGGAGCTAAAAAATTGAAAAAACCTATTTATATTTTTAACGATGGACAGCTTAAAAGAAAAGAAAACACTTTATACTTTATAAAAGAAAACAATAATAAAAAAGTATTACCCATAAATGCAATTTCGGAAATTCACATATTTGGAGAGATTGATTTAAACAAAAGAGTATTAGAATTTTTAACTCAAAATAAGATACCTGTATTTTTTTATAACTATTATGGATATTATGTAGGAAGCTATTATCCAAGAGAGTATCTAAATTCAGGGCTTATTATTTTGAAACAGGCTGAATTTTATATAAATAATAAAGAAAGAATTTATCTGGCTAAAAGCTTTGTAGAAGGAGCAATTTTAAATATTTTAAAAAACTTAGAATATTACAGAAAATCAAAGGAAGAATTTATAAGACCATACATAGAAGAAATAGAGGAAAAGTTTAAAAATTTAAATAGAATAAAAGATATAACATCTCTTATGGCTCTGGAAGGTGATATAAGGAAAAAGTATTACGAAGCTTTTAACGTTTTTTTAAATATTGGAGATTTCTTTTTTGATAAAAGAACAAAGAGACCTCCAGAGAATCCTTTAAACGCTTTAATCAGTTTTGGAAATTCTATTCTTTATACTACTATCTTAGCTCAGATTTAT